>Ga0065711_1046204_pt1 | contig 13029 bp, 11 predicted proteins | sample Hoacrofraction12_FD_59098 | JGI IMG/M metagenome (GOLD analysis project Ga0065711, IMG submission 59098) | Hoatzin crop microbial communities from Cojedes, Venezuela - Epithelial fraction 12 v2 (version 2) | ecosystem: Host-associated > Birds > Digestive system > Esophagus > Crop | place... | reverse complement strand
AGCAGGCTGCACAGGACCTTGTCCAGGCGGGTCTTGAATATCTCCAGAGAAGAAGACTCCACAACCTCCCTGGGCAGCCTGTTCCAGTGCTCCGTCACCCTCAGAGTGAAGAAGTTCTTCCTCATGTTCAAGTGGAACTCAAACATCTGGAGTGCAGTCTTCACTATCCCTGGCCATCGCATCCATCGTGACTTGTTGGATGCAGTCAGTTCGAGCCATCGTCAGCTATGGTTTTGGTCCAGAAGCTTGTTAAACCAATTTATGCCTCTAACTTCTTATAAGGACTGGTTGGGGAGGTATGAAGATTGTAGGACGATCCACATTATCTTATGAGATGATGTGTATATAATAAGCTCTGAATAATTACACAATAAAGTAATCACCCGGCAAATTATTATGTTCCTCAGTAGGGAACCTCAATAATAGGTCTGGCATAAATAGAACTTTTAATAGCCATTGTCAAAGGGCTTAAAGTATTAGCAGTGTTTGTCTGAAGTTGAACTGATACCAAGTTCACTTTCTAGCTCCTCGTAGAATGAAAACCCTTTGCTCAGAATGAACCTTAATGATGAGTTGAGGTATTTTAGAAATAGGGTCTGCGGAGTTTTGTTTCAATGTTTATTCCCTTCCTTCACAGTGTGGTGCGGGATTGTAGGTATTAGGCTCAAGTTATGACTTGTTAGTAACCAGTAACTACTCTGGTTCTTAACCTGCTGACATTATAGGTCCATACATGAAACCGGGGAATGGACCACATTTGCTGATTTTGTCGCATAAGAGTAGCTGGACTTTTGCAGACAATTTAGTGGATTGGATGTGGCTTTGATATTGGTCAAGAATATGCCTGTGACAACATCCAGCATTTCGTGGAAGGTTTTGCCTTTGTCTGCTGTAGCTGCTAAATTTATTTCTTGGGATATAAATACATGCAAACCCAATTTACTACTTGTAACGTGAATGTACTATGCAAGCTACCAGAATTGTGGTATTTATACTTTCTTACTTCTGCAAGCTTGCAGTTGTTTTGGGTTTTTTTTTTTTTGCAATGTGCATGCACGCATACATGCACAAAGCGCATGATCAGGCTGAAGCTTGAGGCTACATGTGTGAGCCCAGGTGTCATATCTCCAATGCCCTGTGCATGAAATGTTAAATAATTGCTCAAGTGTAGAAACTGTGCGTATGTTTATGAAACGTGAAGTACAGGCGCAGTCTGTTATTTCAAGTGTCTTATGAAAATGTGCATGTAGTAAGGCCACGGTATCTTCAAAGCAGACTTTTCATGTTCTTGAACTTTAGACTTCTCAGTCCTTAAAAGTGAAGCAAATGACAGAATGCCTTAAATACCTCCGTATGTGTTTATATTTAGTAGGTGTAAAACCACTCACACGGAGCGAACTTACTGCAAAGGAGAAACATCTGCTGAATTAACTTTCGTGAAGTAGATGATTCTCTGAAGTTTCTGTGCTGTCAAAAGCTGTGCTGGTGGCCTCCCAGCCAAGAGGGGAAGAAACGTATGGGTATAATGATCAGTTAAATAAGTGACTAATGGGTAAATAAACATGAGTGACAAAGAGATAACAGAGGGAGAGCAGAAAGCGCTCATGCACAAAGAACAGTGGACGATAACCGAGGTCTCCATCACGGTTCCAAACCCCTAGAAGAATCAAAGGCTTCATTCTTACTGGAGAGACTGAAACAGCAAGGCGACTGGTGACAGCCAACATGGCTTCACTAAGGGTAAATCATGCCTGACAAATTTGGTGGCCTTCTATGATGGCGTTATAGTTTTGGTGGGTAAGAGAGGAGCAACTGATGTCATCTACTTGGACTTGCACAAAGCATTTGACACTGTCCCGCATGACATCCTTGTCTCTCAGTCGGAGACACACGGATGTGACGAATGGACCACTTGGTGGAGAATGATTTGTCTGGATGGTCACAGTCAAAGAGTCAACAGCTCGATGTCCAAGTGGAAATCAGTGGCGAGTGATGTTCCTCAGTGGTCAGTACTGGGAGCTGCAATGTTTAACATCTTTGTCAGCAACATGGACAGTGGGATCGAGCGCACCCTCAGCGCGTTTGCTGACGACACCAAGCTGAGTGGTGCAGTCAACATGCTGGAGGGAAGGGGTGCCACCCAGAGGGACCTGGACAGGCTCTCAAAGGTGGGCCTATGCAAACCTCCTGAAGTCCAACAAGGCTAAGTGCAAGGTCCTGCACATGGGTTGGGGCAATCCCAAGTGCAAAGATAGGCTGGACAGAGAATGGATTGAGAGCAGCCCTGAGTAGGAGGATGACTTAGGGATGCTGGTTGACAACAAGCTCAGCATGACCCGGCAATGGGCGCTGGCAGCCCCGAAGGCCAACTGTCCCCTGGGCTGCATCCCCAGCAGCGTGGGCACAGGGTGAGGGAGGGGATTCTGCCCCTCTGCCTTGCTCTGATGAGACCCCCGGGAGTCCTGTGTCCAGCTCTGGAGCCCTCAGCACAGGACAGACCTGGAGCTGTGGGAGCGGGGCCGGAGGAGGCCCCAGCAGTGATCCGAGGGCTGGAACCCCTCTGCTGGGAGAGCTGGGGCTGTTCAGTCTGGGGAAGAGAAGGCTGCAGGGAGACCTTAGAGCAGCTGCCGGTGCCTGGAGGGGCCTGCGAGGGACTTTTGACAAGGGCGTGGAGTGATAGGACAAGGGGTAATGGCTTCAAACTGAAAGAGGGTAGGTTTAGATTAGATATAAGGAAGAAATTCTTTGCTATGAGGGTGGTGAAACACTGGCCCAGGTTGCCCAGAGAAGCTGTGGCTGCCCCCTCCCTGGCAGTGCTCAAGGCCAGCTTGGACAGGGCTTTGAGCACCCTGGTCTAATGGAAGATGTCCCTGCCCATGGCAGGGGGGTTGGAACTGGATGATCTTTAAGGTCCCTTCCAACTCAAACCGTTGTATGATGCTAGTGATATCCTGGGCTGCATCAGGCAGAATATCGTCAGCAGGAGGTGATCCTTCTCTGCTAAGCACTGATGAGGCCGCACTTGGAGTGCTGTGTCCAGTGCTGGGCTCCTAGGTACGGGTGGGACGTGGACATACTGGAGAGAGTCCAGCAAAGGGCCCCAAAGATGATTAAGGGACTGGAATATCTCTCCTATGAAGAAAGGCTGAGAGAGCTGGAGCTGTTGGGTCTGGAGAAGAGAAGGCTCAGGTGGGATCTCATCGATGTGTGTAAATACCTGAAGGGAGGATGCAAAGAAGCTGGAGCCAGGCACTGTTCAGTGGTGCCCGTGACAGGACTAGAGGCAACGGGCATGAGTCTCAAACCATCTGCGATTCTGTAACTCTGGCCATGTTTTCAGTGAGGTGGTTCCTCATGCGCCAGGACCAACGCTGAGGTAAACAACTCATTTTTGTGTTAGCTAGGAATGGTTTTCCGTGAACTTGGACTTGGTAATTTCAAAGATTACCGCAGAACGACATCTGAAGGAAGTTGCACAGTCAGCATCGCGAGGCCACTGCCTTTGCTGCGAGGTAAGGTGGCGTTGTAGGTGGCGTGGCCTGAAGAGTGGGGCTTGGGTGGTGAGTTCTGAGCGTTTGTAGCAGCTGAAATGGTTATATCTTGCTGACAGTCCTTTCCTATATGCATTAACCGGCACAAACGGAAGCAGAGGAAGTTCCAGCAGAACATGAGGAAGAACTTCTTCACTCTGAGGGTGACGGAGCACTGGAACAGGCTGCCCAGGGAGGTTGTGGAGTCTCCTTTTCTGGAGATATTCAAGACCCGCCTGGACGCGGTCCTATGCAGCCTGCTCTGGATGACCCTGCTTCGGCAGGGGGTTGGACTGGATGACCAACAGAGGTCCCTTCCAACCCTGAACATTCTGTGATTCTGTGAAAAAGAGAAGTGGTGGTGGGCTTAATCTCAGATGCTTGTACAAGTGTTTTGACTAGTTACTATCTGGATTTAGAAACAAGATAGGATCTAATAGGCCAAGGAGGAAGGGTTTATTTAATTTAAAAAAAAAAAAAATTAACAGGTTGAGTCCCTGGTAATCCTAGCAGCAGATACCTGCGGTTAGGTTTTGGGGAAGTGTGTGTCTTCTGCAGGGGTCTCAATATTTTAACTATAGTTTTAAAAAAAAAAAAACCATGAGTGAGGCGTAATGCTGTTGAATGAGATACAAGAGTCTGTAAACCCCCACTCAATAAGCTGATATTTTCTTCAGGAAATTGATGCTATATCAAAAGCTGCTTCTTCAGATAGCTGTCACTGGCTTAGTTTCCCCAAATAAGTGTGGAATTCAGACTCTTGGAGAAGGCAGTGTCTGCTTCTGATGCTGCTGGGTTTGTGTACAGAGTTCTGAGCTTATCTTGAAAGGCGTTCTGACCCACAGCAAAACCGATGACAACTCTTTCAACCAGCAGCACTTTCTTCTGACCTTAAGCATTTCTTGGTTTAGGTGTGTGAGAGTAATTCAAAGATGATTTGATGGTATATTTTTTTTAATGACCGAACATGCTGGATGAAAACAGGTCTGCAATTAAAAGATAAGATATATATTTAAACTGAAACGTATTCTCCCATACAGGAATAAAACTATAAATGTATTTCTTCCTATTAAATCTTTCCGTAGAGGGCATAGAAGGCTGCGTCGGTGGTGGTGGGTTTTTATCATTTAGAATAGCCGAATGTTTTCGTCAATTAACCTGCTTTGTGACTAATCTGGAAGTCACTGCCACCACTGTGGAAATGGCGCAGCGTCTGCTGGACCAACCAGTGTATCTTCCATTCAGGTCTGCTGGTAGAAGGAACGGCAAGAGACACAGAGACCGGCTCCAGGCACAGAGCTGCTGCACCCAGAGAGCCCCGGGGAAACAGGTCGAGGGAGGTTCTCCTTCCCCTCTACACTGCCCTAGTGAGACCCCATCTGGAGTACTCTGTCCAGTTCTGGGCTCCCCACTTCAAGGAAGATGAGGAGCTGCTGGAGAGTGTCCAGCGGAGGGCTACGAGGATGGTGAGGACCCTGCTTCGGCAGGAGGGTTGGACTAGATGACCCACAGAGGTCCCTTCCAACCCCGACCATTCTGTGATTCTGTGAAATGTGGAAGCTCTGGGGTGAAGCTCAGGTTTTGAGGCGTGAGTAGGTGCTGTTGGGTCAGTCGGGGTATCTCTGTTTCTCAGCCCTGTTGGGATGCTCCGCGCAGTGTAAGGAGTAGTGTGAGTGGGCCTTGCTCGCCTGCCCTCAGCCGCTGCTCAGCTGACTGCCTACCTAAATGAGCTGATTTTTGCACTGAGCTTTTTCCCAGACTGGCATAATTCCTGCCAGTTCCACTTCCCTATCTGTCTAATAAAGTGAATGATCTTTAGTGTTTGCACATGATGTCTTGGAGTTGTTAATTATTTATCTTTGTGACTGCACGTGTGTGAGGAGGGATTTGGCTATCCCTGCGCTACAGGAGACAGATGGGGCGTGAGTTGACTTGTGGGCTGTGCCCACGCGGTCACAGAGTGCCCCGTGGAACGACCGTGCCCTCAGAGCTTTTTGAAAGCCGCTGCTCGTTACGCTACGCTTCGTTTTCAGAGGATTGAAGAGCGAACTGCTGCAATCACCGGACTGGAAGGAACATTCCCTTTGCTCGCTTGTTTTGTTTCATCTCTAAAAGCCCTTATCAAAAATGGGTAGTGTTTCAAAGTCTTGGGGTGGTTGAAGAGCCCTGTGTCTGCCGAGGGAAGCCCAAACCAGCTCGGTTGTTGCTTTCGAGGGCAAGGTGCAGCGCGTTGTTTGTGCAGCCAGCCTTGGTGATGCCTTCCCCTCCCCACCTTCTTTGTCCCTCTTCTTCCCTTCCCCCGCCTCCCCAATTATTGTTCCAGAGACCTTGGCTCGCTGCTGCTGGGGCAGCGGCAGCAGCTGCTGGTGCTGTCCTGTAATTCTTCCATCTCGGTCGCAGGGGACTGGAAGGGAAAAGACGGTCTGTCTCAGCAGCAGTCCACCAGCTGCCGCTACAATCGAGAATGCCTAAATTTGCAAAATACAGCTTTTAATTCTGCTTTGCAGTCAGAATGAAAAACTGGAGCGCACCACCACTGCCATCGTTGATTGATTAATAGAAATTTATGCTCCCTGCTTCCCCGGTTTTTAGTCACGTGGAAGTGGCTAAAAATAAAAGGTAAGAATCCTGACGGCCTTTCGCACCGACGGAGTAATTAGCAATACAATGTTGTGTGTGTATGCTTGAGAATACGCTCCGGAGAACAACTGTAGAGTAACACAAAGATACTCAGCTAAATTAGAGTATAAAATTGTGCTGAAGGTCATTGTACTTTCTGAAGTATGTGAATAAGCAGGACTTCTTTGTCACAGAGTCAGTGAACGAGGGAGTTCCGCAGATTCTAGCATGAGGAGCTTTCCTGAAAATGTATGTTGAAATGCATTTTTGGTTTTGAGGCTTTCCTTGAGGGAGAGAGAAGGGAGGATGAAGGAGAATAGGCGGCGTAGTTACTGTTCTTTCTCTGCTGGCTACGAAGTTACGGTAGCAACAGTACTGCTTGTTTTGTGTCCGGTCATACACCTCGCGTAAGGAAGTAGCACATAGAAAAGGTACGCAATTCCCAAATGGCCACCAGAAATGGATTTATAACCCTTTCAGCGTGTATTTATGAATGATGAACCTTTTCCTTGGACCGTTCAAGAAGAACCAGCCAAAACACGGCTGGAATTTGTGAAAGAACTTCTTTGCACTGAATAGTTTGACTCGGTGGGTAGTTCAGAAGACTGGACCTCTAAAACACTATTCATCCATAAAAATAATTCACGTGGTCGTGGCCCACATTGTTGGCTAAAGACAGACTGTTGTGTGTGTCGCTGAGAGAACTGATTTTATCACAAGTCAGTGTTGCAGCTGATGTCCGTAGAGACCTCGCTGCCCTCTTTGTTTTCCTTTAAACGCTCTGCAGTGCTTTGTCCTGGAAGCTGCATGGGAACCGTAGCAGCGCATGAAGGGCTAGCACAGAAACCTTTGTACGCCGAGGTGTTACGGGGAGCACGGGACGGTCTGCGTCCAGGCTCCCAGGCTGGTGGAAGAGCTCGTGGCAACTGGCTCTCTGCTTTCCTCAGTTGGCTTCACTGGGGGCAAGGGACTCGGGGAAGCCAGCTGCCACGTTGGCATGCCGCTAGGGCTTGGGCGCGAGGGACGTTGGCGGCGGTGCCAGTTGCGGACTGCTGCCCTGCAGCGTGTGCTGCGGAGTCCATCCAAGCGCGGAGCCACCACGGATCTCATTTTGACAACATGTCCGTGTTTTAACTCTGCTGCTGAACATCTGCGAGCAGACGAGTGTGCAAGTGGTACTTCTTTTGCTGCTAATTAGAGTACACTGGGTCCAAACCGAAGCTTCAGACACAAATTTGTCTGGATTTGGGAGAGAGCAGATCTAGACCTTGTTTTTGTGGAGCAAGCTAACTCTGCTAGTAGAGGCACGGTGTAACCTCATCCCTGTCCTCAGAATCGCCAGCCCTCAGTTCTGTACGTCTTCCGCGATTCGAATGTCAGCAATCTGAAGTGAAAGCATGTGCAAACCCTCGTCTCACAAGACATACTCCTTTCAGTAAGTACGTTGTACAGACATGCTGGCAGAACCAAGCTATATCTTGATGTGTCTTTGGGAATCCAAAGAAAAAGAAGTTAAAATAAAAAATCAACAAAGCATACTGCATGCACGTGTGCACACATGCTACCTTAAATTTGTTGGATTTTTTTAGCGTGTGAAGAATACAGCCCCGTGCACATCATGCCTTCCAGCTCCAGGGCAAATACGGTAAGGAGGAATTGTGTGGTGACCCGTTGTTCGGGCACCTGGGTGGTAAGAGAAAGGAAGAGGACTGTTTTGCCCTGAAGCCCTTCCTGGTTTTTTGTGGTTTTTTTTTTAAGTTGCTTCAATATTTATAGAAAAGTGGTGTTCGGTGGTCTCACTTTCTTGGGCAGATGTAGGCAAATGTAGCGACGTGCACACGCTTTGTGGAGCTGGCACGCGGTGTTTTGGGTTTGCCACCCACCCACTCGCGGGGAGGTGACAGAAATGAAAGGGATAGAGCCTGTTCACAAGTAAACCAGCAGAGTTCTTGGAAATGCTGCTTCAGCCAGAGTTTACGATATTGCATGTTACTAATCTCTCAAAGTATCAGAAATTATCGAATTTGAGCTTCAGACCAGAAAGAAAGGCTGCTAGAGTATGTTTTCAAACTTCAGGGGTAGCAAACCAGCTGGAAGCTTGCTGGCTTCTGACTGGGTGGTACAAAGGCTCCTGGGACTCGCAGTGAAGTGCCCAAGACAGCAAGTTCCCTTTCCCAATGTGCATTTTCATTTGTCTTCCTGTTGCGATAAAGGCATCTGCCTTCTGCCAGTGTTCTCTGGGCTATGCACGGAATTCTCTTGAAGATTAGTGAATTAGATTTTTCTTGACTTTTCCCTTCCCTTCAAAATTAATATCTTTATTTTAACATTTGACCAGGCAAACTCCCCAGTACATCTTCTGCCACCGGCTGCAGGCTCTCTGCGTATCTCCCGCGTAACGATTTATGTTAAGGTTAGAAGGTGGCCCTTACTGCTGTGTCACGTCTATGAAACTTCGGCTAGACAGTAAGCCCGTAGTCTGATCTGTAGATCCATTCTGGTGCTTAGAATAAAATGTGTTGAGAAAAGAATAATAGGACATTGATATTAAAAGAAGACTTTTGAGAAAAGGGACCTGGAAGCACACTGCCCTCGCCTTGAAAGAATACGGTATCCAGGCAATGGGTAACTTAATTTCTTAATTCCTCAGCCACAAAGCTCCTTGGTAGTCAGACGTCTTAAAAATCCACATTTCCCCAAACCTTTTCAAGGGAGGGAGAAAGAAAGAGGCAGAACACAATGTAAGTTCTAAGCTTGCCTAACATGTCACTTGGGATAACATCCCTTCTGTTTGTCCTTAGTAAACACAACACCAGATCAGGAGTCAGAGGATAAACTTTCTCTCTAAATTGTTTTCCTGTAATATCTGAGGCTGCACAGTGTAAAATCACGAGTGGAGAAGGCTGTCCCGAGTCTCTCGCTTTCTGCTGATACAAGCATGATTTCATTATACAAACATTTGCTCCATTAATTGTGATTATTCCTAATCCTCCATTTTGCTTAATGGCAAAACATTTTGCCAGATGAAAATTATTAGATTAAAGCAAAGCCTTTCAGACAGTAAAGGCTACTAATTGAAATCTGAGAGGGATACCCCCATCATAGAAATTCAAAATTAGAAAAGTTACTACTGAGAGAACTGGAGAAGTGATACCTGAAAGTCCTCCGACACACACGTCGGAGAATGTGTTTGTATGGTTTCGTTCGATGGGGTTTGTTTTGCCCAGTAAACATAAGAGCATAGCTTTAGTAAACGCGCACACATAGCGATACCTGTGTACGTTTGTACAACGCGCATTTTTTTGTCTGCTGATGGAAAGTATGTGTTTTGCTTGTGTGCATGTGTGCCCATGTGGACCTGTAAAAGGAGATGAATCACAAGTGGGGATGGTAGAACGTTTTGGTTCGTTTCTCTCTGCTTTTTCCTTGTGGTTTTTTATAGTGCCTGTCCTCTGCAGTAGCCTTGCGTTGAGGTCTTGGAATAAAATACTTTTCCCTGTGCAAAGCTTGGAGAGGGCTGTATGTGCTTCGGTTATTTCCTTGCAGCAGCGTAGAGATCTTACAGTTTGCATTCTCTTGATGTTGGTAATGCTTCAACCAAAGGCAAACTGAGGCACGTGAAGGTTTCCGTACCCCCTCTCCCTTCCACAGGCAATGGAAAGCAGGGAGCTGCTCCTGGGGCTCCCCTCCCGGACGATAAACCCCTGGCTCACAGATGCACCGACGTGTGTTCAATGCATAAAGGTCTGAAGGTTGACGCTGCTCTGAGAAGGTCAGCACTGTTGTGTGCCCTCGTTGGGTGGCTGTGTGGTGGTGGGACAGCACTGCACAAATGGGTTTTGAGGTTGCGTAGTGTCTGTTAAGGCTTTTGAAAGGAAGGAAATAATATTCTGCAAGACAAGACCTCTGAAATCTTTGTCAGTGATTCCTGTTGCTTTGAGGAGTTTAAACCTCCATCATTCTGGATCTTTGGGTTATTTTTCGGTTTCTTGATTTAACGCGTTTTTGGATGCGTAGAATAGCGTGTAGGTCATATGTGTCATTAAGGAGCCCCAGTCCAATACTAATTCATGGGGTTAAAATGACTTCCCCTGAAGTGGTCTGTTTTCTGTGCGAGTTCTGTGCGGCATCTCTCTCCATTCCCCCACCCTCAAGTCCATTTGGCGTAAGTTGGATTAGCTCAGTGACTCTTATCAGACCTCTTTTTCCCCTTACCATCAGATAAATTGATGCGGCTTAGAGTGCACTCCAGGCAGAACCTTATTCCTGCTGGGGACAGGAGCTGCGGTTGCTGAAGCTCTGTGCTGGTGAATAGTACCCCACTGTGCACGGTATGGGAAAGTGGGTGGGTGGCAATTTACATGGTAAACAAAGGCAGACAGGGAAGGAAGATAGTCAAGCTTATGTTTCTTAATGCTTTAGATCTCTTTAAAAAGTGTCTGTTGAAAATGAGCAGCAACAAATATTGCAAAAAGAAGATCGGTGTAGTTTTTGCTGTTTTTAAGTATCAATCTTTAACTAAAAGGATTTTGACGCATGTTTGTTTTGAAATTAGATATATGATGTAAAATTGATTTTATTAATATAATTTGTCCAGATTTTGAAGTAATAGCAAATAAAGACTGTACCCACAACTATTCCCTTTAAAGATGAATTGAAACCTTTTATTTCATCAGCAAAACAGGCTCATAGTCATCTGTAGGATCACATCATTCCCCCCTCCTGCTGCGCTAAATGGGTCCTTGGCTTGTTTGTCATCAAAGGTGCAGGGAGGCAATGTGAGTTGGATGGCAAGGGACTAGCGAGAGTGTCAGGAAGTATTGACATCCTTATTTGTGCCGTGTATCTACTACGTGACCTTGGACGAGTCTCTTCACCTATGCCGTATCCTGTTATTAGATTATAAATCTCTGCTGGGAGAACGCTTGTCGCGGTTTGCTTTTGTATCTGGCAAAGGGTCTTACAGATATTACTGTAAAACAAATAACTGAAATAGGGGGAGTAGGTTTGTTTTTTTCTGGAACGCTAGCCTTTGATGGAGATGGGGATTTCTTTTTAACCTTGCTCCTCCTGCTCTGGTGCCCAGCCTGGCTTCACAAAGGTTGCTTCACTCACTCTGTTGCCTCCCTAGTCCGATTCTTACTGGCAAAAAAAACCCCCTACATTGAAATTTACTATTTATTCAGATAAATAAATGTTGTTCGTGACTGTGCAGCCCTTGAAAAGTTTTGCAAATGCGTTCTAAAATATGAAAACCAACGTGTGATTACTTGCAATATTTTCCCTAGAGATTTTTCTGTGGCATCAGAGTATAAATTATGTATTTAAGTTGCGGTCGCAATACACGCTTCCTCGGGGGAAGGCTTGTCATTCAGAAGTAGCCGATTAACGTGATAAATTGGACACTAACAAGCACGGCTCATGCCGCTTCGGGGAAGGAACGGGCTCGTTCCATGTGACGAAACTCCCGTTCCAGTTCAGCTCTCGGTTTACGCCGATGCCCTTCACACTTGTGTTGGCGCTGGGAAGGAACTCCAGGCGGGAGGCTCGCCCTGCTGGCTCACTGGCTCGCACGCGCGCCTGCCCTGCAGAGAAGCTGCGCATCGGCGTGGAGGGAGCAGCCCGGGCGCCTGCCCTGCGCTCGGTTGGAGTAGCAGCGCGGTTGGGTTGCGGGTTTAGTGGTGGGAACTTATGTCCCTGGGAGGAAAACCTCACTTGCTTCCGATTGCAGCCCTGTCAGCTTTTCTCTGGAAAAGCTTACAAACGTGGAGGATCAAATTGAATTTTTTTTTGTATTTAAGGAATTTTTGGAGGGGTTCTTTTAGAAGAAGTTTTTAGGTTTTGGCTGATTTTTGTTGGCGGTTTTTTTTTTGTTTTTTTAATTTTATGGCATTCAGGACACTGGAATTATATTTTTCAAGGCTTTTGTTGCTAATGCATTACCAAATTTTAAAAAGGGAGAGAAACCAGATTTCCAGGCTTTTGCTGCTGATGCACTACCGAATTTTAAAAAGGGAGAGAAATAAGATTTCCAGGTGATAGTCATTTAATTCTAGGTCTTGACTCTTTAATTACAAAAATAACACTTTCATTCAAAATAGCAGAAGAAAGATTACTTTTTAATGGTTTCATAATGTCAGAAAGGATAAATGTGTCAGTCTAATCTATGCTTCTGCACAGAGCCAAGGGTCTCCTTTCCAATAAGATTTCTGTCAAGCCATTTAATTTGTTGAAGCTTTTAAAAGGTGTCATGTGACGCTGTAATTTTAAAAAGAAAAAAAAAATGAAGACAGTAGAAAGAGAACATCCCTGACGTGAACGCGATGTAGCGCTCTTGCGGTTCAAATTGCTGTGGATAATCCTCCTGTGCTGCCCCTGCTTGCTTCTTGGGCATGGCTCTGCCACGGGCAGGGGAGGGTATTGACCCAGGGCTTTGCTGATTATTACTTCCTAAATATAATTAAATATGGAAATAGTGCTAGCAAGGTGCTAACTGGCTTTCTAACAAACTTGGGATTTTTTCACTTTTGCAGAACCACTCCTGCTGGAGTAGAGCTCTGTGGAGAGGGACCTGGGTGTCCTGGTGGATGACAGGTTAACCATGAGCCAGCAGTGTGCCCTGGCTGCCAAGAAGACCAATGGCATCCTGGGGTGCATCAAGAGGAGTGTGTCCAGCAGGTCGAGGGAGGTTCTTCTCCCCCTCAACTTTGCCCTGGTGAGGACCCGTCTGGAGTACTGTGTCCGGTTCTGGGCTCCCCACTTCAAGAAAGATGAGGAGCTGCTGGAGAGAGTCCAGCGGAGGGCTACAAGGATGGTGAGGGGACTGGAGCATCTCTCCTATGAGGAAAGGCTGAGGGAGCTGGGCTTGTTCAGCCTGAAG
>Ga0065711_1046195_pt1 | contig 13029 bp, 9 predicted proteins | sample Hoacrofraction12_FD_59098 | JGI IMG/M metagenome (GOLD analysis project Ga0065711, IMG submission 59098) | Hoatzin crop microbial communities from Cojedes, Venezuela - Epithelial fraction 12 v2 (version 2) | ecosystem: Host-associated > Birds > Digestive system > Esophagus > Crop | place... | reverse complement strand
AGAATCAAAGAAAGATTAAAAGGACTTAGTCCTCTTCAATATCGAGCAACCAAGTCCTTAGAAATTTAACTGTCCAAATTATTGGGGTCAGTTCAAATTCGCTCTTTTTTATTTAGGCAAAAAATAAATTTTAATCCTTACTAGCAGAATTAAATTACCATTTTATGATTATAATAAATAAAAATTAATCGTATTTATTCCAATTGTGTAAATTTTTGAATGCTAAGACAACTATTTAAATACATCAAAAGATAACGATTTATGATGAAAGATATTTAATATTTTCAAAAAGATTAACCAGAGTATTATTGATCTGACAAAAACGTTGTGTAATGATAATTAATAGATAAAATATTACAATAATTTTTAAAATCTTGAAGGAGAATTATGAAGGATAATCTTATGTTGAAAAAATATACCTGGGTTCCTTTCTATGAAGAGTTTGCGGATGAACTTCTAAAATACAAAAATAACAGGGAGAAATTAGTAGATAAACTTTTGGATGCTTTGAAAAATGCACATAAAAAGAATTCTGATATTAAAGAGATACCAAATATTGAAAGTAAAGAAGGAAATAGTTTAACAGATATCGACCCTTTTTCAATATACAGTTTAATTAATAAAGGAAGCGCACAGAGATCAATAATAGTAAGTGAAATAAAAAAAGAATTTAGAATAAAAGCCGATGAACCCAATGATTATCACGGAGTCCCTGTCAGATCTTCTTTAAGTGCATGGTACGTTGCTTGGAAGAACGATAGAGGCCAAAACGATATAGATAATCTTTGGAAATTGTTCGAATATGCAATAGATTTTGCCGATAATGGAACCAATCAGGATAATTTTGTAAAATATTTTTCAACCATTCCCACGATAAAAAGCAGTGCGTTAAAGTCAATTACAATGGCATTATTTTGGATTAGGCCTAGTAAATATATAAATCTTGATGGAACGAATATACAAAGTATAAAAACGCATTATTCAGAAAATGTTTTTAATAAAATAAACGATCTTATAGATAAATATAAAAAGAATGTAGCTGATGGCAAACAATATTTGTGTATTTGTGACTTAATTAGCAAAGAGAACAAAGATAAAGGAATAGATAATGTTGATTTTTCTTACTTAGCATGGAATGAAGGAAATAAATATAAAACATTGGCCTCCTGTGCGGACAAATTAAAAAGATCCTATAACATAATTCTTCATGGCGCACCAGGCACAGGTAAGACATTCCTTGCTAGGCAAATAGCATATAATCTTATTTATGATAAGTTTCCAAATGATGATAAAAAATTGGACAACGTGTTAAAAAACGACGAACATTATTGTTTTGTGCAATTTCATCCAAGTTACGACTACACTGATTTTATTGAAGGAATACGTCCTGTAGTCGAGGAATCTGGAATAGTCGGCTTCGAAGGCAAGAAAGGGGTTTTCAGAGAATTCTGCGAAAAGGCTCAAGGCAGCAAAGACAATTTTGTAATGGTTATAGATGAAATTAACCGTGGTGAGATATCTAGAATATTTGGTGAACTATTCTTTTCAATAGATCCAGGTTATCGTGGTGTAGACGGAAGGATTGATACACAATATAAGAATATGTTTGATGACTACCGACCTCTTCGTGTTCCAGAAAATGTCTATATCATAGGTACAATGAACGATATAGATAGATCTGTAGATACTTTCGATTTCGCTATAAGAAGAAGATTTAAGTTCATTGAAATTACTCTAAAAGAAACTATTAATATGCTTGATGGCAAGGATTACGCAAAAGAAGCAGAGAAAAGATTAACAGAAATAAATAAAGTCATTGAAGCAAAACTAAATAGAAATTTCTCTATTGGCCCCGCCTATTTTCTTAAGCTAGATAAAGATAAATTAGATGGAGATTTTACTTTGCTTTGGAGAGATTATTTAGGTCCGCTAGTACGGGAATATCTTAGAGGTAGAAAAGACGAAGAAGAAGACTATAAAGATATAATAAAAGCTTACTTCACTAAAGAAGAAATTCATAAAGCAAAAGATGAAATTAAGAGAGATGGAGCATCTGAAACACCATCTGATGATGAAGCAATTGATTATATTATCCGAAAGACTTTAACTAATGGTAGCAAGGCAGAAGAAACCGCAAAAATTCTTGAACAGTCATATAATATTGTTCTCCATGGAGCTCCTGGTACAGGCAAGACATTTTTAGCCAGACAGCTTGCATATTATCTCATAACGGGAAAGATTGATGATAGTAAACAAATAGCTAAAGGCTTGGAAAACAATGAACAATATTGTTTTGTTCAATTCCATCCAAGTTATGACTATACTGATTTTGTTGAGGGCTTAAGGCCTGAGAAAGATGGTGGTTTTAAAGCAACACCAGGAATATTTAAAGAGTTTGCGCTTAGGGCACAAGCTTCCAAAAACCAAAACAAGAAATATGTTATTGTTATTGATGAAATAAATAGAGGTGAAATTTCAAAAATATTTGGAGAGCTTTTCTTCTCAATAGATCCTGACTACAGAGGGAAAGGGGAAGTTAAGACGGCTCTTCAAGGAATGTATAGTAAGGAAGATGATATTTATAATGGAAACTTCTATGTACCTGATAATCTTTATGTTATAGGAACTATGAACGACATTGACCGTTCTGTAGATTCTTTTGACTTTGCTATGAGACGTAGATTTAGGTTCATAAACATCAGAGCAAAAGACTTTGCTAGAAAGATGATTACTGGCAAGTACAAAGATGCAAAAATTGAGGTTATGGACAAATTGAATAAAGAAATAGCTAACAATAGCGAAGTTGGGCTTGGAGAAATGTATGAAATAGGCCCCTCATACTTCAGCAGCAAAACTGATGTAAAAGGAATATGGAATATAGATATTGAACCATTAATCCGTGAATACTTACGTGGAAGACCGGAAAAAGATATTGACAATATTGTAGCCATATTAAAGGGAGCGTGCCTTACTTCAAAAAGTAAATCGAGCAAATCTGATGATGAAAATGAAACAGATGAATTTATAGAAGACGATTCACCAGATGAGGAAGAAAATGATGCCGAATAAAAAAAGCAAACCCTCTATACAATGCGTGGTGCTTAAAGATAATTCACCATATTTTCAGCATCCTATTGAAGATGGAAAGGTCAATGAGAAAAAACAAATCTCAAGTATACCGAAATAAAAAATTGCAGTCTATTGCAAGATATAATGGGGAAAACTCTTGACAGTATAAAAGAAGAAGGAAGAGATAATATATTCATATATCCTCTAATAGACAGCGGGGATAATGCTTTAAAGAACAAGGAAGATAAATTTCCTGTAATTATAGATGATAAAACCATAAATGGTTATATGACTCATAATGTTATGGGTTTTATAGGAAGAAAGAATGAGTTTGTAAAAATTACTTCAAGATTTCCTACAAGAAAAAAAGATCCTAATGTCGACAATGATTATTTCCTTAGATATCTAATTGAAAAGGCTTTGAAAATACCAAATATAGTGAGTCTTGATTTACTTTCAGGAAAAGATGTAATGTTTGACCTCTTGGTTTTTTTACTGCCTGACCGTATAAGAGAAGCTATGCGTAAAGGACTTTATAAGACATATGTTACCTATAAATATAATGACAGCAATGTAAAAGGTGTAATAGATATTCCAAGACATATAAAGATGAATACTCCCTGTATAGGGAAAATTGCTTATAACGTTAGGGAATTGTCCTATGATAACTATGTTACAGAACTTGTCAGACATACCATTGAATTTATCTATGAAACCGGAAGAGGCACAATTTTAGAAGGCGAAAGAGAAAATGTTCAAGATATACGTTTCCACACTCCAAGATATAATCCAGCTGATAGGCAAAAGATAATAAGCATAAACAAGAAAAATATTGTTACACACACTTATTATAGCGAGTATCGCGAATTACAAAGTCTTTGTCTGGACATCCTGCAATATTTTATGAAAGGAGTCGGCAAAGACGATAACGGTGACCAAATCCATGGTGTCCTGTTTGATGGGTGGAGCCTTTGGGAAAATTATGTATACACGCTAGTAAAAGACTTTGGCTTTTTACATCCAGACAACAGAACAGAGGAAGGAAAAGAGTGGCTTTTTGTAAATGAGAAAACGTTAAATGGAAACCAGGAGATATTCTCGGATTTCATTAGCGAGAGTGAAAAACCAAGAATCATCATGGATGCCAAATACAAGCCAATGGGAAATATAAAAAGAGACGATTACTTTCAGGTGCTTTCATATATGTATAGGTTTGATTCTAAGGTGGGTTTCTATTTATATCCTTATGAGCCTAAAGAAAACGAAGAAACTACTTTAAAGTTGTATTTAAAAAAGGGATATTACCCAAATGATGAGGAAGCCAAAGAAAAACATGATGATATCTTTGTAATAAAACACGGCTTAAAAGTTCCTACTAATGCAAAAGACTACTATGATTTTGTCGAAACGATGAAGAAAAGCGAAGAAAGTTTCACTAATTATATAAAAGAAATTTGTAGTTGCACATTAATTTGATAACATATCTGTCTAACAGATAGAACGCTGTTAGGAAGGAAAGTTATGAAAAAAATATTATAAGAAGTCAAAAAAGAAGTAAAAAACGTGCTCAAGATAGCAAGGAACTTCAAAGTTTTAACTTAGAGTATGAGATATCCGAATCAATGATATCTCATTGTAACGCTAAATAGTGTGAAGAATGCCAATATAATTTATGAAAAACCGCAATTAGAAATAATGGAAGAAAATAGAAATATCCACAAAGAAAAAAGAGTTAGAAAAGAGATGTCTTTCTAAAAAAACAACGGCATTCTTTGTTAAGGAAACCGGTTAATTACGTATCGGTTTATTGATGAAAAAAAGATGAACTTGGTTTAAGTTGGCTTTTAAAAAAAGTATATCTCGATAAACACATACTATAACTAAAGGATATTAAAACTTAATTATGAATTAATCCCTAAAGTTGTATGTAACCTTCGTTGGTCAGTTCAGCAATTCGTCCCATTTTTTATTTAAGAAAAATTTTGATTTCAATAAGCTATAAATACATCTATTTCATATTTCGAGTTCATTTTCCAACTTTAATTGTATGTGGTTTTATTTTTATTGCATCTTTGTTATCTTTATTCTCTGGTTTAATTCTTTCTACTTCTGTCGCAAAAGATAGACAAGAGTTTGAATTTAGATTACAAGAAGCTGAATTAATGAAAAAAGTAGTAAGTAAGTTAGAAGATTAAAATAGATAAAACGTGATTGTTGTTATTTTATTGATATCGTTTACTTTAATAGATCGGGCATTTAATTGTCTGATCTTTTAGTTTAAAGTATAATTTTTTTGTGATTTATAAATAGTTTATGCATCTACTTTATAAATTGACACAAGATTGTATTAAAACTAAAATATTTAAGGTTTATTATGAAAAGGTTTCTAAAGGATTTAAAACACTTTTATAAATATGCGATTGCGGCCGGACAAGCCGAATTGCATGCTGAAGTTGCAGGCTCCTACCTAAATTGGCTTTGGTGGGTAATTGAGCCTTTCTGTTTTATGCTTATTTATTCTTTTGTTTTTGGAACCTTGTTTGCTTCTAAAGTTCAATATTTTAATATATTCATTTATATAGGTGTTACAATGTGGACCTTCTTCAACAATACATTAATATCCTGTGTCCAGGTTGTTAAAAATAATAAAGCTATTATTTCTAAGGTCTATCTTCCTAAATTTATTTTGATTTTAGTAAAGATGTATGTAAATGCATTTAAGTTATTTATAAACTTTATTATCGTTTTTGTATTAATTATTTATAACAGAATACCTATTACAATGAAGGTTTTATGGATAATTCCTGTTTTATTGACATTATTCTTATTAACTTTTGGTATTTGCTTATTTTTGGCACATTTTGGCGTTTATGTACACGATTTAACTAATGTTGTAAGAATTGTTTTGCGTATGTTATTTTATTTAACTGGTATTTTTTACGATATCTCTGTTAGAGGAGCTGGTTATTTTGGTGAAGAAGGAGCACAGAAACTACTTCGTTTGAACCCAATAGCTTTTCTAATTTCTGAAGTAAGAAATGTAATGATTTATAACACGCCGATAGAAGGTCGCGTATTAATAACTTGGTTTATAGTAGCTGTTATTCTTTCAATCTTTGGTGTTCGTTTAATTTATAGAAGTGAAAATAACTATGTTAAGGTGATTTAATGGAATACGCAATTGAGGTAAAAGATTTAGTTGTAAATTATAAAGCACTTGGTAGGTACTCTATTAAGCAGATGCTTTTAAGTGGTAAAAAAGGTTTAAATGAAGAAATTCATGCCTTAAAAGGCGTTAGTTTTAATGTTCCTAAGGGAGATATATGGGGCATTATTGGTAAAAATGGTGGTGGTAAATCAACATTGCTAAAAGCTGTTGGAGGTATTTTTTCACCAACTTCTGGTACGGTTGATTTACACGGCAACAGCATTTCTTTATTATCGATTGGGGTTGGATTTAATAGAGAATTGTCTGGTAGAGAGAATATTTTATTATCAGGAATGCTTTTGGGTTTTTCCAAAGAAGAAGTTTTAAGCAAGGTTGATGAAATAATTGAATTTTCAGAGTTGGAAGATTTTATTGAAATGCCTGTAAGAACATACTCAAGCGGTATGTATTCTAAATTAGCTTTTTCAGTGGCAGTTACATTAGACACTGATATATTATTGATTGATGAGGTTCTTTCGGTTGGTGATGAACATTTTAGAATAAAAAGTACTGAGAAAATGAATTCAATGATAATGGATAAGAACCATACAGTTTTAATTGTCTCGCATAGCTTAAAAACGATAGAGTCATTATGTACTAAGGTTATATGGTTACATGATGGTGAAATTAAAATGATTGATGAACCTAAAAAGGTTTTACCTGAATATCAGAAATTTATGGGGAAGAAATAAGATAAATTAAGGGAAAAGGGGAAATGAATATTTTTTTAATTATTATAATTATAGTGTTATTGTTGATTGTTTGCGCTTTTGGTGTTCTTGTGTGGTTACTTTACTCAGATAATGCATTTGCGAAAAAGAGAGTTACTAAAATAAAAAAGAAAGTAACAACAATTAATACAAAAATTATAAATAAAAGAAATTTTATAGGCAGATATGTAACAAGAAAAATATTATTTCCAATCATCTACTTTTTCCTTAGTAAAAAACCCGTAAAAGATAATAAAGTTGTATTTGTTGAAACTAAGTACAATGAAATTACTCCAAGCTTTCAGAATATTTTTAATAAGCTTGTTAAGGAATATGATTTAGAATTACATTCTCATTTCTTTAAGGATGGCAAAATAACTAAGAAAGAAGCCCTGGTAAGATATTATGATTTCATTAGAGATAGTGCAGATGCAAAATATATCATTGAAAACGATGGTTCCGATATCTTTCCAATAACAGGAAAAAGAAAAGAAACTAAGGTTTTAAATACATGGCATGGATGTGGAGCATTTAAAAAATTTGGTTATAGTACTCGCGAACTTGTTTTCGGTGATACGCCAAAAAACATGGATAGATTTCCTTCTTATGGAAAAATAGATCTTTTTACAGTTAGTAGTGATGAAGTTAGATGGGCATATGCCGAGGCTATGAATAAGAAAGATAATGATTCGTTTATAAAAGCAACTGGTGTAAGCAGAACTGATGTCTTTTTTGATAAAGAATTTATTGAAAAAGCATTTGAACATTTATATAGCATTATGCCTAGTGCTAAGGATAAAAAAATTATTCTTTATTCACCCACCTTTAGAGGAAGAGTTAAAACAGCAATAATGCCAGATATGTTGGATGTAAGAATGTTCATGGATAATTTTAAAGATGAATATGTTTTAATAACAAAACATCACCCTTTAGTTAAAAATAGGCCTAAGATTCCTGCTGAATGCAGTGATTTCGCAAGAGATTTAACTAATTCAATGAGTATTGAAGAATTATTATGTATTTCTGATATTTGTATTTCTGATTACTCATCATTAATATTTGAATATTCATTATTTGAAAGGCCAATGTTGTTTTATGCTTTTGATTTAGATGATTATGATGATTGGAGAGGCTTTTATTATAGTTATGATGAATTTACTCCTGGACCAATTTGTACTAACAACGAAGAAATGATTGATTATATCAAAAATATTGATGAAAGATTTGATGTCGAGAAAGTTAAAGCCTTTAAAGAGAAGTTTATGGGAGCTTGCGATGGTAATTCAACACAGAGAATTATGAAAGAATTATTTGGTGGAGATATAGAAAAATATCGCAGAGAAAAACCGTTAGAGGGAATATATGACTATTTGCCAGATAGTAAAATTACTATGCATCATAAGGAAAAGGTTTTAAGAAAGTCTTTAGCAAAAAAAGATGAATTAACAAGAATCTATATAAAAGAATGTGAAAATGAAGTTAATAATAATTTTGTAACATTCCTCGATACTGACAAAACAAATTTGTTTTTAAAAAACAATATAAAGAAATCATTTTCAGATTTTGATATTAAGTTTGCAACTGACTATACAAGCGACGAAGAGCTTGTTAAGCGTATAGCTAGATCAAAATTTGTATTAGCTATTACAAATCACGAAATTTTGAAATATATACAATTGCGCAACGAGACAAAGCTAATCCACTTAGGAGATTGTGTTATACCTATTGATGTAAAAGATGAAATCAGTAAAAATGTAATTTCTAATATCGAAGCAGAAAGCATTAAAAAACTTCCTTTTATTAATAAGTATGATGCAATACTTACATCATCAGACAATAATGATGGCACTTATGAAACCGCATATAGCCTTAAAGAGGACTGTGTTTTATTGCCTTATGGAAATTGTTGGTCAGACCTTGTATTAGATGTAAATTATTTGCGTAATGCTAAATTGCGTATTACGCAATTAATACCAACATTAAGGGAAAAAGAGACAATTGTGTTTATGCTGACGCGTAGAGAAGGATTGAAAGACAATCTGAATTCGTTGATTTCATCGATGCTAGAAACCTTTAAGGATAGGTTTGCCTATGTAATAGTTTATAGTGGCAGCACGCCTAATTTTACTGACAAATCAATGCTTATTGAGATTGAATCAGATTTGGTCTTTGAAGATAATAAGTCAACAATTCACAAAACATATGCTGATGTATTTTCGGTAGCCGACATTGTAATTGGTGATTATGGTACCCAGATCCTTGCTTCCACATTATTAGATAAACCTTTATTGCTTTGGGAATATGATTGTAATTCATATAATGAAAAAAGAGACATTTCACGTACAGAGGCAGAAATGTTTAAGGATGTAGTAAAAAATAACGAACAGTTAATTGAGAAAATACAAAATAACGATTATGGCTCATCAAAAGAATTTAAAGAAAAATATTTAAATGCATGCGACGGAAATGCACTTAAAAAGGCCAATAAATGGATGCATGATTTAGTAAATTAAAAGCGAGATTGTGAACTGACCCCAGAAAGTTGGACAAACTTTAGGGGGTCAGTTCAATTGTTTCTCGCTTTTCTTTATAGTGACTTTATAATTTGTATCGTTCTATCAATACCTGTTTCGATATTATATTTAGCTTTCCAACCAATATCTTTTAACTTATTTCCGTTTAATCTTGCTTTTGTAGCAGTACTATAACCTGCTTTTTCAACATCATCGGGAATTTCAAATACTACTTTTCTACCAACAGTGCTAGCTATTGTACTTGCTAAATCTTTTAATGTAATATCTGAACTTTCGTCTGCAATATTATAGGCTTCACCATTTTCTCCTAGAAGCAAAACATAAAGCAGACCACTTACGGCATCAGCTACGTAAGTATATGAATAATATTGTTTACCTTCGCTTTTTAAAACAATATCCTCACCAGAAATAGCTTTGTTTATAAATTGTGAAATTGCTTTTGTATCGCTTTTTAACATTGTAGGACCATATGATCTAGTTAAGCGAGGGATAACTATGTTTAAGTCTTTTTGTTTCTTATATGCTTGGCATAATGCTTCGCCACAACGCTTGCTTTCAGGATATCCAGCCCTTAACGTATTACAGTCAATATAACCACAATACTTTTCATCAAACATTTCGCAATCACCTCTATTTTCACCATATATTTCATTGGACGAGGTAAAGGCGAAGCGCTCGCATTCGCTTGCACAAGAAAATTCAAGCATATTCATTAAACCTATGATATTAGTAATAATAGTACTTATTGGTTCGGTTGAATATTGTAAAGGATGAGTATTGCTAGCTAGATGCAATACATAGGATGCTTTTATATCTACTTTATTTTGTAAAGGTTTATTTATGTCGTGAGTTATAAATTCAAAGCAGTCATTATCTAAATAATTGGCAAATCTTTCGTTGGCTTTACTTTGATTTCTGCCCAAGGCATAGACTTTGCAATTAAAATTTTCGTTGATATTTTTATACATAATTACATCCACGAAAAAACTGCCAATTAATCCGCTAGCACCAGAAAGCAGAACTGACTTATTTTTTAATTTGTTCCAGGGCAATTCAAGTTCTGCAACATATTTAACATCTTCTAAATATAGGCTATTAGCAAAATAATTCATTACTTTTCTTCCTCTTTAGATTTAATATATGCTTTAAATATTTCCAAATCATCGCTGGTTGTAAGTTTAATGTTTTTATCGCTTCCTTTAGCAAAATATAAGCGCTCACCCAATTCAACCATCATGGTGTTTGTATAAGATGAGCCATATATACCAATTTCTTTAGCAAATGCTTCTTTGTATGAATCAAGTAATTTTTTATATTTATAAGCCTGTGGCGTTGAAACTCTTCTTAGTGTTTCGCGTGGTATATATTTTACTGTTGATATTTCATCATCAATTAAAAATATTTGTTCATTATAGGGAAGAGATGTTACCCCATTACCATAAGTTTTACATTTATCAATAACATCATCTAAAACATCTTGGTCAACTAACGGTCTAATTCCATCGTGAATAATAACGACATCATCATCTTCGCATATATCTTCTAAATGATAGACACCATTTCTAATTGATTCTTGGCCAGTACTACCACCTGATATAATCCACTTTAATTTACTTATGCCATATTCCTCAGCAAATTCTTTTAATTTTTCGTGCCATCCATCAATACAAACAACACCTATTTCATCCACATGGGGATTATTTTGAAAACCTTCTAAAGTGTATATCAGTATTGGTTTTCCATTAACTTCAATAAATTGTTTAGGAATCGATTGACCCATCCTTTGGCCAACACCTCCAGCTATTATAATCGCATGAACCATTTTGTTGCCCTCCTAACTGCTATTATATGAGTTTTATTAAGTTGATTCTATATTTTAAATTTTCTTACTACATGAATTTCTCTTTCGTCCTCGTTATGAGGAATCATGTAATCATCACCATATAAGTTTTTTAAATAGCCATCATAATCGGCACTTATATATGTTTGAATATTTTCAAACTCAATTTGTTTTCTTTCGCAAAACGGATTTCTTTTATAAAGTTCACCTGTAAAATGTTTAACTCCACCCGGGCAAACAACATATAAACTATTTTTATTTTTACACATTGAATATACCTTATTGGTGAAACTTGCCCATTTATCAACGCTTAAGAAGGAAAGCAGTTTACCAATAAAGATTTTGGTTTTAAAAATTCTTGTTAAGTGTTTATCGCCATCAGCTATCGAAAGAAGAATATCTTTTTGGCAACTAAAAGATCGACAAGATAATAAAAAACCAGAAGCCATACATAAAAAACCATGAACAAAACGTAAAACAGCATTATCATATGTATTTTCTAATATAAATATATCTATCCAAATTCCAGCTTCTTCTTCGCTAGCATCTTCTCTTGCTAGAAAGATTGTGCCTTTCTTTCTTAGTTTTCCTGCCATTACACTAAAGTCTTTAGTTATACCAGGAATTTGATTCCAATATTTTGAAGCAAGTTCTGTTTTGAATATATCATTAAACCTTTCATAATCTTCTCTAGTTACAAAGATATCAATATCATCATCCCAAGGAATAATATGATTGTTTCTAATTGCCCCAAGCATGCTTCCACCACACAAAAAATACTTAATATCATATTTTTTGCATACTTCATCAAAATCTTTTAGCATTTCTGAAAGCGATTTATGCAATAATGTAAAATCTTCTTCACTTAAAGAAAATAAGTTGTCGTTATTTTTAATTCTTTTGAAAGCTTTTGCAGTAGAAAGATTCATATTTTCCCCATAAGAATTTTAACATAAGTAAGATAATGTAACGATTTCTCACAAGTAAGCTCTATTAGAAAACACATAATAAAAATGTATAATTATTATATGATTTCTAATAAACGAATCAGAAAAGGCATTGTTTGTTTGTTATCTATTTTTATTTCCTTTTATGTTGCTTTATTCTTACGTTTTAAAGATATACACGCTAACAGCTTTTTAGGAATATCTAATAGTCAAGTTTTTATTTACTTATTAGGTTCGTTTATGTTGATATTTTTGTTTTATCCTTTTGATAAAGCAAGGAGCAATAATAGAGGTTTATTAAGACATTTTAAAGATGCATTAGTAATCAACATAATGATGCTATTAATCTTTTCTACCCTTATTTATGTATCTTATTTTGGCAGAAATATTTCACGTTTGTTTTTAGCTTATTTCTTTATAACCGACACACTTGTAATGTTTATTGGCTTCCGTATCTTAAAAAAGATATGGAATTATTATGAAATAACGCATCGTTTAAAGGCTGTTGTTATTGTATCTGAAAACTCACGTAAAGAAGTTTTAAAGAACTTACATAATTATGGTGATAATTCTTTAGATATAAACGCTTTAATAACCATTAAGGATAATAACTATAAGTACTATAAGGTTGCCTGGCAAAACGGTAAGAGTAAGCTAACTTCTACTAATGATGATTATTTGAAATATCTAAGAAGAGAGATTGTAGATGTTGCCCTTATCG
>Ga0065711_1046203_pt1 | contig 13030 bp, 3 predicted proteins | sample Hoacrofraction12_FD_59098 | JGI IMG/M metagenome (GOLD analysis project Ga0065711, IMG submission 59098) | Hoatzin crop microbial communities from Cojedes, Venezuela - Epithelial fraction 12 v2 (version 2) | ecosystem: Host-associated > Birds > Digestive system > Esophagus > Crop | place... | reverse complement strand
AAAAAAAAAAAAAAAAAAAAAAAAAGGGTCTGGTTTTGGTTTTACTGCAGTCAGTGGCAGATCTCCTACAGCCACCTCTGATGGAAGGCTTCTGTCTGTTCTGGAAGCCATGAACAGACAGTGCCGTGTTTGGGCAGTTGCCCTCACGTACATGCCAGCCTGCGGCACCAAGAAGGAACATGAACCCACAGAACCCTGCAGACCACTGGATTTCAAGTGATGATCTGATGAGCACCCTAACGCGTCCAGGAAAACCCGAACCTCAGTGACATCTCTCAGTGATCTCACCATCTCCTGCTCCTAAATGATCTCTGTCTGTAACATCACGTCCCCTTTGTGCCCAAGTCCAAAGTTTAGGAGTCTCCCACCACAAAAGGTATCACAACCCCCTTCGTCAACCCTGCATGTCCAAGCAATTCTTTGATGGTGGATAGTAAAGGCTGTAGGTGCTGCTGGGCATGTTCCCAGCTGGCTGTGGGCCTTTCTGCATTGCAGGATAAAGTCCTCTCCAAGCTGTGCTTGTCCCAAGCCACCTGATCCGAAGCTTTCTTTTGTCTCTCTGGTACACTGCATTTCAAAGTGCAGCCACAAAAGCCACCAGACCTTCTGTCTTGAAGAACTCCATGGTCACATGCAAACAACTTACCTTTGTGCAGGAACATCTCAGTGAGCCTTTCTGTCACAGGCCTTTACTGAATAAGACTTCGACTTTCTTGCGAATCCAGGTTATCTTATTTTAATTTTTAGGCACCTAGTCCAAGATATCTTGAAAAGGATGAACTTGCTGTTGCTGCCTATGCAGGTAAGAGACACACACAGTCTTCAGCAGCCTTCACATTTTGTTCTGTGTATGTATGTATTTCACTGAAGCTAGTTCAGCTTGATACTACCAGGCTACAGGCTTCAAGGCCTCCTGAACGGGGCTAAGAATATTCAGGGCAAACGTATGTGACCTCTGTGAAGTCAGCAGGTTTTGGCTCATACCTTAACGCCCGTGGCCGCAATGGCACTCACCCAGATTCAGCCTTGGCTTCAGGAATCAGCCCATGCGGTCCATGGCCAGATTCTGCAATGCAGGAATGTGTGCTTTTCTACCTGGTGGTAACCTGGAGAGAACGGGTGGAAAAGACTTTCCTCTACTCTGTCCCCCCCCCAGCAAAACGCCGGCCAGCTGTAATTCACGCTGTGACTATTACAGTTCCTGCTCTTTGAGCTGCTTGGCTGCTTTTGACCAGTTAGAAAACAAATAATCAGCAGCAGCACAAACAATACTCTGCAACTATTGCTCTTGGGAGGAGGAAGCTTAGAGCATCCCTGGAGTTGGTTTCCCCTTCCCAGCCCCAAGCCACACCAGGCTGGCCTGAGAGATGCTCACCTGCATGCCCCAGGGCACTGCTGGAGCTACTGACCAGCTCCCGAGGTGCGAGGAAGTGATGCAGCTGTGCTTGACTTCTGTGCAAAAATGCTGACTTGCAACTGGTGTTTTAGTTCCTAAAACTGGTGTTTAGGAAATACACCAAGTTGGTGTAATCACTGTAGCACTTGTCTGCTATTAAATATAACAATACAATAGCACTCAGACTACTCAATAGACAGGCATGACTTACTACAACAGAGAAAACATGATTTGCAGCTGGAGAAAAACTTTACTGAGTAAAACTGAGCTTTTTATCAGAGCTTTTACTGAGTAAAACTCAGTAAAGCTCTGACCCTTTATGACTTTTTGGGCAGTACTGCATTATTTATAGAAATTATTACAGGTACCTGGAGTTCTGCCTTTGAAAGTTAACCAGAGGAGGCCAGAAGCACCACCGCAACCTGCAGACCTTGTCAGACAGATAGGCATGAGGACTCTGGTTTTATTGGATATGTAATTCATCTGTCCCCATTTCATAGAATCATAGAAGTTGGAAAAGACCTCTAAGAACACCAGGTCCAACCAGGAAACCAACACCACCATGCCTGCTACACCATGTCCTCAAGTGCCACATCTACACGTTGTCTGAACACCTCCAGGGATGGTGACTCCACCACCTCCCTGGGCAGCCTGTTCCAATGCCTGATCACTCTTTCAGTAAATAAATTTTTCCTAACATCCAATCTAAACCTCTCCTGACGCAACTTAAGGCCATTGCCTCTCGTCCTGTCGCTAGTTACTTGGGAGAACAGACCAACACCTGCCTCACTACAACCTCCTTTCAGGTAGGTGTAGAGAGCAATAAGGTCCCTCCTCAGCCTCCTCTTCTCCAGACTAAACAGCCCCAGCTCGCTCAGCTGCTCCTCATAAGACTTGTTCTCCAGACCCTTCACCATCCTCATTGCCCTTCTCTGGACACGCTCCAGCCCCTCAATGTCCTTCTTGTAGTGAGGGGCCCAAAACTGAACACAGTACTGGAGGTGCAGCCTCACCAGTGCCGAGTACAGGGGCACGATCCCCTCCCTGCTCCTGCTGGCCACTCTATTCCTGATCCAAGCCAGGATGTCATTGGCCTTCTTGGCCACCTGGGCACACTGCTGGCTCATGTTCAGCTGGCTATCGACCAACACCCCAAAGTCCTTTTCCGCCAGGCAGTTTTCCAGCCACTCTTCGCCAAGCCTGCAGCGTTGCATGGGGTTGTTGTGACCAAAGTGCAGGACCCGGCCTTTCACCTTGCTGAACCTCATACAGTTGGCCTTGGCCCATTGATCCAGTCTGTCCAAATCCCTCTGCAGAGCCTTCCTACCCTGAAGCAGATCGACACTCCCACCCAATTTGGTCTCATCTGCAAACTTATTGAGGGATAGATTTGTAGCCCATGAAGACAGAACAGTATCACTGAACAGCAGTAGAATGTAAGTGCAGGGAAAGGACTCCAAAGAGGTATGGGGCAACTCCTCTGGTATTTCATTGGCCAGAGAAATTACCATCACCTATAGGTATCTTTCTTGACCATTTAGCTGGAAGAACCTGGTACCACCCATACCTCTCCCAGGTTTCCGAGACAGGACCCTCCACGTCCTCTTATATAGAAGTATGCTTTGTTCAATTAGTCTGGCATGTAATGCTTTGTTCTTACGGATTTTGGAGCTACTCTGATGTGCAGTAAGGCAACTGAGACTTAATTTCATTATTCATCTCAATATGTTCCTGCTGCATTCAGAGAACAGACTATGGGCCCTCCTGTGGCTAATTTAGCACCTGCAAATCCCCATGCTTTGAATCCAAAGGCTGAGCAACCTGCTGAATGCATTTGCAGCAACTGCACAGGGCAAAGCATCCCACTAGCTGTGAAGACTTTTTTTCCCCCTGTAGAAACTTTGTATACACTTTCTCACAAGGAGACTATCACATCCTAGTTCTCCAAGACCAGGTGTACCCACTTGTTCTCAATTCATTTTGGCAAAATCTGAGCAGGGTTTCAGGGAAAGCAATGTACCTGGAGGCTGTGGGCCATCCTCAGACTGGAGCTGTTAACAGCTACCTCCTCAGCTGCCACCGAGCATGACTGAAGTGAAGCAAACACAAGCTGTTTAAGCTAAAATAGTTTAGTAGTTGCTAATGGAGCCTTGCTCAGCTAAGCCAACAGAATCTGCACTGATATGGATGAAAACTGATCAAAATGCCATTCTACTGTTTCCACCACAAACACAGCAGTTTCCGGAAGTTCGAACTAAATATTAAAGTGCAGTAAAACAGAAGACTTAACTTTTTAAGATGCCATCTTCCCTAAATCAGACAATGCAAGTTTTAGAATTGCTTGGCCTTACCAACCTAGTGTACTCATTCTTCCTCTTTGCACTCTAAGATGCTTCAGACTAAAACAGTGCAGATAACCAAGCCTCCACAGGAATTTGTATGTTTACCCTGCCTCCTCCATATTTTGTTTCAAATTATGAATTGCAGCATCTTGGAAGACAATGGTAGTAAGATTCTGTACCTTAAGTCACGTAACTAACATACACTTATGCCACTTTCTTGGTGCAGTAGCAAGACTTTTTCTTCAACCGTACAACAAGCTGGAAACTCTTCAAAAAGCTAATTTCTAAATTCAGTTTAGAATTTTTTTTTAAACCACTGAGTATGCATGACTGAATATTTGTTATGCAACCATAACAACTGTCCTTTTCAAGAAAGATTCCTGCATAATGTGAATACAGAGAATCCAAGGCAAACATGACTTGATCTTAAAACTTTAATAGTAAAAAAAGTGTAAAACCAAACACACCACTGAAAACTTATCAGTAAGAATGAAAATTTAAATGTTCAAATTCAGAATAGTGCAAATTTTCTTCACTCCCTTCCCTGCCTCTTCCAAACTTAAATCACTTTGGTTAAGATACTTAGAAGTATTGGCAAATAATGAACTTTTGACTTACATTTTTGGCTGCATTATTTCTAACACATACAGATTTAATTTCAGTCTTTACAAATAAATCTTAAATACTTCTCTACCAAACAGCTGTAGAAAATCAGTAACCTTTACTCACACTTAGCTTTATAACATTCTGAAATTGGTTTCAAGATGATTACAAAACTGTCTCCCCAGCAGGCAGCATACTTCTTAAAACAGCTGAGCTGATCCAGCCCTGATCTGAGGGCCTAACTTCAAGTAGTCCTATAAAATGTGATTATTTAAGTTTTAAACATTTCAGGAAGGATCTTTTACCAATGAAATTACTCTTGATTTACTCCAAAGCAAGATTAGAACTGGGTTCTACTCTAATACAGACTCTGTGCTAAACTTTTCCTTCTACAAAAAAGCACAAGCAGCAGTTATAGCATTCCCTTAGAAGAGTGAAAACAGCCAGAAAACTGCTACCTGGCCTCAGCGTCTTTTTTGATAGGTCAGTCTTTAACTGATGCCTCTAACTACATCTGAAGCCATGTAAGATTGGAAACGAACACAAAAAAAATTGCATAATACAAAAAGACAAATCCATAAAAGTTTACAAGTACACCATAACCACAAAATTGGAGTATTTCTAAAAATCTGGGTTCAATGAAGGATACAACAAAACTAGCTTTACTAGTTAAATAAATTATTGCTCCATTTGACTCCATGCAGCATTGAAATGAACTCAGAACCCTTTTCTCTTTAATCTCTCATAAGAAATGATCGATACTGAAGAGAACATGAGGCTCAGATTTACTGTACATTGCACTTCAACTTTAAGACCTAATACTTGCTATTTAGGTCTCCTGTGGTCTAAGCTATCAAATGAATACGTTGTGCTCACCAGAACTAAGTATTAAGAAACACCAAATGTTTTATGTAGTGACATATGCACTTTTTGTTTTTTAAGAAGGCAATCACAGATTGCAAGTTCTATAGGGTTGTGAAAAAACAAGTAGTGATCTCTGTCAGACACCAAACTGAGAAAACAAGCTTCTCGCTTTTCTTCACATACAGTTTAAGCCACATTTTAGGCCCGCTTCTGTTTCCCATCACTTCAGTCAAAACCCCGACTCAAATAGAAGCAAGAAGATCAAGGCCACCTCTAAGCAGAAAGCACAAATCTAAGGAGTTGGGGGCACATTCTCAGTGGCCAAGCAATGGCCTGCAATGCATGTTTCTTCAGTGACACCAGACTTAAGACACCTAACAGCTCCCTCTGTGAGATAGTGAAGTATGTCTAATACCAAGCAGGAGTACCTATACACCTAAATTTCTTAATGAACTGGGGCCAGAACTTGATTCTTGCAAATCTGACTGACAGCTTCACAAGTAATGAAATTTCCAGTCAGAATTTTCTGATAAAAGTCCATGTTTGACCAAGATTGTCTCCAGTGTTCACCTATTGTACTGAAGTAATTTAGAAATTCCAAACCAAGTGACTTCCAAATTTTGTCTCGTCAAGCCTCTCCACCGTCAAAGACAGAAACTTTACGCAGCATTACGAGTAAGGGCACAATTCCTTCATAAGACTCCTAAAAGCACTAGTGCAATGCCTTTAATCTGTTTCGATCACTCTTATTTTTAAATAACCCTATTTTTTTAAAGATTTGGATAAATACTATTCCTATTAAACCATACTTCATCATTGTTAAGCACCATCGATCTACTTCCTTTGGGCACTGATACAAGAGCTTGTAATTAAATTTCAGTTTCAAGGCTTTAAAATACGGCAGCTGCTTCAGTAACTTACATTGGAATCTAATACTTGGAAAACTGCCACCTAGCCTGAACAGTTGTAAGCAACTTGGTGTTAAACTCTTCCAGAGAACAGCCATACGCAAATGCTTCTGCAGTAAATCAGGGTAAGATTTCAAGATAAGCAGTTAATTTCACTTGGCTATTCTAAGAGTGGATTAATTTTTTTTCCACAAGTCATTTGTGCAGTGAGCCCATAAAGAGATTATTTTTTCTAAATAATCTTCAATTTAAAACAGGAACACGTCTTCGCAATGTTGCCTTCACATCAGTACTGTGCTCTCTTCTTCGAGGCTTTAGTCATTGTGTGGTTTCTCCGGTATACCCTAGTGATAAAAAACAAACACGTTATATTTTAATGCCATCTGATAATTTATCACATTATGAAATATTTTCAGTGATTAAAGAGTCAACTAACTTCAGTTAGGCTGACAATGACCTAGCAGACATCTTATACAGCTCAACGAGGACGTGCTGCTTAACTGTGGACAAAAAATAAATCACTATGGGTTTCTGCTGCTTCAGCTGGTGCATCTGATAAATCCATCTGCCAACACACTGTTTTTTATAGGACTTTGTTACCTTTCCTCCCCATCTCAGTTTATTTCTTAGAAGGTAGACAGTGCTTCACTCAATGGGCACGAATTCAGTATTTTAACAGCCCTCTTTCAAACTGTCTTCAAGCATAAGTTGCTTGCGATATGTTCTTCTCACCCTAGAGTCAAAATGCAAATGTATTTGCAAGTATTGAATGCGTTCACCGTTCTGCAGCCTCTAGCAGTAGCAGCAATAGATATTTGTGAGGTCCAAGTTCTGAATACCATGCTTGTTTGCCAGATGTAAAGAATGATGGTTACAACACAAAATGAAGTCTTGCCATCCCATTAACCCAGCTGACGTGCACTGACTGAGCAACTTTAGGTGTCATAACAAGCAGTGAGAGCTGATGGCAGCAGCAGCACCTTCACCTTTTCTTTTGAAATCAAACTATTAAAGAAAACATTGGATTTCATCCTCAAGCTGATAACAAAAAACCAAACCCTCTGCTAAAAGCAGGTTTGTTTAAAGGTAACAGTCCACCTGACTACTGCCTACAAGCTCACTTGATATCCCATAACTGAAAAGCACCAAGCACCTCCCACCTAATGTTTCTTAGGATGGGAGGGGATGTCTCAGGGACACTTCTCATCCTGCTGCTTCTAATTTCTTCTCTTACTGCAAAAGCAAGGCAGTGGCTCAGGAAGAAGCGAGGCAACTTTGTTCCACTAGAGTATTTTCCACAGGTGCCACTTCCTACTCTAGACATGCCCAGAAAATATCTACTGTTTGATTTGCAACTGTCACGTGCAGCCAAACAGCTCGAGAACTACAGGAAATATAGCTACAAAAGTAACTGTTTGTCCGATTCGGGTTTAGTTCGAAAACTGTAGTACCCCATCTTCTTGCCACATTTGCGATGGTTGACAGAACAGAACAATGCTTTTGGGTCATCTCTAGAAGAAAAACCTAAAGCGCTGGGCTTCTCCACGTTTTTCCACACTAAATAATGGCAATGCAAAACACAAGATACTTCTAGACAACCAGAACAGAATGCTTTGCCTTGCCAACTTCCCACTTCCTTTTTAAGGAAAATGACAAGATTAACAGGAAAGTTGCAGGCAGGAACCAGTTTGATTTTAAGTACATTCAGGTGAGATACCAAGTGACAAGCAACCAAAGGAATCAAGAAAGTCATATGTGCTAAATTTATTTTAGCTCTTTCTTCTTTAAGGCTCACCTCCTTTGCTTTCTAACATAAGACAGTAACTGGGATTACCACATATGCCAACGCAAAATGCAGAACTGTAGCGTATAACCGACCATAATTTTATTCTGAGACTCTGCTTGCAATAGCAAAGCTTAAATAAAACTGTATTAATAAATCTTTTTCACTTGATGCGAGTGGCAAACTTAGAGAAGTTATGTCTTCTCTTCCTCCCCACATGTAGTCCTAAAAGAAACCACATGCAGATAGTATGCACCGCTGGGATTTGAAGGGGGAGTAGTGAGCTTGTATTTTAAAGAACCTCAGAGCAAACCAAAACTGACTGTGAAGTTAAGACCGTGATCGTGGTCCCAGGAAATCTGTAACTTGGTGTCAAGTCAGCATGAAAGAAAAACCTCAAGAACAGGAGCTGATATGCCTTGCGCTTTTTTTTTTTTTTGAACAGCCTTTTCCACAAGAGGTTACTGTTAATTTAGTGTTAACTGAGAATCAATACTAAAGAAATTGATCTTTAATGTTAGCCAGCTTGTCTGCAAGCCTGTCCATCTGCAGCATCAAGTTCAGATATCCACATGAGAAGTACGTTAGCATCCATCCTCTGGGTTAGCAAGGCTAGCCAGAAGAGACAGAAGCCTGCTCCAGGAAACACAGCTAGCTTCTATTCTTTTTACTCATTTTTGGTTCAGTCCCAAAAAGCAGCTCTTCCCCTTACCAAAAGGTCAGAGACTAATATTTCAGAGCTCTCAAATCTACCAAAGTCCTTCCTTCAGTAAAAATTAAAGGCACCTAAACCACAATAGCCTAATGGAAGTTAAATACTTGGAAGTATGTTTTCCAGAATAAAGGACTTAGAGCAAAGAAGACAGAAGTTAAATCAACACAGTATTCATTATTACTGTCCATCGGTGTCAGAACACTTTTGACAACAAGCCTCAGGCTGATGTTCAAGCACACAGCCAGGTTTACTGTTAAGTAGGCTACAAGGAAATAACTACTTAAGAATCTAGCAAATGAGGTAATATAGTGTAAATTACTATCTCATATATGGGGTGATACTTGAATTACGTCTTAAGTGACCAGAAAGAGAATGTTTGATTCTAGAGTGGTGGAATTTAATGGTATGTAGGTACATTTCCTTTCACCTACATAACAAAAATGCTTTACTGCATAAAGTCCATCGGTGTCTCAGTTTTCTAACTACCTTAGATATTACTCCAAAGTACTGATGGAACAGGAGTGATTAAGGTTCTCCGCAGAAGCGGTGTACTGATGCCAGTCTTATTTAGGCTGTTATTGGAAAAAATACAGACAATATTCAATGCTTACTAAGACAATTCACACTCTATTGGCAACACAGGTTTGAACGTTTCATCTCTTGGCAAGACATCTATTCATCTCTGTCAGCTTGTGAGTCACACCCTTAAAGGCATAGTTTGTTCTTGGACTAACAATGGAAGCTATTCGGACTGTTAAAGGAAACACTAATTATACAGTAATTACCATAGCCAGTTGGCGTCCTATGTTTCCTACAGTCACACCTCCTGAGAAAAATATACATGGAAGCCAAGAACGGATGTAAAGAAAATCTGGGGATGTATACCTAGTAAACAAAAGGAAGTAAGTTAGAGACAAGTTATCACCTTACACACGGCTAACAAGATGTAGTAGAATTATCTCCATGCCCCACCCCCTAACCCCCCTCCCCTCAAGCAGTAACATAAGAGAAGAAATAGGGAGACCAAACAAAGTCTATTAACTTAATAAGGTTCTAAAACCAAATGTCCTAGCCAGTGAAGTTTAGAAACTCCCTCTCCTGAGAGCCAGTTAATGATACACCAAGCCAGCAGAAGTTCAGTCTGCTGAGCTGTTACAATTTCAACACACATCTCAATTTGTCTGCTCCCCACCCTCCACGGCCAGTTCGCAATCTGATCATCTGGAACAACTGAACAATTAGCTGCCTTTGACAAACAAAATGTCTTATTACAAGAATAGGCCAAACATGTTAATAACTAACTTCCAGTGCACGTGCACCCCTGGTTTTAGTTAAGACAGGAGAATTGAAATAGTATTTTAAAAGTGTAACTTACTGATAAACACCATTATATACAAGAAACTGGGTTATCAGAGTTGCTACAAAGGCTATTGTAATCCCAAGTCCGAGACCACTTCTTGATCGGTCAAATGTCCACCAAAGACCCAGTGATAAGGCTGCCAGAGTCAGGGACAGCTGGACGTTGTTTGCAAAATCTAGTTTCTGAAAAAAGATGTTAAGGACAATCCTTTTAACTCTGCAGACATCCCGCTGCTAAAACTGAACAAGGGACAACTCAAACTGAAAGTGAGCATAATTTTGTATCTCCAAACACAATACGTTAAGAAGCTGGGGTTTTCAGACATGCTGAGCAGTCATAGCTCTTGCTGACTTTGTGTGGAGTGCGAGTGTAAAGGTGACATCCATTTTTGTCACACTGAGCATCTAAAGAATACACTATATCATAATGTATTTAACTTTTCTGGATTTTTGTCTCGAGTAACCCAATTATCCCTGCTGATTAGGTTTTCTGCTCAAACCATTGTTATTCAACACAAAGAACACTCCTATTGAAGAGTTCAGTGTACCTCACTGGTTAATTGTCTTAAGTATTAGATGTAGACAACATACAGATTAAAATAACACAACTTACACTGTTACACTTGCAGTTAAGCCAGACATACTGACATCTGTCCCTCCCCCATCCCAGAACCCCCCCCCCAACTACTTTTAATTGAACTGTGTTAACTGTCTTAAAGTAACTACTGCCATGTACTGCAGGCCTCACAGAGCTTTATGTCTCTGCCAGTAGCACCATCCTTACCTTTGCAATTCTCCCGGACATGAACTGGAGAGCCTGTTTCATGAACGACTAAGCACATCGAGCAACAACGTAAACTAGTTCAAGGATACAGCACTTGCATGATTAATGCCAACAAAAACTGCTATGCACCGCATTACGCTGGCCCACTCTCTCTTGAATTTGTGCGGTTCCCCAAGGTGGCTGTCAATGCAGGGATACAGCAGGCCAACAACAGCTGCAAGAAAAGTAACACTACTCATACTAACTGTTACACAACAATTACTTCCGTATTACTATTAGTTTGGCAAATAAGTGCTTGACAAAGTAGCAAGGTGCTTATCATGCTACTGCAAGCATGGTGAAGAGACAACTATTACCCCCCCCCTTTAGAAAAGAAAAAACCCACCCTAAGAAGCAATATTCTGTCTGAACCTTCAAAGCAGACATATATATTGCGATGTTAAGGCATCTGACTTCAAGCTCCTTTTGTCCCATTTTGTCCCAAATTAGATATTGTAGAATCATAGAACCAAACCATTCTATGATGCCTCATTTGACATCCTCAGCAGATGTTTGTTTTGTAATAGTAAATAAGAAACGATAACAAGAAGTTTAATTAGTGAGGAATGAAATGTGTGTTTATTGCTCACGTGCAGGGCAGACAGCTTTATGAACTTGACTCATTAGCTGTGAATCAGGCCCTAAATTAAATATTTGCCTGGACTCAAAAGTTTCTTGGCAGAGCTGCTTTCTCTCCCTCTGCAGGGCTGAAAGTCAGTCAATGCCACCATCCAGATCAGATGAATTTTGATACCAAACAGCAGTGCTGAACTTACAGAAGCACCTACCATCAGTCGTATTTATGTCAGGGGAAAATAACAACTCATAATATTAACCAAACACAGCTTTTATCCTCTTACAGCATTTTCTCAGCCTTACCAGTCTGTAAGTTGGTTGCAGAAGAAGAAACACAGGCTAGTGTTAGCTCAGCTGCTAACACAAACACTAGATGAGTGCCGTTCTTCTAAGCCTTGCAACTCCATGTGTTGTCCCCAACTCCAGGGTTAGATGTGCTGCTTTAACTGTATGTAACATGTATGTTTGTCTCCTTTCCTACCCCTTTTTCCCCTCCTTCACCCCCTAAAATAACTTCTACGTGAAGAAGGCTACAAGACATACCATTCTAAGAAAAACATGTGACCTCATGCTGAAACAGCTTTGTTAGTCTGGTGCCAGTTACCAGGACTTTCACCTTGTGATAACAGCTAAATACCAAAGTTTAACCCAACCGTGCCAGGACTGTGAGAACTCTCACTGGAGCACGTCTCGGGGCAATCTCTTTTTACTGCGCGGTTTGTGGTTCATTCAGATTGATGGTTTATCATTCGCACTCCCTCACTACGAGGCACAAACAGCACACGACACTATAGCCGCGCTAAAAAAAAGACTCCAAACAAACGCGGAAAAGCTGTTAAAAGCGCTCCCCGCGCCAACCAAAACCAGACAGCGGTGGGTTGACTTCCCCAGACCCAACGCCTCGTGAAGCTCCCAGCCCTGCGGCGAGGCCGAATATCGCTCTGACGAGGGCAGGAGGCGCTTATAACGGCCGCGCTGCGCCAGGTCCCCGGGTTTCCTCGGACGTTTCGGGCTTGGGCCCTGCCGGCCGCCGGGCCACCAGGCCACGGCAGCGGGCACCGGCCACCACGTGACTTCCTTGTTTTCGGCTCAGCCCGTGGCCAGTTCGCGCCGGCAGCCAATCCCGAGCGCCGCCCGCCACTCACCAGTTCGCCGTCAGCCAATGGCCGGCGGGGGGCGGTGCCGCTTCGCGGCGCGGCCCTACCGCGCCCACTCGTGCCCCGGCGTGGGGGGGAATCCCGCGCTGACCTCGCGCTGTCACTGTGAGGGGCCGGGCGCGCGCGAGCAGCGGGAAGCGCGCGGGTGGCCCCGTCCCGCGCACGCACCCTCCCAAACCCCGGAGCCGGCGCCACCCGCCGCAGCCCCCCGGCCACCGCCGCGGGAAGGCACCGGGAAGGCACGGGGAAGACCCCCCCCTCCCCTCCCCTACCTGCAACCCACTCGCGGGGGCCGGCGCCTCACCTGCCGCGGTCCCGCAGCACGGCGGCACCCACCAGGCGGAGGAGAAGAGGGTGGAGATCACCTCGTCGGGGAACAGCGTCACGTTCCGCTGGACCTGCAGCAAGTTGAGCACCAGGGCCATGAACGCGCCCACGACGAAGAGGACCAGGCTCCTCCGCACCAGGTGGTGGCTCCAGGCCAGGGCCCCGCCGCCGGGGCTG
>Ga0065711_1046202_pt1 | contig 13030 bp, 7 predicted proteins | sample Hoacrofraction12_FD_59098 | JGI IMG/M metagenome (GOLD analysis project Ga0065711, IMG submission 59098) | Hoatzin crop microbial communities from Cojedes, Venezuela - Epithelial fraction 12 v2 (version 2) | ecosystem: Host-associated > Birds > Digestive system > Esophagus > Crop | place... | reverse complement strand
GTCAGAGCTGCTGCTCGTTGGCACTTCCCGCTTTCCCGCTGAGGGGGGGGGCTGGGGTCTCCTCTCTCTCTCTCTCTCTCTCTCTCTCTCTCGGCGCTTTTTGCCGCCTCGCCGCTGCGGTTTTGCCATCGGAGAAAGGGTCCCTCGGCGCGAGCCTCTGCTCCAGAAACCTTCACCTTCAGTAGCTTCGCCGAAATGTTCAGGAAGGACAGGTCAGGCCAGCCAGATGCAAAGCACAGACACGTGCACAGGCACAGCTGCAACCTAGCTCAGGCAGGGACCAAGGATGTAATTCATCATCCAAACAAGAGGAGGCTCCCCTCAGCTCTTCTCACTACCTCTGTGTTTTCCCAGCAGTAAGATCCAAGGTCACACAGCTACACCATAGCAAGCGTGGCCTTGAGCACCGGCAGCAATACCGTTAGGAGGGGGATAGACTTAACACACTGAGACGCAATTTGTTTTGTCCTCAGTGAGGAAATGCACAAAGATCATTCTGCCAGGAACTTGATGGTGACAGACATGACTTTCTTTGTTTTCCCAAGCATTTCTCAATCCTTTTGTTCCTATGACTCTGCAATCTATATAGTTATAAAGCAGATCATCATTGAAAATACGTGAGCACAGCTCACCCACCTATACAGATGGACATGGAAGTACTGATTTCAGTCAACACCTTTGATAGCAAAAGCTAAGTAAAACACTCTGGAAACTTTGGTGATACTATCAGTGTATTGGCCAGCACCTGTTTTCACAGAAACAACTTGTTGGCATCTTCCTTGTAAGAACTAATGTTTCTTTCTGTACTGCAGAATAACCAGTAGCTATGAAGTATTCATCAGAAGGTTGGAAGGTCAGGCTTAGCTTGATTAAACCCCTAAAATATGAATGTTTATCCCAAGCTCATACAAAGCTCCAGAGTCAGCAAAATTTGGCAGGAAAATGCACAATACAATTCCAATTCTGGCTGCTTCCCAGAATTGTAGAAATATGCAAAACTGACAGTTAAGAAAGGGAAATTCTACATTTCAGGACCTGAAAACATCTAGCTTTATTACTGGTGGAAATGTATATATAAGGGAGTCGTTTCATTTAAACCATTTTCATCAGACACTGTGTGTTTAAGTATGGATTTGCATATATGAAACAAGCAGGTAAGATTCAGTGTGTGAATACAAAACCTGAGGGAAATCACTGGGGAAGTAATCTCATTTGTGTGTATATTTTTAATTAAATAAGAAAAAATGAAATTATGTAATAAAATAGTCTTCAACAATAGTTCTTTTGCTAATGTCAAGTATTTTGAGAATTTTATTGCTTCTGAAATGTCCCAAAGGCTTCCATGCTGAGGAAAGACAGGAATATTTAAAAACATCCATTCAGATCCTTTGAAAACAGAATTGCATTTGAAGTCCTCGAGTAGGATTGAAAAAAAATGATTGAGTTTTCCCTTGCATCCAAGGTGCTTTTAAATTTATTTGATATTCACTTGAAAACATGCTTTAAAATCATTCACATAAAATTACAAAAAAACACATCTCTTCAGCAACTGATCATCATAGGTTGATGAAGTTAAGATTATTGTCTATGACACAAACTCAAACTTGACACTTTTCAAGGAAAGTTCAACATGCCACTTGCCCTCAACATTCAAAGATAACTAGCGTATCCACCAGATGTACAATGCTAGACAAGGACTGTAATTCACAGTTTCATTCATCAGGGAAATCAGACTTTTCAAACACTAGGAGAAAGTCTCTCTGAACAGGAGTTTGCCCTTTACAGAGCACTGGTCCATGTCTGTCACGTGAGGAAGTGAGGACTTCTTCTCCCTGAAAAATCACAGACATCTGGAGTCACTGAATTTTATTTCTTCCCTCCCCAAAAAAAAAAATTGTCAGAAATGACCCTTTCAGAATCTTTCAGAAGCTGATAATATTTATCAAAAGCTCCAGAGCAGCGCACATAAAAAAGGAAGGGAAAAAGAAAAAGGAGAAAACAAAAGGGAAAAACAATTTAGAAAGCATTTAGAATAATGCTCTTGGTAGTCTAAGGGAAAATAAAAGAAGCCAGCATGAAATATCCATCTTCCATACTTTTTTTAAAGTAATATCAAGAAAAATCCATAACTCTCTAATTCAACCCCTGAGAAACAAGACACGACTTTAAAAATTATAAATTTGTTCAAGGGCTTTAGGTCTTCTTGTATTTTAACCTACTCCAGACAGAGTGAAAAACAGTCTGAAGTGAATCAGGTTAAAAAGACATATCTGGAGATCAGTTGTCATTTCTGTGTCTTGTTCATCTGACGGACAGTACAACGGGTCCTTGACTGAGTTCTTATATGCTTCAATAGTGATAAAAGACTGAAAATGCAGAGAAAATCAAACAGTCCAATGCCATATTCTCAGACAAAATTCACCAATTAACTCAAACTCATAATTTATAAAATCTGCAATTTTCTATATTTTTGTGACATTTTTACAGTGCAAGCAGTAGATCTGTGGATTTTGGGACATTTTTATTGTCCCAAGGATTTCCTTCTCCAGTACTTCTGAATCTGTATGTTTACTGGTGTTTCTACTACTTATTTTCCAGAAAACTCTGAAACTTACTTCATTTTATGTGACTCTGGATTTTCTTTTTTTATCTCCCTGCTTTCTGAAGCCACATTTATTCAGTTTTCGTCAGTCTTCCTAGTCTTAATGTAATGATAGGGCTTACCCTTACAGTTGTGAATAATGTTAAGGTGAGGCAAAAACATTGCCCCATTCCAATCACACTTACCAGAGCTCCTGACAGAATCTCAGAACTTAGCCTCCACTGCAACAATACACAATTCAATCCATGCTATATTCCCAAACTTGAGTTACATATTCTCCTTGTATTTTAGCAGCTGTAACACTGACACATCATGCCTCCCCTTGCATTTTATGACCGAGGGGGAAAATCTTCCTCCTGGAATCCTTGGTTACTCAAGTCATCAGACTGTTTCACGTAGCTTTCTGTCCTTGAACTTGGCCTCCTGTTTCCATCCAATTGTCCTAAATTTATAGGAGAGGGTTGGACTAGATGACCCACGGAGGTCCCCTCCAACCCCTACTATTCTGTGATTCTGTGATAGGCTTTGGGCAGCTCAACCAAATCAGTCCCCATGTTGCTCTGAAACAAGCCAAGCTCCAGGAATCCCATCCACATGTTTAAGTATTTGTACAACAAAAGGGGAAAGGAGGGAAGAGGAGAGCCTACAGGTTAGCAGGGTTTCCCTTTATGATTCCACAGGGGAAGAAAAGTAACACTCTAATGATCTAAACAGCCCGATGTGTGCTGCCAAGGCCCAGAAGTCAGCACCGAAGCGTTTTGGTCAATATTCCCCACAGCAGCTAAAAAATGCATTTGCCATAAAACAATACTGTGTTATTCACCTAATATGGTCCACAAAAGCAGCCCAGGCCCTTTAGTAGGTGACCATTTTAAATAAGGTACAGCTCTGGAGACTGGTTATTACTATACACTGTACCTTGCAGAACAACTCTATAATAATGATCTACCTGAGAAAAAATACTTTGCATGTACTCCTTTTCTCTGGTGTCAGAAACCTAATTACCACAACATCAAGGTATTTTAGAACGTATTTAGTTTTCACTGTAAGCAGAGTAAATGCTTCTATTTTAAATATTATAGGTTTGTTTGGATCAAAAGGGACCTTTAAAGATCACCTAACCCAATCCCCCTGCAGTGAGCAGGGACATCTTCAACTAGACCAGGTTGCTCAGAGACATGTCCAGCCTCGTCTTGAGTGTTTCCAGGGATGGGACATCTAACACCTCTCTTAGCAACCTGTTCCAGTGTTTCACCTCCCTTGTTGTAAAAAATTTCTTCCTGATATCTAGTCTAAATCTACCCTCTTTTAGCTTAAAACTGTTGCAAAAAGCTCTTCTAAAAAGCCTGTCCCCATCTTTCTTATAAGCCCTCTTCAGGTACGGGCAGGCTGCTCTAAGGTCTCCCCACAGCCTTCTCTTCTCTAGGCTGAATAACCCCATCTCTCTCTGTCTTTCCTCACAGGAGAGGTGTTCAATCCCTCGGATCATTTTTGTGGCCCTTCTCTGGATGTGCTGCAACAGGTCCATGTCTTTCCTGTGCTGAAGGCTCCAGAGCTGGATGCAGGACTCCAGGTGTGGTCTCACCAGAGCAGAGTAGAGGGGCAGAATCACCTCCCTTGACCTCCTGGCCATGCTTCTTTTGATACAGCCCAGGATATAGATGGCCTTCTGGGCTGTGAGCTTTGTTAGCTCATGTTCAGCTTTTTGTCCACAAGTACCCTCAAGTCTTTCTCAGCCCAGCTGCTCTCAATCCCTTCATCCCCCAGCCTGTATTGATGCCAGGGGTTGCCCTGACCCAGATGCAGGACCTTGCACTTGCATTTGTGGAACCTCATGAGGTTCACATGGGCCCACTTCTCAAGCTTGTTTAGGTTCCTCTAGGTGGCATCCCATCCCTCAGGCATGTCAACTGCAACGCTCAGCTTACGCTCTGGATGTGACCATCCAACCAATTTCTCATCCACCAAGGAGTCCATCCATCAAATATATATCCCTCCAATTTAGAGAGAAGGATATTGTGGAAGACCATGTCAAAGGCTTTACAGAAGTCCATTTAGATGACATCTGTAGCTCTTCCCTTGTCAGCCGATGTAGTTACTCCATTATAGAAGGCCACTAGTTTGGTCATGCAGGGTTTGCCTCCTTAAGGAGTTTCCATGGTGTTAAACATCAATGAATTTGAATAAAACACTTCTTTTAGAGATAACTGGCAATCAACATAACATTAATATTGCATTTATTAGAATTTAAAAGCAGTACAATATATGCATATTGTTGTATTAAGCCTTGTTAACGACATCAAGAAACATTAATCTGTTAATAGAGAAGACTTCAGTGTATCTCCATCCATCTGAAGCTAGCACTTCTGTTCTCTCTGATGCAGAATACATGTTAAGGAGACAGGAGTCTGATTTTCACCCTTGTTTAAAGACGACCTAGCATCAATATATTGCCCAGCTCAGGGAAGCACAGAACCATGTTAGTGTTGCCTAAAACAGTGCATGCATTCCACCCCACTGCATATTGGCAAGCTGGCTCTATCCCTCACTGCTGCTTTCTGCAGGAGGCACCTACCAGATTGAAGTGATATTTGCTCCCTGTCTGGCATGTCTGCTGCCACCCAGCATCTACTCTGGTGAAATCCTCTTCTGATCAAATGTCATCTTTCCCTACTGAAGACCCAGGAAGTTCTTCAGTGTTCATTGTGAAGTCCCACAGAATTTGGCTCTGGTTTGAGCGGGACTACTCTTCATCTTCAAGCGAAGCACCATGTCTGAAAAGGATGTAATCCAAGGAAGGGTTTGGCTCTATGCATTTCAAGCTTTCTGAAATCAAATCTGATTTAGCAGGAGATGCAAATCTGCTATAACGATTTCCGTGTAACCAACTATTATTCCTGTCACTTAGCCAAGTAGAGAAGATGAGGGTCACTACATTTTCATACAGGGTCTCTTAACTTTCAGTGTTATTAAGACCTTGTGAGTCACTCAAGGTAATGATTTCAAATGTGGGGAAAAATAAAGCAGATAATGGAGCCTGCAGGCATGGAAGAGATTTTATTATCCCTGGGAGACACTATATAGAAATGTCAGACTGGACACCTCCCCAAAAGTGCTGGAACCAGTGTCTTTCTGTGAAAGTGAGTAAATTCTCAAAATAAATTCATTAAACTAACATTTATTTTAATAAAGGCCGGAGCTTTTTTTTGGGGGGAGGAGGAATTCTTATGTGATGTTTGCTCTGGTCATTATCTTTTTGTAGATTAAACTGAATGAAAAGTAATTATATACTGCCTTTAATTTTTGGATCGTAAACGACTATAAAAGTACTATTCACCTAAACTTAGGTGTTACTTCAATTTTGCTTTGGTTTATTTTGCCTTTTAAATATTAGACAAAGAATTTCTAAGAGAAGAAATGTATAATTTCATTTAGGTGTCCTTTTCTGGAAACAAAATCAGTTTCCAGAAGTAGTAGTGTGTAGTAGTGCTTTTGTAAGGCAGCTAGTAGTAGCTTAAATACCCATTAGATTCATCAATTTCAAAGTCAGAAGTCTTAATTAATAAGTTACTAATATAATTATTCATATTACTTTTAGTGACAAATCAAAGGTCAGAATCACCATGTTGACAAGTTTCAACTCATTTGAAATTGTGGGTATGTTTACATATCTAGCAAAAACTGAAATTAACGACATAATCAAAAACACACTTGCCAGCTCAAGAGGTACTTTACTAAAATTAAGTAGAGAAGCCTGTTAGGTACCTGTCAGGATTAACAGCAGAAATTTGACATGATCTGTCATAGCCATGGGCAAAAGCCCCGGGATACTTCTGGTAATCAGTTGGTCTTTGGTCTTTCCTAGTCGGTGTTCCCTATATCTCTGTTCTGCAGGTTCATATTTAGAAATTCTATTAGAGTACACGTTTATCTTTTTTTTTTCCATTAGAAATCTCTTTAATATGCACATAATAGATATGATAAGAATTTTTGTGGTTATTATCAGGAAGTTGGTTTTCTTTTTTATTTCAGAGACATGTAATTTCCCGTCTTCTACCGATCTATCCAGGGGCAAAATGAAGTTCCAAGAAATCCCCACTTCATCACATTTCATTACAGGTCAGGTCTGTGTTCCTAAATTTTATAGGAGACAATATTAGTCACACAGGTCCTTGTACCTGATTGCTTAATATTTTCGTACTTGAGAATTGTACTTGAGCCAGTCATGAACAACCACTGGCAGTTCACCACACTGTTATTTAAAGATGTGAACTGTGTCTCCAAAATCTTGTCTTTACATTTCACATTCAGTTTACTTTTTATTCACTTAAAGGCAGGTAATCTGGCAAGTAGGTTACCAGACTGCTTGTAAAGTTTTTTCTGCTTTTTTTTTTTCTGAATGCTCTGTGCAGGTTTCTGCTTATTTCTCTTTCAGTTTGAGATACCACGTTCGTGTGCATTATGGTTATTTTAGTAGAAACTACATCGACTTGCTGAACATATGCTATTAGGACTGGTTCTGTTCTGCCTGGCTGAGAACATAGGGAGTTTTCTTTCTCATACTGCCAATGCAAGTTGTTAAAAATAAGCCATCTTCTTCAAAAGGCATTTATTTTCTTAATGATACTTTTTTTGTGTGTTAGAAAAGGAGACTGTAAGAGACTGTCTTTTAAAATCATTATATATTGATTCACTTACCTTCACCAATTCATATATAGCCTTCTCCAAATAATATACAGCTGAATATCAAAAGCAATGAAAAGACTGTAGGTTTCTGCACTGCTTTCTTCTCTCCTCTCTGAATTCTCTGGGTGCTAAATGATAAACCCAAGTTAATTTTTATCCACTTACTTAAAAAGTTATCACTCCCTGCTGTCTGCTCCCCCTTCTGCAGAAGGTCACTGTATCCACAGTACCATAGCTTAAAAAAAACATAATGTCCACACCTCCATGTTTTAGTGGGTGCAGAAGAAAACATGACCCTGTGCCACCTGTTGGCAGAGGAACAAAGAACAGAAGGAGATACAACCTTTTAATCATCGCTGAATGGCTCCCTGGACAGCTCTGTGGTGGCCCATCAGGAGCTTCCAGAGCAGCACCAAGCCACTCACAAAGGTGATGGGCAGAAGGATCACCCCAGGTTTCTCTTCAGCTATTTTGTCAGACATTTCCGGTTCCTCATTTATCCAGACTTGTTGTTCATTCCTTTAACGTCACCACTTATATATGCCTTTTCCAAAGTTCAAATAAACATTTGGTTATGTTATTTCTGCAGGTGGATTTCTAGACATCCTCCCATTCCCCACATTCCTTCTTTTGTTCAGGCAGTTGTAGAAGGTTTCTCTATTTGCTTTTATTGTTTTATTTTTCAGCTACAGATTCACTTTTGTGTTAAGTGGTATTTCAGCAAAGAGGACATATATTTCCAAAGCATGATGAGAATTCAAGTTCAGACAGAATGAACTTTTGGAGTCTGTGTCCTACAAGGAGAAGAGATTAAAAGCAATCACGGCCTCAGAGAGTGGAGCACTTTCTGAAGGACTCCTATCTTTGTAGTTAGGAACAACCTACTATGTACCTGATATGCACCAAAGCTAAAGGTATAAAATGGGTTTTAAGCTGATTAGTTTGGAAACAGAAACAGAATGAAAAGCTTATTGTAGGTACATGAAAGAGGCATTGACAAGTTATACATCTTTGTAGCCCTCTGTGTCCCTGACATTTTAGGCTAGACAGAAAATCTCTTTTCAGTTATGAAAAGAATGTAAGTCCCTGAGTGTGCCTGACTATCTTTCCTTTTGGGACATGGACTTGTCACACAGTTGACAGAATTCAAAAAGGGAAACTCAAATTATTAGTTAAATTTTTATGCTTTTTTTTTACTGGGGAAAGCTGCATCCAACCACAAAGAAACTTACATCAACTAGAAACACCAAAAAAATGTGCATTCAAGGAATATGTTGTTTGTACAGAAATATGCTTTCTACCAAAAGAATGAGATTGTGCCAGAAACTTGTTATAATTTCCCAATGTTTTGCAGCATTTGAGGTAAAAATATGCACTTTTTAAGAAATTGCAATCGATACTTCCGCAGTCTGTGTTTGTTTTCTTAAATATGCAAAGTAAGATTAAAAACTATTTTCCTTCTTATTAGTCAAAACCAATAAAGTATAAATAAATACAGAAATTTCTCAGATAATAAGCACCATCAATCTACCGTTTACTTTTCTTTAAAATGTTCTATCTACATGTAGAAACCCTGCTGAAGCGATGGTAGGAACTGTGGTATCTTTTTCCTAAAAACATAGACCTTGCAAAAAAGCCGTAGTGTCCAAGAGTACTTAAGGGGCAAAGTCAGGGATCACTTACACCCATGAAGTTCCATTGAATTCAGACATTAAATAATGTGAGCAAAATCTGCACTTTAAAATTGCTGAAAATGCCTGAGGTCGTCCCTTAAGGAAAAGTACATCCCGTTGCCTGACTGAGAGTACTGATATGGACTTTTTTTTATGAGCAGATCCACTTCAGCAGTTATGGTAATTACACCCACGAAGGTCCCAGTAGGAGTGATGCCAACATTGGTCCAGCTGTTTCACAAAAACACGATGTAAAGTCAGCATTCCCTCGTCCCGTGATCTTTGTGAGACAGAGATCCCAGGTCTCCCACAAACAAATAAGATATTTGTTGTAATGTTACTCTAATTCTACATGAGTAAAAAGAGACCATGAAATACAAATCTATGACTGAAATTAAATCAGGATTTCTGGAGCTGATGCACATTTGAATAGAATTTCATCTGAGAAGATGAAAAAGGGAACTACAGTGCAAGCAAAAATCCTGTGAAGACCAGAGCATAACGAAATGAATCATCAAATATCTCTGCCTCTTTCTGTCCCTAGGACAGATATTTGCGCTGTTAGGGTCTTAGCTTCAAATAAAAAATGAAACCAGGTGCAAAAGCTGAGTATGAACTCTAACTTTCACAGTCTACTGTAGCTTTCACAGTCTGCTGTAGCTTTCACATTCTGCTGCTACACCACATTCAGAAATTCTGTAGACTGAAGCAAGCAGCAGTTAAACACACATGGGAAGTGTCAGTGTCAAAGTTTCTTTTAATACTAGTGACACCATGAAAATGTTGGATAATTTTTTAATTATTTTTTTTAATCTAGTTGAAGACTAGCAATGACTAATGCAGTGGTTTCTTTACTGTTTATTTTTCTAATAAAATACATTGCAGCAATAATAATACATCTTTATCACCTTCATCTAGTTAAATGTTTTTGTACTGACAGGGCCTTATTACATCATAGACTTGCTACACAAAAATATCAGGTAGTAGTAACACCTAGCTGTTTGTTCTTAAGGCAGACATTAACATTGATAAGATTAATAACTCCCATGCAGATTGTTCACACTTGTCAAATCTATTGATTTAGATTGTTGCAGATTCTGAGAAAATACAATTCATTAAAATTAGCTGGTGTTTTTAAGGTTTGCTTAACAAAGGAAAGTGCTAGAACCACATTTCTATTCAAAGAAAACTTAGATTTTTGGAACAAAACTTGACACAGGTGAATTCCATTAGTTCACTGAGTGTAAAGGAAGGAATAAAATAGTAACAGTAATGGGAAAAAACCAAAAGGTCTTGTTTCACAATGCACAATCATGTTGCCTTTGGAACAGAAACACTTTCTAATGAGTCACTTTTACAAAGATGGAAATCAATTCACTTCAGAAGAAACACATAATCTTTGTATAAAATTGGAGGGCATCACAACTTCCATGTAGTATTAGACCAAGTTGTGTGCAATAAAACAAGCAAAGAACTCTGTTGGATAAGTACAAATTAAGATGCTATTTCAGCCAAAGGCTGCAGAGCTGTACACAAAGGCAACCTTTATTCACATCTAGACTGAGCTGTAGTTAGTTCAGATACGGACCTGAACATAGGAAGGATCTGAACATATCTGCTCATATAAGAAAAACTTTGCAGGGCTTTAAGGCTGCCACATTCATTTTTGTCAGTATCAGGTGCTTGAAAAGATACAAATGGCTGAAGTTTTTCTAGGCATTATCTCTGTCTTCAAAGATATCTCTGAGTTTGCATCCAACCCATATGAGGAATATACTGCTATTAAGCAAAGTACTTCCACCTACATTTTAGTCTGACTCCAAGGATATGAATAGAAAACATCATGTACTTTGAGAAAAACACGTTGTCAGTTAACCTACCACAGAAAAAATAAATGAAAAGCCATCACAAATCTACTGAGATATGATTTAAAATCAAGTGGACTTCACTTAGTATTTCATTTTGCATTTTGTATTAAGTTGCAAGGAGCAATATGGAAGAAGCTATTACTCTATAATCCATTTGATTTAGGAGAATACTAAAAGGAGGCACTATTGTATAGGAATAAAAAGTGAAAAAAATTTTATAAAAAAATAAAAATCTTTTTTTGTGGTAGAAAACTCAATAAACAGAATGAATATATGTTTTGTAAATAAACTTTACCATTAATTTTACAAAAAAACACTAATTATATGCTGAGAAATACCCAGAATACTGTGGATAAACAAAGACATTTCCATAAGACTGAAATAGTGCATAATTTGAAGAACACTTCTGTGTTTAACTAAAAGCTCACAACTGTTTTAAAAATCTGCCCTTAACAACACCTTTGTACCAAAACAGCCTCCAAAGCTCAAGAAGATGAAGCAATGTCTCCTGCAGTTTTACAGGTATCTTGCTGAACCTAACTGAGGAAGGCTTTTTATGTGAGGATGTGTAAGGAGAAAGTAAAGAAAAACTTAAGAAGAGAATTACCCTGTGCATGGTGTGTGTGCATGCCTCAATTTATCTGCTGCATAATAGTTTACCCGAGTGCATAAACTAAAGTATGATAGAAAGTGTTAGGGGGAGCAAGTAGAAAACCAATAGATAAATGAGAATATTGAGTTCCTGTTCTTCAGTGGTCTGTCCTACATGTTTCCAAAAAGACTGCAGACTGATTTTGCCAAAGCCAGAGTAAAAGATAGAACAAAATGAATCATCTGAGTGCCCCACCATGAAGAAAAAAAATGAGGGAAGAAGGGTGGCTTATCAGAAAAAGAGACAAGCACAATTTCCTTGGGGTGCTTTTGAGACAGCTGTGCTCGTTTAAACTCTGAGCAGGTGACAAGCTACAGGCAATTTATCTAATAGTTTGAACCCTTCTTCTCTGACTGCTGTGTGCAATCCTGGGTGAGTAGAAAATAGGTCTGTTTGTTCCAAACTTAATCACAGATGCTTGAAAGGTAGGACTTGACAAGCCTAAATTGCAGTTTTGCCTTCGTGTTGATATGAAGGGACAAGATAGAGAGTCTCATTTTAGTGTCTGGTGTAAGAAGCTTAAAGTGATTTCCATGACAGATGGATACATCTGAAGAGCGTATATTCAAGCAGCAGCAAGCTGGGGCTGTGGAAAAGGGGAATAAAGCCCTTTCCTGTGTCTAAAACAAGATGGAAGATGCTGGGGGTGTCTGATCTTTGTGGGACTACACAGGGAATGGAAACCAGTAGACCTTTGATATATAGAAAGGCAAGCAACAGTCTATCATTGGAAAGAGCATCTACAATAAAAAAAGATGAGCCAAAAAATCACATTCTGCAATTACTGAAGACAAAGACAGTTATTGAAGATTAATTTCTCTCAGGAAAACACAAAAATTTCTCTAGAGAAATATTCCCAAGACACTGTTTACCAAACAGAACTTTTGTCAAAAGAAGCATCCTGGCTTGTGTCAAGAACAGTGTGCCCAGCAGGAGTCGGGAGGTGATCGTGCCCCTGTACTCAGCACTGGTGAGGCCGCACCTCAAGTACTGTGTTCAGTTTTGGGCCCCTCACTACAAGAAAGACATTGAGTTGCTAGAATGTGTCCACAGAAGAGTAATGAGGCTGATGAGGGGTCTAGAGAAGAAGTCTTATGAGGAGTGGCTGAGGGAACTGGGGCTGTTTAGTATGGAAAAGAGGAGGCTGAGGGGAGACCTTATTGCTCTCTACAGTTACCTGAAAGGAGACTGTAGTGAGGTAGGTGTTGGTCTCTTCTCCAAGGTAACTAGCGATAGGCAATGGCCTCAAGTTGCTTCAGGGGAGTTTTAGCTTAGATATTAGGAAAAATTTCTTTACTGAAAGAGTGGTCAGACATTGAGATGACCACCAGCAGAGATCAGGCAGAAGAGAAAGGTCCATGGAATGTGGAAAGAGGGGCAGGCCACTTGGGAAGAGTACAGGAACATGGTGAGAGCGTGCATGGAAGCGACGAGGAAGGCCAAGGCCCACTTGGAATTGAAGCTGGCAAGGGATGTCAAAAACAACAAGAAGGGCTTCTTCAACTACATCAGCAGCAAAAGGAAGGCTAGGGACAATGTGAGGCCGGTG
>Ga0065711_1046201_pt1 | contig 13031 bp, 5 predicted proteins | sample Hoacrofraction12_FD_59098 | JGI IMG/M metagenome (GOLD analysis project Ga0065711, IMG submission 59098) | Hoatzin crop microbial communities from Cojedes, Venezuela - Epithelial fraction 12 v2 (version 2) | ecosystem: Host-associated > Birds > Digestive system > Esophagus > Crop | place... | reverse complement strand
GTCTGGACAAGGTCCTGTGCAGCCTGCTGTATGTGACCCTGCTTTGGCAGGAGGGTTGGACTAGATGACCCACAGAGGTCCCTTCCAACCCCTACCATTCTGTGATTCTGTGATTTTGTGATGTGAGTTAATCCTAGTTAGTCTGTGTTTATATCAATAGAACAATACATACCTAATGAAAAGGATTTACCTGGCCTGCATTAGAGGTTGGTCTCAAGATGAAATAAATTCCTGCTTCGAGATGCCTTGTCTCCAGATATTGGCTGTAGAGAGAAAAAATGCCTGAGGTTTCCAAGCTTAAGTTTATATATTTGAATGCAACTTAAGTGGCATTTGTATCTTTCCCAGAAAAAGTGGGTGTCTGGCTGTTTACTGCCAAGTTCTGCAAGGAGGCATGACTAGTTAACTAGGTATGATGCTGACAACTACTTTTTCTTTTTTTATATTATTTAAATTCACTTTTTATGTACTGGAGTCCCTCATGCAATTTGCACAGCTGCTTATTTTGAAGTAGCAGAGGTTTCAAGAGGCACTGTCTTTCCAGAAATAGGCTGTTAGGGAACCACCAGTGTGGTAGCAGCCCTGTTGTAAAATGGCTTCCTCTACCCCACCTTCTTTGGCAGCAATGAATGGGTTTCTGGCACTAGCTATCCTTTACCTGTTCCTTTATAATTTGCTGAAGATGACTGGTAGATATCGGGAACAATGCCAGGACAAGGTTTATGTGGACTTTAAGATCTTTATGTAAAACCTGTTCTTATGTTGGCAGGTGCTTAATTGCTTAATTGGTATTACAGGTAGTGTCTGTTGATTTTTACTAGTATATATTCAAACTCAAGAGAAAAGCACATCAGCCAACGTGGAGAAGAGAAAAAAAAAGAAGAAAACTATAGCCATGAGTAGATGGTCACCAAGTGTCTCTGAGTCCAATAAATTCTGCTGAGAACTCACGATACATTTCTGTTTTCAAAATACAAGCTGAAGAAATGCATACTGAGGTATGTGTTGGCGGACCTGAGGCTTTGCTATGACTGGCTTTTTCAGTGGAGTTTAAACAGCTCAGTTTTTGAAAGACTTCTTGAGGAAAATACTATATTTCTGTGGGATATTGCAGAAGATGCATCTTCCTCCACTGTTATGGAGCAATATGATGCATGAAAGGTGGGGGCAGTTCTTTCAGGTTTTTCAGAGGAGTTATTTCAGCAGGTTTTTCTTTATTTAATGACAATAATTTAATAATACTTTAACCATTACAACTATATTTTCTGACTAAACTTTCAGAACAGTTTTCGAATTGTTTTTTCATATCCAAGCAATTGTCAGAAGCTGAGGAATGGGAGCAGTTGGATAGGATAAAAATGCTTTCAGTTTTTCTAAGTCTAACAGAATGTTTCTCTTAAGTATTATCTACTTTCAAAATTTTGTTCCTTCTAGAGAGTAGAGCTGTCTATTGAAGGCGAGCTACAGACGTGCAATTCAGCTAAGAGATAAAAGGTAATATGATGATGATTATATATGGCCAGCTGTGGGAAATGTCTTTCTTTGCATATAATTTTGTTCAATTGTGCAAAGTACTCCCTTGGCAGTTTCTTTAGCCTGTGAATGGACTGCTTTTTGTCAGTCATTCTCTAATAAATGTAAATCATATATTGCTGAATAACAGTTATAGACTCTTTACCTTTCATAGTAATAATGTTATGTATTATTTGTTAAAGGATGTTTTTTCCTTTGTTTACTTCCTCAAGGATGTGACCACAGAAATCTTCTGTATTAGCCACATGTGGAATTAGATTCAGTCTTAATGGACAGCCTTCCTCAATTTCTCTAACAGCAGCAACATCCACACTGCTATTGAAATTAGAATCCAGATGATTTTGATTTTATATATGTGCGTTGTTGTTTGCTGGTCAAAGCAAGAATATAGCTCCTTTGATGATGCTTCCAGCTACCAGGTATCCTGCATATTCTTTCAAATGTCTCTTGTCTTTTATTCATTCATTGGACATGTTGCCCCTCATATTTTGCTGCATCCTATAAATTTCCATGATTCCTTCCTAGTGTTCCAGTTTCTAAATATCACTGTTTGTAAACTAGAGACTTTGTTGAGCTGCTTCTCCCACAACTGTATTGCTGTTTTCTGATGAAATTTCTGTATTGCCTGTGTTTGTCACAACTATTTCTTTAAAAATTCTTGAGCCTTTCCTAGCATGAGATCTGGGTATTCTGCTGTAAGAATGGAGTTACACTGATAATGCTGTTGTTACTCTTCGTTATTTTAATGTCTTACAGCTACTGTTCTCTTCGACAGTAGCAGAAGGTTCCTTGTCTCTGGCGTCATCTATCATACATACATTCATACATAATGCTTTGTTCAAGAAATACCAAGATTTTTTTTTTGTTACCCTGTTGTTCTCTCCATCTAAGAAAGCTGAGAGCATAATGTATGTTATCAGTGGCAAACACTGACACCTCTAGCTTCTGTTGGCATGCTTTTCCAACGAGAAATCATTCTAGGTTTATTGCCATGTATAGGTGTGGTAAAACTCAAGAACAACTTCTTCACTTGCTAAAACAGTTTCACTGAGACAAAAGCTCTTATTTTCTTTCAAAAGTTCCATTAGAGCACAAGAGTGGAATTAAATAATTTTTCTTCAACAGTTTTTATGATTTTCTTCCCTTGGCTAGCTTCTTTAGTGGTTTGCTCCCTTTTATTAAAGGAAATTCATTAACTTGTGAAACATGAACAAAAGGACATGACGTGTTTTAGCTGCTGAAACAAGCCTTGTCTATTTGTACTTCTATGAGTAGCTCAGACCTTGTTATGTAAAGTATAGTTATTAGGGAAGAAGATTGTGACAAGTCAGTTTCTTCAGCTGTTTTCTCAACAAGGTTTAAAACGTTAAGGTGTACATTTTACTGCAGTGACTTTTTCCCCCCAGTTTCTTTTTTTACAATAGATTTGCAGACAGGTACCTAGTACAATTTAAGGCTTAATGAGGCACATAATCCCACATATATACCGTAGTGTCTTACAGCTAGTTCATTTATAAGCAGAAAAGAAAATAAGTAGAAAATGTCATTTTCTACCATCACGCTAAGCTGCTCACCACTTCCCATACAGTGTCAAAATATTGGTTATCATTCATTTTAAAAAGTATATTTTGAAAGAGGAGCAGAATGATTTTTGAGATGAGACTCAGGGACCAGCACTGTTTAACATCTTTGTCAGTGACATGGACAGTGGCATTGAGTGCACCCTCAGCAAGTTTGCTGAAAACACCAAGCTGTTTGGTGCACTCAACACGCTGGAGGGGAGGGATGCCATCCAGAGGGACCTTGACAGGCTGGAGAACTGGGCCTGTACAAACCTCATGAAGTTCAACAAGGTCAAGTGCAAGGCCCTGCACATGGGGTGGGGCAATCCCAAGCACAAATACAGGCTGGGAAGAGAATGAAGTGAGAGCAGCCCTTAGGAAAAAGACTTGGGGATGTTGACTGGCGAGAACAATGCTAGAAGTCCAGAAAGCCAACCGTATCCTGGACTGCATCAAAAGAAGCGTGGCCAGCAGATTGAGGGAGGTGATCCTGTCCCTCTACTCTCCTCTGGTGAGAACCCCACCTGCAGTCCTCTGTCCAGCTCTGGAGCCCTCAGCATGGGAAAGACATGGACCTAGTGGAGTGGAGCCAGAGGAGGGCCACAAAAATGATCAGAGGGTTGAAACACCTCTCCTATGAGGAAAGGCTGAGAGAGTTGGTGCTGTTCAGTCTGGAGAAGAGAAGGCTCCAGGGAGACCTTGTCATGGCCTTTCAGTACCTGAAGGGGGCCTACAAGAAAGCTGGATAAGGACTTTGTATAAGGGCGTGACTTGATGGGACAAGGGGTAATGCTTTAAACTGAAAGAAGGTAGATTTAGATTAGATAGAAGAAAGGAATTCTTTACTATGAGTGTGGTGAGGCACCAGAATAGGTTGCCCAGACAAGTTGTGGATGCCTCCTGCCTGGGGATGTTCAAGGCCAGTTTGGATGGAGCTCTGAGCAACCTAGTCTAGTGGAAGGTGTCCCTGCCCATGGCAGGGTGTGTTGGAACTAGATGATCTTTAAGGTCCCTTCAAACCCAAACCAGTCCATGATTCTGCAATTTTATAATTCACTAAGGCTAATTCTACTATACTTTCCAAAGATTCTACTCCAGAAGTTGGTTCAAAATCTCATGGCTAGGTTACTGCTCTGGTGTAATCATCAACAGCTGAGACATCTTCTCTCCTACTATTCAGTGGCCTCTCTCCAGTAAAGACAGCTTTTGACAATTATTTTTCATGTAATAGTCAATATACTTATTATAGGCTCTACTGAAATACTCCACAGGCAGGTGAAACAATGATTTAAGAGAAAAGTATTTTTCCTTCATACATCCAATTCACTGAACATTTATTGTTGTATTACCTCTGCTTTGTGTCAATAGTTTCAGAAAAATCATCAGATGAAGATCTGTACTTGCAAATAGGACAAGAATGCACAACTGCAACATGTGACTTAACTCTGCACGTATGAGAAATAATTATAAATGAGAAGTGAGCATTTTGGAGAATTATGTAGCTTCTTTTAGATACAATTATCCACTTGCTTTCTTACAGAATGGGAAAATTCCACTTCCTGTTATCAGTGTTTTTCAAAGGGCACATGCATAAACAATAGTTTATGTTTATATATTAGGAAGGTTCAGCTATGTTTACTTTCAAGAATACCTGTAGATTAGAACAGAAGGTAGAAATTAATTTTTTCATTTAATGACCCCTTAACAGTGAAATAACTCAGTTGCTGAATATCAATATATCTATGTATTAATTGTAAGTAAAAGAACTCTGAAGAAAGTAGATCTTAAAGTGATAAACCACTATGTTGGTATGGCGGTTATTCCTTGATATGTGTTCCACCTCAAATCCGCAAGGAATCAATTTCTCCACAGAACTCTGCTGTTGCTGACAAGCTCTGTAGATGGCATGTTGATTCAATGACACTGCATTCATGTAACTTGAAAATTTTTGTTTTAATCATTTGTATTTTTTCCTCCTTCATCTTTAAAATACATAGCTATTGATGGTCACCTGTAATTTCTAAGTCAGCAGATAAACAGAACAAGCAAGATATCAACGAGAAAGAGAGAACTCGTTCCTTCCTGGGTCATTAAAGTCTACGGTGACTGCACTTCACAATAACGTGAGTCAAACAAGGAAACAAATACAAAAGCCTGCAAACACAGACATATACAATTACTTTTACTTCCATGAGGGGTAGCACCCAAAACAAAGGACAGGATTCTTATAGTACCAAAGCTAAAAATGTGCAGGCTTTGTCTAAGCACGGCTTTCTCTGCTCACCAAGGAAATTGCACCATTTTATGTGTTATTACGTGCATTAAATATGACAGTTATATATATTTTTCCTATGTAATCTTCAGAAATTTAGTTTAAAAACTTTTTCTGGGATTCTCAAAATTTAAAAAGTAAATAAAGAAACCCGTCGTTTCTTGGTCTATGAAGATTTTTTTTCTTTTTAGATTATTTCTTTAAAATGAACTGCAGTACACTTCAAAGCTTAGGAAGGACCTTTATACACTGCTAAAAATTCAGTTATTTGGGAAATTGTTTGAATTAAATTTGATGCTTTGTCTAAGGTGTGTTATATGTGAAATCACTTTTATAACAGGAAACGCCAAGACAGAAAATGAACTAGTTAAAGTCTTGTAGAATTAAGAAATGCCTCCAAAGTATTTACAGATCTTAACCTGATGGCACTCCTTTTACAGAGGGAAGACTACATTGGACTGTTATACAAGCGTTGATAAAAAAAAATAAAAAGGATAACAAGTCAAATGTTCATCCTGGAAGACTACTCTTCTAACAGAAAAGAGTTTGATATAACATTTTTAAAAACTGGAAAAAATGGAACTTTTTATCATTGGAATTTTAACAAGATTTTATTTTGAGAATCTGACCTCTCCTTCTTGACCCACCGCTAGTTTTAATAATTTTGTCCCTGTTCACTACTGCTTCATCTCAAAGGCATCATTTAAGGGCAGCTGAACTATTTCTATAACAAAATGTAATGGCACTAATAATCTATCAATTGGTATTTCTGATACTTTTCTTCCTTAATTGACAATCAGTTGTATCCTAGAAGAATCTATTCTGCTCCTTGAGAAATATACACTTAATATGATGGATATTTTAATGCTTAGACATACAATTCTTGTCTTACCTGAAATTTTACAAAAGTTAATGAAGCCTTGTATCTGGTAGTTACTATCAGATATTCCATTTGCTATGTCTCAGTCAAAAATATAGATATTGGACCTATCCTCTTTGTGTATGTATTTGATCAACAATGCACAAAGTTACAATATGATATAGACATTTAGTCTAAAAAAAAATGATTAATTTCTTTTTCACAAGTAGATATGTACATCAGAGACAGGGAATAGGCAGATGAAACATAACAGTAACTTAGAGATTGTTTTATGTGTTTGTCAAACATTTAAAAACAAATGGCTAAAACATGTCAGCATTACTTACATATGCAGCTCTTTTTTTTCTATGGGTTTCTCTTCAAAGACAATTACTGAAGATAAATGTATATAAACAGGAAATTTCTCTCTGAAATTTTTCTTTACACCTGAACTATTTGTATTAGGAAACATAATTCTCTGTTTGTGGTATAACATCTGTGGCTGCAAGAAAAAACGAGCCTTTTAGAAACTTCATATATTAACAAAGGGAAGGAAACTATCAATCACGGGTGGAAAAGAGCAACCCTTGATACATATTCTGAGTGTACACATATACCCTTTAAACCCATTTTGTTTATAAATACAGTTGAATTATACACCTAGTAAAACTGTTGAAAGGTAAAAATGCATTGTTTTCAACTAGGAAACACCAGTGTCCTGTACAACTTACATGAGTATATTAAGATTACATGTGACCTTAAATGTCCCCAGTATTTCACTCTTGCTATCACACTAAGATTCAGAATGGATACATTTTCAAATCATATTAGTTTGCACCTACTAACATAAATATATTGACAAGGAAAGTTGTAGTTTGGGTACATTTTACCAGTTTGAAGCAAGCTAAGAATTTACTATTTCTATCAATCAGTCAAGTGATGTGTTACTATTCTGTAATTTGGATTTTAGTATATGCTACTGAATGAATTTTGGCTAAAAATAATATTCTACATCTATTCTACCCCCTCATTAACACTGTCATCTTCTTTCAGCTCCAAAGTAGCCGCAATCATTGTTTATGAATTTAAAATAAAGAACTCTGATAAATACTGCTCTGAAGTGGGGTCTCAATTAACCATATTCTTAAATGACCCATTTTGTGATTTTGATTTAAAAGGGTTATTGTTTGTACTCTGTTAAAATATCTTATTTCAATGTGTTTCACTAAATTGCGTCACAGACTTTCCATTTAATATAACAGCCATATACACAGTGGTGTTAAGCAGGCACAGGTTTATAGAAGTCACTGACATTGACTCGCACTAGATGAATCCTGAGAAGAGGTTTTATCCATTTTCTTTAATCTTTCTAGCTCCTGGAGAATGAGAAAAAAAGAATCAATGTAAAATCACTGGTAGGTAAAGGGGCAGTATACGTTTATCGAATAATGCCACTCTAAAATCACCAGGTAGCCTCATGTAGTAAAATAATCTCCCCCCTGCCTTTTAGTTTTCCAGTAGGGATCTGAACCACAACTTTATTTTCCAGAAACTGCCAAGAAATTTTTGACAATTACTTTCATATTGGTTTCAGGGTTGAAGCTGGAGAAAATTGATTTGGTCAATGTAGAGAATGTTCCTAACCATTTATAGCTATGGCTGTTCACTATTAGATCATGCAGAGCTAGAAGTTAAATAAAATATCCCGGGTATAAAGCATTAGCCATCAGAAAAGGATGCTGCCTCTGTTATTTCTTGATAGTTCCTAAGAACTCATTCTCTTCATGATTTTTTATAAAGGTGAACTGAGAAAACATGTTTTTATTTATAAAAGAAGGTTTCACTTCATTTTACCTCATTTGCCAGAATAGAAAAATGAGAAATTTAAAACAAAATAGAAATAAGTAATTTATGGGAAAGAAAGATAAGCTCCTTCATTAAGTTTTATTGACCATTTTTTCATTTCCATATATTTATTTTTGCTGATTGAAACTCCAACTTTTTAAATCTCTTGGAAACTAGTTTAAAATGGGATTCAGTAGAACACTGTTCATCATGAGAGCTTGAATCATAGGAATGTCACATCAAACATGAAAAGAGATGTGGAGACTGAGAACTGCAGTTCCTCGGGTGAAGCTAAAGCATTTGACTAACAGAACATGCATTGCGGGTGATTTCAGGCAGACCAGAAAAAATTCACTTTGTCTTTCAGGTTCCAGATTGAGAGTGCAGAGTCCAAATTACCTTTTAATCTAGAAGAACTTAAAAAATCAAAAAGAGTGTCCCTGGGACACAATGCCTATGTTTGACTACCAGAATGGGCATTTCTGAGCATGGTGACAATTCTGTAAATTAAAAATATGAGGAAAAATAATGTAATAGAGGTATTTATTCTTTGTGAATTATCTTCTGCCAGCTACATAATCAATGGGTACACCTCTGTAATTTTGATTTTTATACTGTAATAAGAGTTTTTGATTCATTTTCCAGGAGGATTTACCCAATGTGTAAATTTATGGTCTAGTGAGCAGCTTCAACCAGTTCCATGAGCACATCCACTATATGTAAAGTCAAACAGGCAGTTAAACTAGGTTGGATATGGAATCTGAATTGTGTGAGTTGAATACACCGTTTGTAAAGAAGCAAACCCAGCAAGCTAAAAACAAAAAGAAGCATTTAGTAAATCTGATCTATTTTGTCTTTTTTTTCCAGGTCCCTCCCAGTTATTTTTACAACATTTTTTTCTATTATGAGGATTTTTGAAGCTTTGATAGAAGAAACTTGATCACATGAATAAGTCATTGTTGTTTTGTAAAAGCATTTAATGATATAATGCTTAAGGAAAAGAAAAAAACCCATTCTTAGTAAAGAGATATTCATAGAGCCAAAGCAAAGCTTTGTGCTGGTGTCAGTGAGTGTAAACCCACAGAGAACAATGGAATGATTACTCCAGGGCTCAATTTGGTCCTCTGAGCTCTTCTTGCAATATGGTACAGCCTTGAGGGCACCATTCACCCTGATCTCCATCAGGAGGGAAGCTGCGAAGTGTGTATATGTGTGTTTTTTTACAGGTGACTGAATTTATGTTGCTTACCAGGTGTTTACCACATTCTGTACTTTATTCTTCAATCAACCAGTGCTGCCTAAGTATCCCCCTACCAAAGCCAAGCTATGACCTAAATGAAGTTTAAAATGTCAAGAATTTTTCTATGGATGAAGCCATCTATCAGATTTAACTAGAAGTGGGTAAATAAACTCCAGGAATAATTTATCTTAAGTTTGAACTCTCTTTTCTCACAGGATATCCATGGGGATATTATTTTCCACGTTATTTTTATCTCAACAGACTGTCAGAAGAACAGTTTCCCAGTGATTTCTTCAGATGTGAAAGGGCTAACTCATGCAGTCATTGTGGTTAGTCAGATAAATTATGTGGGAATGTCTCTGTGCCCTGAAGAGACCAGATTACCCAAGCAGTTTTGAAACATCTGCAGTGGAAATGTCCATCATGTAAACATTCCACACCTGTCATGGCCTCTTGTAGCCTGTGTGAGTTTTGCACGTTTGGCCCCTACCTCCTCCTTCGCAGCTTCAGTAGTGGCACTGTAGGTGGTGTGGAGACCTGGGGCTGGTGGACAGCAGCAGGTGTGGCTGGCAAGGCCTTTGCCTGCCAAGACGACAGCACAGGTCTGTAGTTAGTCGTGTGAACCAGGCGCACAGATGTGTGAGGCCCTCCCCAAGTCTAGCTGACGGACAGACCCAGTGCCTTCTCTGGTGATGTGCTGCAGTACATGGGGACCTGTGTTCTACCAGAGTAGAAAGGCCTGATGTTTGTGAAGGGAGTACAAAAGCGTGTGTGTATAAATGGCAGGAAATCCCTAAAAAATTTCAGCTGATATTTGCAGACCATATTTAGCAGTGTTTGCCAAACAGATTGACATTTTAGGTACTCTTATGGCCTTTTATTTTTAAATGGAAGATCCACCAGATGGCCCTGAGATCCGAACCCCTGAAAGTAAAACGAAAAATATACTTGAAAATTTTTAAGCATGAGTCCAGGAGAGTGGATGGAAAATGATTTTTAAACTCCAGAATGTCTGTATTTGTTGCTTTGTAAGTACTGACACCAGATGATTGACCTTCTTTCCATTCAAATAAAGTTTGTGGGATTGAGAACTTTCACTGTCATTATCAGGTGATTTATGACATTCATCCAAGGGAAATGAAGTACTAGTGAGATTTATCTTTGATGAGCTAGATTTTTCAAGTTTATTCTCACACTAATTTTCAATTCATTAACATCCTGTGTATTTCTTTGTTATTACTGCTCTATGTTTCCCTCATAGCTTTTCTTCTTTCACTTTGTTATCTTAATTTCCTCTTCTCTCTGACCCCTCTCTTTCCCTCCTCCTCCCACACACATATTGCTCTGTGTGCCATCATCAGTAAAGAGGGAAAGAGCTGTCGACTTACATCCCTTATTTACAAAGAGGCACAATCATTAATCCTCCATTTACTTTGTTTCATTTCTGTCATTCATTACATTAATAATAGATGTATCTATTAGGTACCCATCATTTTAATACAAGCTGGTCCACTGTGACAGCAATTCTAAATGGGTAATTTTTCATAAATTAAAATTCCTTGCAGCAAGTCTAACTTTGTTTCAGTAAATTACAATCCACAGACTTCCATAACAAAGTGCTAATTGTAACTTGGCTTTAAACGTTACATTTTGTATGCAAATTGGTCTGTGGGGAGTTATTATTTAGTATAACATTGTTAAGAACACTAACATCAGTTTGTAATTTGTTTGAAGTGGAATACCATTACTACTAATACATTGTTTGTGGCTTAGAGAAACAGCATTGCTTTTTCATGTGAGATAAAAATCTTTTATCAGTCAGATTTGTTGAATGTTGTTTTTGTGCTCCGTGGGAAAACAAAAGGTGACCTGGGTCATAAAAAATATATTGTGTTTTAGGTTATTTGAACAGAAGGAAAGTCAAAAGAACATGATGTAATCCTCAGGCACTGAGAGCAATGAGCAGGGCCTGATCCCGCAAATGTTTGGACAAGCGAGATGTTGTTTGCCAGTGAAGTCACTCTGGCATAGTGCAATTACACTTTTCATCCACATAGAAATTCTAGAATAACTTGCTCTTCCTTCAAAAATCAAATCAGAAGATTTGTTAGGGTTTAATCTAAATGTGCGGAATGTCTCAGTAATTTTCTTGCTGCTGTTTTATCTCCTCCTTCAGTTGTCCAACAACTAGCACTTTGATCTGATGTAAAAAAGGTGTAATGTCCTGGATGTCAAAACTCCAAAGTTCTTAGTTAAAACAGTTTCAGTAATATTATCGTCAGGTCTTAAACATAGTTTGGTGCAGTATGGTTTTTATGTGTAAGTACAATATGTTTGGCCCTCGCGGATGAAGCAATACCTTCCTATGGGTGCAGGAAGAGAAAAAGAAACAGAAGTGAGCCCCCCACTTTGGTTCTCATAGGGAGTCCTACAGTTTGGAGAGTCCATTGAGGACAACTCTGCGTTGGTCATTGAGCTCTGCCCAGAGCACCCTCATAGCAGAAGTGAGACCCTAAAGCTACCACTTTATGTAAGGGATAATTACACAAACAGGGCTGGCTTTCTGACTGCAGCAGTACAGATACCAAATAATACTGATTTCCAAGATAAAACTTCAGTGTTTACACGAATTCAAAGGAGTAACCGCATCCTGTTTACGCACAACAGAATTTTGACAAATATCAGCGTCTTTCCACAGTAGAAATCACTGCTTTGGAAGACTGAATTTATAGGCAGCAATGAAAGCTATCCTTGCTTGTCATGGTAAAGCCTGGGATCCTTTCTGCCAAAGTCAGGAGTCATGGGAGTTCATAAGGGTAATTGATTTAAAAAATAAATCAGGAAATTCACACCAGGGTTAGTAAGAAAAAACTCCTTCTGCATTTCAGAAGATAGAATTTCCATTAATTTTCGTGAAAATTACAAGCACACGCATAATTTTTCATCAGCCGTTGATTAATTGTTGAAGAGAAATAATGGGACCCTGAGAGAATTTTGTTGATAGAAAGTTCACTTAGGTCAGGAAATTTATTTCGAACACAGCTGGCCCTGGTAACCCCCTGCAAAACTACAAGAACAGATTTGTCCAATGAACTCACTCTTTTGTGCTAAACCACTCAAATAGTGTCTCTTTCACTTTAGTAATGTTAAGTGGATGGTTTATATAACTGTTTAAAGCTCGAGGTTTCTTTTAGAAGTAATTTAATCCAATATCTACAGTGAGAAACACAGGTGAGACCTAGGAATGTAGATTAAAATAACAGATATATCAATTTCTGTCTATGGCAGCCATAATACAAACCTTTAGATAACTCTATGGCTCTTATAGAATTTCAAGATTATTTTTATTGATGTGTAGGACCTGACAGTCACATTGTGGTAAAAATCCAAATTTCTAGCTTACGGGAGCCTTTCAGCATACTTGGGATCTGCTGAATTGGGTGTCCTTCCCTGCAGCTGCCTCTAACAGAGATCACCCATGTGAAAGGCAGGGCTCCCTAGCTCACACTTAGCTGTCGATTCAGTGAGAGCGGGAAGACGAGCTGCATATTTCTCTCATGTTTTCCAGCACTTGACTGCCCCTGGATGGATCACCTCAAGCTTCAGGAGTAGTCAGCATGGATTCACCAAGGGGAAATCATGCCTGACCAATCTGATAGCTTTCTACGATGACATGACTGGCTGGGTAGACGAAGGGAGAGCCATGGATGTTGTCTACCT
>Ga0065711_1046200_pt1 | contig 13031 bp, 12 predicted proteins | sample Hoacrofraction12_FD_59098 | JGI IMG/M metagenome (GOLD analysis project Ga0065711, IMG submission 59098) | Hoatzin crop microbial communities from Cojedes, Venezuela - Epithelial fraction 12 v2 (version 2) | ecosystem: Host-associated > Birds > Digestive system > Esophagus > Crop | place... | reverse complement strand
GAATCACAGAATCACAGAATAGTAGGGGTTGGAAGGGACCTCTGTGGGTCATCTAGTCCAACCCCCCTGCTGAAGCAGGGTCACCTACAGCAGGCTGCACAGGACCTTGTTTTGTGCTTGCAGTGATTCTAGTGCAACAGTGTGTACCTCTGGGCAGCATCTTGATTTATTGTCACTAAAAAAGATCAAATATAAATATATGCATTAGCTTTATGACACGTTAGCAGATGATTAGTGATCATGGGAATGTTTTCCTGTTTAACTGTGTCACGTAACTACAGTATTTCTGATGAGAAGGTTGCATTATGTCCATATCCTTGCTCATACGATTTGTGTGCAGTAAAATGGAGGAATGATTGACAGTGATCAGCCACAACTGAAATGTAGGGAGGGTACAGAGCTCATACAAAAACCGAATGAAAAATTAAACACACCAGGAAACTGGTACAATGGGGAATTAATGTGTCTCTGCTTTAGTCCTGGAGTTCTCTGCCTACAGTGAATTCCCTTTATAAGCAGTAGCCTCCAAACAGCGAAGCGGCTCAGATCACTCCAGCTCCGGAAAGATGGATTAAAACAAGCGTTAATTGAGCTGTTGAGTGAGTAGCTTACACCAAGGCTCATCAGACCGCTCTGCTCGGGCGGGCTCGGTTTGAGCCGGGTTGCAGGGCGAGCGTTTTGCCCATCTGTAAATCGCAATGGCGTTAACGCGAGGGGGTGGCTATGGCAGGGAAGCTTTCTGTGAAAGCAAAGGGTAAAGAACTTTCCGTAGGAAGGCAAGCGTATACCTCTGCTCAGCTGCGCAGGCCACGTATGTGCGGAGTAGCAGCAGGGAGCACACCGAGGTCTCCATCTCAGAAACGTCCGCTGAAACCCGTCGGTGCGGCGGTGGAAGCTTGGAATCGCCAGAGGAGCGGAGCCTAAAAGGAGGACAACATTTCATAGCTTCCCGTCACGGTGGAGATGATAATTTTCTTTTAATTGGCTTTTTTTTTTCCCCCCACCAACAAGTTAGAAAAATAAAGGACTTAGATGGCTTTTTCTAGGAGGACAAGTGCCAAATAATTAATTGGCCTTGAATTCAAATAACACTTGAAAGCCTTGTAAAGCAGAGGGGGGGGTTGGGTTGTTTGTTTTGGGTTATGCTGGGTTTTGTTTTTCTGGAAAAGCTATTGAAAATCTGAATGAATTAATGATGATAGTGTTTGTTTACTCCATGAATTAACTAGGGAGCTGAAGGAACACTAATTGGTCACTTCTAATGTGGGTTTCTTTCACATGGCTTTAATGATATGTGGCTTTTCTAATGTGTACACCCAATAAAATATGCGTTGAAAAGTGAGGGATGGCAGCGGATTAACTTTGAGTAAAGTTTAAGGAGAGAAGTATTTGAATTTCGGTATCACATGATATAAAATCTGAAATCAGCTTACTTTTGCTTTTTTAATGTAACCAATTATGGAAATATCTGCAAAGGGAGATTTCCTACAAGGGCTGTTACAGTCCTTCTGGAGCAAAGGGTGGCAGTAGAAAGAATAAAATAGTGCAAGAGAAAGATCTTATTTATTTTGATGCAAAAACCAGGTTTCAGGTGCCACCTCCGACTTGGCTAGACGTGGACGCACACAAACACGAGCTACTTTTTTCTATCAAGAGAAAAATGAGAATGAGATACTTATCTAAAGGATCATCATCCGAGGCTTGGTTCATTGTTCGTTAAACTTTGTGTAGGTGCCGAAAGCGTATGGCTGGGAATGGTCAGCCCGTTCCCAGTTATTTCCCCGAGGGTTAGCTGCCGACCTTGGTGCGGGGTCTTCTGCAGGCCAGATTCAGATGTGCTTTTTGGAAATGAGGAAAAGGAGCCATGTCGTCCCCAAACGTGTCCCTTCCTTTGTGGCTTGCTGGTATTTTTGATGCCTTGTCCCAACGGGAATTCACATGTGGGTCGGGAAATAAAAAACGGCATGAACTCCGGGTGAACTGCCAGGGGAACAGAGCCCTTCTGCAGCCTAATCTGTGCGGGTCCGGGGCTGGAACAATACCACCCGGTGTTCATTAACTACTACATAAATATGTTAAATTGTTTGGGGAAAAAACATGGCACTGCAGCGTGAAGGGGCATAGTATCTCACCCGTCACAAGAAATATTAATGGCCCAATCCGGCTTACATTGATTTTGGTGACAAAACTCTCTTCGGTGCAGGAAAATCTCAAGTTTTGAATTAGTTCACAATAATAAAATCGCATTTCCACCATATCGTGTTTTCAAGGCTGATCTCTGAACTTCCACAAAGCTTGCTTTGGGTCGATGCCGCGCGGTCTGTGACTCGGTGCCTAATCTAGCATGTCAAATGTGCGGGGTGATGTCCGAGAAGAACTGTCACAAATCGCTCTGGAGAGCTGAGGGGGAAGGCATCAGCAGGGTGAGGACACAATGGTGCAGATTGATGTATGGTTTTATTAAAGCACAGTTTGTTGCATGGCGGGCAAGCGTCTCGGCTCACTCTTTAACGTCTTCTGCGGTGTTTAATACAAGAAGTTTCTTGTTGTCAGTACTTTTGGTATGAAAATGCTGAACCTAGTCTTGCAGGAAAGTGGAAAAAAATGTATTTTTATCTGAAGATGCCCTTTTCAGCAATTAGATTGTGAGATGTCACTAAGCTGTTTTTTTTTAATTCAGTCCAAGCATGCTTGGTTAATTGGGTAGAACTCATTTTTGTAATCAGAAGGGTTTGGTGCTTTGGCTCTCTGCTTTGGTCTCTCCCCAATTATTCTGTCTAACAGTCTCCTTTCACAGCCAGAGCCGTAATCCTGCCCATTTGAAAATGACAGGTTTGTCTGCAGACCTATTTTCCACAAAATCCTACCAACTCTCTCTTGCAGTTTTTTACAACTTGAAATGTTTGTTGCTGTAGCACAAGTAAACTGTTCTGTGAGTTTACCCAGGACTGGCTTTAGGCTAAGCAGTCGTTCTTTTGGTCCTTTAGAAATATTGAGTTTGTGCTGATGATCTTCCTGGTCTCTAGACTGTCCCAGTTTTCTAGACTTAATAAAACTGTAACCTTAAAAGCTCAGTGGGGTCATCTCATTCTTTTAAAACCACTGTGTATATATGTCTGCTAGCTCGGTACATAGACTAGAAAACAATTTTCTTGAGGAGTTTCATGTCTTGGTTGCAGATTAGATCATTTGCCAGCTACCTCTTTGCAAGGATGGGGTGTGTTCTCTTGTTTCGTCTGATTTCACTTGTCTCTTTGGCATCCCTTACCCTTTGGCTACATTTTATTTGGTAATGTGCTGCAGTATTTTTCCCTTTTTCCTAAAGGATACATTGTACAGTTGGATCACCGATGCTTCCCTGTGCTTTAACCGGAGTGCTCTTGCTTATTGGGTTAAATGTAAATAGGAAAGATGGTCCAGGATGATCGCAATTGCTGTTGCCATACCAAGCCTCACCTAAATTTAACTTACTGCAGAGGCTTAGGACCTCATTTAACTTTTCTCTTGGAGACAACCACCACCCTGCTCACTGCCAGCACCATTTTGTGGTGTGGCCACCAACCCTGGACCCAGTGGTCTCAGCCTTCCTGCCCTGAACCACCTTCCCCGGGCATTGACTTTCATGAGGAGCAGAGACGAGCCATATGCGACGCATGGTCCACACAAATGGCATCCCCTCTGTGGAGAGAGGAGCCCTTTCAGTGGCCTCAGTGAACTTAAAATGTTTATTGACGACATAATTTACTCCCCCTCTTCCCCTTCGCAGAGGAGCACGGCCACTGGAACTCTACGAATGTTTTTTTTCTTCTTAATAGCAGGAAAATTGCAGGACTTCTGTGCTCACGCATGGTTTCCTTATCCTCCGTCTGCATGGAGCCGGGCTGTCTGGGGGCTCCCCACACATTGAGGTCAGCCCATGTGCCGTGGGACACGGGAGGGGTGAGTGCCGGCTTCCGAACATCCCAACCTGAGCCGAATCCTGATCTAAAGCATCCCGTTGAGTTCAGGGCTCGCTGCCCCTGCTGCCTCCTTTGCACGCCATGCAAAAGCCTGAAGGATAGGTCTTAAAGTGATTTACCAGATCATCCGTGTCCATCTTTCTGCTAATTCAGAAGTATTCATAGTCACACTCCTGAATATTATGTCTAATTAAAAAAAATAGTCGTGGCCCTACTCCACTGTGTGTTATATGTGGTGGAGTGAAATGGGAATGAATTATGTCTAACTTTGAATATCTCTCCTTCTCAGCTGGACAATTGTTTGCATAAATTGTATTTTCTCATAGGAACATCATGGCCTGCCTGATTTTTAAGCTAACTGGTTTTTCTGTCATTTATGCCAAATACTCAGTATCTGAAATACTCACGTGAAATATATCTGTTTAATCTCTCTCCTGTGTTTATCTGAAGCCAAACCGTCCTCTGGGGATGCATGAATAGAGGTGGCATTTTACTACAGCTCATTAAAAGATGAGGGGTTTGTACAGGTCCTAAGAAAAGTTAAGCTTTGACTAGTCGGACTGAAAATACAAATAATACAAGTTGAAAATAGAAGCAATGTGGGACTTCTAAAATAACCTTGAAACAGCATCTTGTTAAAGATTAAATTGCATCCGAGGGAAGACGGCGTGAGAGGGAACATATTGTACCCCCCTTCGCTTCCCCAGGACGTGGGCTTTTAGCTCAATGAACTACAGGCTTTGTAATTAGCAGCAAGGCGATTAGATCGTCCACGTTTCTGGGAGTAATTTGAGGACTAATTGTGTTTGATTGTTTAATTACTCTTGCTTACTATAATTGAGCTAAGGTAGTGAACCCCTTTGCAAGAGCTCCTACAGGTTCCTTAGATAGAAGTTGCATGGACTTCGCTACATCCCATAGTATCGGGACAGTAACATACATTTAACCATTCTCAGGGCCAAAACACAAAGAGAGTTCTCTAAATGGCAAGAGGAACGAAGCTGGATTTGAAGGAAATTCAAATGAGTTCCAGTTTTTGTTCAAACCTTTTCTGATGTCTTTAGTAGGAACAAAACGGTAGCAGATAAACAGAACAGATGAAAAGAGGTTAATAATTCAGCAGGATAGGGATGGAGGGGGAAAACTGCAACTGGAGCTGGCCAAGTTGCAAATAGTCTCTGGGATTGCTCTCCAGGATCCTGCACAGCTGGTAGATGGGAAAGCTTCCATTGCAATTTGGACTTGTCTTTGGACAGTGATGACGTGACATGGACAGGGATTTGGGGCTTAGTTTTTGAAGCTGTAGAGAGATGCAAATGAATATGTATATTATAATTTCAATCGTAGCTTTATGTGGACTAGAAGAAAGGCAGGAGGAAATGTAAAGAACAGTGGATTAACTCCTGCAGTTATTGGTAAAGTCACATTGGTGATGCACATAAGGAGGAACTACTGTTGGGTAGACTTTGCATCCAGGAAAAGATCTTTCAGCGTAGTTGCACTGGTTGTAGCTCCTGTGGTTTGGTTTGTCACTGATGAATAAGCATCATAACATAGTGGAAGGATGGCCCAGCTGACCTTGCACAGTGGGACTTGTTGGACCAAATTACTTGTGGTGTGGTTTCTTCAGTTTCTCACAGATGTTGCTGCTTTGGCCTGCTGTGCTTGATACTTTAGGGGTGCTATGTCTTCTGCCTACTGAGAGGGAGCTTTGATTTGCTTTTGCTGTTTCATTTGTCTGAAGGAAGTGTTGCTTTAGGGCTCTCTGACATGGAGGCTCTTCCAAGTGAACAGACAAGACAAAATGTCTTCAAGACGAAATGAGGTAGAAAGCTATAAAACTTGGAGATGGGGCCCAGCCAGCGAGGAGGAGATGTAGGAGGAAGGTGGAAGCGAGATGTCAGCGGAAGCATCAGCCTCCTTTGAGACTGGGCAACCTCTATCCACATCAGACGTCCAGGCAGAGCAGGGCAGTGCTTCATCTCCCATGAGAGGGAGGTGGAGGGTCAATGAACACCGCAACGTGTGCTGTACTCACATGAGGAGAAGAACCACAGAAATGCCCGCAAACCAGGAGCTCCTTCATGCCTGGCTTTGGCCAGATGGTTCTATGGGAAAATTTGGTGTCTAACCATTTTTTTTCTTCCTCCTGAAATGCTGCAGCGTTTGCTGCAACCTTGCAGCTGGCAGCAGCCCAGCTCATGGCCATCAGTGAAGACCTGCTAGCAGGTATCTACCGAGCTTGCGAGAGGGACAAGAGGGACAAATACATCCTCACAAAGAACTGTCCTCTCCGACAATGCGTCTCCCCCAGACCCAGAGGTCTGACACTGGGCAGCGTCTCTGCTCGAGGGCTCCCCGGTCCTTCCTTGGAGGACGGGCACCTTCCATTGTCCCCAGCACTGGTGACAGCGAGGACGACATGTCGCCACCCTAATGCGACCTGACAAATGGGCAGTTGGGCTGCTGCTTAGGGAATTTAATGGTTAATTTCCATAGCGCCGTGTCAGGGCAAAGGGCAGGAAGAAGTAATGCTGCTGCAGAGCGCGGATGGGGAAGCCTTTCCCGTCTGAAAGGTGCTGGTGAAGCTGGAAAGATTGAGTTAACTAGGATTTCTGTGTCAGCGCCCAAGACCTTTCATAAACAGACTGTATGATCTAAATACCGTGTGACTATGTCCCCTAACCGCAATCCGGTATCGAATTCAGAGCGGGCCATGCCACTTTCCATTAGGTTGGTGCGTGCACGCTGCCGTGCACGAGAGGCTGCTACGTCTGGAAAGGAGCCGAGTAATTCGGGAGGAAACAACGTGTGCCTGTACGCCGGAGAACAAGCCTGTTCTGCGAGCGATGCTACCGTAGTAGCTGAGAAGTCAGCAATAGCTGTTTGAAAAAGTAGTTTCGTAGGATGTTTGGTGGTCTGGGGTTAAAGCCATGGACTAAAAGGGGCTGGTGGGTGAAAGAAAAAAATCTTCATACCCTTGAGGAAGCTTCTTAGGGCTTATGAAGAGAGGCCATCCTTGTAGAAAAATATCATTTTGGGTGATTTTGGGGAAAAAAACTGAACCGAAAACAATTTGTGGTCAAACACCTGCAGATTTTCAGACAGTTGCATCCATATAAATACAACTCTCATCTTTCCTTTAAAAACACAAAAGTGATTACAGTTTATTTTTGTGTGGGGGTGTAAAACCAGAAAGAATGCATGTGCTGAACAGTTATTATTGAATAAATTTGATTTTATTCAAAATTGTTTTGGATATTCCACTTTCCGTGAAATATCAGCATTACCTTAAACACCAAGACATATTTTCTCAATCCGATGCAGTGTATTTGTGGACATATTTTGCCCACAGACCTTCTATCTATGTGTCACCTTGTGTACATACTCAAAGTATTTGTGAAATATGGAGTATTCAGATTTCTAAGAGTAGGTACTTCTGTCTAAACAGAAGTATCTATTTTTACACTATCCATGCACGTATGAAATGACCAGGTAGAAGAGGCTCGCTGCTCGCAGTGGCAGGTGATGTGTTCAAGCGGTACTTTCTGCTTCGGTAACAGCCAGAGTTCAAGAGAGTACTCTGGTCTGCTCAGAATTGCTTTGCAGCACAGAGGGGTTTTTAATTTTAATTCCTTACCTGTAATTAAATCTATTTCAAACGTATAAAACAGAGGTGGGGAAATGAATTCCGTATACTCATTTGTGGTTCTTGCAGCTGATTAGAAGTGGTGTTGGCAATCAAGCTGCTGAATTTCAAGAGGGACGACACGGGTATTTTTAGCGCGCGGTGGGAGGGTTTCTGCCACCCTTTCGGGCAGGACTAACAGCCGCTCGTCTTCCGAATCTGAGGGCTTGGCGAGTACGGACAGCTACACACAGGCATTTGGAGATGGGCTGAAGAAGGGTTTGGTCCCACAAAAGGGAGCGTGTACAACGGAGGGAAAACTGGTGTCCTCAGCTGGAAGGCTTTGGTCAGTGCTGTAAATACAAGTGCTTTCTGTGGTTATGCTGAGAAAACCCAACAAATTCTTTTCTTACTATACTTGGGAGGAACTTTTAGGGTGCTTAGGGACATGGTTTAACGCTGGACTTGGCAGTGTTGCATTTATGGTTGGACTTGATGGTCTTAGGGGTCTTTTCCAACCGAAATGATTCTGTGATTCTTGCCATTGTGATAATCTTGCTGTGTTTTAACTTGAAATATTTGCTATTTGTCGTTTGTGTTGCTAACATATGTTCATCAGAGGTTGCTGCTGAGCCATGAGAAGATCCTTTCTTTGGGATGGGGGTCCAAATTATTTTGTACTGCAGCACAAGCACGATTTTGTATCGCCACCGAGGCCGTGTGAACCGACAAAGAGCTTCACTGGAAACGCCTGATTTCTTGAAATGAATAATGAGGCTTGTAAAATCTGCCTTGTTTTGTCTGGGATCAAAAATAATCCACAAATCCCCCCCCCCTCCAAATCTTTGTGTTCTTAACGGTACGAACACTCAGCAATTTCCACATGTGAAAACCCAGTTGCCACTGAGTGGCTCTGGTCAAGCAGCGAGCAAAGAGGCTGACGTGTGCGGTGGTGCTCCTCCAGACCCCATTCCTTTCATCTTTCGTGGGGCTGGGAGAGGTTTATTTTATTTCCTTTCTGCTTCTAATCAGGATTTCATTTTTTCCTGGCTGATAAGCATCTGTGGAGTAAGCCCAATGGAAATTGGCATTTCCCCCTTCATAAGGTTAAATCAACAAAGTTTAATGCACCACGTTGTGTGTTATCTGTTTCCCTCGCCATTTTTATGGATTTCACGGTGTTTTAATAAAAGGGCTGTTTTCAGAAAAGAGTCAAGGACAAGGACAGCCCCCGTGATAGTGATCCTGCTGCTAATTCTGCATGGGATCTCTTCCGCGAGACCAGCATTTGGAGGCAGAGGTGGAAGGTTGCATCCCCGCCCCTGGAACATCTTTCCTGAAAAAAAAACCACCAAAATTTGATTTATTAAATAATAGCTACCACACTTTCAGAGTTGCTTGGTAAATATCTGGGTATTGCAGATCTCTTGGTCAGTCTGGGTGGAAAAAAAAAAAATAACCCCCAACCCTGTGTGTGCTGGATGGATGCCAGTGGGCATGGGAAACCAGCGGCTCCTGCCTGGCTCCGCGTCCTCTTGGGGCTTTCCTGTCCTGCTCGGTTTTCGAGGCATGCTTTCATCATTATTAAGGAACTCTAATGACATGAGCTGTGTATTTAAAGATGCATTAGCGTTGCCTGTTCCTGGAGGGCTCCCCACAGCCTGGCCTCAGGGATTGGGGTGCTCCTGAAAGCTGCTGGTTTTTAGGATGGGCTCATGCGCGGTACCGCAGAGGGTATTTGTTTCCGCTTAAATTAATTCCCTTCATTCAGGGACATGGGAAAAATACTCTGCATCGCTTGTCACGGAGGGAATAAGACCCTTTGGAGTGCAGATGAGGAAAATGCAACAACCACTTTCTATTATTAACAGCAGCCAGCTGAAGTTAGAGACCACCTGCAGCCGTGGGTGCTCCTCGCCTTTCCTGAGATACGTGGAAAGTAACGTGGAGCTTCTGGTTTGCCGAAAAGGTGCATTTCTCAAGGGTGCGAGCCTGTGTGGGAGCGTGGGTGTGGGAGACCCAAAGCTGCTCCCCTGGGCATCCTGACAGACCTCCAGCTACCCTGTTTCCTTTCTTCCCAGTCTAATTCTGCAGTTTTGCAGTATTCTCTAAAAGAAGCAGTTAAATCGCGTCGCTGTGCAGTCCCTGATGACTTTATCACCGTCCTACTGAGTTTTTGCACACCAGTTGCTGACCGGTTAAATTGTAAACAGCGACAAACCCGACCGCCCTTCCTCTCGGCTCCGGTTTGCAGCTCTCCAGCTGGGAGAGGGTTTGCCTGAGTCCTTATCCCAGGCGGTGCCAGGGATGTCACTGACGCCGAGCCAAAGGAACCACGCCGCTGCCATGGGAGGGCAGCTGAAGGTTCATCATGGTTTTGGTGAGGTTGGGTTGCTGGGGGCCGAGGTGGTGGCCGGGCTCCTCGCGGGTTTGCTCTGCTCACCCCTGTTCTCTGCTGTTGCCTAGGTGAGGTTTTTCGGCCGCCGCATGAGTACGTCCTCGCCCGGCGATGGCCTGGCAGCCCACGCCGGCACCGGTGCTGCTGCTCAGCCTCCTGGCCGGCTGCCTGCCGGCCGTGCAGCCCAGGGACTTCACCGTGAAGGACATCGTCTACCTCCACCCTTCCAGTAAGCCACCTTCGCGCGGGCTGCAAAGCCACGGTGCGGGGTAAGGAGGAGGGTGAACGTGTGTTAAGGCAGCAGAAACATCATCCTTTAGCTGAGAGCTGAGCAAAGATTAAATAAATGTCCCCAGTACTCATGATGTAAAACCAGACCGTCGCTTCCCAAAGGGATTAAAGGCCAGACAGTGTTGCAGGCGGTTGCTGAGCGTGTCAGGAGCTTTTTGCTCACTGTTTTCTGTTCCTCAGTAATCTCTCTGGCCATGAGACCAAGCCCCACAGCCACGCAGTTTGCCCAAGCGCATCGATACCTGTGAGCAAGGGCCAAACGCAAGCGTTCGCAGCTGCGGCACCAACTGCTCCTCTCCTGGCTTTATTTCAGTAACTCCCTGACGCTGCGATATAGCAAAGTTACGGGTCTTTACATCTTCCACGGGCTCTCCTTTCACTGGTCTGGTCACTTTATCAGATACAAGCTTGTCTAATTGTAGAAGAAGAGAGCACTTGCAGAGCCGTGCCTGCTATCTATTCCCAGAGAAAACTCACCGCCTTTCCGAATTTGGCTGAAAAATTTATGTTCTGTACAAGCAAGATGTTTTATGCTGTAACCATGACCTTCTAGAGGTCCAGGGTGAGAGGGGTGGATTTAATTAGTGCTGTTGTGTTGTCCCACCCCAAGCTGCTCCTTGAGAGCACCACCAGCCCCACCAGAGATGTTCCCGGGTGACTTGCTTGCATTTACCCAGAGAAGCCCAGGGAAACAACGACTGCTTCTTGCTTCACCTCTCCTACCCGAGCAGGGTCTGGCCCGGAGCTGATGGGTAAGGGGAGGAGGTGAAGAGGAGGGAGAGGTGAGACCTACGGAGGTTCAGCTTACTTTGCTCTGTGGAGATAAACATGACCTGTTCACTGTTTGGCTACTGAGAAGGTGGAAACATCTTGAAGATGTATTGAATGTGCTACAAGAAGCCCTGCCAGCAGACCACTTAAGAAGTTACGCTCTTTGTTTGGCGAGATAAATTAGGATGGAGTCTGCTGTGAAAAACTAGAGGTTCAGCAAATCGATTTTTCTTTCCTTTGGGGACATCAGCCCACCTTCAAAAGGGGTAGCTTGTTTCCTTGGTGGGACAGTCTCCAGAAGTATTTTAATCCATCTGATATTTTGTTATCAGCACTGATAAAGTAGCAGTGTTGGATGTGAGCTCTGATACCAAGAGAATAGTACTCCTTGCTCGCGTTAACTCCCTTTGAAGTCAGCATGGGCACCTTTGCTAGGCAAACACGGTTGAACTGAGTCCTTATTGTATCTGTACATGCCTTTCCCACATTGCTATTGGTCATAGGGGTTTTACAAATCGGGACCTACTTGATGAAGCTGACAGGCATACCTGCAGACAGATATGTCTAAAGAGAACAAATGCTGCTGTGTGCCTCTGAAAAGCAAAGTAGAACCGGATTAATTGGCTCATTTTAACTGAATATTGTCTGTTCCTTTCAGCCACACCGTATCCTCACGGATTTAAATGTTTCACCTGCGAGAAGGCAGCAGATAATTACGAATGCAACCGATGGGCTCCGGATGTCTATTGTCCAAGAGGTAACCAGCGGCATGTTAGCATTTAATTTCAACCCACCTTATGACAACCACTCACTGTCCCCGCCACAGGGACAGCACTGAGCCCCCATTATTCCTTCCGCGTACTCGGATGCTGGTGATCGCTGCTCCTGCTTGTAAGCCTCCTCAACAAGAAAGATGTGTAAGCGATACGAGTAATCCTTTAAGCTTTTCTATCTCTTTGCGGTGGGTGAAGTTCAGGACTTTAATCTACTCCCTGTACACCTCTAGCTCAGCTGGAAATTAAATCAGGCTGATGTTTGTTTTAGGGTTGTATTTCTCTTACTGGTGAATATGGGACTGGTTCTTGCTTTGTTTGCTCCCCTCCCCTGTGGCACAAGCCCAGGCTTCAGGGCAGCTGAGATGGCCTCTTTTTGGCCAGCATCAAGATATTTTCAGTATATTGGGAGCATAACTCCCATCGGAGTTTGAAACTGGGAACAGCTCACACAGGGCCAAAGGACACAGGCTCCCAAATATCAGACCCAGGCACCAGCAAGATCCTCAGATCTCCCGCTCCCCTACCACTTCCTGAGATGTTCACAAGACATTAAGATGGTCCACAGCCCCTGACGAAGCCCTGGACACAGGTGGGATGTGGGCTGTGTTCTCACCAGCGTGGGAACCGTCACGGCAATGGGATGCTGCCGGGGCTCACCGCTCCCCTGGTGCTTCCCGTAGGCTCAGCAACGCTGTTCAGCATCTATCCAGGACGTCTGCTGTCTGTTGCGGGACATCACATGTGCCTTCCAAAAATATTTATTTTGGAAAGAGGAAGACCATAACCTGCACTGCAGGGACGAACCAGCTGTGTTTGCAGTCTGTGTCAGAGCGCGTTAGCTGTCGGAGGATTTATTTGCTTTGAGCTCAAACCATCGCAACACCAACAATGATAAAATGAGATCAGGCTGGCTGGCATCAGATGAGACCAATGGTGGCGGGCGCTCCCTGCTTTGACAGGGGCAGGCGGTGTCTAGATGACTAAGGACGGCGTTACCTGTAGATCGCTGTGCAAGGAGAGAGGCGTGACTCCGAGATCTGCCTGTAGCAATAACCAGCAGAAATGACTTGACCAAAAAAAGATACGCTAATCACAGACTCACAGAATGTTTGGGGTTGGAAGGGACCTCTGTGGGTCACCCAGCCCAACCCCCTGCCCAAGCAGGGTCACCCAGAGCAGGCTGCACAGCACCGCGTCCAGGCGGGGCT
>Ga0065711_1046199_pt1 | contig 13031 bp, 11 predicted proteins | sample Hoacrofraction12_FD_59098 | JGI IMG/M metagenome (GOLD analysis project Ga0065711, IMG submission 59098) | Hoatzin crop microbial communities from Cojedes, Venezuela - Epithelial fraction 12 v2 (version 2) | ecosystem: Host-associated > Birds > Digestive system > Esophagus > Crop | place... | reverse complement strand
TTTGGACCTTGCTCCTTTGCCTCTGATTGCAAAGTTTGATCATGTTGTCTTTGTTGTTGAGAACCTCATTGTCTCTATTACAGGAGCACTTGTTTTCAGAAGCCAAAGCTCTTTCCAGTTTGGTCGATCTTATTTATGAACACTTTCTTGTCATTTTTATTAATTCTTTACTTCTGCTCAAAGAGTGCTCCTTGGGCTTGTTGGTCCCTTGGTTGCTATAGGAAAAGACATCATTTTGTAAACACAGTTTTCTTTTTGGCTATAAATGTACAATTGTAATTTCTGCAAAGCAGTGAAGTAGAGAAAAGAAAGTCTTGACTGTTTTTTTAAAAAAAGAAAAATTTATTCATTTCAAGTGTTACAAAGCATATGTCTAGTGCAAATTTTGTTTTAAATTGCTAGAGATACACACTGCAGTTGCTGGTGGATTCTGTATTGTGTGGGAATGTGTGGCAAGTGTCATGCTGATCGGGAGCTTTAGAGCACACTGCCTAGTATTACCTGAGCCCTTTCTTAAAACATGTTTTGTTTTTCAAGGTGTACCTGATGAGGACGATGTATTTAAGAAGCCCAGGGAAGTTGTCCATCGAAACACCCGTTTTGTGAAGGACCCTTTTAGCCAAGCTGTGAGCAAGTCACAGCTCCAACAAGCTGCAGCCCTCAATGCCCAGGTTGGATAATTTTACTTCTTCTAACTACAACCTTGTTAGAGTCTGCCCTCTGGCGTTCTTCGACTGGGAGAACTGTGTGTGTGCGAGATACAGCTGACACATACCTTTCTCCAAAGGCCAATGAATGGCGTTACCTTTTTTATTTCAGTACAAACAAGGCAAAGTGGGACCAGATGGGAAAGAGCTGATACCCCAAGAGTCCCCAAAAGTAAATGGATATGGATTTGTGGCTACCCCCTCTCCTGCCCCTGGTAAGAGGATTTTCTTATTTTTTCTGGTGTAAGAGGACTGCTACTGCACTTATTTTGATGCTCGGTTTGTTGAACACTGGGATATCGTTGTTGGCTTAGACAAGGAGGTAAACCTTCTGTCCGTATATGTCTCATGATCTGGTCATTTTCTTCTGTACCATGTATGGCAGCTCAATGCTGTGCTTAAATCCTAGTCCAATACACTGGCAAGAGAAGTCATGCAGTACCCGAGAGGCTCTGAGCAAGCTTCTGTGCCATTGCATAGGAATCATTTAGAGGGTGATGAGCCTCCCTAGGCACCTGGAATGCTTATTTTATCCCGAGGTGATGCTTCTCTAGAGCTTACAGATAAGAATTCAAACATTTCACAAACATGAACCTTCCAATGAGTTCAAGTGCTCATTTTTCAAAACAAGGAGCATTTGCGTCAATGTGTCCAGTAGTTTGCTGAGTGATGGTTCAGCCTGACTCATAGGGATGTGGTGTATCTCACTTCCTTCACATCTAACCTACTGTTTTCCTCCAGGTCTACTGCTTTTTAGGTTCTTTCTTTGTCTGAGTACACATGTGTATTATAGAATCCTTTTGTTCAGATGTATTAGCTGCAGGATACTTTCAGTTAGAACAAACTGATTATTTTACTCCCAGCTGAAATAGAGTATCTGAATTTTTAGCATCTCTTCACCAGCCATTGTTTCCCTGTCTTTTGTCATTAAGCTAAAAGGTGAACATACTGAGGTTTTTCCTCCAGAAAGCCTGTAGGTGGCATTTGGAGTGCATCTCCTTTCTCTGCTGTAAATGCCTTTTCCAAACCTGGACAGCAGCAGGATTTTCTAGCCAGTGGCTTAGCCAGGCTTTTAGAATCTGTTCCGCAGCTGTAGCTGTTAGGCAAGGTGCAGAAACTGCTGGGTACAGGCTAGCCTCAAGATGAATGGAGGATATGTTTGGCTATTACATGTATCTTAGGTCCTCTGCTTGTTTCCCTGCTTTTAAGTAGTTCTCCATAGTTAAAGGAGTCTCATACAGTACGGAGGGGAAGACTAGTACTGTAGAGGGAAAAATGCAAGTGGCGCTAAGCAAAAGCTCACCAAATGGAAAAATAAATACATGGAAAGGACAGTGCTTGGATGTTGTAACCTAGAGGGTGACACAGCCACAGGCAATCCTGTGAGTTTAAGGTCATGCTCTTTTAGTGGGAACCACATGTTACTGTTCAACATTGGCTGTGATTTCCTCTGCCATGGAGGGGCTCCTTTGTGTATTGATGAATTTGCTGCATTTCATAACTTGCTTCTCTGGATTTTTTTGTGGTGAATGAATGGATAAATGTCTTGCATGACCATGACTTTTAAAATTTGGTTTTAGGTGTGAATGAGTCTCCTTTTATGACATGGGGTGAAATCGAAAGCACCCCTTTGCGTCTAGAAGGGTCAGAAACTCCGTATGTGGACAGAACACCTGGACCAGCCTTCAAGGTACTTCATGTCAGGAGTCAGCATGTCATTCTTCTTGGGGGGGGGTGGACTAAGAAGGGAAAGGCAAGTGAGTAACTAAGAGATTAACATTGTGGGAGTGTGACACATCTCTGGGCTGTGTTCCCAGTTCTTGAGACTAATAATCTACTTTCTGCTTGGAGGGTGGAGGTGGGCATGGCTGGCTCCACATGAAAGCTACTTGGTGGAGGTACCTGAGGTGGAACACACACTGTTGGCAGGAGAGTGCAACTCAGTATCTGATGATGGGCCCAGACAGAGGGGCTTTCAGAGGAGGCTGGGACAGATGCCTGATTTCTCTGATTTTAATGTATGAGTGGGTAGAAACTGTAGGATTTCCCTCTGTCTTCATCTTCTGGCTGTCACAGCCTGAGGCAGGTGTCTCAGTTCAGAGCAGAAAAGGTGCTCTGGCTTTGTTAATGGCACCTGACCCTGCATGCCATCTGTCTCCTGCTGGTATCATTGAATGTGAGCTGTCTGAGACTCTTAGTTTAAGGAAGGTGTAATTTGCTGTATGTGCCTCTGTTTTGTCAGACTCCGAAGCCCTTGACTGGTTATCCTGCTGTTCAGCAATGTCTGTGTTTGCCTGAGAGCTGACTGGCTACAGGCCAGGCTAGACAAGACACAGGTGACATTGTTTGTCTAGGAGAGACAGCAGGAGGAAATGCCAGAGGTCGCGGCTGCTTTCTTGACTGAACTGCTTTTACCATTGTTGTAACTTACTAAGGCATGTTGAAGGTCTCTGTGTCCTCTCTGCTTTTATATAGCAGCAGAGAGGTGTGGGCTGACCCCACTTCTCCCCGGTTTAGATCCCTGTAAGCTGGAATCCAACTGTGAAGGTGCTTGGACTCATTTATGCAGCACTCATATGAGTGTCTTGGCAAGTAAACTCTGTGATGCATTTATAGATCCTGGAGCCTGGGCGCCGTGAGAGGTTAGGACTCAAGATGGCCAATGAAGTGGCAGCTAAAAACCGAGCAAAGAAGCAGGAGGCACTTAGAAAAGTGACAGAAAACTTGGCCAGGTAAGACTTCTGTTCTGGCAGCAGAACAGGGGATGGGTATTTTCTGGTGAGATTTAGTCAACATATGTAGAAAGTGAGGAATGACAGGAGTACTGAAAGCAGGAAGAGGTACAGTCAAACGATAAGTTCTTAGAAAGAAACTTAATTCCTGAGGGAAGGTGGCTGTCCCTGATGCTCATCTTGTCAGCATTACTGTTCTGCCCTGCAGCCACCCAGCAATACGTCTGGATCAGTGTCTTGCTTCATTGCAAAGAGGAGACCTGATAAGGCTTGCTTGGCTGGGTCATGGGAAGGATGGAACAGGCTCATAGCAAAGGGCAAGCAGTGCCACTCGGGTTTGGGAGAGATGTAGGAGGTTTCTCTGTCACTTCTCTCTCTAGAGAGACAGGCTGCGTTTACCTGCAGGCAGAATGACTTCTGCAGCCAGTGGGTCTGGTCTGTGCAGGGAGTGGACAGCGAGCTCACCTGTGGAAGTATTGATGCTCTTCCTGATAAACGGCAGATTTTTACTCTAAAATCTTTTAAAACTGTTTATTCTGTTCCAGCCTTACTCCGAAAGGATTAAGCCCAGCAATGTCACCAGCTTTGCAAAGACTAGTAAACAGGACTGCAAGTAAATATACCGACAAAGCCCTGCGAGCCAGCTATACTCCTTCCCCAGCCCACACAGGAACTCCTGGTTACAAGACCCCAGCAAGCGGGCCTCATACACCCACAAACACCCCACAGTCTAGGACAGTATCTCAGACGCCAGTATCTCAGGATACTACATCAATCACAGACAATTTACTGCAGCTTCCTAAAAGAAGGAAGGTATCTGATTTCTTCTGAGTATTCCAGTCACCAGCAAGGCGACAGTGAACTGGCTGTGCTCATCTGCCTGCAAACTGGGTGTTGTAAGGGGTCTCCAGCTGCAGCTGTCGGAATGGAAGCCAGCAGTTACAAGATCTGGGACCAGCGCTACTCTAGACTATATAGCTGAAATGGCCTGTGATGTGCTTTTTAGAAGCAGAGTATCTCCTGCTGTGGTATAACTTCCCTTTGAACTGCGTGGGTTGGATGCACAGAGCTGCTGTAACAAAAGGATGCTTCCTGCAATGGCAGAGAAGATTCTGGACTATTGGAAAACAGCGATAACTTTTTAAAGATATATTTCTCTTTTTAAGATGGCTATGCATTTAAGTACCTTTCTGTACAGATATGTGCATTTATAAAATGTGGTAAGCCTTCCTAAAAGGTTGTACTGGACTTTCTTCCCACTTGTCAAACTTCTTTGGTTTTGTACTTTGCAGAAGAGAGGACACAACCATGCATATATTGAGACATGACCCAGAATTTTAGAGGGCTGCTCTTTAATTTGAGTTTAAACTGATGTTCTTGAACATATAGTTGGCGTGTCAAGAAACTTGGTATGTTATGCAAACAGCATGCATACAGTTGCAGACATCAGTTCACACTTCCTAATAACCTGCTGTCTTACTTACTGAGTCCAAAATGTGGTTGATGCACGTGTGAATTCTGCAGCTGATGTAGTCGGGAACTTGAGAAACGTGAGCGTAAGAGCTGTTGACTGTCAGCAGCACTGAAAGAAACTTTCCAGTGTGTTTTGACAGTAGCTTCTTGACCCCGCAAACCATATCAGAGACAGGTCTTTTGAGAATAGTAGTGTTAAGCTGTTCGTTCACTTTAGCAGATGTACTGTGTCTTCTGTTGCTATACTTTGTAAAGCAAAAGATAAGGACTGTTTCTGAAAGGGTCCAAAGAAGCTGAAGTCAAAAACCAGCAGTACACAAGTTGGTCTAACTTTGTGATGTTGTTAAAGCCAGCCGTCCTTAAGAGGATCCGTTTCTTCCTCCTCTCTTTCCCTTTCTGCAGAAGCTTGCTGCTTGTGCTCAGGCTGTCCTTCTTGCAGATTTTGGGAACACTCGCCCTCTTCTGCAGCTGGCAGAGGGGAAGCAGTTGTGGATTTTGGAGTCTGCAGCCATGAGTGTTTCAAAACTTCATCTATGCACAACCTCTGAGACGTATTGGGCTGGAGCAAATGGCAAATGAGGTCCTTGCACTCTACAGTCAGACATTTTGATTTGGGGAAGGAAATCCTATGTTGTTTCTGATTACAGATCATTTTCCTGACATTGGAATCATCGAATGGCATTAAAGCGTAGACCATTGTATAGAGGATGACACCTAGACTCCATATGTCAGAAATCCTGGGGTCGCAAGGAATACCCTGTAGCACTTCAGGGGCTGCATATGCAGCAGACCCGCAGAAGGTTTTGCTGAGAATAATTCTTCCGTTTTCATCCCGAGACAAGGATTTGGAAAAGCCAAAGTCTGACAGCTTGATGTTGAGGTCTTTATCGAGAAGGATGTTCTCACATTTCAGGTCCCTGTGAGCAAAGTCCAAGTCATGGCAATGCTTGATGGCAGAAGCTAACTGTTGAAACATGGTGCGAGCGATGTCCTCTTTCATAGCTCCTGTGTTCGTGATGTAGTCCAGGAGGTCTCCATTCTCCGCCAGCTCCATCACAATGTACACTTTCCCAGCCGCTGTCTCAAAAATGTCATAGGTTTTGATGATTGAGGGGTGCTGCAAATGTCTCAAAGCCTCTATTTCCCTGGGGAGAAATCTTTCCAGGAAGTCCTGAGGAGTTTTCCTCTTGTTGATTATCTTGACGGCCACATTGCATTTCAGTGAGTTGCAGTAGGCAGATTTCACTTTTCCGTAAGACCCTGCTCCTAGAGTGTTGCCTAGGCTATAGCCTTTCTTTTCAAGCACTGCAGCATCATCCATGGTGGGAGAGCTGGGGGGACCTGCACGAGGTGGTGCCGCTCTGCATCATGCAGGGTGGCAGGTGGCATGCCCACACACCATGGTGGCTGCCTGGGGTGCCGGTATGGCGGGCGGGTGGGCCACCCAGCGCTGGTTGCTATGTGATGTCACCCCAGCGCTGGCCGCTATGTGATGTCACAGGCAGCCGCTGCTGTGCAGGGCACGGGGAAGGCGCTTTCAGTCCTGTTATAAATCTACTGGATGATTGTTATCCAGCGCAAAACTGAACATCAGGTTCCTGACACATATCAGTTGTGCTCTGCCTTCTTCGCAAAATGATCTTTACATTTAGTTCTGCTAACAAGAAGGAAGTAGCTTAAATCTTATTCTTTCCTAAAATGTACCTAAGCCTTTTTATATTTATTCACGTTAAGTGAAATTTTGTCTGTTGTCTTTTTTTATGTCTCGGATGGTCTTTCAGGCCCCACATGGGCTTGCTTCTGGCATACAGTGGCCTTGCTCCTTGTCAGCCAGCTTTGCTCAGAAGGGATGGGATGCTGCTTGTCTTCACCGGGGCTGTATTCGAGAACTGGGTTTGTTTCCTCGTGGGCTTATTAGGGGAAGGAGATGGCTGCCCTAAAGTTTGTTTCCTTGTTCATCCAGCCCCTCCATTTTGTAGCTCTGATTGCCTGCTTTTGTGGGGTTTGCAGCTGGCTTTTTCTCAAACCCTTACTCAGTGGGGGATTTATATTTTGACTTCCAGCTTCTGGTGTTCTTGAGAAAGGCTCACACCAACACCTTCCTCAGAAGGGCTCTGAAGATTACTGGTTTGCATGTTGATTGCTTCTTTGTAATCAGCATCTGGGGCTTTTTGCTTTGTCTTAATTTCAGCTTTTTCAAATTTGTTTTTACAGCTGCTATATGCCTGACTCCAAAGACTGATGATGGTGATGACAACACAGGGGCTAGGGGCAATCCTGCCTTGTCCACCAGTATGGGTGACAATGTCATTCTGAAGAACAGAAGCGGTACTTCTGACAGCCACACTGGGGCTTTTGTTTGGTTTTTTCCCTCCCATTCTTTGAAACTTTTGGCTAATTTTTATAATTAGCCTAAAAAATGAAGAGCAATTTTTACCATACATAGCCTGCACTCAGAGCTGTGGTTGCTCCAGTATGAGCTGACCTTTGAGGGTGAGATGAGCACTGGTGTGGTGTGATCCAGCCTGGAGAAGCACCAAGCACCTTTTAGCAGGAAGCAGGCATAACCAGATGTGTACACTTCTTGCACCAAGTCGGAGTACAAGACAGCTAGCCTGTGTAACACTTGGCAGCCTTGACATTTGCTCTAATCAGGTGATGTTTTACTGAGGAAGCATCCGTGGAAAATCTTATGCAGCTCTTCGAGCCGTGCCTGCAGCCTCCTGTAAGGTCTGGGGTGTTTGTTGCTGTTTGTCTTGGTGGAGAGCTTCCTCTTGTGTGGTTTCTGCTGCCACTTCCAAAACTCACATTCCTGGCTGTGGAGAAACCCTTCCAAGGGACTTGATTTTTACGGTTTATCTTCTAAAAATCAGTTGATTGATGTGGCATTGCTGGGAATCATGACTGCAAGAGATTAGTAACTTTTGCTTTTTTTAGTTCATAAATAATTGAGGGCTAGTTTTTTTCCTTAAGAAAAAAGGTACTCATGAATGTATGTAAAGGGAATCCATTTACTAATACTTCTGTGCTTTCAGAGATGTTCTTTAAGGACTGAACTGCCTAAATAACAATGAAGCTCTTAGGTAATTTTAAAACTAATTATTTCATAATGATCACACAATCTGCTTATGTCTATGAAATGTAGGAATTTGCTGTTAGGGTCCGCAGGCAGGTGGTCAGGCCCCAGCCTGCAGTTTGGGTCACTGGACTGATCAGGAGAAAGGAGCAGATGTGACATGAGAGTTGGCTGGATGCAGCAGGCAGCTGCTGGAGCACTACAGAGAGCACCTGGGGAGGTGGCTGAGCTTCACAGGTGATTGAGGAGGAGCACAGGGACCACCTGGGGCGTGGAACCTGGCGAGGTAGAGGTGATCCAGTGAGAGGTATCAGAAACTCCAGATTTGGCTACAGGTGTAGCAAGACTGGCCCCAACAGGAAAAAAGTAATTAGAGGAGGGTTATTTTGGGAGGAGACGAGGGTTAGAGAAAGGGAGGGATTAGAGGAGAACAAGCATGGGAACATGGAGAGAAGTTGTGATACGGGCTGGATGTGCAGAAGCAGGCTATCAACAGCATGTGTGCCGCAAGCCTGGTTCCTGATCTCCTCCCATCTTGTCAGATGATTCCTACCCATTCGCTGGGTGCAGGAGCATTCTCTTCTGGGCATGGGATGCACGTCAAGGCTGGACAGTGCTTGAGAGACCGTGGATGGGGGGGTACGCATGGGTCAGGAGCAGGATGGGGCGTGCGTCTTCTACAGCATTTCAAACTGGTCATGTTCATACCAAGATGTTGCCAGAATAACAGAGAGGGGAGTATGATATCTGAGAGTGATTAATTCCGTGTTGTGCTATTCATGTTTAAAAGCAGGTTGCATTAAATAACCTGTGGGACAGTGTTGGTTTTGTGCTTGCCCTCAAGTGAATTAACCTAGACAGCCCTAGTAAATCAGTCTGGATTCTGCCAAACTGAAGGGCCTTCATGTGTTTGCTGGGAATGTAATTTATTTTCAATGAAATGCTATAAAACTGGATCTCTTGAAGAGGATGTAGTGCTCTTCAGATGGGCTATTCCTGTAACGCCTGCTGTCATGTCTGGTCTCTGCTTCCTGCTGCAGTTCAGCCCCTGCTGTCTGTAATTAGGGAATCAGTAAACTCTTTTTTTGCCAGATATTTTTGCTGTTGTAGCAGATAACGTGCCTTACAGGGCCACATCCAGTGTGCAAAACTGTCTTGTTTCTTGATGATTTGTGATTTTTTTTTTTTTCTTTTTCCTCTCCCATTTTTCAGCGGGTTATTTTCCATTTGCTGTTCCCAAGTATCTGCACTTTCCTATGTGCAAGGCCCAAGAGTGCTTCCTCCCTCAGCCAAAATATCACCCAGAGCTCCCCTAAGGCCGTGAGGTGGTTGGGGGTGAGCGGCGTTGGCAGCGGTGCCCTCCTGGGTGGCAGGGCTGGCTGCAGTCATTACTGGCTGCTTGCAAGAAATCATGGGAGCCCCAGTGGTCCTGGGGACGTGAGGTGTGACGTGGGGCTGTAACACCATCACACGCAGAGGCTGTGGGTGCTTGCATGTGCGGTTTGGGGCTTGGCTCCTGGCTCCTTGCTCCATGCAGGAAAGAAGATGAGGGACCACAAGCGATTCTTGTTCTTGTAAGTGGATGGAAATGATGGGGATTATAGTTGATTTGGGGAACGGCAGGATGTAATTCTTAGAAAGCTGCAAGAACGGTTAGTGAAGAGCCAGTGAAGATGAGGGATGAGTTACTGTAACCTGCAGGAGAAGGCAGGCTCAGATGCCTTAGAGAAGCAAAACACCGATTACACCAGAGATGACTGCTGCTCTTTTCTTTGTGCGGCATGGGTAAGAAAATGCTGAGTAGGAGCCAAGCAGCAGCACAGGGTTTAGTGAGGCGAGTATGTGAGAAGAGAAACGCTGTCAGTCACCCCATGCCATGCTGTGAGCAAACAGCCAGGCTGGAGGGGCCAGGGGAGCGGTGGGGGCATTGCTTTGGGGCAGGAGCCTGCGCTCCAGCTTAATTTTACTGATCCCCCGCGGCCCATGTGAGCTGTGTCTTGCAGCAGGGCGCTGAGTTCGCAGCGGGACTCCCCAGAGGCACCGAGCCCCAAGCTGGTTCCCTCTGCGCTTCACCGTCAGGGCCGGGAGCATTTCCCTGCGGCAGAGGTGGCCACCCCACCATGGTGCAGGGGCTGCAGCTGTGCACCCACCCGAAAGCGGGTTCCAGTGAGGGCTGGGGCTCTGCACTGCTTGCTATTTCTCTGATAATTTAGCTCAAAAGGGAAGCTGTGGTTGGAGATACTTCGTTGTTTTGGAGGACTGGGCTATTTCTCTGCAAAAATAAACGAAATGGATCAGATTGCTCTGGGGAAGGGGAGATGGAGTAATTCCCACTTCCTCACATTTGCATTTGTTGCCTCAACCCCAACTCACTGCGGCTGGCCCCACAGCAGCCCGCTGCAAACCCCAGCTCAGAGCCAGGTTCAGCTGCCCTCCCGGTGAGCCCCTTCCCTCTGCTCCTCCCGGGCACGGCAGCTTTCCTGCTTTTTGAGCAGTCTGCGCTCGCTGGTTAGAGAAACACTTGCTCCCAGTAGGAAACTGGGAGTGTCTGGGAGGTGCCAGCTCCCGCACGCCCTGGGCAGAGGTGCTTGGCGTGGTTTTTGCTAGCACATTCTGTCCTCCCTGCTCCTGCCCGGGGCCTCGGGCTGCCTCCAGCTCCCCCGACGCAGCACCCTGTACCCTGGCCTCCTGCCTGCAGCTCGGCCAGGGCTTTGGCAATCCCGCAGCGTCGGTCTCTGCCTGCTCAGCATGGCACAGCCCGGGGAAATCGGGGCCTCTTACCCTTCACCTTTGTGCTGCTGTCTGGCTGGGACGTTTGCTGCCTGTTTGCTCAAGGGTGCGGTGTGGGTTGCGGTGCTCGCCTGGCACACATGCATGCTCTGGACCCACCTCTGTTCAGAGCTGGTGGGGCACCGTGGGCTGTGGCGTGAGGAAATGAGGTCTGTGCTTTCTCGGGTCAAAATCTAGGGAGAAGCAGGCTGTGCCCTGTCTGCGAGGGGAGCACTGCTCTTATGCTGGAGTCATCGCAGGGCATTTGCTAGTATGTGGATGATGGGATGTCATGGGCTTGGGGTGGAGAAGGAAGGTCCTGGATCAATCTGGGGTTGGCATGTGCGGCTGGGCTGCAGGAAGCCAGGCTGAGAACAGCCTCTCCCCACAGCATCCCTTGGCAGGAGCAAAGAAGGGGAGTTTGACGCTTGTGCCTTGATGCTGGAGAATGTTGTCACACTTCAGGTCCCTGCGGACACTGGGATCAGGAAGGTATTTGGCAGCACATGAGAGCTGGCAGAATGGATTTTGGCCTAAATATTAAGGCAGCCCCCCCACTGCTTGTGACACACTCTACCATGTCCCCACGTCCCGTGCCATGCAGCTTTCCTGGGGCTCCGCAGGGCTCGCAGCTCCGGGCAGTGGAGGCATGGCTGCTACCCCAGCTCCAGGGAGCAACTGTTTCCCAGCTCTGCATGGGTACCAATTTGTACTGCCATGTTAAACTTCACATTTAGGTTTTGAAAAAGCATTTCTCCAATGCTGCTGACCCTGGGCATGGCAACAGCTCCTGCGGGACCGGAGGTGGCGAGTGCCCAACAAAACCTGCAGAAGCCCCCGTTCCCCCGCGGGCAGGTCGGCAGCCAGCACCCAGCCCGGACAGTGGCTGCGGGCAAGCAGAAGCAGTGTGACAGCAGAGTACATCCGTTGGGAATAGCCTGGAGGGAGCTTTGCCACTGGGTATAGCAAGTAATCGGCATTAACAGGGCAACAGGGAGTGTGTAAGACTGAATCCTTGTTTCAATGTTTTATTTGAAAACTTCAAATTGTAGCATAGAAGTGGAAAACACTTTGTTGTAAACATAAAAAAAAAAATATGAGAACTTCCCAGGTAGCTTCTTAGGTTTTGGCTTTGACTCTGAATAGGGTTTTACTGAAAAGCTGAAATTTGCTGTAGGGGAAGGTGCCGGCTGTGTGACCCCAGCAGCCGCCGTGGGTCAGCTGCTGGGCCGAGCCCTGGCGCTGCCCGAACCCCGCTGCTTCGCTTCCCAGCGTTGGAGGAAATTCCAACTCACTCTGGGAAGCAGCGGTTGAAGGTAAAACTGTCTTGATCCCCAATGACGCCCAGGCTGTCCCCCCAGTGCCAGGAGCGTTGTGGCACCAGGGCCAGTGCCTCCTCCCCAGGCTGGGCTCCCCACAGGGACAGCCAGCACCCTGCCCAGCCTGACGTGCAGCATCACCCAGGGTCAAATTCCTGAAGGCACCTGTCATTTGCAGGGCCATTAAAAATGATCTGAGCCACACAAATAGCTTTATTTACGCGTTTCCTATCTGGCTGGGCCTGGGAACTGGGAATACAGTATTTCCAGGAGGTGTGGGAACACCGTCCGGCTCCGGCACTGCTGCGGTGATGGGAGCCCCTGCTCTGGGGCTGTCCCAGCGCCTCGTGCTGGGTGTCGGTGTCACCCTGCCGACATGTGAAATCGGGGCCCGTCCCGCCCGCGGTGGTGGGCAGGGGCACACTGATGACACGGGCGAATGGTGGTCAGCCTCGGAGCCCGCCGGGGCTGGGAAACCCTGGGCTGGGGGGACAGGCGGGGTTGCGGGCTGGGAAGCCCCCGCTGGGGCAGGGGAGGGCTGTCACAGTGGGGATGGCGGGGACCGGGAAAGGCCGTCCTGGGGGACAGGGGAGGCCGGCGGAGGCTGTTATGGACGGGATGGGGAAGGGCCGTCTGGGGTGACGGAGGTGAGCGGGAAAGGCCACCCCAGCTGGGGACAGGCAAAGGCGGTCCCAGAGGCACGGAGGGACTGGTGTTGCCGTCCTGGTGAGGACAGAGTGGACTGGTACAGGCCGTCCCGGGGGGGTGGTGGCGGCTGGCAGCGGCCATCCTGGGGGACAGAGGGGCCCGGTGGGAGCTGTCCCGGGGGGTGGGGGCAGAGGGCACCGGTGGAGCTCATTCTGGGGAGACGGAGGCGGCTGGCGATGGCCGCCCCGGGCGGTCGGCAGGTACCGGCGGGGGCCGTTCCGGGGGGCTCAGAGGGGCCCGGCGGGGC
>Ga0065711_1046198_pt1 | contig 13032 bp, 14 predicted proteins | sample Hoacrofraction12_FD_59098 | JGI IMG/M metagenome (GOLD analysis project Ga0065711, IMG submission 59098) | Hoatzin crop microbial communities from Cojedes, Venezuela - Epithelial fraction 12 v2 (version 2) | ecosystem: Host-associated > Birds > Digestive system > Esophagus > Crop | place... | reverse complement strand
GGTTTTTTTTTTTTTTTTTTTTTTCCCTGTATTTGTGGGTGCTTTGGTGCAACTGCGAGCACAGACTGACAGAATAACGATGTTCTGGCTTCTTTGCTCTGTCCCAGGAAGATGCATTAATTCCTGCCCAGTCACCTCTGCAGTCCCGGGCACAGACACCGCCCAGTTCTCCCAGCTTGGGGACCGCTGAAGATGCTGTAATTAGAGCAAACGGGAGACGCTCCGAGCGAGCAGCGAGGTGCCATTTCTTTAAGACCCTTTTATTTCGTGTTCGCCGAGGTCTCCCGCGCTCTCCCTGGCAGAGCCGGCGCCGCTGGCCTGAAAAGCCACACGGTCTACAAATGTTCCATGGTTTAACTGAATCTTGGTTGCGTAGCACTTCAAGTCTCTGCGCTGCCCGGCTGGGGCCTGAACCCGGCGTTCGGAGCGGGGTTTTTTTTTTAGTTCTGTACGGTATTTTACTGTGCAAACTTCCCGTGACCTGGGCTGGGGGTGTGGGGGCTCGGAGGAGCTGAACGCGTGCCTGTATAGTTCACTCTGTGCTGTCACACAGCACAGTGTCCTGTGTGACGCTGCTGGGACGGAGTCTGTGTAGCTGTCAGGCTGGGGCTTTTGCTTCTGTGTCTCCTTATGAAACGCTCACCTGCCGTGGCTCAAAGGTGAGCCAGGACTCGGCTTGGCTCCGCGCTGGAGGGGGAAACAGTGGTCCCTGTTCGGCTCCCTCAAGGCGCTGGGTGTGCCGCTTCCTTCTTTCGTGCGTCCCAGGAAGCAGAGCAGGTGTTTGCTGGGCCTGTGGTTTGAATTCTTGCACGGGGTTTGTACGGAGAAGGCTAAAGAGGGGAGTTACAGGAGGAGCAGACTGATCCTGGGTAGGGTGGATTCTTCCTGGCATCATCAGTGCTTCGATTTAAGAGCTCCTGTGTTATTAGTCCAATAAATAGCGCTGAAACAAAAGTAAGTGGCTGGGGATGAATGGTTTCTTACCACCTCCTTTTCCTGGAGGATGGTTATGAGCAGAGAAGCAATTAGGGCCATTGGGGTCGTCTCTGGGGTCTGTTGCACCAGAGCACAGGGCAGCGCGGCATGGCGCGTGTTTTAATGCGGCGGGGATCAGTCGGAGTGTCTGACGGGCCCGTCGTGCCAGACATGACATGCATCGGCTGAGCCCTGGCTCTGGAAGGAGCTTTCCTTTCGCGCAGGGCTGTTAATTCAAACACCCTGAAGTCACCGGTGGCCGCCAGACCTCCGTTCCAGCGGGCGGGAGCATTTTAAATTCTGTCCCTTCTTGCAAATTCCCACCGTCGCAAGAGACCTGAGCGCCAGCAGCCCTTTTAATGATGCTTGGGAGTGCTCAAGGGCAATATCAAATGTGTACGGTGTAGTCTCCATTGCATAATTTGTGCATGATAAACATTTTAACGCCAGGAGGACTTGGGCCGTCGCGAAGTGACTGGAAGCTGGAGAACCGGCTCGGAGCAAGGTGCCCATGAGCTCCTGTAAGCCCAAGTGCAAATGGAGATGTGGGAAAGGGACGGGATTGAGCAGCTGAAAATGTGCTGCAGGGGGGAGCTGAACTTCATCTTCCCTGGCACCTGGGTCCTCGGTGGCTGCTCCGCAATGAAGACTTTGAAAAAAGATCGCTAATTCTCACTTGGTGATGGGAGCCTGGAAGCCATTTACAAGATTAAGGACTAGAAAGTTGGTAACTCGAACTTCGGTGGGCTTGGGAAACTTGAGAAAATCTTGCTCATGGGGCTGAAATGGGTAAGGATGGCGCTAGGAAGAGTTTAACCGTTCATCTGTAGCCTTAATAGGAGGCTGACCTTTCCATCATGCTCACAGTTCTGTCACTGTATTTGGAGGCATCTCGGTTTAAATGCTACATCAATGTCTGGGCGCCGCGGAAGTCAATGGTGTGTCTCAAAACCGCGTACGAGTTATTTAGAGGAGGTGAGGGGAAGAACATGAATCAGCAGCTCGGAATATCAGCTGAGCTAAAGCAGAAAGGGCAGCGGCCGAGCGAGCGTCCCCGCGGAGCAGCCTGGCCTGCTGGCAGTGTCCCCAAGGCCACCGGGCAGCCGCGGCTGTAGGAACCCACTGGAGCAGCCTTGTGGAAGGACCAGTGGTCTCGTGCTTCCCTGGCTTCGTCTGGGGCTCGAGGCGTCGAAGCACCCGCCAGCAAATGCCCTCCTGGGAAAGCTGCCCGGGGCTTCGCGCCAGCTCCCCGGCAGGGGCTTGGCGATGCGGAACAGGACGCGCTTAAAACCCGCGGGGTCCTGCGGTCAGCCCCTGCCCAGGGACACGCGTTCCTCCCGATGCCGAACGTGACTAAAATACGCGTGTGAAGTATGTTCTGTCATGGTGAAACACATCCGTGAGCGGCTGTATCCCTTGCCTTCAGCAGACCTGAAACTTAGCCTGCTCAGACCTTTGGCAGGAAAATCGAGCGTGAATTTGTGATACCAGGCGCTCGTCAGGATCTCTCGGTGAAACGGTGGGGCCTGCAGATTTATGTGACCTTTGCTCGCTGGCAGGGAGCAAACCTGTTGGTGATGGCTGTCTCAATTATGGGTCTCTTTAGGAACATAGAAGCATTACCGTGGAGATTGTAGCTGGCAGGGAACAGAAGCTGCTGGATCTTCAAACCCATTTATCAGTCTGCTTGCCATTTGTATCTGCAGGTGGAGGAGATTGTTAACCACACTGCGCCAAGGCTTTTGTTAACTCTTGGTTGCTGGGCTCAGTAAAAGATTAATATGGAAACGGGGGAGCAGTGCTGCCCTGCTTCAGCGGTGCTCGGTTTCGCACCGGTCCTACTGGGGCTTGTGTTTTTTGGCTCGCGGTTTTGACACGTGCTTGGTTCGTTTAAACTGACCCGGAGCTGAGGAGCGAGTCGGCTGCTGGAGTTCAGTGGGGGGCACTGGCAAACCAGGCTCAGCTGGGGTTACCTGGCTAAACCGAGCCTGGTCCTTAGACCAGGCCGGGACATCATCCATTCCACTCCCAGCAGCTGATAATCCTCAGTGAACCGGACGACAGAATTAGCCAGCGAACACCGTACGTTTGTAGGATTTCAATTTTCTCCTTGGCAAAGCAGCAGCTCGGAGCTGACCTCTTGCTTCCTCGCTTGCCAGCTGTCTCTTGGTGCCCGTGGCTCAGAAGAGAGCTTCCCTCTCCTTTCTCTTCACAGATCCGTCTGGGTTTATTTTTGATGTGCAGTCCAATACTGTGATGGCCCAAGGAGGAACCTTTGAAAACATGAAGGAGAAGGTAAATGTGTCTTCTGAGACTTTAACTCACCACGTGCCGTGAAAGAGCTCGCGAACGCTCTATCTTCATCTCCTCTCTGAGATGAAATATGTTTCTGTCCGGGAGCTAACTGCAGCTCTGTCAAAAGCAAAATTTTATTCTGGCTAAATCGTCCTGGCACATTAAAGTTTTATAAGGAAGTCATCGGTTACGGGTTTCAGACTGCCTGCAGAAGGGTTGCTGTAGGCTCCGTGGTGATTTACATGTTACCCTGCTTCTTCCCTCTAGATCAGCGCGGTGCGGGCGATCGTCCCCAACCGGAGCAACAACGAGATTGTCCTCGTGCTGCAGCACTTCGACAACTGCGTGGACAGAACAGTGCAGGCTTTCATGGAAGGTAACTGCGTCCGGGCGGGGTTTCTGGCTCCGTAACTCGTACGTACGCATTTACGGGCCTGCTGCAGAAGCCGGTGTGCAGGCAGGGCGGCGTGCGGTGAGTGCTGCAGGCAGCAGAAGCTCAGGTCGCTTCTCAGCACATCCCAGCACAGGCTCTGTCCACACAGATAACCGACGGGTGGTTCTCTCCCCCAGTTTTAGCTGGTGTTTGTGCGGCTCGGGGTCGAGGCAGAGATAATCGTTTGGTAGCTCGTTAGATAAAGGAGGTATGATGCTCAGCTGCAGCGGCTCGTGTTCACGTGTACAAAATGGGAATGTCTGCGGCTTCAGAGTACAAACAGCAGCTACTGAAACCCGGCTCACAAATCTTCTCTGGGGTCTGGCTGGCACGCCGCACGAGGTGGATTTTCTGACCTTGGAGAAACAGGCTGTTGCTGGTGACAGCGCCTGTCGCTTCGCGGCTCTCATTTCCGTGCTGGCCGCCGCTGACAGCCGCGCGTTGCCTCCGGCCCGCGGAAGGTGTGACAGCTACTCCTCAGACTGCGGGCGTCCTGACACGGCCAGCGTCCCTGGGGAGGGAAGGCCAGCAGATATCTGACCTGAGCGCAACCTTTGAGTTCAGAACATGCTCCAGCAGGGCCCCAAGTACCTGAACCTTGAGTATGACAGAGCCAGGGAGAAGATTTCCACCCCCCCCACACCCCTTTTTTTCACTGGAAAGAGCTGGCACTGTGTGTTAAGGCAATAGTCCTGTTCAGCAGAGTGTTTCCAAAGCAAAAATGAAACCCATCCTTTTCTGTTGTCAACTAAGAGAGCTGAAAGTTAGCTGCAGGAGGTGTTACGGCTGGCTCAGGTGTGGAGGCACTTCACGTGACCGGGAAGGGACCGGAGGGGATGCCTCGTCCGCTGCTGATCGCTGCATTTCGTTTCAGGCAATGCCAGTGAAGTGCTGAAAGAATGGACTGTAACAGGCAAAAAAAAGGTAACGCTTTTCAAATATACTTCACTGAGGCATTTATCTTTTTATTTTGAGAATTTAGACTGCAGAGAGCAGTGGGCATTCCTTGTGACTGAGATGGGAAAAGAAGGCAAAGAGCACACGTGTGTATTGCTGTGAGCTGAGCTGATGGTCGCAGATAATCGCTAGGTGATCAGGTGCCTCGCGGTTCAGGGCAATGATTTACACGGTAACGTCGGTGCAAGTTGTAAACATCGCCTCCTTGCCACATTTGCATTCGATTTAGTTGTCAGACACATTGTGCCCCATGTAGCAGCTGAAAAAATGCCTCTAGGCTTTCTGTCCCCGCAGTCACTTTTATTCTTCTGACCCTCTGCGGGACCCCTGATCCACACACGCAGCCCCACACTGAAGTAAATCTTCATCAGGTCCATTTATTTCAGCGGGGCTCTGTAATTCACTGTTCAGATAGTCATGCTGTTCCATTTTTCATCGGTAACCTTTGGAGCTGAACAGTTGCGTTTAATGCTGAGCTCTGTAGAAATATATTTCTTCGTCACGTAAGCTTTCTCGAGTGTTTTGCCTGGTTCTTCGCTCAGACCTCTGTGAAAGGGTTAAATAAAGGTTTGCAAAGTTTCAGTACTTGATATTATAATAGCTAAATCCACCAGGAGAAGAATAAAATGATAATTATTCAAAAGGACTCCTTTGAATATGTGACTAGCACCAGCGTGAAACAGAGAGGAGGAAATGTCACCGAAGAATAGCCCTGTGCTGGGAGGTGGGGGAAGTTTCATCAGCGCGAGGTCCAGCAGAGCGCTTGGCTGCGGCAGAGCACGCTGGCAGCCGCGCCGTGCCGGTGAGCAGCCCCGGGAGCGGCCCGCCGGGTGCTGCGGGTCACGGCCACAAACCTCGCCGCTGTTTCCCATCAGTTATGCAGCTGATGACCGTTGCTCTTGTTGGCACGTCGTCGGGGAGGATAATGCATTCATGCCTCATTAATGCCACTATATCTGTGCTCATTGTTGAATAAATCCCTCCTACTGTTAATAGGATCAACAACCGGGTGGGCTGAAAAAGCGTTTAATTCGGCTACTTTCAGCCAGTAAACCTAAGCTTAATTTTCCCTTCAGGAATTAAGCTTCACATTTTTTCTTCTTCCCCCCTTTGTGGTGTGGATACCTAATCCTCAGAACAAGAAGAAGAAAACCAAACCGAAACCGCAAGCTGAATCGAGCCCTGGCCTCCCAGACCCCGGTAAATTGGTGTCCACTGAAGAGGAGCAGTCGGCAAACTCGGAGAAGGGTGGAATTAACGGTTTCCATGTCAACGGCTGTGCCCACGACACGGAGTCTGTGGACTCACTCAGCGAAGGTTTGGATGCACTTTCAATTGATGCCAGGGAGCTGGAGGATTGCGAGTCTGCTGCGCCAGACATGCCTGACAGAACAGGTTAGTCTCCACGAAGCAGCCCAGGAGACGGGCACCCAGGGTTTAAAAGGCAGAGGAGCGGCTTCGTGCTCTGTTGTGTTCCGCCTGTGTTGTGGGTCGGCTGTAAGCCTGGTTTGTTTGGATGGCTCTGCAGGAAAGAGCAGCTCACCTTGATTTTCTGATTTTTTTGCTTGTGGTGGTGAAGAGGCGGTCAGTGTTCTGCTGTCCTCTTCGCGTTCCCCTTTAAACGAGTGTGCTTTTCTACAGCAGTGCCTGAACTAGAGAATGGAATAGCAGACTTTGACACAAAATCGCTCACCATGCATCCTTCCCAGAGCCCTCCGTCTCTCAGACAGCGGCCTGAGCCGAGGAGCGCTAGCAGGTCTCTGTCCAGATCAGCAGCGAGCAACTCAACTCCCGCGTCCCTGCCTGTAGCGCGGCTGGAAGATCTCCCGGTTTCACCTGCGAGCAAGAAGCTGGGTAAGGCCCTGAGGGTCTGCGCACTCTCCGGTGTCAGAGCAGGCTGCTGCTGGCCCAGCTCTCGCTGCCTCTTCGGCGGCGGCGCTGGCAGACACAGTGTGAGGCACCCTGGACTTTGATTTTAATGCGAGCTAACGTGCTGCTTGTTACCCGGCCAGCGACTTGCGCTCTGCTCCTCCCCTCGCCCGCGCGCGGCAGCCGTCCTGACCGCCGTTTAGATGCGGTGCCTGGAGCAGCGAACCCATGTGTGCGAGAGCAGCGAGGGAGGAAGCAGCCGGGCTCGCTGCATCCGTTTAGCCCGTTCTTCGGCGTGCTCCGTCACGGAGCCTGGGGGCTGTTTCTCATCTTTTGTGAGAATTTGTCGAAAGGCCAGAAGCTCGGCCCAGCCCTGTTACAAGAAGTGACAGCCTCCGTCTACGGGCCTGGGGTTTTTTGTCCTTCTCTTTGGTGTTCTTTCTCCACAGCTGAGTCCTTACGATGACAAGTGGGGACAGGAGGGACCTGGGGGCCACCGGCTGTGGTGGCAGTTCTCGTGCTTAGCTTAGGGAGGTGAGGTGGTGGTGGTTCACCTCCTCGCTGCGTGGCAAAGCTGTGATGAGTGGTTGGTAATGGAGCTTGGCAGGAGGCAACTGCGCTCTGGCGAGCTCCGGAGAGCGTGGGCGAGGGGATGTGCCCTGCTGGCAAGCTGAGACGCGGGGACTAACCCTGGCAGCGATAACCAATCCTTTCAGCTCCTGATTTGAGGAAATAGCCTTAATTTTCGTTTCCGAGATCGTTCCCTTCCCCAGGCAAACGGTCATTTTGTGTCGTTCAGTGATACGGTGCGCTGGCCTTTGGAGTAGAGCGCGTTTTGCTTCTCTCCAGTCCCTGGCACAAAAGCAGCTCAGAGGTGCATTTGATTCCTCTCACGTAATTGAAAATGTGGAAGGACATCCCTGCCCGCAGACAGAAATTCTACAAGCCTTGGGAAAACTTCCCCCCGTAAGAAAATCGCTCAGAGTGTCCCTGCTGAACCGAGTGCCTTTGTAATGGGGAAGGGAAAAGACAATTTAAACCCGAGCCGAGTATAGTTTTAAACGAAGAGGGCAAGCCGTCTTCAGCTTTGTCCCTGCTGGGAGGATTTAGCGGTGTGATTGACATGGCTGTTTGAGTTCGCTCTGTCTCTTGGTAGGTTCTAATATTGAAAAATCCGTGAAGGATCTCCAGCGCTGCACCGTTTCGCTGGCGCGGTACCGGGTGGTGGTGAAGGAGGAAATGGATGCTTCCATTAAGAAGATGAAGCAGGTCTTTGCTGAGCTGCAGAGTAGGTAAGTCAAAGGGAGGGGCAGACCCGGGGGTGAAGGCTTCACAACCCAGCACATCTGGAATCAGGCCGCGGCCCTCCCGGCAGGCTGGTGACTGGCTTGCGCCTGCCCTGCCGCCCGCGCGCCGTGCGTCAGCGTCTGGGACGGCGGCGTCTCGGAAGGACCGCGCTGCGGCCTGAGGTCCCGTCCTCGGCAGCTTTTAGAAGCCGCTTTGCAAGGCCTGCGTTGGAGCTGTCACCCCCGCGCGCGGGGGGTGTTCATAGGCTGTTCAGGCTTTGGGGTGTCCGTGGGGTCTGTGACGAACGGTGGCTCCCTGTCTGCTCAACACCGTCGTCCTGGCCATCACAGGGCCGTTTCGGGTGCTGACAACGTGAGGAACCCGCAGATGAGGTGCTGGCAGTTGGGTGCCAGCATTAGCTGTGCTGGAAGGAGGGCTGTGGGCAGCTCAGGGTGCCGCAGGAGGTGTCTTTTAGAAACAAACATTCATATTTGAAATCTTCAAATTAGGGTTGAGTAGAACATGGAAGAGAGGGATCCTTCTGAAGGTAAAAGTACACATCAAAGATCATCCTGTGCAGCACTGCTGCCCCCGTTGTAAGCCAAGCTGTGCCTGATGTTCCCTACGAGTGTAATCGGGTCTTTTTTTAATGAACACCTTTATTGGTTTGGGTAAGTGCTTTACGATGCTCCGAAAGGCCCAACATCAGGGTGCTTGCTGTCCTGGCTGATTGAACCTGCTACTGAGAAATTGTTCTTCTTGGTTATACAAATGTGATTGCTTTTGGGACAGAAATGTTCACAAGGAGCTGCACAGAGTTCTCCTCGCCTGGAGTAAGTTACGTCTGACGAGTAACTCAGATGCTGCCGTCGCATTGAGGGAGGAAAGGGGGTATTTGGCCGCCGTGCCGGTCGGTGTCAGAAGCCGTCCGCGTCTGGACGCTGGATGTGCCCTCAGGGACCAGAGTCTGTAGTGGTCGCGACGCGGCGAGCTGCGCTCTGAAGCCTTCCGGCGGGTTTGCGGGTTCAGTCGGGGCTTTTTCTCGTGCTCACGTTGAACTTTGCTACCAGGAAGTGCTCTTCTGAAGTCAGTGGAATGCTGCCCTGTGCTGAGATTCGGCGTGTGCTAAAAATACTGACAAGAATGTTTATAGCTGACGTTTGGACTCACCTGGGGAGACCAGACCGAGCCGGAGGGGTAGGGTGAAAGGTGTCCGCAGGCCCTGACCTGCCTCCGTTGTGGCCTCCGAGCTGAAGCCGGGCGCGGAGCCTCCAGCACCTCCCGGCTTTTGGAGAAGCTGCAGCGGACGGGAACTTACCCTGCCAGCAGCGGAGGGATTTGTAGGCCGACCCCAAGTTTGGTTTTATGAATATTATTTCTTACTGTGTTAGTGGCTTTGCCTACTGAGTCAGTACTGGTACTGGTCAATATTCTCACTGTGTGCAGTGGGGGTTTGCTGGTTTTTGCCTGCCTCTCTCCACAGTTACCACATCTGTAAAAACCTCTCCCTGGCATGGAAAATGTCATGCTTTTGGCTAACGTGCCTGCTTCCGTCGGAGTAATCCTCGCCCCCTGACGTACGTTGTCACCTATAAAACACTTGCGTCATGTTGGGAAAGGTGAAAGACCCGAGTCCAGCCCGGCGGCGTCGCCCCGATAAGCCGAGCCGGCAGCGGGCGAAGCCGGACGCGCGGTTCCGTGAGCGGGGAGGCCAGAGGCTGCCTGGAGCGGGGCCAGCGGGAGCCTCCTTCGGCAAACGCCGCGCGGAGCTGCCCAGCCCAGCAGGACGCCGGGGCCCTGCGGCTGGCGAGCGGTGACTCTGCGGAACGAGATTCGCTTTCCTTTTCCCGAACGTGATGCGGGTGCCAGTCAGCCGAGACACCAATTCTACCTTCGCCTTTTTTTTTTTGTTGGCTTTTTTCTCGTTTGTTTTTTCCCCAAGTCCCTTCGTGACTCAGAGAATAATTAGGGTATTGTTAAATCCTACGGCACAGGGCAGGATCCGATAGTTAAATCCTCCTGCTGAATTGCCTCTCCAGCTGGCTTCCTACCAAAGGAAAGCCTGGTTTAAGAGCAAGTTTGTTCAGCTGAAACAGGATATTTAAGTAGCAGAGCTTGGAATGGTTGAACTTCTGCCCGGCGGGGCTGCCCGGCGGATGTCCTTTTAACCAGTGTGGCTTCCTAGAGTTCTTAACCTTCATCTTGTCTCGCAGACGACGTGCTGCTGTTAGGCCTGTGCTCTGTAGGTGGGTGAGGGTGAAGAAGGGGACTCGTGCTGGGCTCGTGCCTGGCGTATCTCGGTCTCTGACATCCATCCTGGCTGAGCGGCAGACGTAGCTGCTTTCCCTTCCTGTTTTGAGAGGATTTGCTCCTCTGGGCTGGAGATGATCGCGTAACCCCAACTGGGGAATCCTGGCGGTCCTTAACGTCCTGAACGCTTTGCTGTCTGCTGACGGGGAAAGCACCGCATCAGCAAAATGAACCCCGAGCCTCCGTGAGCGGCGCGGGCGAGTTCGGTTCCAGCGCCGCGTGCCGAGGTGGATGCGGAGCGGGGTTTGCGGCTTCCCGCTGCCGAGATCGCCGCTGCGTGCCCCGCGCTGCCGACGGCCCTCGCTTCCTTGTGGCAGAGCTGCCAGGCGCGCTTCCAGCCGCCCGCGGTTGAGCTCGATTGACTGATGGAGGTCGCTGTGCTTCAGCCCCGAGGAGAACCGACCCCGAAGCCCCCAGCGTGCTGGTGCAAACAGCTGCTGTCTTTTCCGAACAGTCAGCGTCTTGCAGGCCCCGCGCGGCCGAGAGCATCTCTGCCGACGGTTGGGTCGCAGCCGCGTGTTCAATTCTGTTTCATCTTCAGCAGCCACCGGTTTGCCCGCTTCCCCCTTTTTCCCTTGCGCGCTCAGACGTCCCTGCGTCAAGCCCAGCCCTGCTGGCAGGGGCTGCGCGGCGTCTCCCCCCGGCACGGAGCCGCCGAGGGAGGCCGGCGTGTTGCTGAAGGCATCCGGCAGAAGGAAGCCGGTTCGTCTGGGGAGCCGCCGTGCAGGACGGCGGAGCGGTGGGGTCTCGGCCGGGTCGCTCATCGCACGAACCTCAGGCAAAGCCACTTGACCTCCGTTTCTCAGCCAGCCCAGCTGTAAAATTGGGTAAAGGACTCCAGCTGAGCTCTGCTGAGTAAATTAAATTACAGCGAGACGCAAGCTATGATCTGTGCCAAGGTGCGTGCGTGTGTGCCCGGAAAAAGCCCCCAAAATGGCCCAGTATAGAGCGGGTGCTGGCTCTGCGGGAGCCGGGCGTGCGCCGGTGTGCGGAGGGAGGAGGCGTTGGGCCGAGGCGCAGCCCAGCTCCGCGGCACGGGAGCCGCAAGGCTGTTCCTGCGCTGGGATGAATCGAGACGGCCGCAGTCAGACCCGCGTCGCCCCGAGCTCCGGGGGGGTCCGGCCGCCGCCGTGGCTCTGGGCAGAAGGCAGCGGGGGGCTCTCCCTCCGCCCTGCCTGTCGGTGCTGCCGAGCCGGGTTGAGCCGCGCCGGGGGCGGCTGGAACGAAGGTGAAGTCTGATTAGCGTAGCTGCTGACACGCGCCGCTGTGTTTGCGCGGTTGGGCTGGGGGTGCGTGACCCGGATCAGGCCCCCGCTGTGCTGCGAGCAGAAACAATTCCTGCCCTGGAAAGGCAGATGGACAGGGCGATAAATCAACAGAAGAAGCCAAATGTCAAAGCTGCTGTTCAGAGGGAATTGTTTAAATTGATCTTGCCTCAGCCCTCTCTGACACGCAGAGGGGTGGGAGCGGCGGTTTGAGTTTGCATTTCAGATGCTCTGTGGTTTCCCTTTCCCATGGTCTCTAAAATAAATATTCTTCCCGTTTTCAAGCAGACCTTTCTGGCGGAGAAAGCGTGCGGGTGGTGTGGAAGGGCTGACCCTGCGCGCTGCCGATCCCTCTCCGAGTACCACTTCGTGGCTGCGCTGCAAGCATCCTGCAGCCGCCGCGCCGGAGGAAGACTCCGCTTTTATATTTAGAAACTGAAACGAGCCCTATTAATAGGCACGGAGCGCGCTCGGGCCGCGGGGCTGCGGACCTCGCAGGCGTAGCTTGGAGGGAAGCACAAAAGCAGCGACTGCAGGGAGGGCGTCTGCAAGGGTGTGGATTCCTCATGGCGAAGAGCAGAGCTGCGACCAGTACCTGCCCCTGTCCGGACTGGGAGGACTGGTGTTCCCTCTGTAGGCAGAGTTATTCAATGTGCACAGCTCCGGGGGCAAGAGCTCCGTCTGCGCAGCCTGCGAGCAGCGGCCGCGGGAGCTCCCGGGTGGCTCTGCCTGCCCGGGGGGTGCTCGGTAGCCTGGATTTGCTAAAATTTGGCCGGCCGGGAGCTGGGCGGCTCTGCTTGCGTAAAGGCTCTGCCACCGTGGTGCCCGGGGGCTCTGCGGTCTCATGGCAACAGGCACGCTCGAGCCCACGCTCCGCTGTGACCCACTCGGGTGCTGCCTCCGTGGCCAAACCCCCTCGGAGCGTCGGAGACTGCCGGGCTGTGGCTCCGGCGCTGGGCGGGAGGACGTGTCCTCGCGCCTGCTGCGCCGCGGGGAGGGTGCGCGCGCTCTCGTGGGGGTCCGTGGCTCCCGAGAAGCGCCGCAGACCACCAGCATTCGGGTTTCTGGTTCAGTGTGCTGGTCCGGTTGGCTCAAACCAGCGGCCGAGGGCGCGAGCGGAGCCGCGCGGTGGGCTGCCTTCGCACCGCGGCACCCCAGCGGCTGGCTGGGAGGGGACGGGTGCCCGAACGCCCGCAGTCCTGCTGTCGTGGCTCCTCGTCTCGCCCCGCTGCTCGTTAGGTTTGTGTCGTGAGCGACTCGTTAAAACATTGCGGCCCGGTTTTCGTTGGTGATAAAGTCCAGCGGAGCGCAGCTTCCCCCAGCAGCCGCTCCCTTGCCACGGTGGCTCCGGCTCTGTCGGAGTGAGGTGACCACGCACCCGGCGGGTTGTCGGGATCGCTGCGCTCCGCGCTGACCCGAGCCCTGAGCAAGTTCAGGGCCGGCGAAGCGTGGAGGCGAAGCCTGGACGCGTCTCCTCGGCTTCCAGAACAAAAGCCGGGCTGGCCGCCGGCCTCCTGCCGCCCTCTGCCGGTCCCTGCCCCGGGGCCTCCCGCCGCCGCTCTTCGCCGGGATTTCGTCCTCCTCCTCTTTGCTCAGCGCTAAACCTCTTCCCTTTTTCTGTATTTTTATTCCCCCCCCCCC
>Ga0065711_1046197_pt1 | contig 13032 bp, 8 predicted proteins | sample Hoacrofraction12_FD_59098 | JGI IMG/M metagenome (GOLD analysis project Ga0065711, IMG submission 59098) | Hoatzin crop microbial communities from Cojedes, Venezuela - Epithelial fraction 12 v2 (version 2) | ecosystem: Host-associated > Birds > Digestive system > Esophagus > Crop | place... | reverse complement strand
CCAGGTGGGTCTTGAATATCTCCAGAGAAGGAGACTCCACCACCTCCCTGGGCAGCCTGTTCCAGTGCTCCGTCACCCTCAGAGGGAAGAAGTTCTTCCTCATGTTCAGGCGGAACTTCCTGTGCTTCAGTTTGTGCCCATTGCCCCTTGTCCTGTCGCTGGGCACAAGAAATAGATCTGATTTACAGATACTTGTTTTGGTCTTGGGTACCATGGGTACCTTTAACATAAAAAAGAAGTCTATCAAATCCTGTGACTTCTGGAGAGTGGAGAATACTTGCCAGCATGGGCTGGAAAAACCGAGTAAAAGAAGGGCATGGCTATCTAGAACTGAGGTCCGTGCTGTCTTGGACACGTTACATTATGCAACCAGACCCTGACCTTGTACATTTTGAGGAACTCTGTCTACCTGGTATGTATGCTTGGAGAATTCACTGCTCTTTCTGGCAGCTGGACGGTGCGAGCAGTGTGAGAAGACCATGTGTGCTATTTTTATTGTTCCTTTTGTGTGCCATATAAGAGCCCTTTACTGTTGTCAGAAACATGCAGGGCTATTGGCGAGAGTCACGTGCTGAGGAGCTTGAATGCATCCCTGTGTGGTGAGCGAGCTCTGCAGTCATACTCAGGAGTGTACCTACCACACTGCTGACTTTCTGTTGGTTCTCCGGGTACTGGTTCAAGGTTGCTATGAATAACGCTGTTTCCTACATACTCTGCACTATTTACTGAGGTCATTGACATGAACACCAGAAGCTCCATTTGGGATGAGTAATGCTACTGCTGTGACCTGTCTGCTTCATTCCTCTGTTGGAGATTACTAATGCAGTGAATGCACACACCTCAGGAGCTCCAGTGCAAAATCCAACGCAGAGCAACTTTTTAGTCTGCCACAAGAATATTTGCCCTTCAGTCAGAGACAGTGCAAACAATGAGGACAGTGATTCAACCCTTCTACATTTGCTGCACTAATACAGCTGTATACTGAACTGTGACACCAGTGCTACCGTGACAGTGGAAGAGAGACGCAGACATACGGAGTATCAGCGTGTTGAATCTAGTAGCTATTTGAACTGTTCACTGGGGTTTTTTTTGTATCCAATGACCTATAGCTGCCAGCACTTCCAGTTTTTCGCTGCCTGGAATAGGACAGTATGCTGGGCTTTTCAGTTTGGAATTGATCTCAGTAATGCATGTTATTATGGGCCTGGGTTTTTTTGAAGTCATACCTTACTGTCAAACAACTCATCTTTAGAAAAAATGTTGCAGATAGTTTGGATGAGAGTCTAACACAGGACAGAGCAGCTCTCCAACAATGCCTCACCCCTCTCTTCCAGACACCTTGCTGAGTCACATCTGATACTAAATGAGGAGTCCATATCTCAGCCCTTATCTTCAAAGCTCTGCATGGGCCACTCTCATTGTTTGAAGAAGTTCTTTGCCCTGCTTCATGAATCATCCACATCTACACTTAACAGGAACAATGTTATGTGACAATGGAGGATGAAAATTCCAGTGGGCAATGAACTGCCATCCTGACTCTATAGATACAGGCATCACAAATGAGTCTGAGTGAATAGGCAACTTCTAAAACAGACAGCGTAGGAGTCTGAATCACGGCTGATAGGTCTCCCAAAGGAATGTAGACCAGAACTGGCAAGTGCAGGATGGAAAGAAAATACATTCTCTCCCGCTCTCTGTAACATTTCAGTGTGCTTCTTGCACATAACTCTTGATCCATCCACATATGTGTCTGCTTAAAGTTATACCTAGCTTTTCTTCCAGGTTAAATCCTGAGCGTGGTATTGCACAATCGAACATTTCTATGGCATTTACCATGTATCTTATTGTGTTGTCCAATACCTATAGTTGCTTTAACAGACATGGGGAGGTGCTGGTGTCAAAGAGGAGCTAATGTGTTTTCTCTGAAGTTTGGAAATGGCACACCTGGAGACCTTCATTTCAGTCTTACTATTTTGTAGTGCTGGAAGAAAATTCTTTCTTCCTTAAAAGCCTCGTGTAAAACAAAAATCTTCTACTTTGGTAAAGACACATGTGCCCTGGGAACTGTTCAGCTTAAAGTGCATGTACATGGAATTACATGGGATGGAAGACTACCTTGGGCATCACATCTTACATAATTTGCAAAGGCTAAAGCTGTTATTTCTCTTTTGCTATTTCTTATGTGTCCTTCATATTTTTCCCCATTTTGTATACTGTACACAAACTGTTCTCCATTTACACTTTTATCATTTGATATTCCTACTTTAAGTTCTTGTGACCAATGCTGTCAGGAAACTGCTTTAAGTGGAAGTGTGGAGTGATGCGGAATAGTTTTAAAGAAAGCCAAAAGAATGTGATCTTAATCTTTTCCATAGGAAGTCTTGGTCTGTTCTGTCCTGTGCCCTGTTTAAACACATTAGCCTTTTTTGACCTTTTGCTGGATGAAGGTTAAGTGGGAAATATCTTGGCTGCAGCTTTTCCAGCTTAACCAGAAAGACTTTCCATAGTTCGTGTTTATTTTTCCTGCTATGGACATTTCCTGAATCAAAATTATTAAACTGGATTTTCAGAGAAAAATTAGTAGCCTGTGGCAAGGATAATTAAGTGTCAAACCTTCCTCTCTCATGTCTCCAGCTCTATTTTGCTAGTGATGATTTTGCCAGTCATCTTGCTAGGGATTAACAAATCTCAGGAGCAAACCTCAGTTTGGTTAATGGGTTGCTCTGAAGACCTTCTTTATTGGCATTAAGAGCAAATGTAAAGAATTCCTACATTTGCAATTTAAGAACATTGATTGCATTGCTTCTGCAAAAACCTAGAGATGTTGCCTTGTTTTCCATCTCTATCTTGGCATCCTTTGTGACTGCCGTAATATACAGAGGGCGAGACAGAATGCTCTCAGCAAGTGAGGGGGCTATTGCCTGTCCTTGGTGTGCTGGCTTCAAAATACTTCGGCAGTTTCTCTGTAAAAGAATTTCAGAGAGACCAAGGTCTGCATCCTCAGGACACTGCTGCTTTTAATGGAAAGGCTGTCGTGTTCTTCAGTTGTCGTACTCTTGAAAGGTGAAGAGCTAGATATGAACCTGTCTCTTGCCTTCAGTCCCAGCAGTATTCATTGCAGAATGTTGCTGTTTGGGATGCCTCCATTTGTTATGCCACAGCAAATTGTATTCCATGGAGCTTTGTCATGAGAGACACCACGAAGTGCAGAGGCAGTGTGAGACCTGATTGTGCACTACAGGGAAAAAAGCTGTTCTTAAACCTCAGATTTCATTTTGGTTTTGTTCTCAATTTAATCGAGCCACTTTGTCCCCCACAAAATACAGTCTTGAGAATAGCACTATGTTCTTCCATAAATAATCTGAATAAGGTTGTTCAAGTCAATTCTTTATATTTCTGTCAAGAATACGGAAAGTTATCCTTTCCTGTAAAAAGAAGACACTCTCAAGCAGGCTCTTCACAGACATACTCAATATTTCATACACTCACAGAATGATCACAGGAAAATTCAGGTTGGAAGGGATCTCAGGAGGTCTCAGGTCCTGCTCAGCCAAGAGATTAGATCCAGTTGCTCAGGGCTTTATCCAACTGGGTCTTGAAAACCCCAGAAGATGGAGAGTGCACAATGCCTTGGACAACATGTTCCGCTACTTGACTTTGTCACAGGGAAGAATCTTGCTTTTATTTATATCTAGTTTGACTCTCTTTTGTTTCAGTTTATGCCCATTGCACTCCTGCCATGCACTGCTGTCTCCTGACAGAGCCTGGCTCTATCTCCTTTGTAACCTCACTGCAGGCACTGGACAGCTGCTGTGAGGTGCCCCCAAAGCCAGCTCATCTCCAGGCGGAACCCCAGGTTCTCACTGCAGTGCAAGTGCTCCATCCTTCAAATGTCTTGATGGCCCTCCACAGGACTTGTTGCAGTTTATCATTACTATTCTTGAACTGCTGGCCCCAAAACTGGGCACGGAACTCTAGGTGCCATCTAACTGAGCTTTGAGCAAAGGGAGGTGATTGCTTCACTCAGTCTACGTGATATGTGGCTGTTAATCTAGCCCAGGATGCTGCTGGCCTTCTGTGCTCCCTGGGCACACTGCAGGCGCAGGTTCAGTTAGCTGTCTAACATGACCTCAGGTCCTTCTCAGCCGAGCTGCTCCCCAGCCAGTCCATCCCCAGCCTGTGTCATTGTAAGGGCCTCTGCTTTCCTAGATGCAGGACTTAGCATCTGTCATTGCTCAATTCCATCAGGTTCTTGATGGCCCACTGCTCCAGCCCTCTTAGATCCCTCAGAATGGCAGCCATGTCTCAAGGAGATCCAGTGCTCTCCTCAGTTTGGTGTCTTCTTCAAACTTGATGACAGATGCTTATTTTGCTTAAAAAAACTTGCCCAGAGGAGTTGATTCCAAGCTGTTATTTTCTTTATTTTACTTTAAATTAAGTTTTATTCTTGATTTTTGTCCTGAGTTCTCAGTCTCTCTGAGTAAACTGGGTATTTCCAAAAAAGTAGTATATTAAATCAACCCTCCCTTCCAGCTTGTAGTTTGTTCCTGATATGTGCAGTTGTTCTTGACTAACCTTGAAATAGCTCTTGCAATCACAGGGAGCTGCAGGACAAATATTTCTTAAAAATATATTCACATGGCATGGCCCTTTTCCTGTTTTTGGCTGGATCTGTCACAACAGACATCAGTAAGAAGATCTCTGTCAAAGAGTCTCTTTCAAATTCAATGGATTTCTGTGCAGCCCAACTAAACAGTGTTGAAGGCTACTATTTAAAACATGTAAGCTAAAACTATGCAAGATTTTTGGTTTTAGTTTAGGCTTTATTTTCAGGTATGGATTTATATTGCCTTTTTCAGAAGTTCGAGAGGACTTTAAGTGAACTTTGTGAGTCCTGAAATAGATCTGTTTCAATGAACTGCAGCCCACAGTATGGAGCCCTGAAAACAACCTTTAAAATTTTGCATCTCTTACCGTCAGTGATATTGTTTCCTCTGAGTTCCTCACTGCTTTCTAGCAGCACTGGCAATGGTGTCTTCCCTCATCTTCATGTTGCTTGAAGTTCCTTCCATAACTTCGTTGTTGATTCTCAGGAGCGGTAGTTCTTATATGTTTCTGTAACTCTAGAACTGCTAATGAAAACAATCTAATTTTACACCAATGTGCATATCTTATTGATGCGTGTATTGTCCTTATTATAAAGTTATTTTAAAATTCTCCTTGTTGTCAGATAAGGAGTTAATCAACAGAGCTGAAATGTATGAACTTAAAACATACAAAGTTGAAAGACACTCTAGTTTAGTGCTTCTTCTGGGTAATTTTATTTCCCAGTTAGCCTGTCTGGTTTCTAGCAGAGTTTGCTCATACCTGCGCTTCTAAAAATCTCCCTGCTGTCTGAGCTGAAGAACTTCATGAATGGCATTGAACGTTCAATTAATTTAATGCCAAGCATTTAATAGGAACACATCACTTCTACCAACCTCTGGTAGCGTTCTAGGAAACATAATTTTAATTTCTCCTATCAATTCTATCTGAATCATTTTTTTAGTGAGAAGGTTTTTTGACATGTAAGGGAGGAAATCAACTGCTGACTTGTACATTATGCAGGTGATGTGACCACCTGCACCATTCAGCCAATTCTTGAATATTTAGAGTGGAACACATATTTCCTGAAGCTTGGTCCACACCTGCACTATCTTTGTCAGAGTTTCACAGTGTGAGGAAATAAAAACAAAGGAACTTTCATGGATTTTTATACAGCTGTGTTAAATGGGAAAACTTGTTTCTGATACTTGTACATAAAGTTTAGCATTGAAAGTACTCAAAATAACCTAAATGTCAGTAACATTGATTTCTTAAAACCTGGTTACTGTGCTGCTGTTTTTGACCTTTTCACTGAAATGAATTGCTAGACAGCATGGTCTCATTCAGCTTTTATCCACCTTTCTTCTCTATCCACCACCTTGTAGCTTCTCATAAGTAACCAATATGTGATAGCAGTCATCACCACAAACCTGTAAATACCTCTGAAACTAACAGCTTGCCTACAATGCCATTTGTTGACTTTTTAAATCAGTACAAGCCCACTTGTATAGATGCATTGAAACTGGCTCAGCATTCCTCAAATAATTGTAATGTTGGACACACAGCAGCTTTGCAGCTGTGTGGCAAAGGTTCTCCTGTAGAACAGACGTGTGTGACCACTCTCATCTGGAGGATGTTTCTAATTTCTTTGGTGTTGCTCTTTCAACCACAAGAGCTTTGACCATGTAATGCATGAGCACCTCCTAGAACCTTCTCAAATGTATGAGTTTTCTATTCCTGAGCAGGATAATTTAGACACACCAGCTCTGAGAAGGCAGCGGTTTCCTTCCTGCTAGCTAGTTAGGTCTACTCTTTGCTTAGCAGGGTGATGGATCTGAAATGCAGTCTTAAACTCAACTGCAGCTTAGAGCCTCAACACGGATCTTTATTCTGCACTGATCTGTGATCTTTAATGCTTCAGAGAGATTTCAGTATCACTCCTCCCAGCTGTTGCCCTGTTAATCTCCTGGAGATCAGAGGTCCCATTGCAAATAAAGCTGAATGTGCTCCATAACATCCCCTCAACTACTCCAATCCATAGCTCTGTATCTTGGTGTAAATTGAAGTAGACATTTTTAAATGTTAGTTAATATGCTGGGCTATAAGCAAGAAGCACTGGGGAGCTCTCTCATGAGGACAGACCTTCTGTTCTGCTGCCTCTGTTAGAGGGTCAGTTACCTTGGCCAGAGATGGGGGTATAGAAAAGGGACCAGCTGTAAGAACTAACTTTATAATTTAACAGGGTAAAATGTCCAAACTAGTGCATCAAGGCCTTGAGTTTTATTGGTGTCTTGATATTGTGCTATCTGTATACCATGATATTAAGGGAAGACTGCTGATACCAATTTTCTGGCTTTTACACTTCAGGAAAAGTAACAATATACAATACAAAAGCCAAACGAAAGAAAGTAGACCCAAGTTTTTTAAGATCTAAAACAGCTTTTTTAACTAAGAGCTTTCACAGTCCTTCATATCACTGGAGAAACTCAAAAGATAAGTGTTTAAAAAAATCTCCTTGGAAGAGGAGCTGAAGTTTGGCTCTAATCTGATTTAGATTCTGTGAGTAGGACATGGAAAAAAACTGTGTTAGTAAGAACTAGTTTCACCATCATGTTTTAATAAGGGAAGTGAATGTTTGTTCTCTGTGTGTGTGCGTGCGTGGGAGGCACAACAGAAGTAAATCCCTGTGTCCCTAGCGTTACAACATTTAACTTAGTTTTCACTCATTTGGACATATTTTACTTCAGGAATTGCCCATTTTTCAGTTCATGATAAGGACGTCCATTAGAATAACAAACTACACATATATGAGATAAGCGGTGCAATCTATAGCTCCCAGCCAATCCATGAGTTCTTTTGACTCCATCTTTAATCTAGCTATTCCAACATTGTAGTATAAGATTTTAACAAAAGATAATTTTTTTCCTGAGAAACAAAATTTACCAGCATTCTGTATTATATAATATGTTGAGGATGTAAAATGTCTCTGGTTAGACTGACAAGTCACCTTTTTGACTGATTAAAATATATTCCAACTGACTACTAAAGTAGTGTTGCTTAAGGATAATAGTGTAACGTACAAATTCATGCCGTAATTCCTTTAACCTCAGTAAATACATTGCAAATGTTTAGTGTCTATTGTGGTAACATAAAGCAGAAGTTTTAATTAGTCTAAACAAAACAAATACATAGGAGAGTTTTTAACTGTGTTTCCAATTTTAGAAAAATTTCTCTTAGATTTGACTTTTTTTTTTTTTTTTTACATCTTGAATGAGACATGAGCCAATGTGTTTGTATGTGTGTTTTCCCCAAAGCACTGAGAAGAATGTCGTGTGAGAATTACCTTTCCCATTCACAATCATGCTGCTATTTGGTCACATTTCAATCCGCTGGCAGACAAATGAAGGTAGGGGGAAATGAGAGCACAACAGAACTGCTTAAATGAGTTCAAACTTCAATGGTGCTGCAACCCTTAACAGAAGGCAAAGCTCAGTTGTGTCTGTGGAATTGTTCCACATTTCACACACACACACAAAAAATTGAAAACAGCAACGACATTAGCAAGATAACACATGATTTAATACTTATAATTATTTTATTTTTCTTTTTCAAATAAAATTGTGCATTGTCAAAATCAGAGAGGCAAAGTTTCCAGCGAGTACTCTTCCTTCCCTCCTTCCTTGCCTTCACATGTTTCACTTCCCTAAATCGCTCCTTCAATATTTAAATTAAGGTCATCTTGCTTTCTGATTCATTGATTGTAGTGACATTGTTCTTCATGTTCAGAAGGTGATAAGAAGTAGTCAGGTTTCAAGTCACAGTGACTTTGTTATTTTAAGTGCTGAAATATAGGAAAAGCCTGCTTTATTAAACCCCTGAGTTATTTTTCTGTCTGAAACAAACTTGTCTGTAGTTTGTGTTTCTCACTACACTAAAGGCTGTATTTGGCTGCTGAAAAAACAAGTCTGCCAGAACAGTAAGGCAACGGGAGATGCTGATACTTTATCAACTAAGAAAGCACGCACATAATTGGGGGCTCACTAACCCTCATCAAGTCACATCTAAGAAATTTCCTACTCCACCTCCCCCTTCATATATTTTGAGTATCAGTTTACACTTTAAGTCTATTTTGGGGCTGCTAGAGTCTCCCAAATACCTAAACTGAGATAGATATCCTTTTAAATGCAAATTATTTGTTTTCTTCTCCCACAATCACATAGCAGAAACACAGGAATACTCCCGAGAAGTTCTAACAGTTTGTATAAAGGTAATTTTCGAGGCATAAGTGCCTGTCAGGTTCGGTCTATTTCAAGAAGATTCTGCCACCGTTTTGCTGTTTCTAAGATCAGTTATATTTGCTTCCACTTTCCTCAGTGATTAATTCCACTGGAATAATGATAATGGGAATATCCCCCAAGCATATACATCTATTCAGTATTAGTATACTTGCCAAATCAAAACTTTTGGTTAAATCAAAGTAGGAAAAATTGCAAGCTAAATGTGAAATGGCTTGCTGTGTCAGAGCTGAACTGAATATTTTATTTTAGAATATTTATTATATTTTCATTGCCTACTACTTTGGCTTTATTGTATTTTTACTTCACTTAATGAACAAATTTTTAGTGTGGCTTTCTACTTGTAATTTAGAAAGCAAAATTTGTCCTTTGTTCTTTCAAATTGTGAGAGTTTTGTCCGGTTTTGTCACTGGCTAGCTAGCTAAGCAATTGGCAGCAGACTTGAATCCTATAGCCAGTGCATTTTTACAATGTAGCAAAATAGATTCATGCCTCAGGCTAACACATTTTTCCAAATGGAGGATCAAATATTTGTTAAGGCAATTTTTTTGGTCATGATGTCCACCAAAATCATGATGCAGTATTAAATGAGCAGAGTCTGTTGTCTCAGGAAAAAAGAGGTGTATAGATTAATTTTATTCAAGTCAAGGGTTTTTCGTGTGACTGTTAAAGCAGTATTTCACACTTCAAAAAGGTGACACCAAGAAGTTTACTTCTACACTGTGTCACTCAGAAATGAGGTGGGCAGCGGTCATTTTATAACTGGTGTTGAATTGCCCCTTGCATGTCCAGTATATTGATGGTGGAAGTTCTTTTAGCAGTAAGTGATAGAAGCCCTGTAGAAATTAGTCTACTGAGGTAATCACACTGAGTTACGAATATCTAGAAGCATGTAAGATCAGTTTTAACTGTCACTGTTTTGCAAATAGAAATAGACGATGTATTGATCTGCATAGGCTGATCCATTGTTTTTTAAAACAATAGATGTTTCCGTTGTTATGGCAATACTGCTGCATGAGTGGTGAAGTCAGTAACGTTCATAAGTTTTTGGTATTTTGTGCTTTTTACTACTCTGTCTTCTGATTCTATTATGAGCAAGGCTAGACAGCGTGATAATGGTGCCAGGCAGCAGGAGAGCTCTGTGTATGCTGAAGCTCCCTGATGTGTCAATAATGGAGCTGCAGATCTCAGAAATATTAGGATATGTCCTTCTTCAGAAATACCTCTTACAGTGCCTATTAAAGGCAATGAGAAATACAGGACCAGAGGAGAATCGCACACTTACATAAGTTGTGGTTGCTCAGACTGCTCTGCAGTCATTCCTATACATGGCCCAGCAAAAAAGTATTGGATAACTGGAAGTGGATTCTCTTGTCCATTTATTGGCATTTGTGAAGTCAGCCACCAAAATTTTATCCAGGTTTGAGTTGCAACTTCAATCTTCTTGCACTTGTAACTTGGATATAGAATATTTAAACCCTGGAAATGCAAAAGCACTTTATGCACACAGAAATCACTGCGTTGTCCACTGGAATAATGTTGTTTCTGGGTAAAATGGGAAGCTGCTGCACAAGGACATTCTTTCTACCGCTTTGGTCTGAGGAAGTAATGAACATGTCTCTCTGGCTGGGTCTGTACAAAGATGCGGGTCTAGTGTTTTACTGTTTTCTGAAAGACCTCCTTTCTGGCATGAAACGGAGTACCTAAATTCAGGACTGACTCAGAGATGGGGTGAATCACACACAACGGTCCCTTGAAGTCCCTCGGGTCTTCCTTGGAGGCTTTGTGACTGTTTCTTTTGTGAGCTTAAATACGACCATTGTAACCCCAGCATATGGTAACAGTCAGATATTACCACTTCTGGAATGATTCAGAAAACTCTATCACCAATATGTCCCAGGTATGGAAAAAGTCCTGCACATAGTAAACCCTCCCATGTTTTATTGGTTATCTGTATCATATAGGCAGGTTTTCTCTCACTGTCACACATACACCTACACTCCCCAAAATTCCCAAACAATACGTCATCCAGCCGTATCTAAACTCTTGCTGTTCAAAGGCAGAACAGTAAGTACTAATCCTGCTTTACAGCCTGATGTAAGCCTTTCTCGTTGTGAGACGCTGTTAAGTCTCCATCTGTACCACAGGTTAGAAATATATTGTGGCAAGGTTCCTGGCTAAGGCTGTATTCAGAGTTTAAATAGTAAATGGTGCACAGAAACTTGAAGAAGAAAAATGAAAGAAAGAAGAAAAATGAAAATGCTCCTGCAATTTCTTTAAATACAACAACTTTTGAAGAAAATAATGGGTCCTTTTTCCATAGAATAAAATGGCATAACATCCTCTCTAATGTTCAGTCATAACGAACTCGTTTGTGCACCTACTGGAAAGTATTGTATTTTCATATGCTCATAAATGTGGAAAACAGGGATCTGGAAACTTTGACAATGGTAGCTACAGTCTCCATGTGTATTTTCTGCTCTGCAATGGACTAGTTCAGTGCCCACTGAAGTAAATGGAAAGATTCCTGTTGATTCCAATGCTATTGGAGTCATTCTTCTGTGTGTCATACAATGGCTTATAACGTTGTCACTCTGCTTCATCATCCAATATTCTTACCCTGTTGTACGTGTAGCTAAAGAGGTTCCTAAAGACAATGTTTCACTCCAGTTGGTGCTATTAGGAGATTCTTGATTTCACCTGATCACATGCACTTGAAACTAGCATCTGAAATGCAGTGGTGAGCAAGTAGGAAGAAGAAAAAAATCATGGATCTCTCGCAATGAAAGAAGGAGATACTTTAAACAGGGAGAAAAGAGTTTTTGTTGTACACATGCAGTCAGCTTATTTACTGTGAACAGGGACGATGTGAGGATTATTTCTTAAGAATCTTCCCTCTGATTTGTTGTTCTAACTGTTGTTTTCTTCATTAACTTATTTTTATCTTGATGATTTGTTTTCTTTATTTTCTTTGCTATTATATTCTTGGCCATTAGAAAACACTTTCCTTCCAAAAGTTCTTTGCCCAATTTGTTTCCCATAACAACAACAATAATAGGAAAGAAAATACACTTTTTATAGCAAATTAAAGGCCGAAATCCATCCTTTAGTTCTTAAATTGTAGTCACCCTTTCAGTGGTATTTGCACTCACGTAACTGAAGCTAAAAAGCTGGCCTATGCATCACAGTCCACCCCACCACGTAACTACAACAAATAACTGTAACAAAACATAATAAGACTTCATTTATGTTTCAAAATTGAGGGAACAATTTGATTAATCATCTTCTAGTGTTTGCACACCTAGAATCATAGAATCATAGGCTGGAAAAGACCTCTAAGATCTTCAAGTCCAACCATTCACCCAACACCACCACGACTACTAAACCATATCCCGAAGTGCCCCATCTACATGTTTTTAAAATATCTCCAGGGATGATGACTCCACCACCTCCCTGGGCAGCCTATTCCAATGTCTGACCACTCTCTCAGTAATAAAATTTTTCCTACTACCTAATCTAAACCACTCCTGATGCAACTTGAGGCCATTGCCTCTTGTCCTGTTGCTACTCACTTGGGAGAAGAGACCAACAACCACCTCAGTAGAACCTCCTTTCAGGTAGTTGTAGAGAGCAAGAAGTTCTCCCTCACCCTCCACTTCTCCAGACTAAACAGCCCCAGTTCCTTCAGCCACTCCTCATAAGACTTGTTCTCCAGACCCTTCACCAGCCTCGTTGCCCTTCTCTGGATGCACTCCAGCACCTCAATGTCTTTCTTGTAGTGAGGGGCCCAAAACCGAATGCAGTATTTGAGGTGTGGTCTCACCAGTGCCGAGTACAGGGGCACGATCACCTCCCTACTCCTGCTGGACACACTATTCCTGATACAAGCCAGGGTGCTGTTGGCCTTCTTGGCCACCTGGGCACACTGCTGGCTCCTGTTCAGCTGGCTGTTGGCCAGCACCCCCAGGTCCTTTTCCGCCAGGCAGCTTTCCATCCACCCTTCCCCAAGGCTGTAGCGTTGCATGGGGTTGTTGTGACCCAAGTGCAGGACCTGGCACTTGGCCTTGTTGAACCTCACACAGTGGGCCTCGGCCCGTCAATCGAGCCTGTCCAGATCCCTCTGCAGAGGTTTCCTACTCTCGAGCAGATCAAC
>Ga0065711_1046196_pt1 | contig 13032 bp, 6 predicted proteins | sample Hoacrofraction12_FD_59098 | JGI IMG/M metagenome (GOLD analysis project Ga0065711, IMG submission 59098) | Hoatzin crop microbial communities from Cojedes, Venezuela - Epithelial fraction 12 v2 (version 2) | ecosystem: Host-associated > Birds > Digestive system > Esophagus > Crop | place... | reverse complement strand
GGCGAGCACGGGCGGCCCCGTCGCGCTGCCGGGAGGGCGGCGCAGCGCGGGGACCGGGACGGGCCGCCCGCTCCCTCCCTCCCTCCCTCCTTGGCGGGGGTGCCCGATGATGGCTGACAGCCGCCGCGGCCGGCTGGAGTGCGCGTTCCGGCCCTTGTTGAAGCGGTTACCGTGGTGAAATGTAGCGCTGGGTTTTCCGCTGTTGATTTGTCCCTCTGCTGCGTTGCTGGCCGCGCTGGCTCGGTGCGCCAGCCGTTACTGACAGCCGTGCTCACCGGTCCCCCTCGACGCCCTTTTCGCAAGGGAAGACGCTGTTGGAAAGCAGACCGTTGCCTTTTCAGTACTTTCTGAATACAGACAGAAGATGCTTCGTTGGCAGAGTGGGCGGTGAATAACAGGCGCTGCAGCCCACCACCTCCGAGGCATGAGGGCGTTGGGCAGCGATGGCGGGCGGGCTGCCTGGTGCCAGCCTGGGACACAGGCCTTGGGCTCTCCCGGTCCCTGGCACGTGTGGCCATGGGGCTGGGACGCAGGCCCTGGGCCCTCCGGGCTGTCGGGGGGCGCGGCGAGGCAGAAGGGCGTGCGGCCTGGGTGGTTCAAGGCCCTCGGCGAACTGCTGAGGAGTTATGCTTACTTGAAGTCCTTTCTGGAAAACTGACCTTATTTGTTGATTATTCTTAGCGGGCTACAGCAGGTGAGCGGCGTTCTTGGAGCCTTTTTGTGCATCCTTGTTCAGAGAGCAAGCGCTTCCGTGGTGGTACAGTGGCTATTGAGACTTCAGGGTGAGCTGGGAAGGATACTGGATAGGTTTTGTACTCCATTAGTTGTGCTGTGGTCTGTACACATTGATTAACCTCTTTACATTTAACTGACTCTTTTTCTTAGTATAACGGAACTAAGCTGTCCACATCTCAGGGATTGTTGTGCAGCTTAATTTATTGTCTGTTATGAGCTGTGACATTTTCCAGGTCAGTTTGAGAAGCAAACCCTACTCAATTTGTAAGACGTTGGGCCAAAAAGCTTAGCTTAAAAAGCCAAAGAGGATGGATTTGAACAATAAAGTTGGGCTGTGTAGAGGGATCGGACAACGTTTCTCATTCCCTTCTGTGGGGAAGGTATCCACCCAGAAGGAGCTGAAGGGTTGATAGCCAGGGAAAAGTAAGTACGCATTGGAACAAATCATAGACATTTCTGCTGAAGACCTTTATTGGGAATTAGAGGATACCGTTTGTTGAAAGTAAATACTGACTGAAGTGAGTAAATTGTTGGTACTTTCATAAACAATTAGTCAGAACGTACATTTCTGTAACCAATGTTTCTCATAAATAAGCCACATCTCTAAGGAAAAATGACAGCCAACATGCACATTATGTCGGTGTGCTCAGGGAACTGAAGAACCAGGACCAGGACGGTGTTGAAACAGAACAGAGCGTTTCAAGAAGTGATTCATGCAGTGAACATCTCCAGATGTCTCCCTCCTGGCAGGTATTGACCATCTGATGTTGTCCTGCTGACCAGTATTTCTGTAGCAAAACCAGCAGTGTACTATGAAGAAAACACAATTTGGAAACATCAAGCGTACTTCTGGCTTTGCGATTTAGCAGTTGAGAGTGAAAAGCAGTTGTACAGGACATTTCCTGGTGACTTTTTGATACATCTATAATTATAGTTAAGCGGTCTGTAAGAGGATACTTTGGGACATGTGTGCTGACCCATCATGAAGCAGTAGCAATACATCATCAGTGTGGGGCACTGTTAGGGAGCCCTGTGAGTTCTGGATGCTGAACTGTTTTTGGAGGTGTTTTAGCGCTGGACGCTTCTCTTCTAACATCTGACAGTCCGTGGGAGTGGAAGTGAGGATTTTCTCTACTTGGAATTTGAATTCTGCAGTGCTTGCTTTAAAATCAGACAAACCCTGCATAAACAAATCTAGTTACGGAAGTAAGCTTAAAACAGTAAGGGGTGAGATGGAAGGGAAAGAACAAAAATGCAGGGAAGAGAGAAAAAGAGCAAGTTGTGTGAATAAGGGATAAGCCACCTGAAATGACTCCCAAAACATCGCGTATTCTCTCTTTTCAGTAGCATACAATTGCTTCTACCTTGATTTCTGAAAGGGGCTTGGTTTCTAGTAGAATGCCATCCCTGCTGTACTCAAAGTGAAGTAGTGTTTCTGATAATCAGTGCTAAACATCAGGTACTCTGAAATCTACTTGTTTGCTGCTACCTTTAGAAATGTATTGATCAGGAGCAAATAACTGCCTTAACACTTGCTTTATTCCACAGAAGAAGAAAAAGTGTGTCTATTACGTTTTACATTCCCTTAACCTTTATGCATACAGTGATACTCAGTACTTTTGCATACAGGTTGCCAAGCACACTGTTCAGTTTAAAACTCCCGCCGAAGTGTTGACAGTCCTCCTGGGGAGAAGGCGTTGTCATCTGCTACGGGCACAGTCTGGAAGATGCAGGACCGCTTCCCTGTGGCATGAGGAGAGCAAGCAGGCGTTGCTGGCCCTTCTGCTTTGTTAAGCGTCTTGGTTCTGACTCTGCCACGGTGCTCTAGCGAATTCCTCTGCTCCTCAGCGCTAACGCAGCAAACGTGCAGCTGTAATTCCAGCTGCCTTTTGTCCAGCTCCTAGGCAGCAAAGAAGAAGTTGCGTGAGAATGCATCTAAACTCTCAATTGTCCTTTTTCTGGTTGTCCTGTTTTTATTTTGGGGCAGGTTTGTGTGTGTGCGCGCGCATGCCTGCAACTGAAACTGCTGAACAGTGCATTTCTGTATTCCAGAAGTTGCACAATCTGGATACACGCAAAACCAAAGCCCTGTGTTTAGGTGTTTTTCTTCCAGTTCAGAAGATGTCTATGAGACACCGATATAGTGCTTGTCTTGGATACGTACGTATTCAAAGTATGAAGAAATCCTAGAAGGAATGGCTAGAGTGCAGCAGCCTTACATTAAAAAGATTTTACGAAGGAACTCCAGATACAAATGATTCAGAGGAAGGAACGTGTAAGCTACTTCCAGCCGTCCTAGCAGGGCCATTGTGGTAGATGTGCTTTTCTTCTGCTGCCTGGATCTGCTTCAACCATTTGATATAGGCTGAGAAATCATGAGTTTTAAAAGTGTTTTTGACAACAGGAGATTTGTTTAAAAGTCTCAGGAGGCTTTTTTAATTATTGAAGTCATTAGTGCGTGGTATGTGTGGAGGAACTGAATGCTTGAACGGAATTTCTGATCCACGTGCCTACTAGAAGGTGTTACATTGGGAACTGCTGGAGTGTTGGGGAGGAACTTTTCAATTGTGTTTTAAAATACCTGTGAAACATCCCATAAAATTTTGAGAAGATAGTTAGCTTATAAGACCAGCACCAGAAAGTTAGCGAGTGTCTGGATTAAACTTTCCACACTGGCCCTGGTTTGATTTCACTGTTGAAGTTCTTGTTCTAAGTAGTTAACTTTGTAGCTGTGATTGAATTATATTCAGTGCTGGTCAAGCCAAATATGTATGTGACTGTGTCCTTCATTTTCTCAGTCCCTAACCTGGGGTTCTGGGGCCTGTTTTGCTGCAGTAGTGAATCTCTGCTGCTGATGTTAATGGGACCTCTGCTTCGGGCATACGAAATGTGATAGAACTTAGAGTACTGAGACCACTCAAACTTTGAAACAACTGAAGCTGGACACTCATTAGTGATTTTTTTTTTGTTTTTAATCTTAAACTTTGGCTTGAAAATCCATGAAGATTAGTAAAGCATTTATATATTGTACAGCCAGGCATTTTGGAAAATATTATGAGGTAGTGAAATCTGTCTCCAGAGCAGTTTCTTCATCGTTCAAACTGTGAGCAGTAGACTAAGTCCTAGGTCCCCATGTTGAGCAACGGGAGAAAAGTAGGAAGTAATTAATCAGAATAGCAGTAGATTAAGTGTGTGCTGTCCATTCCTGGCACTGAATAATGCAGAGAGCTTATAGAAATTGTGCCTCTGAAGACCGTGAGATCCACAGGGTGTTGACTGTTGTGCAGGTGGCATCAATTTTGTCACTTCCTAGATTTTGAAGGCTTCTCCTGCAGTCGTCGTAAGCAGGGTGTATGCATGCAGCAAAAATAGCAGGTTAAGACAGCAGGCACATACCTGCTGATACAAGTGATTGAAGAGCCTGTTTCCTTAGAGAGAACTAAAGTGTGTGCTTTATATGTATTTGTATGCATTTTGTTTTGTTAGATAGGAAAAGATTTTAATAGACTGCTACAGAAGACCATGCAAAAGATAAATGTTGGTAACGGTATCAGTAGAAACACTGTGTGGTAGGTACGTCACTGTCAAGGAGAAAGAGCAGTATTTATCCTTCATGGCTACAAGAGCGGTTTTTTAAATCTCCGTTCTTCATACATTTTTTCCTGTAATTTTACTTCACTAGGAAAACATTCACCAGTATGAATTGGACTACTAAGTCCTACTAATTAACTTGCTAATCGGAAAGTGTCATTTCTTTGGAAGATTAGTGGATTTGTTTACGGTTCAGAAAATACTGTAAAAGGAGTTACGTGGTTGCTGTAAAATGGATTTGGTTTTCCTTCCTATTTGTGGTTGCCTCAGGTTGTACTCTTCATATAGGCTACTTTACTAAAAGCATTAATTTGATAGATTGTGGGACAAACTGAAATAAATCATAATTTGCCTACAGTGGAAATTAGTTGGCTTTACGCGTTAGTTCAAATTTGGGATGCAGAAGTCTTTGGCAGCTATCCTTCTCTTTGTTTTTCTTCTTTTTTCTTTTAATCTGTTTAATACATGAAATCCCTTCTAATCATTGTATCTGAGAGTCCTGAGTAGTTAGAGTCAAACTTCTCTTTGCTTTCTCTCATTTTAGCTAATATTCTTTGAACTTGGGCAGCTTTACAGCGTCAGAGATGAGGGTCTGGAAGGCATGACTAGCTCAAGTTTGCTTATTTTATGTGAAGTTTTTGTATCAGGTACATAGAAATCACCGTGGAGAGAATGATGGCACGAAGCAGACTGTTTCCTCTGCCTGACAGCTGTGACAGCACGCAGACACACGGCCTTGCTCGCTGTAACGTAAAAGTGATAGCGTGACAGCAGCAAGCACCCCTGTGAGCTGTACCAGGGTCCCGGTGGCTGTGAAACGGCTCTTGGTACTCGGTGTGACAGACTGAGCGAGCCCAGGTACGCTGCGAGGTAGATTCGCACAGTGCAACATTGGTTTGAAGCACTGCAGCTCTCCTTCAGCCGCTTCGTGAAATTACAGCCCTGTCATTTCGTATCCTGTTACAGCTGAATCCAAACAAAGACTGCAGTACCTCAGGTGTCAGCGGAAGGGGTGATAAACTGCACGCGTCATTGCTGTCTGCCTTCCCTGCTTTCTCCTACCTTCCAAAAAGAGCATTGCAGGCTCCTCCGTGCAGTCGAATAGCATGTGCTCTAAATACCAAATGCGGTCTTTGCAACGCTCGTGAACTCTGCTTTCTGACGAGGGTGGGCCTGCTGGCTGTCAAAGGGGTGACTCCTCTCGGCAGGCTTTGTAGCACTGCATGCGGCTGCTGAGCTACCGAACTTGTGATTGAGCGTCTGGCTCTTGAAGAGCTGAACCTTCACCCTTCCAAATGACATTAGCTGGCACTTTTCCAAGAGAAGGGCTTACCTATCTTTTGCCCTCAGCATGCAAGTTGCTGATACCAGTTCTTCTCTTGACAGGCTGCTGATACCCTTGCTGTGAGGCAGAAGAGGAGGATCTATGATATCACCAACGTTTTGGAGGGGATTGATCTCATTGAGAAGAAGTCAAAAAACAGCATTCAGTGGAAGTAAGCCGTGTCAATTCTGCAAATTCTCACATGCTCAGGAGCAACAAAAATTGCCTCTTTCCACTTCTCCTGACTAGTTATGACACCATAAAATTAATGTTACACTCATCAGTGAGCAAATTAGAATCACAGTAAAGTTGCAAACGAACTTTGTCTTCCTTGTAACTTCCGTCTTTGATATATAAAATCAGGTTTAAAGCATACAGGAGAGAAACTCGGAAAACTTGTACTGCTACTTTATAACTAGCACTTGTAGTTGAAAAATTTACTTGTAGATGAACCTGGGAGGGGTATTGGGACACGGTGTCTCCACCTACCTACCTGCCTGTAGGCCGTGCCTATTTGCTCTTGGGTCACTGAAGGTGAAAGCTCAAGCTAAGAGTTAGAGGGGAGGGAGAAAGAGCCTGCAAACCAGTTCCAATGCAGAAGAAGCTAAATTCCAAAAGAACATAGGTAAATGGGAATTTTGAATTTGATTTGAAGAATTTTAATTGTTCTGTTAAAGTACTGCTGGGAGAGTAAACACTCATTTCCTTCATATTGAATATTAGTAGATTTTCAAAATGTCGAAAGTAGTGTTAAGAAATTATCTTTGCGTGTTTGCTTCAGATTTTCACTTCTTGTGGTTTCATGAACCCTTATGCCTTTTTAAGAGGAGTAGGTGCTGGCTGCAATACAAAAGAAGTCATAGACAGGCTGAGGTATCTGGAAGCTGAAATTGAAGACCTAGAGCTAAAAGAAAAAGAATTGGATCAGCAGAAACTGTGGCTTCAGCAAAGTATCAAGAATGTAATGGATGATTCTACAAACCACCAATATCCTTTTACATGAATTGTGTGCATCTTGGAACTAGAATTAAAGCAACAGTTAAAGTGTAGGTAGTTGGTAAAGCATAATGTCATCTATTTTATCCAGAATCAAGCAAAGGCAATTTTTTTTTTTCTGGTTTTGATTCAAAAAGGAGGAAAATATTAATCTTATTTACATGACTTTTTAACCACTGTGACTGCATGATTGGTAAACTGAAAATAATTTCGCACATATATATATATGTGTATATGGCAGTAATTTTTAAGTCCATGGTATAATCCTGGTGTCTTATTTTAAATGAATTGTATTGCTCTCCAGTGCTTGAATTTATACTTTCTTAGCAGTGCTTTACATGAATCTCTCTTTGGGTTGCTTCTTTCTCTTGAAAAAGATTAAGCTATCACCCAGAGATAAATTGATTTGACGAAGTCCAGGAGGTTGGTGGGTTTGGAACTGGAAAAATATCCTGTGTGTAAATACCCCATGAGCAGAGAGTTCTGGCTACATTGCTTGTAACTGTGTGTTTAGCTGTCTTGCAAGATTATGAGCAAAATAGACACCTGAGATTTGGAGCAGAAAAGTGCCCTTCTTATCTATAGCACCAGTGATAAGTACTTAAATATTGCTTGCAGTTGCTCTACAGAAGCTGTTCTGTAAAATTGATTTTGTAGAAAGGAGATTGAAGTTAGACCTTAGGAGAAACTTTCCTTTGGGAGAGTTAGTGCTGGAACTGACCACCCAGGGAGGTGGTGGAATATCCATCACTGGGGGTTTTCCAGAAGAGGGGAGGCAGGTGTCTGTCTGGAATGTCTTGACAGTTGATCCTACCTTGAGGCGGGGAAACAGGACAGCAGATAAACTCTCAAGTCCCCTCTGGCAGTACTTTTGTGTGATTCTGGGAAGGCTTGATACGTACTTCAACTCTGTAGTGTCAAGTTAGTGAGGTAAATGGTATTCTTCAAAACAAGATTTTACATGTTCTCTTTTTTTAGAAGAATCTTCTCTCATCCAAGCTACACAACTTTTTTCTCTTTATATTTTCTTCACAGATACAGATTTTTTTTTTCTTTAAGAGACAGAACTCTACTATCTGCATCTAGCCATTCTGAAAGCCAAAAATCATACCTTGGTTACGCCTCTGAGTAACAGCAATAAGTTTATAGTTTAGGCTCAGTTTGAACAAACTGCTTTTAAGGGCCAGCAAATACCAGTTTTGTGTTGCTTTAAGAAAAATGTTCCTTGACATCAGTTACGTTTTCATATGTCACCCATGAAGATATCTGCAACTGCTTCAATGGTAAGTTGCTGCTAGGCTGTATTTCTGCTAGGCTGTATTTCTTAAAGTGAGGGATTTCCTTATCTTCCTCTTGAAAACTAACTTGCTAACTAACCTGCGTTTTCCCTGCAAGTATTTTGGATTTAGAAGTATTCAGTAGTGATCTGTACTGAGCAGATGTCTCTCATAATGTTCATGACTAGCAAGTTCTGGCATTTTCTGTTTGTGGTCGCAGGTTGTATGGAATGGAAGCTCAGCTGTTTTTGGAGTACAGGTTTTGGATGTCTTTCTCTGTATTCATACTTTGCAGCAGTTTGCCTGAGGCTGTTAATGGAACCAGGCACAGAACATGCTGGTCCAACCCACCAGAAAGACCAGGCAGGTCCAAGTTTCGTAACATTCTCTGGTGGCAGCTGTGGCCAGAGGGAGCTCCTGATGATGCTATATAAATGGAGCCAGCTGAAGTTCAGTGATGGGGCATTGCTACTAAATCAGAAGAATTCCTTCTGTACAGGAGGTTTGAAGAAATTGCCAAGAATTGCTGGCAGAAGTTACTTCTCTTGACATCCTCTAGTGATTGTGGGGCACCCAAGGGAAGATCAGCCTCCAGCTAGGCTTGGAACCTGCTCTTCTTTGCCACAAGGAAGGCTGGGTTTGTTTTTGAATAAAAAAGCATGATTAGACATGTGGAGTTTAACAAAATGAGCTATTACTAAAAAGAATTATTCATTACAAAATGTGGGGCACCTAGTACGCCAATCACGTAGTACTTCATGTAAGTATCTCTTAGAAGGCAGGGAAAGACAAGCATTATTCCAAGTTACGGAGGAAGGGGAAACGATGTGCAGGTAGGTGAGGAGCCTGCAGTGTAAGTCAGGTTGTGCCAGTGCTGTTGATGTAACTGTGATCTCCTGACTTTAACCAACACATTTTAGTGTGCATAGTAAGCCACAGGTGAGTTTGATAGCCAGCTGTTAACATCCCAGTTGTACGTGCTACAGAAGCTATGAGCTTAGACACTGGAAAGCGCTGGCACTGAAGAGAATCATTAAGTCCTTTTCTTCCTTCTGTTAAATCTCTCTGTACTACCACCGTTCTTCAAAGCCATAAAGTGAGCTGGACCAGAGAGCTGGTTTAGCTGAAAAAGAAACTAGTTAAGTATTTTCACCTGATTACATACACAACTAGGAGTTCTGGGGACAGTAACAAACAGGTAAAGGACGTGGTAAATCATGTACTGCTACGAGAAAAGTTCTTGCAACTATGGTCTAAGTATTGGAATTCTGTGATTTATATTGTAGGATATACTTGGATCTTATAGGGCAAGTCCCACCACAAGTTTATTTATGCTAGAATTATGCAGTATTTGAAGTGACCTTAGAGAATTACCATATCTCATTTGAGTGGATACCATGCAAGACTTAAGAAAAATGTGCACACTTAACACTTTCTTAAAAATTGCTATTTAACCAGGAGACACACTTCTAGCAATTCAAGCACCTTGTGGTACACAGTTAGAAGTACCTATACCCGAAATGGTATGTACTGGTTTCTTGTTTACCTAAAGTGTTCTAGAGGGACAGTGGAAAAGAAGAGCTACATTAGAGCGGAGGGTTTATCTGTGTGCAAGAGGCGGGGGGGGGAAATAATTAAGATGGTTTCAGTTGAGAAGGGAGAGGCTGGGTGGGGAAAAGTGGGTTTGTACACCTAGATAGACTAATGTTAACTCTGTCTTCTATTAAAAACAAGATATAATAGTGGGTTTCTTTGCCCTCTCCTCTTCTCTCCTGCCTTTAAATGTTAGAACTTTCCAAATGAGGCATAATTGTCATGAATTCCCTTGAGAACTTACTAGCTATGACTTTTATGTGTTAAATTCCTCTTTTGTATTGTTAAAATGGATCTCTTATGAAAAAGCCTTTTAGATTTAGTTGTAGGTTTAGTTGTAGGTTTAGTTTATGTTTAGTCTCATGGTGCTAGACTGGGTAGAGAAACAGACTGCAGTCTAGCTTTAGCCAAAAGGCCCATTTAAGAATGGGCAAGATTAAAGTAGGAGGCCACATTACATACCTCTGTCCATCTTTAATTTTTTTTTTTGTTGCAGTGCTGTTTTAAATGGGGTTTACGTAGTTGGCAGAGAGCATTGTGTGAAGCATGCTAGCCACTATGCTTGTAGAAGGCTGAAATTCACCTGAGAAGTTTCACAAGCTATTTTTAGTGAGGCTAAGCACAGTCTGATATCGTAAGAGCATCCAAAGCTAGAACCATGAAGCTACTCAGTGGTACTATCTTTGTCCGTCCCTGCTGAAATCAGTTCAGGCAATGGTAAGGTTCTCTGTGGGACCAAAGTTAGCAGCTGTGATGTTGGGGGAGGTTTTTCTGGCTTTTTGCCGAGGACTAAAACAGCCGGTCTTAGTCTTCATCACCAAGTTCAAATTGGATGTTTTTGCTTCGGTTCCCCTTCCCCGAGGCTCTCTTCCTGCTTTTCTCATCCTCATTTTTTCTAGAACATATTTGCTGAAAACCTGTTTGCTGGATTAGCCACTGCAGAGTCAATGGTCTCGTTGAGACACTGCTAGAGGAAGCTAGGCCTGGCCGTATTGCTGAAGTAACTTGCCAAAAGGCGGCCTGGCAAATCAGCTAAGGAATTGTTTCCACTGACACATGATCCTGTTTTCACTCAGTCTGGGTGAGATATCCAACTGGTTTAGGTTGCTTGGTCCCAACCAGGATCGTTCTGAAGCTCTGTTTGAAAGGAAGAAACGGAAATGTACAGAAACTATTTATCGTTGTTATTGATAAGGTGTAGCCCTGCTCTAAGTCTCATGTAACTTGAATTCAAGATTTAGTTGAGCACTCCGACTAATTGTATATTTATGTCCTCTGTAACTGTGTTCTGGCCAGGTCAATACATTACAGGTTTGTAATCTGGTTGGTTTGTTTTTATTAGATCTTGTGTATTAAATATTTTTTTCCCTGGGTATGATTTGTTAAGTTTGTGCAAATTATCAGCTCTTTGTAGTGATGTAATTAGAAGAGCACTGTATTTATCTTCTGAGAGGTAAAAAGTGCCTCAGTTTGAGAATTCTGATCAAACATCTTCATTAACTTCTGTGGGAAATAACTCTGTGCAGTTACTGTCACATTTTATAAAGTTCCAAGTTCTCAAGGAACAGTAACTTTGGTAATATACCACCTTTACAGGGACAGAATGGACAGAAGAAATACCAGATCAATCTTAAAAGTAGTTCAGGACCTATCCATGTGCTGCTTATAAATAAAGAGTCAAGCTCCTCCAAGCCCATGGTGTTTCCAGTTCCCCCGCCCGATGACCTTGCACAGCCCCCATCCCAACCTGCAGCTCCAGCAACTCCCCTGAAACCTGCTGCAGCTCCTCAAAATCCACCAGAAGAGCGTGATCTGAACCCAGGACAAGAGTTACCGCAGACATCAGTTGCGGACACGCCATCAGGTGGGACCAGGGTTTTTCCTACCTCAGGTGGGTGGGCGAGGAGGGGAACTGGAGGGAAAGCAGAAGCTGTTAGAAAAGGTGGTAGATAAAGGAGAGATCAAGAATTTGCATAGCATAGCAGCTGTCTGTTAAACTACCCCAAGGGCTTACTAACAGCTCTCAAGAGGTTACAGAAAAACATCTTCCTCTTCTGTGTGGTAAAACAGATTCTTCCCTCGTAGCTTATCAGGTTTTGGATGTGGTCCTGTTAATTATTCTGAGTTGCTTCTCCGGAATGCAGTATGGAACGAAACTGCCAGCCTCTGACGGAGAACGTGATTTGAACATGTACCTTTTAATGAGACAGATAATACAGGCACCAGTTCCAGCTTTTGTGCCACAAGGTCACTTACCTTCTTCCACGTAGCCACAGTGAGAGACTGCCTGAATATCAGGGGTTTTTTTCATAATAATAGTAGGGTAAGAGGAAAAGATTTAAGAAAATGGTGTCAGTGTTAGAGACTGCATTTCTGAGGGGTCCTGATCAAATTGTGCCTGTGACTTTGGGAGGGGGAGACTCCTCTCACCTCATCCCAGACATGGGTCGTGTTCTCCTCAAAAGACAAAGCCGGGTGCAGGCGTTCTGTGTTTCCTTTTACCGTAACAGACTTTGTAACGTGCCTTTCTGCCTTTGTAGACAGCGGCGCGCAGCAGAGCAGTACAACCCCAGCAGCTCCATACTCCAGCCTTCCGGAGTCGGTGTTGTACCCCAGCCTTTCAGGAGATGTTGCCCAAGCCACAGCTAGCTCAAATGACTACCAGAGCTTGCTGCCCCTGGATGTTAACTGTCTTCTCAAGCCAAACTCGTTCGACATAGCAAAGATGGAGGAGCCCGCAGGTAGGAAGCAGTAGTTGCTGTTTAAATGGTTTCATTAGTTTCCTGAGCCCTTCTTTGTGACCAGGTGAGTTACACAGAGGAAGTGACAAGCCTTTGTTCGTCTCCTAGTGAAGCCACTGAGCCAGCTCTGAGTAGCAAACTTCTTTTGAGCAGAATACCTTTCTCTGCCACCAAATAAGCTTCATATTCTACATGGCTCTAGGGTTATCGGGGATCAGTGGGAGAGACGTATCAGGAAAAACTGGGAGATAGAAAGATGAATATATTTTACATATACGTGGCATGCTATCTCCACAGCTCCTATGCTGTACGTGAGCCACACTGTACTTTGCCATTCAGTGTTTTAATGCAGAGAATATGAGTTGACTTCCATAAACACATGCTCCCGTCTTTCACAGGAAATATCGGTGGGGATATTATTGATGAACTCATGTCTTCTGACGGTAAGTATTTAGCATCTTGACTTTTCTAATAATCACAAGTAGCAGCACGAGTTTTTTGCGAACAGCATTCTTGGTAGGTGTCTGTTAAATCTGATGCCAAGAGTCAGTATGGAACTACTTCTTTCCCTGAATTGCCTCCTCTATCTTTGTCATTCCTGTCTTTACTCCCCTTTCCATTCCCTGCAAGTTTTATTTAACAATCAAAATGTGAAAGCCTTAATCCAGCAAGCACTTACATGCATGAGTAACCCACCAGTCCTTAATTCAGGAACAAAAAAAAAGAACAGGTTGATGACTAGAATGCTGCCTTAAAAAAAAAAAAAAAAAAAAAA
>Ga0065711_1046194_pt1 | contig 13033 bp, 6 predicted proteins | sample Hoacrofraction12_FD_59098 | JGI IMG/M metagenome (GOLD analysis project Ga0065711, IMG submission 59098) | Hoatzin crop microbial communities from Cojedes, Venezuela - Epithelial fraction 12 v2 (version 2) | ecosystem: Host-associated > Birds > Digestive system > Esophagus > Crop | place... | reverse complement strand
GTTTCGGGAGAGCGGCTGTTGTACGGTTCGTGGTTGTGTTTTCACCTTATTTGTATCGTTGTTGTTCCTGTTTTCCCTCTGTTTGCTGTTCTGTTAAACTGCCCTTATCCCGACCCACCAGTTTTCTGCCTCTTTCTTTCCATTCTCCTCCGCACGCCGGCGGGGGGAGGGGCGGCCGCGTGGCGATTTTGTTGCCGGCGGCAGCCGAAACCGAAACAGTTATATATCTAAGGATCACTTTAACCCTTTACGCTGAAATAGCACATGGTCTTTGTTCTAGATGTGTGACTTAATATTTTGTATAAAATATGTGTTAGTTGCACACAGCAACCAGAAGAATATGTCTGTATTGATCATCAATCCTCATTATTTGCCGCTTCCCCATAACTTTGAAACCTCACCAACAATAATTGCGTATTGCTTCTAGGTCATTAATCAAAATTTTAAAAAGTGCGGGGCCAAGACTAGTCCCACAAGACCCCATTAGAATCACTTATTTTATGATGATTCTCATTTTTTAAGTTACATTTGAGATAAGTGAATTAATAATTTTTTCACCCTTTTGTATGTGTCAGATTAATGTGGGATTTTTTAAATTTTTTAATTTCCACTTGTGGGATCAACAGTGATCTTATGGAATTTTTGAGCGTGTATTGTTATGACTTATGTTTATCAAGAAACCATGTCTTTTTAAGTTACTGTGACAAAAATCTATTTTTCTTAAAAAATAACTACTTTTGTTGTATATATTTATTTATTGAATTCTATATGACATCATCTATTATTTTGCTTGAGGTGATGTCAGACTAATATGTGTATAGTTACACAAATTATCCAATATGTAAAGATATATTGATACATGCTGGCTTTCTCCAAAGTTCTCTGAAATTTCCACAGTGCTCGAAGACTTAAAGAAAATTGTCAGTTCTTATGTACTGACTTAAAAATGTCTAATGATAGCCACTTCATGCTAGTGTCCTGCTTAACCAGTACTGAAATAAAAACTTTGTGATAGTTATGATGTATGGCTACGTAATTTGTATTTGTTCTGTAGTAACAATGGTAATATTTTGAATACTTGCTTTTTCTACTTTGAATGCTTCTGTTACTTTCCATCTAATAATAAATCCCACACTGTTCTAGGAGGTTTTTTTTTGCCACACTTTTTTTTGATGGATGGGCAGTGTAAGTTTTCATATGTGCTCTTGCTTCTCTGGCTGGTTTTCAATAATGGATGGTTTGGGATACTCTTTAATATCTGTGTATTTCTTTCTGCTGTCTGCTGTAGAAAATGTAGTTCTCCACCTTTTTTTTGTAGTTGTATTTTACTTTAGTGGCTTTAGTGGTTTCCCATGCTTTCATGAATTTTGGGGAGAAAAGTACCATTTTGAAATGCAAGAAGTCCAGGAATAAATGCACGCCATCATTTCTACAGAAGTAATTATACATTAGCATTTGTAACCTTTCATCACAGATGAAACAGAATTTCAGTAAGAAGCAGGATCTTGGCCTTAGATGCATTCTGTTTAGAAGTTTTAAAAAGAGTGCAAATATTAGCTAAGTGCTACAATGCACCCTTTCTTACAGGCAACCATTTGAAACTTTAGATATCAGTCTAAGGCTATATTTGTGAGGATTTATTCAACAAAGATAGATGCTCTGAGCTTCTATTGGGAATTTAATACATGGGTCAAAGTTTGAACTTTCTGTGAAATAAGAAGCTTTGCTGGAAATAGCAGAATGAGATAGATTTTTTGTTCTCACATATAAAAAAAATTGTAAGAGGTTTTTTTTTTGATCGGCCAAGTTGGCGACTCTGTGATTTCAGTGTGTGATAAAAACCTGGCCATTGAGACCATCCATTTATAGTATGTAGTCTGGGAAGGAAGCTTTGCGTTAACAAGATGTCTCATTGTCTTTTTGCTTTCTTTACCGATAGATGTGTTGTGGGTAGTTTGGGGCACTCTTAGTTTTGCTGATGTAATGTATTTGGATCCCATTCCTCATTCCATACTCATGTGAATAGACCCATTGATAGCAAGAAGACCACACAAGAAAACCAGGCTGTGTTCTTGTGTTCCTGTGTTTTCTGTAGAGGTTAAATTTAGATGATGAAATTCTCATTGTTTTTGTGGAGCTGGCTCTTGTGACATAAGCTCACATGGCCCAAGTAGAACCCAGAACCCTGTACTTGTAAGTGAAATGTTCTAAACTATGTTATTTTTGTAATCTTTTCTTCCCAGAAGAAAGCTGTAAAAAAAGCCAACAGCACCTTTTCTGCAGGTCCTGATGAAGCTAAATGTGGGTGCAGTTAAATCCTGGGGGGGATGGGTCCTTAAATCTTGTCCATGAAAGCTGCCCCGCATTTGCTTTCTGCTTTATGTTTGTTTCGTATTTAGTTAGTTTAATCTAGGTAATAATGTCAAAGGCTATATCAGTTCCTTTTGCTTATGATACTCACAAGACATCTGGAGTAGAAATGGATGCCCGTTCCACATTAATGGAATAAAAGTCCTTGCTGAAGTATTGATTTATTTATAGGGGCAGAGGTGTGCAAGATACGTGATGCAACAGACAGTGCAGCAGGAGGATTGCTTCTCTTTCCTGCCACCTCTCCTTTAGCCTCTGACGTACCGCTATCAGATACCGAGACTGCTAACTCCACATTTCTAGCTACCCGTGGGTATTTTTTCATGGCACTCAAATACTGTAGAGTGCAAAGGCTATGGAACTTGGCTTCTTCCTGCTGACAGGAAGAACTGGTTTGGGGAGGTGAATGCTATATCCAAACCTTCTCTGGCAAAGCTCATTGTGCCTTGGGGCTTTTTACCACTGTGGGTGGCTGTAGTACTTTCTTTGCTGCTTTTAGGGGGATAAATACTGATGCAGGTAGCTTTCCTCCTGCTGACACTTGCAAGAAGCTTCACAAGGAGAGACTTGAGTGTTCAGAGTGAAAGAAGTGGCTTTTATATCAGCAAGTTAGGCTTAATTTTTCTGTCACTGTTGTCCTATGCATGCTTGATTCTTCTTTGTGCAGGGTGCAGCTGGTTCTGCAGCCAGGACATCCAGCAAACTTTGATGGATTCATGCACTTGATGAAATGCAGTGAGAAAAAAAGGCGTGGAGAAGTTAATGAGCAAGGTAGTTGCTCATAGTATGATTCATGCTTAAAAATTCATGAACAAAAACACATGTAAAGGACGTTATCCTTTATATCAGGTATGAAACTCGATAAGAAGAAAGTAAAAAAATAGCCCATAGCAGATTTTGGAGGTACATATCTTCTACAGAGTCCTTGAAAAGAGAGAACTGGTGTGTCAGAATGAAACCTGTGTTCATTTAAAGGTCAGAATACATGAAATAAACTGTGTCAGCAATGACAGATTAACCAGATTAACAAGAGTTAAATTTGCAGCCTTGTCAAGCAATTTATTGCTACATTAATGAATTTTGTAGAGAGACTGTTTTAAACAGAATCCTTTTTCATCAGATGTTGCGCATATGCTTTCTGTGTTTATCTAAAATAAAACGTAATGAAACAGCTAATAAAACCCAATTCATTTGTTTCCTTTGAGGAAGAAGTTCTTAACATGCAACTACTGTTCTTTGTGTTCTGCATACTCTTCCTCCCTTTCAGAGCGTGTCTTTTTCCAGTGATCTCTTATTAAACTTTTCCTCTCCTCTTACTTCTAATGAAAAAAAAAAAGTTTATATATGTGTGCAGATAGTCAGGTCAGCAACGGGGGAAAGCTCCTAAAACCTTCTTCTGCTACTCCAAAATGTCACAAGGGCCTTTTACAATAATAGACTGTGTAGCCTGGGAAGCAGAATGATAGAAAGGGAACAGGGAGAAGATACAGCTTTAGTTATTTTCTCTTACATTTGACCCTCAGAAGTAATCAAGAGAAGGGAACAAATTATGACTCTGGGCACATATGTTCTGAAGTGTTTATGTGTTTTTCAGGACTTTAGGAAAGTTAGAGGGGGAACAGCAAAAATAAACCAATCTACTAAGAATCTGAACGTTTGTACTGGCGTGAATGCATTGCTTGAAATAGACGGGTCAAAATTGTTAACAGCCGCTCATCTCTATATGACAGTGCACTGTCTTCCAGTTCTTTGGCAGTCACTCGGATCCTCAGGTAGCAGTTGTCTTACAATTTAGTATAGCTATTAATCGAATATTTTTACTGTTCAGGTCTTTGACTTCCTTTAACACCAAGAACTAGTGTAAACTACCTGTGAGAAGATACGGAAAAGCAATGCAGTCAGCGGTGCCTATAAAAAGACTTGGAGCTTATGCCTAAATACCATGCTCTGTTTATTTTCTGGAACAGTGACAGCGTTTAGCATTTTGGTTACAGAAAATTTTTTTGTTTCTTGTTTTCTGCACATAGGACCTTGGTGATGGTTATCTTAGTAAAACACACTTCCAAGTAAGAAATAGAAATATCCCACGAGATCTCAAGGAGAAAAACAATGATAACATTGAACGAACGTTGTTTACAGATGTTGAAGTAAGTATAGATTTTAGACTGTTGTGTTTATAAAAGAAATTATGAACACAGTTTTTTAAAATACAGTGTTATTCAGTTAAATCCCTCCAGAAACATTTCAGAACTGAAGTTACCAGTGACTTTTAATTATTATTCCTGCAGTTATTCTCATTCAAGTATATGGCTATACTGATGATGAAAATTGGGAGGAAATGGAAAAGCTACTGCATATTTTATGTGTGTGTTTTCTTCATGGAAGGATAATACCTCTTTGCACATTGATTCACCAACATTAAGGAAACTCTTTTTTGTGTGGAAAAAGGTTAAGCATCAAGATTTAGTTATCTTAGAGATAAATATTAATTAAAAAATAAAGAAAACTTGGAGGTTTTGAAATGATACTGAATAATCAAGTTGTGTGTAAGAATTTTATACTCGGTGTATACTTTTCTGCTGTGGAACTTACTTAAAATACTGAAGGTGATGGGAAATAGAATAGATTCAGTGTTCTTGATGGAGAATAAAGCCTGTTCATTAAACTCAGGGTGAACTGATCTGAATAATTATTTGCTTGTTTGATTCTGCATTAGACCTCCAGATTATTGACTAATCAAGATATAAACAGTATATTTCACTCCCTTGTTATGTTGTTACCATAAATATGAAAAGAAATATTGGATTGTAGTTGACTGAAAACAATGTATTCTATATATTATAAACTGTTGAATAGATGGATATGGTATATTTTCCAGTTACCATTTTCTGCAACAATTCCCTTTCTTCTTTCATCAGCACACTGATTTTTATATTTTTTTTTCCACAGAGGTTCTGGTACAGGGTCTGAAATGAGTATTCTTTTGGCCTGGTTTCTGAAGGAAAAGGCACTTAAAACAATCATACTGTCTGTTAGCCTGTGATGTAGTCGTTTCTCCTGATTCTTGAGTTCACTCTCAGGTTTCAGCTGTATTTTAAAGAGGGGTAGATATTAACAAGTATTTGTTTCTTAAAAATTTTGTGAAAGCGGTTGACTGGCTAGATGAAAATGACTTTTACTGGCAGGTAGAATTCTGATTGTTATGGCTGCTCAGTGCAAGTACTGGAGTGGACAGAAGCAGCACCTTGGTTCCTCACAGTGCTGCAAGGAACAGCTAGGGTTCAAATGACGGAAGTAAGCTGGAAATGACACATGGTTCTGTTAGCAAGAAGACAACTTGTTCAATTCACTAAGAAAAAGAGAAAATTTTACAATCCCGTTGCTGATACACCAGACTGGATATGAATTGGAATCCATATAATCTTTAGAATCATTACCTTGCATTTGTTTGATAATTACCAGCTATAGGCTTAGTATTAAGTCATCTGAAGGGTAGCTGAAACATTTTAAGTTTTCCTTTAATTTAAATGCCAGTATTTCTTAAAATGAAGGCTAATATCAATGCTTCAGAAGTTGTTACTTGTCACTATGACATTATTTGTATAGTTGAGTCCTGATTTGTAAGAACAGATTGCTGTTTATATTAAAAATTGCTTTTGATGATTGTGACTTTTTTTTATAATGAATCAAGTCTTCGTTACAGAGTGTATTTTAAAAGAACATCTTGTAAAAAAGAGTATTGAGTCCTTCGTCTGGAAAGATGTATAAGCTATAGAAAAAGTATCATGACACAAAAAAGGCTGCAGAGCCTATAACATAATGAAGCAGAGTTTTTAATATACTGAAATATAAAAAGTATTTAATAGACTGAAATATGATTCCATGCCAAACTCTATGGTTTAGCAAGATACTAATATTAATGATTACCTCTTGAACTATTACGAAATATTTCTCTGTTTAGAGTCATAGAAATGTATAGATTGGAAGGGGTCTTGAACATTAGCTTCTCCTCCTTGAGAGGGAGGCTTTGTTCACGTTGCGCAGCAGCAGTAAGTATGAAGAGTGAAGCAAGAGAAAGTTCTTAGAAAATTATGTAGGTTATAAGACATGAGGTTATGCATAAGAAAAGAATTGAGTTTCTTCTCCAAAATGTTCACTGCCTAATAGAGATTATGTCAAATTTATATTTTTCACTGAACTGAAGGGTAACCAGACTGTTAAAGTTATTTAATCTGGAAAATGGGAGAAGCATACCAATAAGTTGGAAAATTAAATTTGGTATTAATACATAAAGTAAAACTATGTATTTAACACTGAGGAGAAAGATGGATATGGTGACTGTAGAGGGGGAAAATTTGCTCAAGTACAGCAGTGCATGTGGAAGATTCATGTTCTTTTCCACAGATGATGAATGTGAGAGACTGTTGCACTGTTCCAATAGTCCATTATTTAAATAGGTTTTGTTTTTGTAAAAATACATCTTGCATCTGTAAATTAGATGGTGTTACAGAGTTACTGCAGTCTCTTTCAATAAGTTATGGAAATACATTCTGATGAATAGAGTTCAGCAAATGTTGTGATCTTGGTAGAACTTGGAAAGGTTTTTACTGGTTATATGCCTTCAATATTTAGCATTTTTTTTCTTAGAAAATTTACAAATTTGATTTGTATGTGTTTGAAGTCTAAAGGAGCTCTAAATAAAATTTTTGATTTATTTTGGAATAACTGTGGCCATTGTCTGATAGTTGCATATTTCACAATATTCAGTTTCAGAATTACTGATCTAGATTTTTCTGTATTGTATCTACTATCTGTGTCTGAGGTATTTCCATCTGACAGTAGTCTGATCTTCTCCTTCAAGGCATGGTAGGAGTTATGACACATAGTTTTATGCAAGATAATTAAGCAGGAACAGTAAGAATGGAAAAATTAGGAAATTAAGGTCCAAGTAATCAATATCCATTGTTAGGAACAACCAGTGTTGACAAAAAGACAAGGTGAAAAATGTCCTGTGGTATGTGACAGAGCATAAGAGGCCACAAGGTTTTGCTCTCCTGTTCCTGGGAATCCAGTTCAGATATTATGAATAGAATATTAGTTTTGGCAGGCATTGTCAAAACTAGGAGGAAAATCAGAAGACAAATTTTTGAAGCTGGAGGGAAATAGAGGGATGTTATCCATATAACTGCTATTTAAGTAATTGAACTGAAGACACAGCAGGGAAGAGGTGATGTTGAATAAATCAGTGAGTAAATCCCATTTTAGCAAAGAGTACGATTAGGATGTTGAAACTGCAGAGAAGCAAAATTATTAGTCTTCTGTTCGTTTTTAATCTGTGAAGAGATACTAAAGTACAATGTTACAGTGCGGAAAACACACAGAATAGCTGAAGTAACTCTGAATAGAAAATCAGTGATCAGTTATCACACTATTAAAAATGTGCTAATCTTATGGGATCTCCAGGAAACCTGCTTGAATTATTTGAGAAGTTGATTTCAGCTCACTGGTCGTATGGAGAATTAATGCTTCCAACTTTCCGTCTTAGTGTTTGGTATCTAAGTATTTGGAGTCTTCCTGGTGAAGGAGTGACGAATAACTATGTGTTCTGTTCTTTTCTGCAGCACAGTCTATATTATGTGGTATGCTTTGTTCCATTTACACAAGTTGTGTTTTCATCTGAAAACCAAGAATAAAATTCTGTGTGGGTTTCTTCCCGTTCATTTTAGATATCTGCAATATAGAGCTTGTCACTTAAATCTTTGTTTCAGCTTGAGGAGGTAAAAAAACATTTTTGGGTATAAATCAGTCAACCTATTTTAGTTGTCTTCTCTAGGAGAAGATGAGTCCAAAAGTGTCTGTTTTTCTTCACCGATGATCAAGGGAAGCTAGGTGGTTAGCCTGAGTGTAGATGTCTGCATTTTGCCATGTGAGTCTCACACAGCATAATATGGATCTGAGCTTATGAAAAGCAGTAGTAATTTTTGCTGGTGACTTCACTGAGGCCAAGATTTCACTTTGATGGTAAAGCTTATACTTAGTTGAGAACTGTATTTTGTAAAGTAGCAACTCAAAAAAAAAAAAAAAGAAAAAAAAAGGGAAAAAAAAAGAATTTAAGGATAGACTGTTGGAGAAACTGGCATTGGCTTAAGCTTCTTTTGAAATCCTTACATTGCGAGTGGCATGCTTGTGCAGTGGAGTGCTGTGGCCTGTGTGGTACTGGGGGTCAGAACTGGCAGTCACAGTCAGCACATGTACTGGATTCACACATGCTAGGATGCCCAGGTACCACCCTTTTTTGGGGGTGGTGGTGCTGCGAGTTGCTATGTTCCAGCTCCTGTTGGAACTTCTTGCTTGTGCAGAGGTTCCTGTATTGCAGGTATTGTGTGATAGTAAGGATCAACTGATAGGTGGAACGTTGCTGTGAAGGGAGGCAGCTGGCTCTGTAGGACCAGCAGGAATACAGCAGAAGCCAAGAACAAGTTTGGGAGCCGCTGTGCTGTATTGCAGCACGTTGGCGTGTTACCTAGTATGAAATAGGTCTTACATTTTCTGGAACTTGAAGGCTTCTGCCTTGCACGTAATAGTTAACTGATGGTTTCTGCATCTTGTGGGCAAGCTTGCAGAATTCAGACTGTCTCCACCTTATCCTTTCACATGTCATTGAACCTTTGATATCTGCTAGTTTCCAGACAAGCGCTTGCTAATTCCTGAGCTGTCCTAGGCAGTAGAGGAATTACGTTACGAACTCGTATGAGGACTGTATAGGGTGTTGGGAGCTGTGAGAAGGCTCACAGCTTTAAGTGGGCACAGTATAGATGTCTGAGTTGGATTTTATTCTTTGTATTGAAATGACCCTTAACACAAGCTTAAATGAAGTTAAGTGTAAAAAAGAGTTTATATACCCGTAGATGCACTGACACTCTAAAAGCAACGTATCTGGAGGCAGGTATGTTTAAATGCTAATGTCTACTTAGAGCAGTTTAAGAAAGTTTCTCTCATTATACTTGACAGTAACTGAGTTGTCAAGCCGTTTGTCTAACCAGGTGCTTGGGGATCCTGTTTTATGCAGACCCTATCTTTCCATTTGCCATCTTACTGGAAAATGATTGAGAATGTTTGTCTGGAATGCCATTCTGTGGTTTCTGTGAATTTATTTTAATCAAGGTGTTGGTTTTAACTTCCAGATTGGTAAACAGAAACAACCAATGACATTGTGACTAACCATAAACAGACTTTGGACAGAGTTTGTGGAGGACGCCCTTCTAACCAGTGAGATCGGATTCAGTCCCTAGGATATGGGCTGAAGAGGTCATGAATATTTATAGTATCTTCCAATAGAATAAAAATAGCATGAGATGCAAAGGAAGGAAAGGATACAAACACATGGTGCCATTTGAAAATTTTTAAGTTGCAATTTTGTTCTGCTTAAATTTTTATTGACTCAGTTGTTCTCTTTCTGTGCTGTCCTGACTTTATGCCAGATGAATGTCATCTATACTTTTTTGCAGACAGCGTAAATCTTGTGTAACCATCATACTGTGTTCTGGCTAATTCAACAACAAACTTCAGTGTATATTCTTTCTTCATCCAGATCAAATCTGTCCTGCCGAGAGATCAGTCAGGGTCTGTGTCAATGAACATGGAATTGTGGCTTCTTTTGTATAACTTATTTTATATGAAAACATGTATTTCAGATATTTACGTACTGACAACTTTATATTACCCAAATTTATAAATCAGATTCGTACAAGTTGTTCATCATGAGCTCTTCACTGAGACTAGATGTAGTGGTGAACAGCTGTGGGAGGTCGGAAGTCTGATGAACTTAACCTTGCCTTGGTTTTGAGGCATACTGTGGCACTGGTGTCTTGACTGTGTGAGGCAGTAGCTTCTGCTTCTACCAAAACTGGGATCTTGCCCTTCTGTATTTGCTGGTTTTTTCCCCTTTTCAATCACCCTTCTTCTCTCTAGTCTAAGTAAATCACAGTGAACAGAATGGTTTTTCCTCCCTATGATTGAAACTATTCAAATGCTACAAAGTCATATTTCACTTACTTTATTACGAGTCCAGGTAGCCAGCTGCACTGAAACGATGCCTTTCATTCTAGACACTAGTATTTACCATCAGCTGTAGCCAGCTCCAGCTTTTGTTAAGTGCTATGTAGCTATGTTTTAAGCAAGGACAGAACAATTACATGTATTATGTGGATTGTTGATAAGGTGAAAAATACTGTACAAAATTCAAAATCAAGATAGTCCTCCTGCCTCTAAGAGCTTATATTCTAAAAGAGTAAAGTAGGAAAATCTGGATTCACTTTATGCATTCTTTTTATTTATTATTCCAATAGCTCAAGGGAAGCAATAACTTGGAGTTACAATTCTCTGTGTGTGGTTTGTCTCAGCTCTGCTGGGTTTTGCAGAAGAAGTGAGTCAGCATGGAACTGTTTCTGAAGCTACAGCCATTGCTACTTTATGAAGGAGTGGGCAGGTTGGGAGTGTTGAAGGTCTGTTAATACCTGATGTTGCCTTTGGAAAATAAGCCCTGAGCTTCACAAACATGTTGATTAAGTTATGTATTTACTTTTACGTGGACTCCACCTTTGCTGGCTGATGTTGATTAGTGTTAGTGAAGATCTGCCTGATGGAGGATGTGGGAATGAGTCTAGCATCTTTCTTAAACTTCATAATACCATGTGTTTTGCTGTTCAGCTGTGCTGTTCAGTTTAGAACGAGAAAATTACAATTCTTAGTAATTATTAATCATTTTTTTCTCTAAACAAATCCAGTATTTTTAGAATTAAGAACATCTCCTTTTTTTGTGCAAAAGTAAATAAGATGAACTCAGTATAAACATTTGCATAACCACAGTATTTGTTGGATGGCTAAAAAATGTGAAGTGAAAACCGAGCAAACAGTACTTAAGGAGAAAAATGTAAATACGTTTAATGGAATCCAGCACTCAATGCAGAAAGTAGTGAAAGGACCTTTGTAGAGAGGGAGAAAATCAAGTATTGCATACTCACCTAAACCATTAGTTTGTAATGAATGATCTGAGCTTAAGAGCAGTGCAGTTACGCAGAAACGGGTGAATTTACCCCTGGTCTGTCCTGTAGTTTCCCTGTTGCTCTGAGAATGGAAGTAAGTCATGCTGCATCTCATTCAGCCCAAAATATGTTCCCTGGAAAAAATGGTGTGGGAAGCTTTGAAAACATTGATAGGAAGAAAGTATTCTAATTTCAGTTTGTCTCAGATCTACTCAGAGCCTTTGTATCACTCTTGGCTTTCTTTGCTGCTTCCATTAGGTCTCCCGGGAGTGAGCTCTTCCTTTGGTGCTGGTGCCCAGAGTGCTGCTAGTCAGGCTGAACTGGGCCACAGTACATGCTTGTGCCCCATAATTCTGTGTTAGCCAGGCCAGTGTTTCGCCCAGTCTTCCCCGTTGCCTTAATGCTTCATTGTCTAGCATACATACCAGAAAGCTTTTCAAATGTCAGGTCACAGAAGGGAAACACAAATTGTTGGTGGAAACCTGTAAAAAATCAAGAAACCACTTATTCTAAGGAGATCTAAAGTGTGTTGCAAAATGCAGAGAAGATGCTTGTGATTTTGCTTTAAAATGTATTAATCTGAAAGTGGAATTAGCCTTTATTAAACCACAAGAAAATATTCTGGTGCGGATTTTATTAACTGTGTTCAGCATGAAAAGGCTTGGCAAAAGAATTACATTGTTTAGAAATATCAAGGCCGGAAGAAACTTCGCTGTAGACATTACACCCCTTGCTTGAGCTGGAGAAATCTCGATAAAGGAAGAATGTTGTGGTGACAGAAGTAATTTGAATCCCAGATATGTCCTGCTTCCGGACCCCTTCATTGATGGGAAGTCTAAGTCTTCACGGAAGACGCTAAATACTTCTGCTCCTGTAAAGTTCTGGGACACGGGACTTTTTTGTCTCCCACGCACAGACCTTTGTAGATCATTTTCCGTGTGTTGCTTTGGTATCCTGGCAAATGTTTTTAACAGTAGTTATGTTTAGTTTTCAACACCTTTGATGACATGCTGTTGGCTTGACTATCACTGTGGGTGGTGGGAGTCTTTGATTATATACCTTCTTTGATTGCTGTTCTGTTTTACCCAGTAAGATATGCTTAATAAGTTTTCACAAACCTTAGAAATTATATCAAAGCAAATATATAAACTCATTGTGAAGCTTTTGGGAGAACTGAAGCAGCACATTTTATGACCTCCAAAAATGATTTCTTTTTGGTTTAGATGTTAACGTAGAATGATTTAAACTTTTTGTCTGCTATCTTAGTGTTCAGAGTTGTCGCTTAATATTAGCAAATAGGTGCCACGTCAAACACAGAAAAAGATACTCTAGTTCAGATTTGGTAACTGAATGTGACAGTTCAGTTAGAGTTATCATGGCTGAAGGCATGATGTAATCCCCACACAATGTCTTCCTTCTGCAATAAATAAACCTTCATTTCCTATAAAGCACATAATTGAGACTCTGGTAAGGGAAGATGTTTTTCCTCGAGCTGGCGGATGTCATTGCTGAGCCACTCTCCATCATCTTTGAGAGGTCCTGGAGGACAGGAGAGGTGCCCGAGGACTGGAGAAAGGCCAGTGTCACTCCAATCTTCAAAAAGGGCAAGAAGGAGGACC
>Ga0065711_1046193_pt1 | contig 13033 bp, 7 predicted proteins | sample Hoacrofraction12_FD_59098 | JGI IMG/M metagenome (GOLD analysis project Ga0065711, IMG submission 59098) | Hoatzin crop microbial communities from Cojedes, Venezuela - Epithelial fraction 12 v2 (version 2) | ecosystem: Host-associated > Birds > Digestive system > Esophagus > Crop | place... | reverse complement strand
TTTTGGGTTGGAAGGGACCCCTAGAGGTCATCTAGTCCAACCCCCCCACAGCGAGCAGGGACACCACTAACTAGATCAGGTTGCTCAGAGCCCTGTCCAACCTGGTCTTGAATGTTTCCAGGGATGGGGCGTCCACTACCTCTCTGGGCAACCCATTCCAGTGTTTCACAACCCTCATTGTAAAGAATTTCTTCCTTATATACAGCCTAAACCTACCCTGTTTTAGTTTAAAACCATTACCCCTCGTCCTGTCACTGCTGTCTCTACTAAAAAGATTGCCTCTATTAATTTTGTCCCTTTCTGATCCCATCTCTTTTGGCAGCCTCTACACAATGTTTGCCACTTTAGGTCAGGCTAGCCAGGGGGTTTTGTTTTTCTTTTCTATGTGGGTCCCAATTCTTAGGAGTTATCCATGAAGATATTTCTTCCCTGACATACTCTTCAGCAAAGCTGATAATTAGTGGAGAAGTAGACACAACTAAGGAATAATTTTTAAATTAAAAAGTCCGTAACAAATCATAGCAAGGTCAATGCCTGCCTAGTCATTCAACTCACATGTTGAATTAACCTTTTTTTCTTTCTGTTGTCCCACATTTTCACCTCTGCCTGTGTAGTTCATAATACATTGCTGACCTGACCAGAGAGAAGTATTAAGAGGACATTTTGGAATGACTATAGTTCTTGAGCTATTCCTTTGCATAGGAGTAATTCCCCTGAAACTTGATGTCCCCCTAAGGAGGTGCATTTATGACCCATGGAGCATACAATTTGATATCTGTGTGGAAACAGCAAAAATAAAGAACAGAATTGTTTTCTTACTAGACCTTGGTTACATGGCTACTGTATGTGACCATCTCTTTCCAATCTAGAAAGGTGCCTGCTTGCAGCGAGAAATGACACATTTTATTTACAGCTGGATTGTAATGGAGCAGGTTTAAGTAGCTTCCAGCTGTCTTTGTAGGGACTTGTCAGAACTTTCCTCTGAAAGGATTTGAGAGATATTCAGGAAATAGCAGTAGCTTTAATAAATCATAAACTGAAACCTGTGAAAGCTGCAACTACTCAGTAGCATGAAGATGAAGGAAGAGGGAGAGAGAAAAGCAAGGGACAGAGTATGGTTTGGGTTAAAAAGAGCATTTTGAAATACAACACTGCCTGTTGTGAAAAATGACTCGGAAAGGCAACAATTATTTCAAAAACTGTTCTGGGGCACAGAGCTGATGACACAAAACACCCATTCTTGATGCAGGTGAGCAGGTCATTTTTGCCTGACACATTTCCCAGTGAGTGCCTCTTTGGGTGTGTACATAGACTTTCATACACAGCTGTATGTATTGGAGAAGATATAGGTATTAACAGAAAATATACTGTAAAAAAACCCCAGAATGGTCAAAAAATTAACTTACATATTTTAGGGATACATTTTGCCTGAAGTTCTTACTTTCAAATTTCCTCACTCTCTTGCTGGCTCAAGAACGTCTTACAAAACAGGAAATATCTATAGTTCCTAGCACGAGGCCAGAGCCAGCTCACAGGGTACACATGAAGAAGTGCAAGTGCTATGGGCTTTTTCTGGACTCTGGTGCAGTCCCATTTCCACATTACTGAGGGAAAAGCAATTTGTTGCTGGGGTGTACCAGAATATCTGATAAAATATCATTGCTTTACATCAACAACTTGCTTTTAAGATTCTCTACTGGTGTTCTAAATATTCCTAAAATATAGCTTTAAAAAAAACTCAATGAAAATGCACCTTTACAAACCAAGTAAGAAAATAAAATTATTTTTCTGTTTATTATAATGACACAGTCAGGAGGTCAGATTCAGTTATCCCCACATAACCCCACTGAACTTGCTCAATGGGGTCGCAGTGCTGCAAGCCAGAGCAGAGCTTAGCCCAATGTGTAAATTTCAGGAAGAACAAACCTTCGTTACAGAGCTGAAAAGAATCCTTGTGCGCTCTGAAGGAAAGGTATAAAGGGGTGCTTGTTAATACTAGTCAACACAGTTCACTTCCTGGAAAAAGACGGGGGATCTTGGTAAGAACCTGTGGCTCTCATACTGAGCAAGGCAAAATTTCCCAAAGAGAAAAAATAGCTAAATAGAATTTTAAAAAACACTACGTGCTCTGTACATCTTTATAGTTGCATGACACATTCTATGGGATAGACTTTCTGCAGGAAAAATCAACAGCTTAGTAACTGACACTACCATGTAGTGATTTTAACTCTTCATCATATTTTTCCGTTTTACTACAAAATTTATTCTTTTCAGAAGTCAACATGCAGGGTATTTTTTTTACCAGACCTTATGTTGTGCTATTATTATCTCATTATCTGTATGAGTCCTGTTTATTCCAAATGCTAGAAATTGCTTTAAACTGTCTCCTGGTCTCGCTCCAGAGGAAGAAAAAAGCAGCATGCTTGTGTGTGTGTGAGGAAGAGAGAAAAAGAGGAGAGTTCTGTTGTATGGCTTGGAGAGAAAAACTAGTTTATTGAAAGAAAATTGAAGTCATATTACATCTGTAGGTGTCTGTAGGTCTGGCATAAAACCAGGAGTGGCTGGTACCCTATTTGTTTAGTATTTAGCCACCCTCACAAAGATAGCCCATGCTCTCACCATGTCAGTCATTTGGTCTTGATTACAGCCTGGAAAATACTCAGGTGAGATCCCTTCATAGGTTAAATAGTACAGCCTCTGGGTACCCTCTACTGACCATGCAGTATGCTGAGCCATGGATAGGGATTCCAGTTTGTCACAGCTGCTACCCTTGCTCCCCTTTCCCCGAGAGGGCTTGTTGTCAAGAATCTGCGGTCTCATTCCCTCCTCCTCCCCATCAGCACCGAGTTAATAGGCTTCACGGTTTTGCGACGTGCAGAAGGTGGGTGGGTTTGTACGCCTGAGTGGAGGCTCCATTTTTTTCCTCTGTTTTGTCCCAGTGCAGACACAGAGTGGCATTTGCATTGTTTCTTGGGCTCTGCATGCCTGCAGAGGGGGCCAGAGAATCCAGCAGTCGCTGACTGCCTGATCCCAGTGAACGTGTCCTTTTAGAAAACCTGTGAAGTACGTAATACTTTGAACAGAGACAATGGGAAGCACAATGTAACTCAATGTTCTGATAAAGTATTGCCCTCTAAGGCAATCTGCTCATCACGTGTTTACTTCAGCAATTCACTAGCCCTTTTCAGTGCTTCTCTCTGAAAAAAACACTAATTTTTCTTGTTATCAGTGGTTTATATTTTTCACTTCAGCTTTTGTGGAATGTGTACCAATAAAGTCTTCATAATCTTTGTATTTTAAAGAATTTTGTCAGAAGTTAAATGCAATATGACTTTTCTAAGACAGTATGGAAAAATAAAAGAGAAATCATGATCCATCTGTAAATTCTCCATGTACCACAGTCATTTATTTCTTCATACTGAAATTTGAAATATGAGAACAAAGCAGAGGCAAAGCCAAATAAAAAAGCCACACCAGAAAGGAACATCTGCAAAATTCTCTTAAAAAATGCACAAATGTTATGAATTAAACCTTTTCTGGCTTTCCTTACAGCTGCACAACCTCACACTCAACAAGACAGGAAGGACTATTGAAATATTTCCTATTCACTCTTAAGAAGCAGAAGCTCATACCATTTATTGAAAACATTAAATAAAAGTCTGTGTGCTGACATAGTCAAGAATGTGTAACAGCTGATAAAGAATAAAAATAGGAATCATAAAATGCAATGTAAAGTGCGAGTAATTTCAACTTTCATCTTTAACACAGTCTTTATTATGGCTACAGTTGATTTTGCTAACAAGTAGTAAGGACCAGTGGAGAAGACGCTACATCTCACACTGAGAGGACATACAGAAACATTTGCAAAAAAGGAAGACACTAGATTGTGGAAAAGTGCTTATAAGAACAGGCATGTTTCTGTGACTTTTGATAAAGAATCTTATGGAATTCCAAAAATAATGACATGTGCCTTTTCAGACCCTTCTTTTGATATACCAAGTCATTATTTTAGAAAAAAACCCAATACCACCAAGGAAACAACCAGGTTGAAATAGTCAGAATTCAGAAGTCATTTATACTCGTCTGTAAACTCTTTCAGTCTGTTGGTTTATGGATCTTTTCCAAACTTAAAGCTTGTCTTAATGTTTAGGAAAGGAAACCTCAAAAATCTTGGAGAAATAGCCCAGATAAACTGCTTCATAATCAGTTAACTGGCTGCTTACACTGAAATATGCTTTGCACCACTGAAGTCAGTGTGAAAAGGATTTGGACTCAAAATAAGGCAAAAATTTCTAGCCACAGAGCAGATACTAAAGGGCAAAGCCCATTTCAGGAAGATTTTCGGTGGTAAAATTCTAGATTACATACCTGCTGATTAGTGTAAGAAAATTAATACAGATATTTCTCTTCTCAAGCATGTAACATTCCTCTATGCATGGATATCAGCACAATTATTTTACATTGACAAATATTCATTTTAAATTCTTCTTGTCCAATATATTACGTACTTCTATACTGTAGGATTTTGCAGACTGGTATTGTGTAAATGCATATGGCCACACTCTGCATCCAGAAGCAAGGAGTTTGAAAAGGAATATATCATCACTGAAATATGCTGTGAAACCTCTCTTACTGCAGTGGAGAACAAAGAGTTGCCAATGCAAAGTCTTCTACCAAAGGACCTCTCACACATCACAGCTGCCATGGCATTTCTGATGTGAAATGCCCTGTGAAACTGCATTTTGAGTTTTCCTTCATTACACATTGCTTTACAGACCCTTAAGCAAGAAAATATCTTATTTCCAATAACCGGGTAGAAACTGGAAAGATATCTACAATCTTTCTAGGCAGATGCACAATCTCTAAGGAAAGCTATAATGGAAAATAAATGCTAGGGAGGTGTTTACTAGTAGACAAAAACATTTCTTTATGGTTATGTATAATCTCATTTATAGTTTTGCAGGTGAAACCAGAATTTATTTATAAATAGAATACATCACTTTGCCCAAAGCCTAAAGCTATTCTGAAAGATGTTGGTGTTTCTAGAAGTGACACTGAAATGACAAATAACAAGAAAAAGTGCCAACCATAATATAAACTTTATACAAAGCAAACATTATGTGCTTGTGTTAAATATTTTATACTATTAGCATTGCTACTGAATATAGTGAATGGTGTATTTGTGTATAGGTTTAATCTTTTGACAAAAGTAGATTTTTGTTTGTAAGTGAAAGGCTGGGTACTACATTTCCAAAGACTGTGCTGTTACCAATACTGGAAGCACATGTCCATGTCAGAAAGTAAGAATTTTCCTGAAAAATGAAGCTGATTAAAGATTCATAAAACCATGCATCAAGTGAAATCAAAGATTTGCTGGATCAAAATTATTAAATACAGAGAGAGCGCACCAAGTATTTTTCACAGCATGTTAAAATAATGCATAGAAATTAACTGCCTCAGAGGACACAAGCTGGGCTGTATTACTGTCCTTTTCATCACAAAAAGATGGGAGAGAATGTTCATAAGTGGTTATCAACACACTGAAAAACCCCAGTCTCCTGTTTCCTACCTCTGACTTACTCTTTCTTCAAATCTAAACTCACTGGCATACAGCAGAACAGTGGTCCTGTGTCAGCCCACAAGAGGAATGGAAACACTGACAATGACAGTTATATTCAAACCTATAAAGAACCATATGTCAAAGCTGCAGATAGTAAGGACACCACCAGCTGCTAGTCATGTTCTGGCCTTTAAACCTCTGTATACATAGCCAGGACTGCAGCTTCATGATATTAAAATATTTCTAAAATCTCGGAGGAGAATTCTATATTACAAACACAAGAAAATGTGTATAGACTACATAAATTGAAATGTTCACATTAATTTTCACAAACAGGGACTTCCCTTAGCTGGCTCCAGGGTTTATGTGCTTTAGGATCAGGGTAGAGAGAATCACTGTCTGTATTTGCAGTGCAACTTGGCACTGAAGTAGCAAATAAACTTTGCTTTTGGCTGCTTTCCAAAGCAAACAGAACTTTTATCTCTACTTGAAACTTTTATTAAAACAACGAATATCACATCTAGTATTTATAAATTCCTTCTGTCCTGCACTAAAATGGACTATACAGAAAGATCATTTCGGTAATTAGCTCAAACCGAAACCCAGGGCAGAGGAAAATTTTTGCATAGTGCAATGTGTTAGGGTGGAGGGGTGATCAGATCTTGTGCTCCTCTATTCACCCTCTTAACTCTACAGTCTCCAGAAGAAGAAACTTGTCTCAGCTACAGTAATCCTGGGAACCCTGCTCTGGCATGGCTCATTTTCTTCCATTCACAGTGAACCTCCCTTAAAAAGTCATAAACTGCCCTGGAATATGGTTTCCTATTTTGAGTCAGAAAATTACTAGCTCATTCTTCTATTTATTCCATGATACGTGATGTACAATTTTTCTGATGCTATCAAGTATATTTAACACCCCAGTGAAGGTATCAGAATCAACTTTTTGAATGCTTAACTCTTATGTAAAGCTTGGACTCTTCTGTGTATAGAAAGAGCATTTACTTAAAGTTGGATCCGTGATACCTGACACTGGTAATATATTGTTCGCTGTTTCCAGCCATTCATGGATGGGCTCCAGATATTTCCCTGACAAATGAATAAATTGTATTTTATTTGAATACTCTTATAGTAGCTAGAAGCATTTTTCAACAAAGGACCTCACTCAGGGTGATATAGTTGGTGAACAGGCTTTCCAAATAATTTTTCATGAGCCTGTACTGTACTACTGTATACTAATAATGTACATGTTAAAGCTGTTGCACTCAGCACAGATGTTCCACTAACAGAAGTACTTCAAGCTGAGAAATTGCCTGCCGTTAATTGTACATTATTAAAAAATAACACTGTTTTATCTACCAATCCATCAAAAACCAGTTTATATATCTACTGTTACTGTGAGAAAGGAGTGAGGCTGAAATAAATGTTACCTTGCTACAAAACAAAAAAAAGCACATGGGAAAGATTTTAGAGAATGCCACCTACAACTTCTTGGCTTCTGTTCCTTTAACAAATGGAAACCAGGCATTTCCAGTGCAGGCAGGCATTGATTTACTTGGGGAGGTAGATTGTCTGAGCAATGCTCAATTTTGTAGCACGTGTTCTCCCTTTCATATGGCAGAGGAACTGCAGCGGGTCTATCCAGCAGCCCTGTCAGCCCCTGTCAAACCACGATATCCAGGAAATTAGGGATGGAAAAATGCACTAGGTCTACTGGTTTGTTAGTGCAGAGTATTTCCTTCACTCCTTGTCCAGGTCATTTGGAAAGACAAGGAAATTTCCAAAATCTCACATTTTTCTCCAGAATGCTCTACTATTTTCATCTGTCCCTATCACTTTTCCCCTATTTGTGCAAAAATTGGTGGTTTTATTCCAGCTGTTGCCCACAGTAGCAGAGTCAGCACAAAGTCTTTAATAAGTACAGGACTCCAATGCTTTTATTACAAAAAATCATTTTCAGCCTGTTGCATTCCTGCTTACATTTGTGCTACCGTTTCTCAGTTGCTGGAAGTCATCTGAGAAGAATACTGTTACAGAAGATGAGAGGTAAGCAGAAGCAAAGCCACACTGATCTGAGCATTACTGGCTACATAGCCATGGCAAAGCTGAAGAACCTACATAACAAACTAGTCAGATAATTGGATGTTAGCCTGAGCTGGTATCTGTGCTGCCATGACAGCATAGGCAGCTCAAGACTCTGGCATTTATCTTTCAAACACGACCTAACTGCCATTTCTTCCATTAGAGATAACACTGTTTTAACCAGCCCTTATATATCAAGCTGTTACTTATGTCAGTTGGATAATGTCTGCTCCCTGTTCGTGATGATGAAGTGTTTCAAGCTAGAGAAAATTTTCCTCATGGTTGCTGTGAAGCACTTGTCTTAGTCTTTCTGTCCTGTGCGCTAGGAAGAAGGGCAGCTTGCAGAAGCACGGTTTTGCCTTATCTGCAGCCTGAGCAGATTCTCCAGGAGTAACTGAGAAGCAGAAAGAGACTTGGGGGCTACAGCAGCATCACTCAATATCCCCAGTGCCTCTCTGCGTTAACACATTTGATTTCAGACCTCCATTTCACACTAGATTTATGAGGATGCTCCAGCCCTATGGGTCTCAACCAAAAATTACTAAAAGATTCAGAGAATGGGACAGAAATAACATGAGTGACATAACTTCCATTAGAAAATTTTAACATAAAAGAGTTTGTGAAGACAGGGATTCTCCTTCCACTAACATGGAGATAATCACACTTCTTTCATCATCCCATGATTAATGTAGTCAGAAATTACCACTGAATTGCATGCATGGATACATAGAAACAACAAAAGACACTGGCTCAGTTCCCCTCTTTTGTGCAGAATGTACAACTTCTGTTGTCTTTTTTCCCTTTTTGTTATGATATTGCCAATCCTGAATGAAAGAGCTTACAGACATATAAAAAGATTTGGATGGAAATATAATACCTGCATTTTTGTAATTTGTCATTTCTAAAAACCCAAAACACCATGCGTAGCATTTCTAAATTGAAATCTTCAGTTATGGCCCAACCACAAAAACATGCCTATGCTATCATGTGGATCCCAGCAATTACAGTTTGTTTCTATGATCTTAACTGTATAAAATCTCCAAGCAGTTATTTTGGACAAAACATATTTCTATGTTGTTGTTAAACCTTTTAAGATCACTTTCTATGAATTCTATTATATAATAAAAAAACAGGTTGGTATTTCAGACGGAGATAAAAAGTAGGAAATTTAAAGAACCTGATAGTACCTGATTGGCTTCATTTTGAAGAATGCATTAGTAGGTGACAGTCTTAAATTAATGCGAGTATCTAAGAAAGGTCTGGCCAGCCTGTGGCCATTTATGTCCTGCCCGTGTAGATATTTCCACTCTAAACTGCTCTAGAGGTGAATCTTCAGTGCTATGAAGTATATCAGGCTCCACTGTCGATGGATTCAGCTTGGATGCATTGAGGTTTGTCATGCTTCTGCCAGCTAAGATTAGACACCTCTTTTATTAGGCGGTTTTTTTCATGGTGTGTGTTATACTTCCATGTTGCTTGCTATTATTCCTTACAGAGCGCTGAGTTCCTGCTGTAGTCTGGGTCATCAGAGGGATATTTGTTAATGTATCTGCTTATATATACAGCATACATTGATTTAACTAAACAGTGGTAAATTTTTTTGCAAAATCTTCATTTAAAATTACATGTGCTTCAAATCACGGCAGGATATGGGAAAATTGGAAATAAGTCTTAGGAAAGTAGCTTAACAGGATACTTGGGTATCTACTTAGCATTATACATTGATGGTTTGAAAAATAAATATTCTTTGGGAATTGAAGAAAATCAGAAAATTTTCTTTCATTCATGCAACCATGTTTCTCTAGGTGAGGATTCCAGGTAAAAACAGAGTGGAAATTAAAATTAGTATCATTCTAACTCTAGATCAGTGTGTCATGGAACCAAAAGCAGAAAGTAGAAGCAATAGACAAGATACCAAGTGTCTCTTCCAACAAAAATTACCTCTGCTAATATTTATGTCATTAAATTTTCTTTCTTGTGAAATTTGTATCTAATCCATTTTTCCCAGAGGGAGCCTATAGCTTTGGTGAGGATAGATTTGTTCAAAGAGAGATTTCACTTCAGTAAGTAAACAAAATCCGCATTTGATAGGCATCATGAAAGAAAGTAGGGAAGATTTCATTTTCTTGGTCTTGGCAATGATCTTTTCAGAGGAAAAATGCATATGTTTTTCTTTGACCAGGGTGCTTGTATTATTATTGCTTACTCAAGCAAGTGCTTGAATAAAGATGGATATCAATGAACAAACCTAGGATAAATATCAAGCTATGATTTTTCATGCAGAATATCAGTTCATTTGTTAACCTGTATTATTTTTTCACAGAGTTTAACTATAAGCAGCTGTTCACATTTCATCCTAATCATTTTTTTATTACCATAAACCAACCTTGATGCATTTATTCAGCCTAGAGGATTCCATAATGCTTTGTTATCAAACAGTCTCTTCTTCAGAAAGGCCTGAATTTTGCTTTAGTGCTGTAAATAAATTCAGCTCAATGTTACATTTAAGCAGTATAAAATTCCATATATAAATAAAGAACATGCAGCAACACATAATGGACAAGATTTTGGAATAGCAATGTATTCTTTCACATACCACTTTAGTAAAGTTTACTACATCCTTGTTTAAAGGTTTTCAACGTACTGTACTCTATTTGAAGTTGATTCCTGCCAAAATGAAATCAGTGTCTGTTTTGTACTTTGGTGTTCAGTAGGTGATAAAGGACGAATTCCATCTACCCGTGCAACTCCCATCCCATTAAGAGACTGGCTACTGGAAACTCTGGTTTCCTGATTACCAGTGAAATCATTTAGATCACAGAATGTGTTCTGGATCAATCTCTTTTCTTGGGATGAAAAGAAGCAACAGAAGTCTGTACAAAATTATGGTGTCCTTTTTTGTGACTATTATTTCGAATTCTAGCTAAATTATGGATCCAAATCTAGAAACATAGTGTTCACAGATATAAGTGAAATAAAGGAAGAAGATTTATGAAACTGGTTGAGTGGTATAGGACCATAAATGTATTTAACTTCCAGTATCAGAAAGCTCATCAAATAGAGGTGCATTCTGTTAGTATCTGATTCCATACATTTCTGAGTTGTGAGTAATTATATCTGACTTCTGGGGGCAATCATGGGTTTAAAGAATATGAACTGTGTTGATAAATAACTGAAAATAATAAATTCAAATGCGAATAGGAGTCTGTTCTTCAGAAATTTTGGTCGTTCTGACTCAGCTGGTGTAAGCTGAGACTTTTCTTGGCCTTGTTCTTTCAGCAACAAATTCCCATTAAAAATCCTGGGCATTTGAAAAGCACGAGGATGTCAGATTTGGTGGCACTGGTCTTACACTCAGCTGTCAGCCATGATTGAGACAGAGAGATAAATGTACTGATAGTCCTGTGGTAGTGCAGCACAGTAATGAGTTATCCGGTCAGTCAAGAATGCTATGAGATCATTGTATGTTAAAGTAAGAACAACAGATTAATTAGATCAGATCCTCAAGTGCATATGCCTTTTAAGAAATGCCTCTGTCTTCCTCATTAAACAATGCCAGGATAAGCTATTTCAGATGGTAATGTGCTTAACACATACTTTCTCAATGCAGTAGCTGTTCTGTCTTCCCTGTCATGAGGATATATGGATTTCATTTTGTCACCCTGCTCAAGACTGAGAGCAGTAAGGATGTTCTATCTGTTTTCATGGAGGCAGAATAAGGTCTTTACAGGAAAAAGGGGCCTTATATTTGCGCCTTAAAAAAAAAAACCTAAATAAATTGCAGAATAGAAAATTTTAGATAAATTCCTCTTAGCCTTTGACACTTAGTCTACATTTCCCTCATCTTCCAAGACAGATTTAATCAATAGTCCTCTTTTCCGTATACTGGTAAATGTCTGCATAACTTATAAGCCACAGGCATCCAAGACAGACTGAAGGAACAAGCAGTACCTGGTTAAGACAGAAAATAGCAAGTGTTTACGAAAGGTACGATGAAGGTTTTCATGCAGCACAGTTTATCCAACTGTGAAAATATTAGTTGAGATATTACTGAGTGGGTGCTCAGAGCTCTTTTGGCCACTGATCAGGATAAACAGTCCAAGCAGAGGAGCTGACTACAGATTAGTCACATGTAGAGAAGACACAAAAAACTAAATGAAACACGATTGAAGAGAGAGCAGCATACTGGCTGAAAGATTAATCCAGCATTTCCTGAGTTATTTTTCCCTGTGTCATGCTCTTCAGTGAACTCTACACTTCTTCCCACCCTCTCAACTAATCCTAGCTTGCACTGTCCTATGGGTTTACACAACCTACAGTTGCAAATGTTATATCACATCCATTTCTTCACGATACTCTCTGTTTTGAGAGACAGTGGTATAATTGCTAAGAAAAAAAATTAGTGCAATAGAAGGAGGGCACAGGGTTCAACTATATCATCACATCGTTCCACTGAAAATATTATCTTAAAATCCTAGGCAAAAAACCCTAATGTGGCTTTTCTCCTTCATATGAAATCTCCCTCAATCACACTTCCACGACTTTTTCCACACTATGAAAGTAATTCTCACATTTGATTCAATTGTGTTTAAGTTTACATCTCAGAGAGTCTTTCTCAATAAAAAAGAGACTGCTCCCTCAGTAAGTTTGCAGATGACACCAAGTTGGGTGGCAGTGTTGATCTGCTTGAGGTGGGAGTGCCGATCTGCTTGAGGGTAGGAAGGCTCTGCAGAGGGATCCGGACAGGCTGGATCGATGAGCCGAGGCCACCTGTATGAGTCTCACCAAGGCCAAGTACCGGTTCCTGCACTTGGGTCACAACAACCCCATGCAATGCTACAGGCTCGGGGAAGAGTGGCTGGAAAGCTGCCCATCAGAAAAGCATCTGGAGTGTTGGTCAACAGCCGGCTGAACACGAGCCGGCAGTGTGCCCAGGTGGCCAAGGAGGCCAACGGCATCCTGGCTTGTATCAGGAATAGTGTGGCCAGCAGGAGTAGGGAGGGGATCGTGCCCCTGTACCCAGCACTGGTGAGGCCGCACCTGGAGTACTGTGTTCAGTTTTGGGCCCTTCACAACAAGAAGGACATTGAGGTGCTGGAGCGTGTCCAGAGAAGGGCAACGAGGCTGGTGAGGGGTCTAGAGAACAAGTCTTATGAGTAGTGGCTGAGGGAACTGGGGCTGTTAGTCCGGAGAAGAGGAGGCTGAGGGGGAACCTTATCACTTTCTACAACTACCTGAAAGGTGGATGTAGTGAGGCAGGTGTTGGTCTCTTCTCCCAAGTAACAAGTGATAGGACAAGAGGCAATGGCCTCAAGTTGTATCAGGGGAGATTTAGATTGGATATTAGGAAGAATTTCTTTACTGAAAGAGTAGTCAGGCATTGGAACAGGCTGC
>Ga0065711_1046192_pt1 | contig 13033 bp, 14 predicted proteins | sample Hoacrofraction12_FD_59098 | JGI IMG/M metagenome (GOLD analysis project Ga0065711, IMG submission 59098) | Hoatzin crop microbial communities from Cojedes, Venezuela - Epithelial fraction 12 v2 (version 2) | ecosystem: Host-associated > Birds > Digestive system > Esophagus > Crop | place... | reverse complement strand
GGCCGGGGCGGGGCCAGCAGGCGGAAGGGGCGGGGCCCGGCGCCGGGCGCGTTTCCGAGACAAAGGCGCCACCCCGCGGCGCACGCCGACCGCTGCGGGGAGAGACGGGCGGTTTCCAGCCCCGACGGCGGGGCCCGGTGCACAGCGGACGGCTGGAGGCCCCCCTTCCCCCGACGCTCCCGTCAGCGGGCGACAGCAAAGCCCGAGGGAAGCGGCAAAGACGGGCGGTCTCCCTTCCCCTCGGGGCTGCGGGTTCCCGGGCGGGCGGGGCACCCCCCGCCTCCCCCGAACGCCCCGGGAGCGGCGCCACAAGGGGCAGTGCGGGCTGGCGAGGTGACCCCGCAGCCCACCAGAAGTTACAGCCCGCGTCCCTGAACAGCTCCGTCCCGCGGGATGTGGGAGTGGGGCTGGGCCGAAGCGCGACCCTCGACGTCGCAGCCGCACCGAGACCCGAGCCAAACGTTGCCTCATAGCTAAGGGCAAAGCGGAGCTGGCTGCTGACATGCTTTCCTGCTGTTTAAGAATTCCTCCTCCTACCTACCTTGAACAGCGAAAAAAGGCATTTCGGAAAGTTAAACACAAAGCAGAGAAGTTCGGGGCGTTGCTTTAGTGCAGTTTGCCAGCTGCATTGCTGCCCCTTCGCCGAGCAGCTCACCCACAACCCAGCATCTGCTCCCAGCCAGCCAGCACCAGGCCAGGCGGGCAGAAGCATCACCGAGCTGCAGCATCGCTCTCCGTCCCGGCGTGCAGCTCCAGCAGCATCCCCACCTGTTTCTTCTCAGCACAGGTGCTGCAGGAGGAGCTCCTCTTATTTGTAAAGTAAGGTGATCTGCAGGGAATTAATCTTGGACTACATCCCAAAGCTGAAAGCAAGAGAAGATCAAATTTTGTACCACTCCGGAAGACACAAAAGTGCTTTTCTGAGACTGAAGAAATTTTAGTATCAGCAGGCAAACAATCAACCTCGTTCATATTTTACGTGCTGCTGTCTGTCTTCCCTTTAATTCCGTCATGTAATTGCAGATAATTTGGTTTCTAGACTGTAATCCGATACTTGCATGAAAGTGATATGAGTATCCTGCCATTACGCCCCTTTTACTCTGAGGAAACAGTTCAGGTATGAGATGCTTATCAAAGCGCAGGACCTTTGGGCTCCCAGCTAGAGCTAAGCTATTCTGACCTTGTTTGGATCGGGCAGGGCATTTGTGTACCTGCCTGGATAAGCAGAGGATGTTCTCCTTTCTGGAAGTATCTCAGCCTGCACCAAATATGTGCAGCAGGAGCAAAAAAAGCAGTGCGAGCACATGTAAGAGAAACCCCAAGTAAGGCAGGATGACTACAGACAGAGAAGGTGTAACACAGAGAATGAGGAGATTCAGGGATCAGACGTGGCTTGGGAAATACACAATAGGTATTTGGGAAGTGAGTCAAGCTCTCCGCTGGACCAATCTGTTTGCTCCTGCTCTATATCCGGTATCAGACTTACTATTTCATCACTGAGCAGAACAGAGGGACCACTGAGAAAAACAGGGTGGAAAAATGAAGCTGGATTTCAGTTCTCCCATTGTATAGCCTTCTTGATCTCACAAGTTTTCCAAGAAGGCAATCACCAGTTTCACAAGAGTGGAAAAGTATTGCGAGCTCAGAGGTCAGCAGAAACAATGCAAAACTTTACAGTTATAAACAGAACGAGAAAACCCACAGCCCATGCTGTGCTGGGACTCGCACAGCCATTCTGTCAAGGAGAGAAACAATAGCCTCTAACTTGCCAGCACAGTACGCATTCCAGACTGCCACCTGGGAATGGTCGCTGTGCCGCCGACTGTCAGCGGCTCCAGAGAGAGACTTACCCGCTGGAAACTTTCACCAGCCAGCTGGAAGAAGCAGCACAATGCATAGTTTTCTTACTGCATGAGGGAAGGAGCAAAGATATTGTCAGATGTCATCTGGTTTGTTATTCAGTCGTCTCCAGTCATCTGTTCCAGGAACTGTATTGGGACAAGAGGGGAATTCCTCCACGTAAAGCAAGCAGGGTGTGCTTTGCATTGGGGCAGCACCTCGTGCACTTATCTCTGCCATTCTTATCTCAGCAGACTCTGCTATCCACGTAAACAAGGCACAGTTTCATTGTCCTGGGGACCCTACACATTATACAGACGTGTCAAAGGGCATGAGAAAGATGCCTTCACAGCAAGATCAGGCACTGGCTCCACGCTGGACAGGAAGGAAGCGCTTGGCAGAAGTGGAGTTGAGCACAGCTCTTGTTTACATCCAAGATAAAGGGCAGAGCTGCCATCGAAGGTGTAGAGGTGATGCTGCATTGTGCTTTCAGACACAAGACAATCCTGCCCCAAAATGCTCAGTATCTGGTGAACTTCACCGAGCCCTTACTCACAGCATTGCTGCACCAGCTTTGTGCAAGCTGGTCAGAGCCTTTGTCGGCTGCAGGCACATGCCCTGGCCATTGCTTCTACCAAGAAAAGCACACGACCTTCTCCTCCAGCCCTTTCTGTTGCTTGTCCCCAATTTTGCAACCAGTTGGAAGTCAGTCTGTCATCCCAGCCTTGCAGGGTGGGGATTTCACACCTCAGCATAAAGCTGATAAAAAGGATTCTGTGCAGGGCACGTTGGGTTTGGTTATTGATGGTGCACATTCCAGCTTCGGGAAGTCCTTGGAAGCCTGCTGTTCATATTTCAGTCAAGATTTATATCCAGGAGAACAATGCTCTGTTATAGGAGGGCTTTGCTCTCCCAGCCACACCAGTAATTCTCAGCAGCTTTTTCCTGAGCTCTTTTCTGGCTCCCCACTTTGACTTATTGTCTATTATCACACATCTGTCAAGCATAACAAGGAGAGCTGTGTACATGCCTCATCCACTGCAAGGGAGTTTCTATATGCACTGAAATTTCAGTGCTCTGCTCTCTTAACCCCTACAGCACCATACACTTGCATAGAAGAACTGGTGAGAACTGAAGTAGGGCAAGTAGACATTTCATTGCCTCCTTTCTACAGTCCTTGCTTAAGGATAAAAATCTCTTAAAAAGCATTGATGTGCTTGTATGCCACAGTACTAGCTTAACCAGAACAACGTGACCATGCAGCGCATCTCCAGGGACAGATTCCCACCTGCATCCATCCGAGCAGACAACTCTCTCTGGTCTGATCCCGGACTCTGAATTCACAGAACATCTTTATTAACGATGGACCATGAGAGAGCGCTTAATTATTCCAACGCTGACTGTTATACAGCAAGCAAAAGGGATCCAGGAAAATGTTTTCCTGCGAGTAAATGATTGTGAGAAGCTGGCTGTAAACACAGCGCTTGGAGTCCAAACAACACAAAGCTGAATATTACCTGTCGCAATAAATTGCCAGCCTCAGCCTGCGTGTTCTGGGAGGAACCAGCTGGGGGGAGCGGACACCTGGCGTGCTGTTGGTTGGGCAACCCAACCGCGGTAATTCTCTAAAGGAGGGGAGAGACTGCAGCCCTCCACTATTTGGAAAGAATAATATGCAGACAAATCACAGAGCTTTTCTTAATGCTGCCATAATATACAAATAAGAGACTTAAGTATAATTATAGGTTGTATAATCAGTGTGAATAAAGAAATATGTAGTAATTGATGCCATATTTTATAAATATCCTAACTGTTTAAGAAACTGAAAATGTTTTCAAGAGAAATACTTTAGCATAATGATTATAAAACCCTTTAATGTGAGTGAGCTGCTTTCTGAAGCCAGTTTTAGATTCAGTCTCATGAACATAGAGTTAATTGCCCTTCTGCGCGAGTTGGATGTTAGCACATTCCAGCAGAGTGTGCATTTTCCAAAGTGCCAATTCCAACACATTCCACCCCGTGCAATTTCTGCCTTTTTATGCACAACACAAAACACACACACATCTGGGCAAGGGTAAAGTTAAGTGTTTATAGTAGTGAGCCTTGGAAATGGATTGAGACATCAACTCCTTGCCCATATGTTATTTGGATATTCAAGTGCAAATGTGGCTTTTCTGAATTCACCCCACAAGGGAGAGGACATTGATGTGCAAATGGAGACAGTGGGGAGAAGGGATGCAGGGTGCCTCGGAGGGTGCAGGTGGCTCACTCCTTCTTCCTTTTCAGAAATAAGCAGCTGCCCCATAGGGGCAGGGCAAGGGGACGATGCTCACCGGTGCGAAGGGGAAACCCTCAGGAGACAGATCCTCAGCTGAAGGAGCGCCCAGGGCAGCTTGCCTGCAGGTGCAGCGTGCTGGCACTGCTGGGAGAGGATGCTCAGGGAGAACAGGCAGGTGCATGCTTTGCCTCTTCCCCAGTGCATCATTCCCTCCTGCCCGAGCAGGCAGCGAGACACGGCCCCTCCAGTGTGGGCTGCACCCAGCCATCCTGCCAGTCCCATCCGCCACGGAGCTGCCATCCCGCCCTGATCCCATCCAGGCCACAGTAATACCGGTAAGGGACATTCCTGTCCCCTGGCCATGCACAGTCTCAAGCACAAAGCTCATTTTCTGTATACAACTCACATACCAAGTTATAGAGGAAAAATGCAAATGAAAACACGACACAACTCTATCAAGAGGCCTTGCAGAAACAAAGCGTTTCCATCTCCAAAAGTAAGTATCACCTCAGGTTTGGTCCCGCAGGATGAAAACAGAGGATACTTTGTAAGTAATGCTAAAAATAATAAAAACGTCCCAATTTGGACGTGGCTTTGGGGCACAACACAATGTGTATTCACAACTGCCAAACAGCGACTGCAGAGGAGTTTGTGCAGATGACCCCTTGCAGAGGGCTGTCTCGGAGCACAGTGCTCCCCAGGGTGTTGGGTTTCTGCCTTTAATAAGCTGGTGATGAGTGACCCCTCCTTCACTCCTGGGCCTTCTCCCAGGAGTCAGGCAGAACAATTTTAAATCCAATTTCCTCTTACAGATCTTCTGAGACTGGGGGGCGAAGCGCACTGCTGAGCAAGCACAAGTCCTGGCTCCGTGCTGCAGCCTCGCTGCCTCAGCCAAGCGTCTGTCACCACATAGGACAGCCATGCGCCACAGCGGAGTGGCATTTCTGCCCCCGTTTCAAGTCCCAGCCCCGGGCCTTGGGAAGGTTGTGTTTTCCCAGGGCACATAGGCTCAGGGCTCTAACATCAGGATCTTTAGCAAAGAGCAGGGACAGCCACCATGCCCAGGCTCTCCACACAGCCCCTGCTGCTGGCCAGTGCAGATGGAAAGGCTCTTACAGCCAGCAAAAGCCCTGCACCTCCACAGCGACTCTGCTCCTCATGAGCAAACTGCCTGCAGGATGGCAGAGACAGGGCGATGCACCACGGACTGGCTCTGCCAATGGCCAGCAAATAGACACCGGGGAAGCTCCCGGGGCAGCAGCGTGGCAGACAGGGCATGCTGTCCTCCACTTGCTTTCGTTCAGTCCACCTCCACTTCCCTGCAGCTCCACATCAGCCCAAGGCTTGCACCAGCGTAACCACCAGAACCACTGCAACCTGCTGCAATTCTCTTTGCTCTTGCAAATGAATTCTACCAGCATTCAGGCACCTCCCTCCCAATCAGCACTGCATGTCTCGCATGCTCTGCCACAGTCAGGGACATGCTGAGAACGGCCTTGTGCCCACTAATTACTTTGGCATGTGGGCAGTGGGAAAACAGCCAGGCTCTGCATTGAGTTAAACCATTAACCATTTTCTCTCCTTGGAATCACTCTCCTGTCTCTGAGCTTTCACAGTAGCCTTTCTGCAGCAAGGCACAAAGGATTCATCACTGCATGGTGTATCCCAAGTGTAACGTCTGGTGTTCATCAAAACGGAGCCAGTTCCCCTGTTCCTAAAGGCCACAGCATAAGCAATATGGTGCAGCAATACAGCTGCTGATCAGCAGCCTGGGGCCAAAAGGCTCAGGGACTGCGACCAGCCAGTTTGCATTTGCACCTTCGAGCACTTTTCTCAGTCTTTCTAGGCAGGCATGATGCACACAGAGTGCAGCAGCCTACAGAGTCATGGTGCCATAACTGGGCAGCTAAAACCACCCTCAAAAGGGCCAGCATCAGCAGCTACCACTTGACTGCAAAGTAAATATACTTGAAGAGTCTATGTGGTGACACGATGCTGCGGTGGAGCCGAAATGCAATGACGCAGCATGCTCCCCAGGTAGGTCATGCTCTGTTTATAGCCAGGCTTTTCTGGACCTGAACGAGGGTTTGCGTTCTCAGTCACCAGCAACTCTAGTTTGGGAAGGACAACATTACATTTGGCTCTGTCTCAGAGCTAAACACTGCCCCATCCATCAGCAGTTTGGCTTCTCATTCATATGATGAGCTTGATCTTGAAACCATCTGTTTTCCCTCAGCTTGCATCCAGCTTTCACTCGGACAGCAGAGCCCTCTCCAGCTACAGCCCCTGGGCTTGGGGGCAGGAAAGCCACTTCACTTGCTGGTCTTAGCAGCTGAAAACCAGGGCTGACTGCAGACACACACCAATGACCCTTCTTTTGCAGGTAGAGGTGAGACTGGCAGGACTTGCTAGCGAGGAAGACCAGAGACGTAGCCCTGGGACAGAGCTCAGAGGATAAAGTCAGGGCTGCGTGGGCCAGATCCTTGCAGCAGGGCAGATGCCATGCAGCTTGGAAACACCCAGCCATGCGACCCTGCAGCACACAGAAAAGGTCTCCAGGAAAGAGGTGCTTGGCACAGCCTATGACTCCAGGAAAGGAAGATGCTCTCAGCAGTGGGAAGAAGCCTTCAGCAAGTCTGAGAGTCTGTGATGAGTAGTTTCCTTCTTGTAATATTTGCTTTAACCTGTCAGTGTGTTTTCTGCTCCCAAACAACCATGGTCTGGATTCTGTCACCGAGAGGCTCCAAGTGTGCTGGTTGCGGCTTGGGGCTTTGTTTCTTTTCCAAAGAGTGGAACCAATGTGAACTTCACAGAATTGGTCCTTCCCTTCCTCTTTGGGATGCTTTTGCTTTATCTCAAGGCTGTAACGAACTGACAGGTTGGAGTAAATGCACATTTTGAAAGGCCCTAGCAGACAGCAGTGCCTCTCCGCGCTGCACACTCGGCACTTGGGGTCCCCGCAGCAGGGATCACAGTGAGGATCCAACACGTGCCCTGGCCAGCAGCTCGTGGCTCCAGCATCCAGGTGGGAAGAAGGAGCAGGGCTACGGACTGTGCCTCTTGCATGGGCTCGCCTGTGAAGCCAGTGGCCTCAGGCCTGCAAAACGGGCCATGGACAGCCTCACCTTCTGATCACTGCCCTGCAGTCCCCACCTCCCCAGCCAGACCTGGCCTCGGCAGCAGCTGCAGCAGCACCCCATCACTGGAAAGGCTTCTGGCACCGCGGAAAAGGCTGATCTGCAGGTTGTGGGGAAAGCCCACGAGTGCCTGGCACTGCTTGGTCAAGGGCACTCTCCTCCAGACTGGAGCTGGTTTTGAGCCCAGCTCCTGAAAACCCTGCAGCAGAGCAGGGCAGAGGGAAGGAGCTGTGCACGTCCATCAGCCGGTCTCCTTGCTTCGGACCAAGCAGAGTCTTGCCATCCGAGCTGCACAAACCAGCTCTAAAATCTGCAGAAATGAAGTGACAACCCTGCACACTCCTAGTGCTGCAGGATGGAAAAGAGTGTTTTCTGCAGATGTTTCCCATTCACTGGGCCAAATCTAGACTGGCACAAGCCTGAGCAACACGCAGAGGAGCTGTATCAGACAGCCTCCCACGCTGACAGCCAGTACAGTAACTCCTGTCCAGCCCGGTGGGGACACCGCGCAAGGCTCCTTCAGCCTGTCAGTGGCTTTCCATGCCAAGTTTGCAAGAGCAGGTGAGGTACCACATAGTGACGATAACGAAAACCAGCTGCTGGGGAAGTATCTGGAGACAGCGGCAAACTGTCAGGCTCAGGATAAGTAGTGTCTCCTACAGCATGGAGACAAGATAGCTGCATCTCTGGGAGGGCTCCACAGAGGTCATTTTGCAGGAATGGATATGGAGGAGATTCTCATATTAACCCTTTGGTTGACTTGAAATCTCACAGTTGAAATCTTCGTTGTTTCTGCCAAGAACATTAGAAGTTCAGTTGCTGAACAAGGGAAGGTCCCTTGTCAGAGTCGGAGCTGCGCCAGCTGCCTCCTGCCGCAGAGCTCCCCGGGCAACGCCGACCCCCAGCCCACTGCCCCCACCCAGGAGCACGTAACCCCCTTGGTGCTTGTTTCCTCGGCTAGAGCCAGCAGGAGCTCGCCTGTTCTGGCTCCTGAACCTGGTCATAACGAGAGCAACCGCACAAAACTCGGCTCGAAAGCTCCCCTCTCCTCTGCTTGAGTTACCTTTGAGGGGACTCCTGTGAATCTCATAAATCAAACGGAAAAAACCAACACAGCACATGCTTTCAATCGCAGGCGTAGCCCACTGGCAGCAGGCACCCAAGCCATCAAACTGCATTTCTGGGAGCCAAGAAACACCTCAGGGAAGTTGAAGCATCTCCGCTTCTGCTTAGTCACATACATTGAATCCAGGTGCTTGGAGGACACAAACCAGGACCTCCAGACTCAAAAAAGTGATTTAAAATCCTAAGTTCTCTATATCTTAAATTCATCTTCTGCCTTTTAACCTTTAAGTGACTTTGTTCAGCTTTCCTAGCCCTGCTGCCAGAGAAGTTTCCTCCTTTAGGAAACAGAGAAAGTGAGGACTTTCTGCACCAGCTGCCCACAGCAGCTGAGGCACTGCAAGTTTCCTGACCGAACTGGAGAGGGTGGCAACAGAGCAGCCACAGACGTGCTCAGGGAAAGGCTGCCAGCTTGCCGCCAGCTGCCCAGTTGCAGGTACGTCCAGCCATCTGGCATCTCCTTCCACGTCTTCCCCCACAGCACATCTCTGCCCCGAGCACAGCTGCTGGCAACAGAGCACCCTGCAAGGGCCAACTTCGGGAGGGCACGACAGCAGGGAGCATGCTGGCATGCCAGCAAGCAGCCCTGGCACGTCAGTTTAACATCTCCAGTGCATTAGAAAAACAAGCATAGCTCAGACATTTACCAAGAAAAACCTAGGGCTTTAAAAGTCTCTTCCTTGGGCCAACCAAAGCAAGCCCCTGAGCTGAGACGCCAGGACAGCAGCCTGGAGACCTGGATGTGCCCCACAGGCCAAGGTGCTGGCTTTGGAACAACATGTTGCCTGCTCAACACACCGGCCCAGACAGCCACGGTGAAACACATTAAACCAGTTCTTTTGTGCTTAACCTCCTGTCAAGAAAACAATTGCATTTGCATCCGCTACAAGCCAAGCAAAGCCAGAGAGTCTGCTGGGAAAGCAAAAAAAAACTGGAAGGGCTGAGCTGTGTTTTGGGTTAGGGCTGAATCCCTCCTGGCTTTCCTTTCAGCCTGTACAAACCTGCACGTGTTTCCGAGGGCCTGGGAAGGTGCTGCTCACGAGGACACGCTTGATGCGCGGTACCCGAAGGGAAGCCTTTCTGACTGCACTAATGGCAGAGAGCGCGTAAGGAGTCTGCATCAAACCTGCCTGTATGGAGGGACCGAGATGCTAAAGCCCAGAAGGCAGGTGACAAGGAAACAAACTGAGCATTTTGGAAAGACATCATGCATTTCCAATAGGATAACACACTATCTAGGTCCCCGCCCTTAGGCTGTTTAATGATCTGTGCAAGCAGCATGTCAGGCCCCCTCAGCAGTGGCATGTAATGGGTCTTCAGATCGCTGTGCTACACAAGGCCATGCTGTGCAGCGTGCCCAGCTCAGAGCCACAGCCTCAGCTACTCCCAAGACTCACATCAGCATGCAGGAACCCAATTGCCCATGTAATGCCTCCCTATTCCTCCTGCTGTTCCCACACTGCTGCAGGACAGCAGAGGAAGCACTTCCTCCTCCTCAGCAGAATTTGCCCTATGCAGCTGAGAACGCTGTAGTTCAGGAGGAGTAGGATGTATCCTGGTATATGCACCTGGGCCCCCAGCATTAAACACCCAACTTCAAGAGCTGGCAGGCAGCCAGAGGCCATGCAGAAGAAGTGCTGGCATCTCATCAGTCCGTGCCACCCTCCAAGCCGTGGTCCAGTCACACATGATGTGGGGCACAGACTGCCTGCTGCACAGCGCCAGCCCTGCAGTCCAGTGCTTTGCGCTGCCCGCTGAACCGCTGCACACATCTATTGCCAACAGACGCTCTCAATCACAGCACAGCACTGTTCACATTTAGCAAGTCAGGACAGCTTTCAGCTTAGATATGCTTATTTCTGCAGCTGGCAGGGCAGCTTGTTTTGCCCCAGACACCCTGCCAAGCTCCCCACCACATCCTTCGTGGTCTCACTTCCCTGCAGCAGCCCCCTCACCAGCACTGAGCCCCCCGGGAGCCAGCGTATGCAGGGTGCCCGAGGCCAGGCAGTTTCCAAGCAGATGAGGAATGAGGGAATTAAGAACTAGGAGATCTTTCTAATGGGCATGAATAGTCTCATTATTGAGAGAGGGCAGGCACACGCTGCCCCTGCTCTTGCTGCCCTCAGCACATCCCTGATCCTGACCGTGCTCCCAGCTGGGCTCTGCAGTGACTCTGTCGGGTTTGTCAGGGCTTTCAGCCCCAACCCCTCTGCATTTGACTCATCACCATCTCATCGACACTCCTCAGCCTAATCTTGCTTATCTGTCCCCAGACCAGCCAGCCCTTGCTGGCCACATTTCCAGCTCCCTGGTCCTGCACCATTTCCTCCTCCAGCCTGCAGCTCCCCCAGGACAGTGCCGGCTCTGCCAGTCCCCAGGCAGAGACGGGTCCATGTATCTCCTCCACCCTTCTGCTTCTCCCCAGGGGCATCCAAAACACTACAAAATTACTGCAAGGACCTGGGGCAAACCGCAGAACACGCCGCCTTCCCTCCCTCCCAAAAAACTGACAGTCATCAGAAACACTCAACATGTGAGCAGAAAGTGGTGCAGATGATATTGTATTAAAGAAATCAAGTGTGAAGCACAGGGCTATTGCATTTTAGAAATGACCAAAGGATTGTGTGCTCTGTGCGTAGCAGGAAGCATCATCACTAGAGCAGCTGTTTCTAACTGCAACCTGCTAGGAGTAAAAGCAATTTATGCCAGTGATCCTTGACTTTAGGGCCCAAAGTTGCACAAGATCAAACCACAGAGAAAGAAAACATCGAACACACATTGCTTAGAGCAAACAACAGGAGGAGAACTGCCAGTCACCAGCTAATTACTGCAGAAAATTGTGTGAAATTACCAATGAAAAGATCAATATGAACCAACTAGATTTGTTGCTTTCGGACACTGTAGGAAGCTGGCTGGCTGAAACTCCTGCACGCTCTCCACCTTCTCACTTTTTGTCTTGCTTTAAAAAAGCATTAGGATTTTTTGGGCAAACGGGTCAGTAATGCTGAACAGAAATAGTTATGGCCAGTGAATCACAAGTTAATGTAGTGCAGTTGTTATAACACAAGACAGCCCAGAATGCTAATGCTTCTGCTCTCATTGAGTCCTGTGGGATTTATGATGCTGACAACACAAATAATATATTCCTTTGGGAGCTCAGTCAAGAGTTGTCAGTGCTGCTGCTGGAAAGTCTCCTCACTGGCTTGTTACCACATCATCTATGACCTGGGCAATTTGAAGAGGCCAAAGACAGGTTGTGAAGAGTGGAGCCTGCATCACTTCTCTTCCCACACACAGAGCCAGTCTCGTGCCAGCGAGATGCCATCTGCCCAACCTTCCCCAGGCTCACCAGCACTTGCCAGTTTGGTGCAATAACATCAATCCCTGCTCGCGGCGAGCGACAGCAGAGCTGGTCCACATAGCCACACTGATGCCCGGCCAGACGGGTACCCAGGAGCAGGTTGGTTCACGCAGCCCCACAGGCTGCAGGGTGGTTTTTTGGCCACAGATTGTGTTTCTGTGGGTAGGGGAAAGGATAGTGAGACCACACAGGCTCCGAGCAACGTTTCACTTCAGAAGCTTTTATGGAAAGGCTCCACCACAAGTCTCCTTCTTCAAAAACCATCTTTGTCTTAATACAGAAGTGCCACATACATGCTGCTGAGCTGCCCCCTCCTCCCGGGGGGTAGACCTGCAACACAGCTGCTTCCCACCCCTTGCTCCCACTTATTTGAGCCAAGTGCTCTCCACTGACAGCTCCCATCACCGTTACCGTCTGATAAGGCCCAGCAAAAGGCAGCGCTCGTTGGGGCTCAGGCAGCCAGGACAAGCTCAAAGCCTGCACACATCCCCAGACCTCACTCTGCAGTCCAGACCCATCCGTGGCACTCGGCAGGGTGACAGCTCTGTCCCATCCACCTCTCCTGCAGCAAGCAGGTTCCCCTGTGGGACCCAAATCTGCAGGCAGTGCCAGTGGTGTCGGGGACAGCTCAGGGGCCTCAGGTGGGCAGGGAGAGGGACCCTCTGCAATGGCTGCAGTTGGTCTGCAGGGAACATCCCAGCATCTGCAGGGAGCTCAGGATGCTGCGGGGGCATAAGGGCCACCGGAGGGCAACGTGATGTAAGGGACAGGGCCCGGCAGGAATTAGCCCCTCCTCAGTCATCGCCTCTAATAAGAACAACCCGTGGTCAGCACAAAGTCCTTCACATTCACTTACAACATGTATTTATAATACCAACAAAACCACAGGACATAACGGTCTCAGACACACTCGAGAGCATCCAGGAACTTCACACAGAAGAGGGTTTCCACCAGCAGCAATTCCCCGGCAGAGGCGAGAGGGTTTTGTGGTTCGGGCTGTGGACGGAGGCGCAGGAGACCTGGCTCAGCCCCACACCACAGCAGCCCCAGCCGTGCCGCACCACGACGGCTGCACGGGCAGGGCCCCCCACACGGACGCAGCTCAGACATCCATGGCAGCGGCTGCACCGGGAAGGCGTCGGGCCGCATTGCCACAGCAGTGCCCAGCCATGGCCCCTGCAGAACACAGCCCCGGCTCGGTCTGCACCCCAGCACTGGCTGCATGCTCGCTGCCCTCCCCTGCTCTGCTTCCACTGGATCCTGCACCAACCACTACTCCCTGTCTTCCCCCCCCCC
>Ga0065711_1046191_pt1 | contig 13033 bp, 10 predicted proteins | sample Hoacrofraction12_FD_59098 | JGI IMG/M metagenome (GOLD analysis project Ga0065711, IMG submission 59098) | Hoatzin crop microbial communities from Cojedes, Venezuela - Epithelial fraction 12 v2 (version 2) | ecosystem: Host-associated > Birds > Digestive system > Esophagus > Crop | place... | reverse complement strand
GACAGGACAAGGGGCAATGGGCACAAACTGAGGCACAGGAAGTTCCGTCTGAACATGAGGAAGAACTTCTTCCCTCTGAGGGTGACAGAGCACTGGAACAGGCTGCCCAGGGAGGCTGTGGAGTCTCCTTCTCTGGAGATATTCAAGACCCGCCTGGACAAGGTCCTGTGCAGCCTGCTGTAGGTGACCCTGCTTCGGCAAGGGGGTTAGACTGCATGATTCCCGGAGGTCCCTGCCAACCCCTGCCGTTCTGTGATTCTGTGATTCAGCCGACTACTTCTGAGCTGTCTCTCCACATCTGGACATGTCATGAAGACAAACAGTTTCCTTTCAATGGAACAGATTAAGTTAAAGATCTGTGTGTTATTTACACTGTAAGAGCTCATTATTTTTATTGTTACTATTTATTTACTGACATTACTAATACAAAGGCTTCTGTTTTACTGCAGGCTGGTATATGAAGTGCAATGAGCTGGGTCACAGGCTGGAGGAATTATCTTCCAGTACCTTGGGGGAGATGCTGTTTCTTCACATGTTTATTATTATCCAGTATTTGAATATTTCACCGTCTGCAGTGGCATGTGGAATTATCAAGATTTTTAAAGAATTTTAGAACTAAACACGTTTTTTTTCTCAGGTGTAGTAAACATATCAGCTGTCCTCTGTAGTACATATTTAAGTTCACTGGAACAAGAGCAAGGTGACATGCAGTGCACTGAGCTTTGTTCCTGCAATTTTTTTAATCATTTGTGAATTTTAGGAACAGGAAAGTGTAGAATATTTGTTAGAACCAAGATATTAATGACTTCCAAGATAACATCACTGAGATTCAAGTATCTTTGTAGCACTTTGTGCAATCTGACAGGAAAAAACAGGATTGTAAATTTCTAAACCTAACCATGTTTGTGGCAAGCTTCTGACCCTTTTGTGAATGTAAAGAATTTCCTCGAAGCTCTGTATTACCGCAGGTCATGTTCTCCGTTGCAGGTGGACATACTTCTGATTTTAATACAGCTTTACAGTATAATCCTCTCCCACAATGTCAGACATTTAATGCACAAGCTATAAGCAAGGATCCAGCAGTTGTGTGGTTCCATAAAAAGTCTTTCTGCCAAGTAATGGCAATATCAACTTCAAGTATAATATGATTTTTTAAAATTATGAAAGTAAAGCTTTTTGGAGAGAACATTAATTTAGGTGTTTTGATGTCAAACAGTTCTAGCACAAAATAAAAAGACATTTCTTAGGAAAAAAAAAATGTTATCTGAACACAAAGTTCCTGGGTGCTTCATTCCAGTAATTTACCCCTGAATCCCAAGACCTGAGCATCAGTAAAAAACTTAATAATAGAGAATGTCTTAAAGCTCCATAAATGTTCCATCTCCTTCTAATGGTTTTACCACAGGAGGACCTAATCTAATCCATAAAATTTGGGGTTTCACGGGTTCTCACAGTAAAGTACATAAAACTGTTTCCATCAAGGGCAAATAATGACACTTAGTGTGATGTCAAAAATACTTTGATGTAAAATGAATGCCTAGTTACTATTCAGTAACACTTTAGATTAGGAGGAGATAGTATGAGGAAGTTAAAGTTTGAAAGCAATCTTTTATAAAGACACAATCAGCATTCTAAGGGCTGGAGTGAAATAGAAGGAAAACAGCAAAAACTTTTTTAAAAGCTGGTTTTAAGTGGCATCTTAAACATCGCACCAAATCACTCCTTTCTGCAAGAGTGCTGTAAAGCAAAGGTGTCTTTCAAAGTAAAAAACTTATTGGCAAAGGACAGCCTTCTGCTGTGTGAGATCATCTCATGTGTGAAAACTCCTTGGCTTCATCTTGAATTAAATGTGAAACATGAGGAGCATCGATAAAAAAAGAGAAGTGGTGATTTCTGGTTGTGGATGGTTTTCCTCTTTCATCTGTTAATTCCAGTTCTGCATTTTAGTGAATTTATTTTCCCTGCCCTTCTTCGCTGTTGTTGCCTTGGAATAAAATATTTTGTATCAGAAATGAGTCATATGGCCTGCCATCTGCCTCCTCCACCTTGAAGTGCACCGAAGTATATAGCACACTTAGACTCAAGCTGTGACCTCAGTGTAAACTGAAATGTTGGTTGCATCCATTCAGGCTTGTTCAGTGATTATTGTATATTGCAAATCTCTCTGTCCTCCCTTGAAGCTATGCAGCAGTTACTGCTGGGGAAATGTTCATCTATCACTCTCCATTCCCGATTGCTGCATTGAACCAGGCAGAGTGGGATGATGTACATAATACCCTTTGGGGGGTTTCTCTGTGAGTAGGACAGATTCTGTTTGTGTTTCAACAAGCAAAGAGAACATTATGTTCTATATTTCAGTTATTCAGCTGAGGTTTTGTTGAACAGGATATGATGATTTATTACCCTAAGTACTGTTATCCACTTGATATATATTAATATTAAGGTAGGTGAAATAATAAAGACCCTCTTTTACGCCTTCAGTTGCTTGTGACGGCGTGGCTGGGTCTCTCCATTGATGTTTGCTCTGCTGTTCATGGTTGTGTTATACAAACTCTTTTTCTGGCCCCTGTTTTTCCCAGATCAGATTACCTATATATTTCCAAAGCTTATTTGGGCTGCAGTCACTCCTTTCAGACTTCAAACAGTAAAAGTCTTCATCAGTCTGCAGTCGCTTTGTTTTTCCCTTGTTAGCTGAATATTGTCAGGAAAGAATATATTGCTACTGTTAAGATGATGGAGAAGTGCAGTAAGCATTCCCGGTCAGTGCATTTTCTGTTACTACTGAAAGTTGAATTAGGATCCAGTGGAGTCCAGCAAATCTCAGTGACTCATAGAGCTCATATTCTATCTTTGTGGTTTTCCACTTGAAACAATTGTCAGAAGTTTCTGGTTTCATGAGTTGTTTTGCAAATGCCACAGTTTTAATTAGATGCTTACAGATGTTTTTCCTTGAATTGTAATAGCAGGAAATTCTTGGGCTGTTGATTAGGAATTGCATTGTTATCTGTACCTTAAATTTCAGTGATAATGGCAGTAATTATAACACACACTTTATTTGGGCTTAGTCCTAGCTAGGGCAAACTGTCTTGATAACTTCCTTAATCAATAAATTAATGAACTTTTATTTTTCTTTTTAATTCTTTGAGCAAGCCTACAAATCTTTAGCCTGTCTTTTTAGGAAAGATGCAGATTGCTTTGTTATTCTAAAGTGGTTAAAACAACAAGGGCAGAGGGGGTGCTAGAATTTTGCAAGGGTTGCCATTTTGGTTGAAAAATCATTTTATTTCACAGGAAGCATTACTTCAGCATTTTTATTTGCTTATTATTTATTACATTGTTTACTCCAGTTGTATTCTTTGCTCTACTGTGAATGCACATTTGATCTTTGCTGTTGGTGAGGCTGACAGTTCCTGATATTCAGTCTCCTTACTATACTTTACTGTACAAATAGTTCTTCCTGTGGTGATTCTCCAAGCTGATAGAGGATAACTGAAAACTGCTACAGTTAGAGATTATGACCCATCTCTTTGTACATGAGTTTTGTAAAAATCTCACATTTTGAGGATTAGCACAGAAATGGCCTTGTATGCTATCAATAGCAGTTTGCACCATATTTATGTACATAAAGTCCCAGCAATTATTCTGCTCTTTAGAAGTGCTGAGTGAATCACAAGCCTTTCCCAGGTCTTCCAACTTGCAGTGTGCTCTTTCTGCACTAATGCTGCGTCCATGGGTACCTTGCTGCTTATTCATGGTGACAGATATTTATTTTTAGCTGTGAAAAATCTTTTTCCACCTTTAGAAGAAAGTTTTCTGTATTGCTACACAGTGCTATGTGCTATGAGGCAGCAAAATTTTTCCTTTTTACCTTAGAGTTTTTAAAATTTGGATACTTGGCAGTATGTGTTGGTCACTAAATCAATTTCTTCCCCTGGCTACAGTACTGAACTTGTTAAAACACTTGCTGATTGTCATCAGGATAAAATACCACCGAATGTACAACTAATATCCTTTCCTTGGATTTTTAGTGATTAATTCCATGACAAATTTGTCAATTCATAACGTCCTGCTTGAGTGATACATAAAATAAGAATTGTAGACAAACTGAGGAGACTCCGGGGAAAAAGCTAGAGGAATGGCAAAAAAATTAGAATGCGTGCTTTGCAAGAGAAAACAAAAGAAATTATTATGTTGCTGGGTCAAAAGAAAGAGAAATTAAAACAAAGAACATGGCAACTTACACATTTGATGTGTAAAAGGTTGTTACAGGTAGCAGTTCTCCACACTTACTGGCAGAAGAACAAAATGAACTCAGGTTAATGTACAGCAAAAATAATTATGCTGAACCCTAACATTCCCGATCAGTAGGAACTGTTAAGCAATATAACAAGTTACTGAAGGATGTCATGGTATGTCCTTCACTGTTGTTTTTTAGGATGAGATGATACAATATCTGTCAGGGTTGATCTTTACATACTTGTTCTTAGCTCTGTGCAGAACCTTTCAGTTACAGTAATTATTCCGTTTTGCTGATGTATCATTTCTCTCCTACCTTTCTCAGGAGAGCAGTACCCCTTCACTTCTGCCAAGTCAATTGTTTAAGTCAGAATTGTGAAATAAGCCTACCATGTGTTTCTACAGTTCTTCACACCAAAGATGACCATTTCTGGCCCGGGTTTTGTCAACAGGGTTTTGGAGTTTATGACTACATCTGTAAATACAGTCTGGATGGATACAGAGCAGTGGTAATCTAAACAATTAAAATCCATGGGATAGGTTGGTGAGTGACAAAGTGTAGGAAAATGGTTCAGGGATTTCTGACTTACCCAGCTGTAGGTATTGGATTTTTTCCTGTTTCTGTGCTATACCTAAAACAGAGATAATACATAACTACTTCGTAGAGTATCTGAGTTTTTCACATGCTGCAATACTGAAATCTGAATTTAACTATAAATTGGTTTCATTTTGTCATGTAATAGTTGCAGTCATGATTTTGTAAGAGGAATGGATGACTTTTTCTCTCTTTCTTTTTTTTTCGCCTTGTACAACTGGCAAAATGTTCTAGCAAATGTGAAATGAAGTGCTAAAAACAACAGTGGATTACTGAAATAGTGTAATTTAATAAAGTGCAAGGAAAATGACATAAAAAAAAATTTAGCCATCTATGTGTTCACTGCCATTTTGGACATGATTATTACCAACAGTTATGGTCCTTCTAAGAGATGCTAAAAAAATTGAACAAAGAAAAAACATTAAACTACCCTTACAATTCAGTAAAACCAAAATAATGAAAATACTCAATTCAATTTATACAGTAAAGCTGTTCCCACAACAACAGTGCAAGAGGTTGAAATAGGTCACAGGCAGCCCTCCTTACATTGCTCAAGAACATTAGAAGGTTTAATCATTTATGGATTATCTCCTAGAAACAATGATCTGGTGCAGACAGGTAATCCAATCCCTCTGTCTTTCTAACCTGGTTTGCCGTTTCACAGGGGATTGTGGAAGGGTGGCAATTTTTTCTAGGAAGACATTGCTTGCCAGCTTGAAACATGTAAATTGCTGCAATTTGCATCAAAATATGACAGCTCTTCTCTGACGAAGGTAGGTAGTGAAATTAGACAGGTAAAACTGACTTTTTTAAACTAGAGCACAGAGGTTTGGCTCAGAAATTATATTACGTTCACTCTTAGTTATAATCTGTCACTGAACAGAGTAAAGAGAGAAGTTGACATAAATCAGAACTAGAGAGAAAACATTATTCCTGGGACTATGCATTTTGCATAAATAGCTAATAATATGTTCTTCCTGACTAAATTTGTTCAAAAATTTAAATACAACTTATTTTTGAATACAAGCCTTTCAGTGATCACAGCTTCTGTAAGTACATTAGAAGTAGGTGTATGGCCTGACTTTTATTGATTTATATACTTAATGTAATATATAGGGCTTTGAACATACATCTTTATCCAGTTTTGTCATATTTTATCGAACAGTAGATACAAGGCCTGCTGCTGAATATATTAGAACTGTACTAATTTCATTACTGATAATGAACTCTATTGCAAATCTCCATTGTGGCAAATTAGCAATTGGACAAAATATTGCAGAAGCGAAGGTGCACCATCAGGGATTCTCTATTGCTTGTTTCATTTTATATGTAGTTTCTGTTTTATTGGTATAATAACATTAGGAAAAACAATATGCAGTTACTATCACAAGGCAGAGTAGCCTGTTCTCCTAGGTCTTCTTGCACAGATTATAGACTGCACAGATCAAAAAAATGACAATTAGATTAGCAAGGTTCTGCTCTGCACAGAATTGAAAAATGCATCAGGAATAATTGTGCATCAGTAGTAGATCTGTTGAGCCTGGAGAAAGCTACTTTAGTGGAACTATGTTAGATTTTAACTCAGTCAATTTTTAATTATTGAATTATCTCCCTTAAATGTACCATGTCAGCTTTATGGCATTATTCTGTGCTTACAGTTTTGTTTTCTTGTGAGCATCTTTTTGTATCCTTTAAGGTTGCTGGGCCACTTTTGATGCCTCTATGTATCTAGCTCATTAAATGCTGAAACTATCACATACATTTTAAAATGTGGGTTTATATGCTGCTTTATCTCTGAACCCTTGCTGTAAAATAGCAAGTCAGAATTCCTTTTTTTTTTTTTAAGCTAGCCCTCTTGCAAAATATGCACATATCAGAACAATCATCTTTAAAATAGGTTAGATAAATTCTTTATGATCAAACATGTATTTTTCAATAGGCTGTTCTTGGTGTGGTACAGTACTAATAAAGAAGATGCAACACAATTCTGAGAGTAAATAGCTTCTAGAGCTTTTCAGATGTGACTGGGAACAAATATAATATAAAACAGTTTGGCTGGTTTTGGTGCTTCTTAGGTTGTCCAGTATCAAAGGAATGGGAATCAGTAAAGCTGCATTCATTTTGTAGGGTGTTAAACCACTTCAGCTCTCTGTGCCTTCATTTTCCCAGACAGAAAATGAGTACAATGTATCTGCTCATCATCTCATTGAAAGACTTTTTTGAAGAGTAATATAAACACTAGGCATTGTGATGATATTTCACACATCCGGGGAAGGGCTGGTGGATTGCTGATCTATCATCACAAGACCTTGTTTGAAGGTGAGGGCAGCAACTGCACTGACTGCTGACATCCTAATGCTGCAGTCATGGCGAAGGAGCAGGTTCAGGCACACTGCTCTGCTCTGGCAGGGTGAATTTCCTCAGGCCCCTCACTGCCGCCTAACACCTTCTCTGGGTTCTCTTCTGCCTGCTGGGCTGCAAACTGAAAGGTACCCATGTGTAGCCAGAGACTTAAGGCACGGCTCTGATTAATTCTTAGTGTAAGCACATGTCTCTCTTGCTCTTTTCTTTGTCAGCTTTCTCCAGGATGTATCATGCCCAAGAATATTCAGCACCATAACCACATGGATTTAATGTGTGTTGTGTGCTAAATTCTGCCCCTAATGCTTGCAGGCAAGAATCCATAACGTGTTTCTGCTTTGAACTGAAACTCTGAGGCAGACCCACCCTGTCTGGGATGGGATGGTGTTCCTCCAGGGGCTAAGGAAGGCAGGCTAAGAAAAGCGGAAAGGAGTCACCATACTGGTGAAAAGGGAAGCTCAGTTATATCATGGCTGAGTAAACAGACTGGATGAGATGCTAGCCTCTTATTTGGCTTCTTTTTAACAATGAAGTTCTGGCTGATGGAGAATTCCTTTGCTGTAGTTACTCAGAAGAGTGTCTGCTGAAGATCCTCTGGGGAGCCCCATGGCTAAGATGTGCAAAGAATGGCATAGGAAGGGCATTTCAAGGGGAAGGAATTCACACGCAATGCTGTGGATGTTTGCAATCAAACTAGCACAGAGCTTAGCATGAGAAACAACTGTAGTTCAGGCAGGCCTTAAGGGCTCTGATGGAAGTGCAATTGCAGCCTTTAAGTTTGGAACGTCCCAACCCTTGACTGTGATGTTAGAAAATAAGTGATATGATAGTAGTGAAGTACTTAAGAACAAAGCAGTAACATCTTATTTAATTAATTTCAAATGTGTTGTGTGCAGTTATGTGTGTAAAGCAAAATGCCTGTCAACTGGTAAAATATTTTCTACAAAATTCTGTGTACAGATTTATTGAATTTTCCTTTTGAAAATGATTGTAATTGTAGAGATTAATCTACAAACTACATTGTTTACTTTGGCATGTTTTCAAAGGAAAAAGAACTAACTAATTTGTTGTGTGTTGAAACCATCCGCTACATTCCTACAGTAATTTTTCCCCAGTGGTATTTCATGATAAAATTACTTTTACATGTCAAATTAGTGTACTGAAATGATGAATCCAAAGGGTAGGGGTGATACATTTTGTCGGGTAAAGAATGAAAAGCTGATGAGCATCTCTCCAATAGATTGTAATAATCACAAATAATTATTTAAACACCTCATGAGTACCAGTTTACATTACAGGCTCTAACAGGTTCTTTCAAAACTCTCACGGTCAATACGATGACTATTTCTCATTTTCAAAATTATTACCTCTTCTAAAGTCTATTTAAGTTATGTGATTTTCAAAACAATGAAATGTAACAGACTTTGAGAGCTGCAGTGTAAGCAGTGCATGTATGCAAGAACAGCTGAAGGACCAGACCTTCTCTTGCTTTTTCTTTCTGGTGTGATGCCTTCCAGAGCTGGCCAGTTCAGCCGAGCTCTGCAGTCCTGAAGGTCTAAGCCCAGTGCCTGTGTAGCTGCCCAGCTCCTCCTCTACCTGTGAGTGCAATCTGTGGCTGACGACAGCTGGTGTAGAGATTGGTGAAGGGTAGGTCAAACTGGCCATGTTTGCCCCTATCCTTGTGTGCATGTGTGCACCTGGTGTTGGTCAGACAGAGATGGGGCGTTTTTTAGGAGGCCTGACACTTCCATGACAAAACAGACCTGCCAGCCAAGAGAACCGAGTTCCAGAAGTGATGAACTGTCCTGCAGGGCAGAAATGACCAGAGTCCACTGTTTACCCTAAAGGAAAAGAATTCAAAACCAGTTTGCAAAAAACAGAACAAAAAATTACCTTGGTAAAACATTTTCACTCTGGGATAAAACTGGCATGCACTATTTTTGCCTTTTTTGGATTAAAAGAAGTTCTGATCAGTTCCATTTTCATGACAGACTTGTCAGCTGAATAATTCATGAGTGGTTACATCTAGGAGGTAAGATGAATACGGAGGGAGAGCTGTTGGTGTACCTGTGTGGGACCAGTCAAGCGGTTAGGCAGGCTGATCCTCCTGCTCTTTGCTTTAGCTCTCAGTAGCGAGAGTGTCCGCACAGGGGTAGCAGGGGAGCTCAGGCTGAAGAAGGTCTTAGCAGGCAAAGACAGCCATATCTTTGCAATGTATTTGTGTGGGAGGGGGACTGTTTGACTCTGGTAATATCATGGGCATGTATTTTTAGTAAGATCCTCCCATTATGGTTCATTTTGGTTATTTTTTGTGGTTTTTGGGGACTCAGTCATAAATTCCAGCTGTAATGGGGAGCTGGCCAATTAGGCTGTGTAAACTTTTGAGATTTAGTATTTCAGGGCCACCATGTGATTCAAGAGCTTTTGTGACATGAGAGCTAGGCAATGCTGTTGGCTTACAAACAGCTGTGGGGAATGCTTAAGTTAAAGGAGCAATAATCTATTATTCTTGCTCCTTGAGAAAATCCCCAAAATATTACTGTGTAATATCAGGGGTTTTAAATGTATTCAACTTCAGATATTCCTTTTTTAGGCCCTAATCTACTTCACAGTGCTTGTTTAATGGTCACACTTCTGCAAAGTGCTCTCCATGGCTTAATGGCACCGTGCCAACTGCTGAGAGGTTCAAAGCTAGTAACTATTTGTTTGTTTTTAAACAATGAGAGGCCTACTAAGTAAAATGCACTGCAGGTGAAAGCTAGTAACTGAAACTGACAGTTTCACTGACAGTCAGCAGAGCAGACAGAGGGACTTACTAAACTTACTCCAATCCCCATTAGTTCTTGATAACCTTGACAAAAAATCAGACCACAAGATAAAAAAATTGACTATAGTCTATCTAAGTTGATTTTTCATTTGTATCTCTAGTCAGAAGGCAATGTTTAATGTTTGCAAAAACATTTTCTGGTATATGGGCTATTTGCAAACTGTTCACTGAGATTGTTATTTAAGATATCTCTTAATTTTAGTTTTCAATTAATTATGCAATATTCTAATGGCTCTTGAAAGGCTTCCAAAGCCTTCAAGCGTTCTCCAGAGGATATGCTAATGAGGCATATAATGGGACATCAAGATAAATTTATTATTTTAATGTCTACATAAAAAGATTATTTTTGATACTTTTGTTACCTGTGTCTCAGTAAAAATAATCTAATAATAGAAAATCCGTACCCTGTAGTATTATCAAAAGAAAATATCTTGTTTATTTGTATGTAGCCAAAGGAATAGAGTAGCAGCAGGGCTTGTATATGTACTTGTATCACAATCAGCAAAACAGTAATAGAGTAAAAAGACAACTAAGACGTAGATTTGTAGCAAGATCTTCTGTCAGTTCACAGATTTCTGAAGCTTCTGCAGTCTCTTTGGGGCCCAGGTCTTTCTCATATTTCAGCTGCAATTGCCTGTTTTTGCACCTCCATGGAGCTTACGGAAGAGAGGAACTCTACAGATGTCCATAAATTATTTTTCTGATGGGAAACTTTGCAAGCATATGTGTGGCAATTAGGGTCTTCACTCATCTATGTAATCAGGGGGAGCTGTTACCAGCCTAAGTCTGGATCTGGGTGACCCAGACTGATCTCAGTGGGGGGCTGCTAAGGACTTCTGGCTGGGCTGAACCTTTCAGCAAGTCCACAGCCATGGTGACCACGGTCAACTCTGTGAACACTCACTGGTGCTAATATCAGTGTTATTTAAGGGAGCATCTAAATTTGTTGTCTGAATAGTCAGTAGCTGAGGTGTATGGCTATTTGAAAGTGCTAATTTTGTGACCCTCAGCTTGCATCCAGGACCTATTTCAGTCCTAACCTTTGGCTTGTACCTTGGTTTCTGACTCAGGCTCTTGACCTTTGGTATTTAGCGTGATTGTGATTGCTGGTCTTTGGGTGCTAGATCATTTCTTGTCCTAGGCTTACATTCTGGTTTCAGATATTAGCTCTAATTGTTTGTTGCAGCTTGGCACTTAAATTTTATTTGTGCTTTTGAAATTTTCCCGTTAGGTCGCTAATTGTACTTACGTTTCTTTTTCACTCCTTATATAAAGGAGTCAAAACTATTGTAATCAGAACAGCTCTATGTCCCTCAATTCTAGATGCGTCCTTTATCTCATGGTTCATTAAACTGAGGATGTAGAGCTGTTGGGACACTCCTCCAGGAATCCTTGATTCCTGCTTCACAGGGGTAGGCACTTGGTTGCCTTTGTGCTCACACTTCTCTGTTAGGATGGCTCCTGACTCTGTGCAGTTGAGTGGGTGCCCATCAGCAAAGCCTCAGCCCCAGGTGGCCATGGGAAGTCTGCTTTATAGCTGGACATTCCAAAACAAAAAATGAGTGCAAGCCTGATAAATCCCATCATCCTGTTTGCTAGAAATCTGTTGCTGAGGCACCGACCTATAAAATGGCTTATTTGAGCAAATGTGGCAGAATGAAAAACTTTCCATAAATTAAAATGAGATCAGTTAATTTCCTCCCAAGACATTTGATATGAAATAACAGCAAAATCATATTTAAGGACAATAAAAACAATCCCTAGCATCTCTACAGTATTTTCAGTAAAAGCACCACAAAATTCTGTCAGCTTTGAAGGTCAGATGACAAGCTTCAGGTTCGCAGTTGTGCTCACGTGAGTTTGTTTCCCTGGCTTTACAGGGACTGTTTGTGTGAATAACTACTCCCGCAGAGTGAATAAAGACATTTGCAATCTGGTCCCAGCTGGAAACTTGTTTCTGAAGCCAGTTCACTCCCTTTGTAAAGCACAGATTCTTTATTTTATCTTGTTTTGTATTTAGTTCAAATTATTTGAGATCTTTGGGTTGACTGCTACTCCATTCCGAATCGCTTCCTACTGGAAGAGATGTACACTTCAGAGCTCTTAATTCTTTCTAGACATATATTTGGAACAGAGATATTCTTTTTGTCTGGGAGGGGAAAGGTAATTACTGCCTGCCTGGATATCAGTTAATTAGCAGTCTCCTCACCAGTGGACACCTGGCTAAATTCACTCCTTTGCTGAGTGATTTATTAAGAACTACAACGCTATTCAGGCAGCCCAACAGTGATAACAAAGCACTAATTACTTAGTCTATTTAATGGCAAAAAGGGATGCAAGGAAACAAAGGGCATATATTCTCAATTGCTTATGAACCTTCTGTCACACCTTTCTCTTGGATCACAGAGCTCAGTGAATTAGATCCAGTTGTTCCTTGAGTGAGGAAGCGGCATAATTTCAGAGGAGTTATTGACTACCCTTTTCTTCCACGGTTAATGCAAGCTTGGCCTGCTTGGGAATGCAGCATAACGTTTCAGACAGGAATCACTGTGATAGCCCTAGCAAGGCTGCTTAGATAGGGAGAATTAGCTCCACTAAGTGCTGATGCTTGTGTAGTGGCTTGGGAAATGTACAGAGGAAATGCATGATAAACCTTTTGCTTGGCTCCCCTGTCACATCTTCTGCGGTGCGGCTGTCCATTAACATGCCACTGGCTCAGCGAGAGTGCTGTGGTCTGCTCAGATCACTTGGTAGCTGTCAAGTGGATAAGACAAGCTTTCTGGGCAATGTACTAAGATAATTACAGGACGGTGAAGTTAAATTGCATACATGTGCTGCACGGAGTGCTGTGAGCAATGAAGGCTTTATTCTGTGGTACGGGGACCAGATGGACTCAGTGACTGTTCTTTCGGTTTCTGGGGGAGAATTCAGTACATATGGTCTGGAATCAACACCTCATTTTGTCAGTTCAAGTCATAGTACCACACTCTCCCTCTCCACCCCACCCCCCCCCC
>Ga0065711_1008325_pt1 | contig 13033 bp, 8 predicted proteins | sample Hoacrofraction12_FD_59098 | JGI IMG/M metagenome (GOLD analysis project Ga0065711, IMG submission 59098) | Hoatzin crop microbial communities from Cojedes, Venezuela - Epithelial fraction 12 v2 (version 2) | ecosystem: Host-associated > Birds > Digestive system > Esophagus > Crop | place... | reverse complement strand
GGAACAGGCTGCCCAGGGAGGTTGTGGAGTCTCCTTCTCTGGAGATATTCAAGACCTGCCTGGACAAGGTCCTGTGCAGCCTGCTGTAGGTGACCCTGCTTCAGCAGGGGTTTGGACTGGATGACCCACAGAGGTCCCTTCCAACCCCTACCATTCTGTGATTCTGTGCATCTGCTGCACATTTTGCTTGTTTTATCCTCATTTCTGTCTCTTCTTAGCGCTTATGAAGGGGAGGAAAGGAAAGGAACAGAAAGGACTCCATCATTTCTAGAAAAAGCAAAAATAATTCTCCTTCCAGCAGAGAACGACAGCAGAATTTTATTTTCAGGCTTGGCTATTTTCTCAGAGCTAACCAGCAAACTCTGGCTCATTTGGGAAATTAACTGTCAGAGCAAGAAAATATCGAAGCGACAGCCAAAAGCCTTCACTCCTTCTGCAGCACTACTATCATCAAGCTTATGCTCTCTAAGCATCCAAGCAGTTCTTAGTGAAATTTCACTGGCAACATTTTAAATCAAGATGCACCATGTAACTCCAGCTTACCATTTAATTTCTAACATGATCTATATTAACACAACTGATAGAAGGGTCTGGCCTGCTCATATCCCTTCCTTGCAGGACTGTTCCTACCCCAGGGGGAAGACCAGACCAAAATACAATGCCAAGAGCCAACTTAATTTCTTCGCCAGCAACGCTACTGAAACTTCAAAACCCTAACGCCTGAGCTACGCTCTTGGCAAGATTTTAAGCAAATTAACTGCATTACCTGGTGCTGCCACCAGATGTCAGAGAGCAATAGAGAAAAACTAGTTGTAGAGGTCCTAAGTCAAAAAGCCGGTATCGTAAAGGAGAGGTAACAAAGTCAGTTCAACCACGCCATCTCTAGACAGTGAAGTCCACACGATTTTACCCCTATTTATTGCAACATGTCTTATCACACCATCATATCTTATATGCAGTGAGTCTTCTTTCATATAAACACCCCCGGGTTTTGAGAGTGCTGTCGGGGGAAGGAAGGAAAAAAAAAAAGCAAGCTTGGTTTTCTGAAGCTGGAAATTCAAAAGAAAAACCCTAAGGTAATGTAGCAGTATTATGTAGGTCTTAAAGGCACATAGCTCATAAATACCCAACTTCCAACATTAAGATCAGCCCTGCTTTGTGCATATGTAACAATATTATTACATACACTGTTATCTTCTCTCCTTTAATTATCATGCTGTTGGCAGCAAATTTTACACACTTTATTCAGATCTCCACCCTCTCCAGATCCCCTGTCAGCGATGAGTAAAATACAGAAGGATGCATTAGAGACTGTGCAGCAGCCACATTCTTCCTGCCAAATTTAAAGTCCCTTTAAATCACTCTGTAGCAGAGTCTGAGAGTATGAATCGGAATATATGATGGGGAAGGAGAGCATATAAGGTGATTTCAGCATGAGTTTGAAACCATGGATTGTACACAGGTGGTAAAGCCACGGTTGGGTTTGGATGGCAAGACAGAAATGTTAAAAAAAGCCACCCTTACACTCCACTGCCCTGCTTCCTCCATATGTCACCTTTCTGGAAACTCATCAGACAGCTTTTCAAACCCTGCTACAACTATTTTTGATATCCTTTCAATACTATGGATACAAGGCTTGCAAGATGTTGAAGCCTCTTAGATGATGTAGAATACTTACACTTTCTTGTGAAGAGAGTAAGAATGTTAAAAATTGGTATCTTGGGTCCTTTCCAAGGTAAGACAGAAGTGCTATAAGTCCCGTGGGAAAGGAAAAATTTCCCACTTCTCTTGCAGTGCAAATCTTTTTCAGGAGCAGCCCAAGAATGTGACTAAAGTTATGGCTGTTTAAATTGCACCTTTGACTGGCTTCAGACAGAGAACTTTGAAAGTCCAGAGGAGAAAAATATTGCTATGGCAGGCTGAGTGACTGAAAAACACATCTAACACTTCAAGACATTCAGGGACTGAAACGGGGCAGAGAGTGCATGTCGGGTGAGGGGAGAGAAGCCTAGTAAAGCAGCCAATAGCATATGGCAAACCAAGTATTTTTCTAGAAATTGCACATGTATATTTTATACATTGATGAATATACATACACATCTACATCCAAGTATGAAAAGCCTAGGGAGCCCCATTTGGAAGCAGTAATTTGCCAGCCCTTAGGATGGAGTCACTGGGCGAAGCCTGTTCCAGGACCTGAGCGATACGTGAGAGGACCAGCAGCTGGGAGTACAGCTGATGCCCTGAAAACCTGCGAGCAGATGGGAACGGGGACGATGGATGTCAGCAGGGGAACGGCGCGGGTAGCACTTTGTTCCGGATGCTTCATGCTGAACGTAGGAGATTATCGGTTACGTGAGCAGCAGATCTATGGGCAACAGCTCCAGCTACAGTGGATGCTCTGCTTCCTGTCCTAATCCCTCTCCTGGGCGATGAGGGCAGCAGACGCAGTGCTTTCCTTTGCTGTCTGGAACACAGCACATTACGGAGTACAAGGTAAACAGAGCATCAACAAATTGGTTTGTGCCAGCCTCGTCATAAAACACTCGGTGTGTAAGGCACATGGCACAGCCTAATGAAAATTGCTTTGGAGGATCTGAGTACCAAATGTCTCAGCGACGAGATGGCCCCATCCTTCTGTTAAGCCGTAACACTAGGGAATTCCCGTGACACCAAAGAGCAGTTCTGCTTGTTGTGGTGTATATCTGGCTGTTGCGTGCTATAAATGCAGCCACTCAGGCTGGACATTCGTTCCACAGTATGCCAGGCAGCAGACACTTCCAGTACCACACATTGCAAGTGGTACTTCCACCTAAAAATTCTTGATCTGGTCCTTAGGGTTACAGCAACCTGGGTGTGAAGCAGGTGCTTAGGATTGCAGTGTTGTTATCTGACACCAAATGCTATCTTTTGTACTGAACAAATTTATTCTATAAACAGCATTTGCAAAATCTCCCAAAATATACTTGTGTCGTTACTTATTTATGACACAGTGAATAATTCATGAAAGAGGACAGACAAAGGGAAGAGATGGGGACAAACAAGGTGCTCAGGATTATAACATAGGTATGGATTTGAAGAAAAAACATTGGACTTTGAAAGATAAGACTGCAAAGTTATCTGACAGTGCCAGCTTTAAAGCCTTATGACATCGTTTCATGCTTCCAAATGTGCATCAGCAACCCCAGGAGAGATCAATGGTTCACAGCACACCAGAGAGATCCAGGCACAGACCCACTGAGCTCGCTGTGTGTTTTTTCATAGAACGGCCTCACCCTTACGTAAGAGAGCGGGAGGCTGCACCAAGCGTGCAGGCACTAGATGAGACTCCACGCAGACCAGCAGCGCGTATTAAAGGCAAAGCCCGGAGAGCTGTGCGCTAAGGGCTGGTCACAGCTGCAAAAAAGAGCTGTCGGGGCACAACTCAAATTCTGCAATAAGCAAACCTGAACACTTTGTATGATAGGTTGAAAAAAAAAATCCTGAAAAAAAGCCCTCGGAGGTCGTTAGTACCCACTGTACTTCCAGACGCTGTTTGTACAGCTCTCTGTGCAACTGCAGGGCAGGCCGATCGCTCCCTGCAACTGCAGACACCAAAAGGAGTTCAGGTTTCAAGCTCCTACTGCCGGCTTTTGAGTTTGATAGAATCAGGTCAAAATCAGTCATGCTCAGTCTGATAAAATGCAGATTTCTGGATCCTACCCTGCTCACCAAGAAGAGATGTGAGACCTGATTCTCCTTTCGTAGAGCCATGTCGTTAAAAACTGCCAGAGAAGTGCTAGTGCTGTAGGATGACATGCCAACAACAAAAAAACCCTCAGGAAGTATGGTGAACATTTTCAGAGAGGGGAGGGGAGGCTGGACCAGTTCTCGGCCTCTGCATTGCAAATAAAAAAAACACCTCCTAGCTTTCACAAAGAAGGTAAGCACAACAGTTGGGGCCATGAAACAAGACGGCAAGACGAGAGGGCGTTATTAGAAACATCTTGTTTGACATTGTATCCAAACTTTTGCCTTACAGTTTCAGAGAAGAGCTGTTCTACTCTTCAGCAATACATGAGTAAATATGTGTAGAAATCAGTATTCACATCTTTGACATATGGATGAAAATATTATCAGCAGCCATATCGTAAATTAAAGAAATACTTAAAAAAACACAGAAACACTACAATGAATCTCATAAAGGACACATTCACTCATCTGAGCAAAGAAATCTTCATAAGTACACTGTAGTTTTAAAACTAAACCTACCCTTTCCCAGTTGATGCAGTTTTCCATGCCTTTCTTTTGCTTTTAAAGACTGAAAGCTCTCAATGAGAGAACAAAGTGGAAGACAGATTTAATACTAAGAACCTTCTGTGAACCCAACAACTTGCACTGTCTTGAGTCCTACCCTGAAGCATATTTTCTACTACCACAGAACAAAAATAATGGAAATGGATAACTTGCCAGATGCGGCAGGTACCGAACCATTTAAGTTAACCGTCCTGTTAAAAGTCAGAACAAATCCTGATGTACTGGGCTATCATGTTGTTTATAAAAAGAAAACTAGAGTGAAGAGGATGCGGTACCCTCCTCCCCTAGCTTTAGCTCCTGCAAAACCAACACTTGGCAGCGCACACTCAGAATCTCCGTGACAGGCACAGGTAAATAGTGCAAGTTGGAGAGTGAGGGGTACACAATTTTGCTCGTCCATCAGCGGTGAAAGCAATCTTCACTAAAAATGACCCACGGTCTTGCCACGTTAAGTAAAGAAGACGCCTTTGGTGAAAAGCGAGCTTCCAACCTCGTAAGAGTTCCTGTACTCCCAAGCAGCTGAAGCAGAGCGGACTAACATGATAAGGACATGGGTTAAAGGGAGGCACTGAGACCGTCTCCAGAAAGGGATCCGCGCACACTCCAATCAGCGAGGTCTTTCAGTTAGATGAAAGCTTGCTGTAAATTGAAGGGGTTGCACACAAATGTCAATACGGCCTCTTAATGCTCCAGCGCATCTCTGACAATTTACTCAGGGAAAGCAAAGACCAATCTACTGTTGAGCTACAAAACTAAAACCACAAGTCGGTCTGAAATCCAGGCTGGGGAAGCCAGTTGGTTTCGGTATCAGGAAGACGCTTACTGTCATTAAAGCAAAAACCCCGTGTCTCTGTGCATTTACCACTCCGGCCGGCCTGAGCCCCTGCGACAGCGGCAGGCGGCTGCTGATTGCCACCAGCTAATTATAGCACGGGGGCGGCTGCCGGCGGGGCGGCGTGAAGGCAGGCAGCTCCGTGACACATTCACCAGCGCCGCTCCAGAAACGCCCCGCGCCCGCCCACCCCCATTCCACAGCCACCGCTCAGCCGCCGGCAGCTGCCCACAGCTGGCAGCGGGCAGCACCGGCCGCCACGCCTCGTCCTCCCTGGTGTAAGAAACCTCCAGGCGAGACCCTGCGGAGGGGGAAAGGGGTATTTGTTTCAACAGCCTACAGATTTCTTGCAGTGAAAGCGCAGCCGCTGCCTGCAGTTTCCACAGGCAGGCCGGTGACCGGTGAGCAGCCCAGCTACCGGCTTCCCACCCGCTTCCCTGCAGCCACCGGCCATGAAACCATAACCACTGCCCATCTACGCTTCAACCCCCAATGTTTCACAAGAATGGAAAGCAACACAAAGCAGGGGGAGATTACTCCTAAAATGTCTTCCTTGACCGGGAGACAGCCACAGCTTGCTACAGACCTCCTGCTGGCCTACACTCGGTCAAAACAACCAAGAGGGCTGCTGCACGTATTTCTGTCTCAGAGTTGTTTACCGAGTTTTGCCCTTCCCTCAGGCACTTTCCTTCCCATGATTCGCAGCGATGTGTGAAGATACTTTGGTATCAGTACCCTTCCCGTGGAAGCGTTCCAGCCCACCAGCCCTGAGGGCAGCGTTCACCCCAGCCCCTGCATTTCTCATCTGCCTCGTACAGGTCCCGCAGGTTTCTTCCAACGCCGTCAGAAACGCCGTCAGAAGCAGGCGATGCGGCACACAGCAACAGGCGGGTAGTTTTTCAGTTTCACTCTGCCAGTGCATCACTGTAAGACTCATATACAACAATATGACTGTTTTCCCCACAACCTTCTGATGATCATGCAACCAAAGTGATGCCACACAATTAAAGACTGCACAACAAGTCAAGTCTAAGGAGATACTTAACATAAAATCATTGATAAGTAGATGGGGAAACAGAGATGGAGAAGGAATGAAAAATGAAGCCAGCAAGACAGTGCACCCAGCCATATCACGTCTGAAGTTACTTTTCAGTCCATACAAGCTGCCTCTCTTGGAATCAATTCCAGTTGCACCTAAACTAAATCTGATCAAAGTTGCTGTAATTACTTGTATCCTTAAAGTATCAACTCATCAGCAAGAATGAAACAGAGTCAGCTCATCAAATGCTTCTTATTATTACAGTCTTTCACAGCAGGAGCCTGTATCTTCCATCACTGCAGACATCTGCTATGATCATTGGAAACCCAAAGACAAAGTGGCACAAAGACTCTTTTTCTGGATTATTTCAGTTTGAGCATTTGTCAGTGCCACACGCTATCTCTGTTCTCCCCAGCTGTCACATCCAAGATGCATATAAAGAAGTGCAAGAGTACTATGAAAAGTACCTACTGTAAAACCCACGCATTGGCAAGGGATTTGAGGATATATATAGAACTTGAACCTACATTTGCCTTCAGTCTATGAACTATATCAGCTTTCAAGTCTATGGGGCCATTTAACGTGCTGGCGTTCAAATGCCAGTGTTCCCAAATGCCAGCATCTAGTTGCATGTTCTTGAACATTTGAAGCCAGGAATGAGGTCATACCAATATTTGCTACTTACTAGCTTCCCAAATCCTTATGTTTATGGCTGATTTACATTTCCCTGCATGATTTTTATCTGAATGTAAGATTTTCAGGCAAGGAATGTGCACTTATGGCATCGTCATTTTGGATATTCATTCACTGCTGCAACTTCACTGTAGTCAAACTGAAGAGAAAGCTAATATATTCGCATCCCATGAGTTTTCACTTCTCAGAAATGCTCCAGATCCCCACGTATAAAAATATTTTTTAATTTCTTTCTACCCGTATAACCACACCGCTTTGGATGCTGCACCCACAGCTGTTCCTGTAAGTGATAAAGGAAGCGTAGTCTCAATGAAACCAGCAATGAATGGGGGACCCATACAACTATCATTAATGGGTCCCTGTAAAAGCGAAAAGGGATGTTGAGCAGGTTTCCCCCCTTTTTTTCTTGTGCTTGGTTCTATTCCACACTGACATTACTGGAGGAGAGGAGGAAGCAGAGGACATGCTTATTAAAATTTGCAGCGCACAAGTCTGGAGGGAATGCAATTATACCAGCGGACAAGATTATATGAGATTACTTCATCATTTGAAGACGTGCTTTGAAATTCAACACGGCTAGAAGCACAGTTATTACACATACCCAGAAACAACCAACTGTACAAACAGAGGTTGGGGAAAACTGCTTGGACAACAGCTCTTCGGAGAAAGATATGGGGTGGAGCAGACCATACGGTGAATGTGACTCAGTGAAGTCATACTGTTATGAAAACTGAACACGCTGGGATGTATAAACAGGAGCACACATCACCTATAATATATAGGTCATCCTTCTGCTCTGCTCAGTTTCATAAGGCCCCAGATGAAGTATTATCTCCTGTTCCAAGTACTTAAAAAAAAATATGGAGAACAAAGGAAGAGAGGTCAAAGACAAGAAAGATATCTAGAAAATACGACTTGTGACGAGAGGCTAAAGAAAATTGTTTTGTTTTCATCTAGAGAGGAGAATGCTATGGGCGGGGTGAGAATGGACTTCTACGTACATAGAGACATGCTACGAAAGTCAATAGAACAATCTGTTCTCCATAACCACGGCAGATAAGGAATAATGGGCTGAAACTGGAGCAAGAAGGACTCAGATCAAACATCATAAAAACTCCACATAATGATAACAAAGCACAGGAATAGATTTTATGCAGAATTCTTCAAACAAAGGGTAGATTAGCATCAGTGATGAATGACTGAAGCACTGCTGATCACATCCAGGAGCTGGGACAAGAACTTCTTAGCTTCCTGGCACTCCTCCCCCAACCCACTTCTCCCTAGTTTTCCATGAATCTCAGCTTTACAACTGTAAGTATTAAGAGCTACAACAATATTATAACCATAGGAGATACAACAAACCCCAGCGATGTTTACATGCATCGAGTTCCTCATTAATACTGAAAATTAAGTCAAAAATGGTCTGTGCTATCTGGTCAACACAATGGTAGGGAAGTGCCTTTTACTAAGGACAGGACTCAACTGACATAAGTTTAGCAGAACAAGAGAAATTCCAGCCACGTATCACTCTCCTCCCTCAGCAGAGCCAATGGAGAGAAACACCCATGGTCGGTGTCTGGGACGACGCTGTGGGCTGTCAGGGGCATGCTTCACACCGGCTGGGCAGGCCGCCTCGAGGCTCGCTCAGGGCTTGGCTGGAATGACGAAATTTATTGTACAGATAACACAGTGAGATTTATATGTGTGCACCATTACATTTACCTGTGTACACTGCACCTCACCCAGAAGCACATGCTTACAGTTCCAGCTATTTCCTGATCAGTGCAGCTGGCCACAAAGAGAAGACGCATCGGCACATGATGTCTCGGATGGATTTTAGGTTTCTCTCCTTAAAGGGTTTTGGCTACATCCTTTACTACATAAGGGAGCACAGCATCCCCATGTGCTTCTTCAGTGTTCTCACTGATGTTAGTCCCTATGAGATGTCAGCATGTTTTTAGAGTAACACTTGAAAACTGAATCATTAGCCCTGGCTCTAGAGCCTTTATTTTTTTTNTCAAAATACAATTTAGGACGCTATCAGAGAGGAATAATTCATGTTATATCCTCACTGAAACATCAGGCCTAACTTCTTGCAAGTAAGAAACGCATTACCTTTCAGATTACATTTCAGGTTTGGGGTCTGCACGTTTTAAACACGAGACGAACTGAAGACACACTGAAGTTCATCTGCATGGTTCCCTGGATTTTCTCCTGACAGGGCATGGTCTCTCTGGAAAACATTACAAAGCCAGGGCAGTGCCGCCCCACCGCTCATGCGGCTTTTGCATGGTACAGGCGATCAGCAGTCGCTTTCTTACACTGCAGTGTTTGTTGCAGCCCCCTTGGGCCTGGGCGGATGGGAAAGGCACACACTATTCCCCTACAGCAGAGCACGAAGATAACGTCTTCTAATTAGAGAACGCTAAATATTTGGAAGTCAGCATCCTTTATTATTCTGGAAACTTCATACGGCAATAGAAGATGGGCTGATTCTGGCAAAATTTCCTCATAACAAAAGAACATTATCAGGCAAGCACAGAGACACTTTCCCATTTTTCAGTGTAATAACGCCAACAGATACATTACAGCAGGATTTTTACAGCCAGGCAGACAGCTCAGCTAGTTCTAAAGGGGAAGAAAGGCAAATTTTTAAATGTGAACATCCCAAACAAACTCCATTCAGAGATTCCCTCTCCTCCCATAGATGAGCCTGTGGAAAAGATTTCTGCCAAAAATGGCACGGAACATCAACTGATAAACAACCGTGAATTCATATTCAGCTGTGTCTTTCAGACGCCAACACAAGATACGTGACTTCTCTTCCCTGAAATGGCTTTGGGATAAAGGAACAGAGAAAGGAGAAAAAAGAGAAAAGAAACAAAAAATTGTACTGGAATTGACTTTGCGAACAAATGCTATGTCAGCTGGAAGAAACCCTTACTGGGGTTGGAACAGCACTTTGCGATATTCAGCTGTACAGATTTGTCTGACTGGAGATGGCTGTGCTCAAGGACGTTGCCATAATAATCGGGAACATGCTGACATTTGCATCAGAGGCTCAGTCTACTCAGAAGTCGAAGTCTTAGAAAGGGGTGGTGAGATCATCCTTACGGGTCTTGAAAACTTGCAGTCAGGAGAGCATTTTGGGGAAGGTTGCTTATTTAATTCCAAGAAGTTCTCCCTAAGGCTACTGAAAATGTTGCAGAACACAGGGTTGATCCTTTACTCAAACGCTTCTCTCAGAGCAACTCCAACCTACACTTCACTTGATGAAAATGTAGTTAATTCACAGATTTTGCTCAGCCAGTACCACAGACTACATCTGTTGGCCTACTGCTGAGACTCATAAGCACGGTGATTGCTTTACCTGTTTATCAGTTTTGCACATGCCTAGTTATGGCTGAAAGATTAGCTTTGAAATAGCAAAACTCCTGTATGAGAGAAAACCAGAAGGCTTAACAAATGAAAATTTGGGTCACGGTCTCTTCGTGCCATCAATTTGCATGGCATTGGGAGAAGCAGAAAAGGAAGACACATAACAGAGATGATGCAGAGATTTGAGAGAAATTGCTCATCGACCCAAACCTTGATATGCAGAGTGTCCGAGAAGAATTTAATTTCAAAAGAAAATTTCAAATTAAAAACATCCAGTCACCAGCACACAAAAATACTTTTCAAGCAGTGACACTTGCCGTTACAGACTGTCTTCTGCTTAGTCACATAACATCCACGGTATTCCTCTTCCTCTCGGTATGCAGTGCACACACAAACAGGAATTGCTGCTGAAAACGTTCATTTGCTCTCCGGGTTAAAAGTGACCATGCTCCTCTTAAATACGCAAGAAAATTCCACTGACACAGTGATTGTCACAACAAGAACAAATCCATAATGCACGGAAACAACAGTGCTTTGGGACCTTAAGAGATCCCCCTACTCTGTTCAGAGGATGCTGTGACCTTTTGTTCTGACACCCGATTCCAAATGAATCGGGGACCAAACAGGCCCATCTACTATTTCTGTCTTGCCTCACTTGCTGTGATGCGGCTTCCTTTAAGCCTGCTTCCCTGGATCCATCGCCGATGAAGGAGAAGAGGTAACAGGACTTTACTTTCCGTCAGTCTATGATGATACACAGGAGCAATGAAAGGTATCAGGTAGGGTTGGTGAGAATACTGCATCACTGTTCTAGCTCTGTTTATGGGATCCATATCCCTGCTAGGATACAACAAATAACTAGTTTTCTGACTGCAACAGCATTTATTTTTCTCTTTCCAGTCATCTTTATTTTGAAATTAGGAACCACTTTCACTCATTCACAGCCAAGGAAGATAAGGGCTTTCTCTGCCATCTCATGTGTTTGTTTAGCATGGGTCCAGGATACACTATTGGCTGAATTAGTTTGAACTTTCTTTTGGTTATCAGGCCTTCATCCACAATGCTCTTCAAGCAGAAGAAATTTTCCTCTTCCTAGTATCAGGAGCAACATAACCAGGATCCTGAAGCATCCACCATATCAAAAGCTGATGAAACTCAGGAACAAGACAAGCTTTGCTTCCAATAGCTACTGAAAAGACCAGGCAAGTAGGATTGAGAAAAATGTTCTCTTTAGGAATATAGCCGAGATTTTTACTGACCTTGACTCGAGCTGTGATTGTCTAAATCTAGAATTAGATCTTTGTCTTCCAAGACAGGCAGTCAGGCAATGGGAGCCTCAGAGGAAATTAACAGTACAGTACAAAAAATGGGCATCTTCATTCACGTCCGGGCACTCCCTGGGATACCAAGGTAGGAACAGCTTTGTCCTGTTCCTAACATGGCTCACACAAATGGTCAGGCACTTGCGCTGGCCAGTGTCCAGCAATCTCCTCCTGATCTTCATTTTCCTCACCTGAAAGAGGTCGGCACCATATGAGTTGAAGTGCAGAGAGGGTTTATAGGTAGCCACGAAGATGACCCTGAAGCAATCAAAATCAGCCACGGACCTTGCCTCAGCAAACTGCAATTGCTCTTGCAAAGTTACATTTCTTTGCTGTCTCCACTGGGAACCGATTTGACCTGACGTATGACCTGCAATCCTCACCAAAATTGCCTTTTCTCTGTTCTGTGTTTATCTTCCAGGGTAAGTCTTTGATCTGGCCTTTACACAGGAGTCTTCAAGGGCAGAGGGCAAAGGGAGCTGCAGAAAGGATGGAGGAGAGAAAAATCACACCAGCATGTGGTCAGCAGCACGGGCTGGAGCTAACACCGAAACAGTCAGACCTTTCTCTCGCAGGTGGGGATGACTTGCATGGCAGAAGGTAAAAGCTGGTGCAGTTGAACTTCACATTAATCACGGGCTGCTGGGAGATGAGCAGCAGTTGCCTGGCCCCTGCCAGCCCGGTGCACAAGGATATCGCTCAAGGGCGGCTGGTCTCCCCTGCGATGGCGGTGTGCTGCATCAGCAGTCCCGAAAATGGGACCATCACGTAACAGACTTGGAGACTGCTGCAGTTAAAGCAAGAAAGGATGACGGCGTGTACACCAGCACCCTCCACTTTCCAGAAAACCACGGAACAAAACCAGAAGACTTTTAACAAGAAGGTACTAAAAAATTTGGGACCAAAATTACCTCTTAGCGTTAAAGCATCTTTCCTTCTCCCTGAAGGCTGCCACTATCTCCAGCAGCAGAGCAAGTGACGACACTTTGTCTACACATTACCTCATCACTGCATGATTTTAGGAAAAACATGCTGTATTAGCAACTCAAGTCTCAAACATGCCGCCTTTTCGATTATGAGCAAAACCGGCTCTTTCAATTCAAAACAGGAGTTTGGGAGCTTCCCATTCATGAGTTTCCAAGGGCATGTGCCATTCCCTAAAAAGCTGAACTAGCTATCGCTTCAGAAGCAGCTCTGCGCAGGCCATGCTTTTAGTAGAGACAGCAGTGACAGGACGAGGGGTAATGGTTTTAAACTAAAACAGGGTAGGTTTAGGCTGGATATAAGGAAGAATTTCTTTACAATGAGGGTTGTGAAATACTGGAACGGGTTGCCCAGAGAGGTAGTGGAGGTCCCATCCCTGGAAACATTCAAGACCAGGTTGGACAGGGCTCTGAGCAACCTGATCTAGTTAGCGGTGTCCCTGCTTGCTGCGGGGGGGTTGGACTAGATGACCTCTAGGGGTCCCTTCCA
>Ga0065711_1046190_pt1 | contig 13034 bp, 6 predicted proteins | sample Hoacrofraction12_FD_59098 | JGI IMG/M metagenome (GOLD analysis project Ga0065711, IMG submission 59098) | Hoatzin crop microbial communities from Cojedes, Venezuela - Epithelial fraction 12 v2 (version 2) | ecosystem: Host-associated > Birds > Digestive system > Esophagus > Crop | place... | reverse complement strand
CCTGTGCAGCCTGCTGTAGGTGACCCTGCTTCGGCAGGGGGGTTGGACTAGATGACCCACAGAGGTCCCTTCCAACCCCTACTATTCTGTGATATTCTGTGATATTCTGTGATAATCCAAGACTGCTGCTCTTCTGGGCTTCTCATTGAGGAACAGATGTCAGGAATGGTTAATATTACATGGTTGTCAAGAGGATCTGCCACATGTTGCAAACAATGAAAATGTACAGTGCACTTCTTCCACATATCAGATGTAACTGTGAAACAGAAAAGTGAGCAAGCAAATGACTGACAAGAATATATAAAAACAGTGTGAGAAAACAGAGAAACAATACTTGAATCTTTAGGGAAATGAGAGACATGAGACCCAAAACTCACAGGTCTTGCTTATCTGACATAACCTTTTCTAACTTTGAGACATGTCAGAAATACACATTAAGGTAGCCACATCCCTCCACACAATTAACCAGCCCTAGGTGCAAACACCTGAATGCTTAAGCTGTTTCCCGATACATTTTGAGCTGTTCTCTGAGTGAATGGAGAATGTGACACAGGGTGAGTTTTAATAATTGTTCTACAGTGGAGCAAACGAGGTGCAGAAGGAGCGAATGAGCAAATGGCAACAGTTACAGCAGCAGCCGTTACATTTTATTCTGAATTACACTTATTCAGGTCCCCTGGGCTGCATATCCCCACCATGTGCATGCTCTGAAGTTGTTTGAAAGACTAATCACCAATTTGCACCAGTACACCTTTGTTAGAGAAGGGAGTGTGTTTGGTGCAAACCAAAACAGATCTTTGTTTTAAATTCCTCAGAAAGGAATCTAGTTTGTACAGACTAACACTACTTTTCAAAATAAACCATCAAATGCTAAGTGAAGATCATGTGGGTGTCTGCACCAAAACTGTGCTGCTGGTCTGAGCTAGTTTTCCATTTTTTCTATCCAAGGCCTGTGAAAGACAGAAGCACAGGGAGTGACATACTTCCTCAGCAATTACTTCAAGAAAATATAGTGGGATGCTTCTGGCTAATTTTCAGTGTACTCTTAGATTTGTTTTGGATTTTCTTATTTTCTACTTTTTTTCTCCTTTTTCTGCTGTTCGTTCTGACTCTCAGATTAAAACTGTGACTTTATAATGCACTAGTGGAACTCATAGTAGAGACTGAGTTAACCTTTTTGATACTTTTATTTATAAACATTCTTGTAATATGGCTTCTAGTAATAAAAAACATTCTTCTGTTTTCCATTTTCAAACAAATTTCTGGAAGAAAAGACACTTCGGAATTGTCAATATTTTTTTGCATAACTAGAAGTATTATGAATATAATCTTGTACCAAATCTAAATTAGCACTTTTCATCTTGCAAATATTCATGCCAGAAGAATTTTACATTCTACCCATCCATATTTTTTTAAAGAGTTTCATATTAAATATTTTATTCTTGCAAAATTTCTGGTTTGTTTTTAAAGATTTATTTTCCCCTCAGTGGCCAATTTCTTCCCAGAGATACTGCCATTGTTTTTCACTAGATTCAGTAAGACTTCTCTGAGACAGTGATAGTGCTCTTTGAATGAAGTATGCTAACTTTTTTTCCCCAGGTCAAGTGTAGCTTTTGCATGAAACAGAAAAGAAAATTATGCTGTAGCAATTTAATCTGAACACACTTTAAATAAAAATTCAGAAGGATGGGTTTAATCCACCGATTTTTTTAAGAATAGTACATCATTTTTTCCAGAGCAACAGCCTATGGGGGCAATGAAAACACAGTACTTTACTTTGACTCCTGATACATAAAAATAATGCAGCAGTTTAGCACAAACACATGATAAGACATGTTGTTTTATTTTAGAGTTATGTAAATATATTTTGTTATGGTGAACTTAAAAATATTTAATCTATCATGAACTCTTGTCTTTTCTAATTGCTCTAGTCCTAATTTGATTGAAACATAAAGAATAGTAAACAATTACATATAATGTAAAGTCAGTAGGATTAAAGGTTTTAAACCACATGTGCACTTTTGAAAATCCAGCCTATATACTAACATGAGAAAGAGAAAGCAGATTACAAGTTTTAAAATGGGAATCATTAGGCTATACAAAGCAGGGGTCATTAGGCGATGCATTATGTCTAGTTGTTCATTCTTTAACTATAAACCAGAAAAGTGAAAAAGCTGCACTTAAGTAGCCAATAGACTGTACAGTGTCACTGTTTTGCAATCTAAAGTCAGACAAACTCAAATGACAATTAAACCACAATTCAGAGTTATTAAGTATTAAAAGAAACATACAAAGACAGATTTGATTCAAAGGTCAGAAGCAGTGAAAATACAAAGCTAACATCAGTTCTGATTATCTGCTTTTCTTAATTTTCTGGACTACTTTTCATTTTAGATCAATTATAAGTGAATTTTCCTAGCGTGATGTTTTATGGATGGGTTGCCAAGTTTTAATTCAAATTTAAAATGCTAAAATTTCGTATGAGACCATCCTTCCAACATTTGAATGCTCGAGTTTAAAGGGGATTATTAGCCATTGAAAACAGGTCGTAACCTATCTACTAGTGCAATTCAGCTGATGTGTGGCATGTAAAACATGCAACATGTCCTGCTGTTATTTTGCATCTATGGTGAATGAATTGGAGAAAGAGTACTATATAATGAGATGTTGCTGAAAATTACATGCATGTTTAATTTCATGAAATACGAACACATAGTTCTGTTTCGGGATGTAAGATTATTTTAATTATTGCAGAAACAATGCCCAATTTTTTAGAAAGCAGTAGGACAGCAGAGTTAACCTACTTTTACAAAATAATGTAAAAATAATTTCTCTGTTCTCAGTCAGTCCGACTATGCAGAAGAATATTTTGTTGTTTTGGCTCATTGGGGTTATTAAAATTTATTTTAGGCCTTCCTAACCATCCGATGGGGTTATACACTGCGCAATCATATTAATACTATATTATGTATACAGATTTGTTATCAATCCTGGAGGTGCCATTGTGTTTCCCATCAGGTTGGGTGGCTTCAGTTCTCTCCTTAGTTACTAAAAATTAATTCACAAAAGACATTTTCTTTCTTTTAAGGAAAGAGAGAACTTTATTAACATCAAAAGGAGGATTAAAGAACAATGGTAGAATAATGAAAATTTAAAATATTACATGGAAAGCATTTGAATCCTATTTGACTTTTTTGCTTGTTTGACAGACCCAGTAGTATCATTAAGCTGATAAACAACATATTAAAAGTACATTTTTTAATCTTTACAAAGACAGACTCCTAAAATGATCCCAACAATAATATTCTACATTAAAATAACTTGGATTTTGTTTTCCATCTACAGACAGTTATATTTTGTTGGTGGTTTCCAAATCTATGTGAGTGTGCTCTGTGGAGTGGAACTCAGGTTTTTAATCCATTTTTTCCCACGTTCCAGTAAAAAACCCAATGTAATTGCTGTTAACACTCTGCTATGAATAAATCCCTACTTCTCATTTGTCTCTTTCCTATAATGCAAACTGGGGCTTGTGTCCATTTTATGGATGGTAATTCATGATGGAAAACCTACCACAAGGTGTATACTCAAGTCAGCAGACAGTCTGCCTTTGTTTCTAGATGCAGTAAATAACATCTAAAAAGTAGCAGAGTTATTGAATGCTAATCTAAAGAACAAAAAGAAACAGGTGAACAAGTACAAGTTCAAAGAACAAGCACAAATTCAAAGGCTTTCTCCTTGATTACATAAGACACAAGAAGAGCAGTAAACATGATGTTTGCTGCCATAAAGATACCATGTTATTATAATCTCATTACATAATCATCAGAGATAATCAGAAACCACTGTACATACAAACCCTTGCCTGAACAAAGTTTGTCATTCTTATGACCAAGATAAAAGATGATAGATTTCTGTTCCAAAAAAGAACTGATGCATGCTGATTGCTGACATAGCTTGAATTGAGGACAGATAAAATAGTATAGACAAAATGAGACGAAGTCCAAACAGCTGTCCAAACTGTAAGATGATCCAAACTAAAACGACGATCTAAGATGACCTAAAAATTCACTTTAACTGCATCTAAGTTAATAGACAACCTAATATCTAATGATACTATCTTGACTCACCTGTATAATCAACCATCTTTTCTTCTTGTTGTTGCCTAACATTACTTCATCTGGCCATATTCACTTTGGAAGTGATTTCACTTCCAAAAACATCCAATTTTTCTCTTTCAGTCAGTCAAGCACCTGGCTAAATTACAGTTGAGTTAAAAGGCAGTCCACAGCTTACTCACATCTCCTAATGAATCAGGGCACGACTCACCTCATCTAACTTTAGACGTCTACAGGGAATTTATTCATTTGACCTACTTTCAGCAGATACTTTATAATGAGATGAAACCTTCCTTTGACATGATCTTTTTTAAGAGCTAAGCTATAAAAGATAATTCACAATCAAACTATGAAGGAACACAACTTACTCAGATATAGATATTTACATTATAGACTTTACATCTGGCAATGTGAATCCCAGACAGGAGTCTGATCCTGTTTGAGTTCATGGAATCCTTGAGTCTGCCAAGTTACAAGCCAGTATTTGACCCAAGTGACATATTGCACAGAATCTTAAAGATAAAGAAACCTGTATTTTTGGGAAAAGCATGTTTGGCTCCTCTAGGCTTACTGTTTCACTGTACCTACCATGCCTGAAGAGTTTAATTTCTTTTCTGAATTCTGATAAGAAGAGAATTGGTCAAATAAACTACTGAGCTTTATATGAGAGAAATCTTATGGAGTATCAGCCCGTGAACTGGATACCTCAGTGATTTAAAGAAAGAGTAATGAAAAGATCTTGAATAATCAATATAAAAATACATAAATAAAATCTGAACAAACCATCAAAAAAACCCACAGATGTGTCATGCTATTCTAAGAATTGGCCACTATGTGCAGAAGAAAATTTTGACACTTCAGTAAGTACTGCCCCCTGGCAAGTATATAAACCATTCTTTTTAAATTTTCCCTGTAACACCTAGATATTTTCTTTCAGTCGACTACAAAGTTCTGGTTTGTCTTAAAAAAATAGCTATTTTGTGATACCAAATAAATGTCTGCTGCTTGTCTGCCTTTCAGGATTGATAGTTCTCTAATAGGACCTTATATTATTCTTGACTCACTGAATGTGAGAAAACAAATTGCTGGAGACACAGACTCAGATTTAAAGACACATGAAGCGCTACCAAGCAAAATGTGGAAAGTCTGGAAGTCCAAGGCTACAGAGGAGAAACACATATGCAACTGGCTCAGAAAAAAACAACTGCACTCCATTATATAGAGATGATATGAGAAATGGATGGGATTGTATGTAGGAACAAAGCTAAAGGAGAACATGTACAGAGGGACTGTTTTGAAGGTGGGGACTGTTATGAAGGTATGGATGTCATGCTGTAATGCCAACCAGAATGCATGTTCTAACTTATTGCACTTTGGCAAAGCAGGGTTGGAAAGTAGCATCAGAGCAGCCATAAGAAGTAGCCACTTATCATTTTCCCCAGACTGACGACAGGATTATCTCCCCTAATGAGGTTTGATCATATTTCCCATGAATTGTAAAATTGCTGTTGTAGTTGTCACAAGTGTTGGAGAAGGCTCATTTTCACTTGACAGGCTATACTCCAGTGAAAAAATGCCGCTGTTTCCACTCTAGTTAAATAAAGCTTTCCTCTTCTCATTTTCGCACATTCCTATTTCTACTTTTAAGCTACCTAAAGAAGAGATTCTTCACATTGTCTTCATAGCTTGTCTATCAAATATTGACATCTTCTCCTTAAATGCTTTACTGATTAAATATAGTAATTTAGCTTAAACTAGGGAGTAAAAAAACCAAATTTTTTCAGGAATATCTAAAAAAGAAAGTAGAAAAAAAGGATTAAGGTTGAGAAGAACGATAAATCAAAACGACTTACTTAGACCATGACATCTCAAAATACGTGAAAGACCGTCGTAGTATGCTCAGAGAAAAAAAACAGAGCTCAAAAAGGGAAAGCCTTACCCTTCAAAAATGTTGTCTAAACCTTGTATATTAAATGGATTGTCAGACAGATATTGTAAACTATACAAAAAAAAAAAGTCTATGAATCACTGAATTACATTAAGACAAAAGCAAACTAATCTACAATCTTAAGAGCCATCAGTGTCACCAGACTTGATGAAGCCCCAAACAACAACATCACTCTCCAAAAATCGGACAACTCCTCAATATAAAAAAGTAAAAATTTTGTAGGTTTAGATGAATGCTGCTTATAAGGCAGTGTTATAAAAAGACTGTGCCGTGGTTTAACCTGCCTGGACACATGACACGCATAAAAGCCACTCTATCACTCCCCCTCCTCAACTGGACAAGGGAGAAAAAATATGATGAAAAACTCATGGTTTGAGAAAAGGACAGCGAGAGATCACTCAGCAATTACTGTCATGGGCAAAAGAGACTCACCTTGGGGAAATTAGTCTAACTTATCACCAACCAGATCAGAGCAGGATAATGAGAAATAAAACCAAATCTTCAAACACCTTTGCCCAACCCTCCCTTCTTCCTGGGCTTAACTTTATTTTGTGGTTTGGCCTCAATTTGCAACAAAGAACCATGTAGTTACTCTCTCATGCCTCCCCTCTCCCCAGTGGGGTGGAGAGGAGAATCAGAAGGAAAAAGGAAAAACTCATGGGTTGAGATGAGAATGATTTAATAAAATGACAAAAGGAGAAGAAAACAACAATCAATAATACTGATAAAAAGCATATACAACATGCAGTGTTCTCACCACCCAATGCTCATCTTGCTTCTGAGCAGCAAAAGCCCCCTCCTTCAGCCAGCTCCCTACTTCAATACTGAGCATGACATCACATGGTATAGAATATTCCATTTGGTTGGCTGGTTTGGGTCAGCCCAACCAGCTTCTTGTGAAAATTAACTCTATCGCAGCTGAACCCAGGACATTTTACTCCCAGATTCTCTACCTCCTCCCCCTGAGCAGTACAGGGGGACAGGGAAGGGGGGTTGCCGTCAGTTCAGCACATGTTGTCTCTGCCGCTCCTTCCTCTTCAAGGAGAGGACTCCTCACACTCTGCCCCTGCTCCAGTGCGAGTTCTGTCCCCCGGGAGACAGTCCTCCAAGAACATGTCCAACATGGGTCCTTCCTATGGGCTGCAGCTCTTCAGGAATAGGCTGCTCCAGCATGGGTCCCCCATGGGGTCACAAGCTCTGCCAGCAAACCTGCTCCAGTGTTGGCTCCTCCCTCCACAGGTCTGCAGGTCCTGGCAGAAGCCTGCTCCAGCATGGACTCTCCACAATGTCACTGCCTCCTTCAGGAATCCACTTGCTCTGTCATGGTGTCCTACACAGGCTGCAAGTGGATATCTGCTCCACCATGGACCTCCATGGACTGCAGGGGAACAACCTGTCCCACCATGGTTTTCTCCAAGGCTGCACCCCTCCTTCTTCACTGACTTTGGTGTCTGCAGAGTTCTCATTCCGGTCCCCAACTGCAAAAATACTGGTTGTTTTCTTTTTAAATATGTTGCCCTGGAGGCGCTACCACCGTCGCTGATTGGCTCAGCCTTCGCAAGCAGCGGGTCCGTTTTCGAGCTGGCTGGCATTGGCTCTGTCAGACATGGGAGGAAGTCTCCAGCACTTTCTTGCAGAAGCCACCCCTGTAACCCTCCCTGCTACCAAAACTTGTCACGCAAACCCACGACAGACTGTTGCTGTCTTTTTACACAGAAATGTGATAGTACATATCTGTGCATTATGGGGGATCTTATCTTAATAAAGAAATCCTAGGAAAAACCTGGGGGGTTTGCCTATTCATCCGTATCCCAAGATGTAATACAAGTCTATAAACCAAGAAGTTTGGGATTCTTGTATGGTATCTTATTTAGTATCTGTCTGGAAAAAAATATACTTTTCCTCTCTCTTGTTCTTCTCTGATTCTCCCTTGATTTTGTCTTTGCTGACCACCAGTCTTTCTTTATCAGCCAGAAAGCCTTGGTTTGAGTAATATTACACAGGCCACCTAAGGCAGCTATTGCTCAAAACATTGACACAGAAGAAGCTCTGTTCTTTTCAGAGACAGGGGCTAAATTCAGTTTTTGAAAAGTGACATAGCTAGTTCTGAAAGACAGGAAAAAAGAGCTTGAAATTTAGTTGACACAGGTACAATATCAGGGCTGAAAAGAAGAATGGGTTTTGAAGAGCTGTGAAGGAAAAGGAAGCTGCGGGGGTCATTGAGGGATCTGGGAAAGTCAGTGAAGTTTCAAAGGCTAGAAGGGTGAGAGGCAGTTATAAGAGAGTGGCTGGAAGAAGTAAGGAAAAATTGGAAGGCCACTGTCAGAAGCTGATGGTGGTGGATAAAGCTAAAGTTTATTCTGTCTGATACAAAAGGTGTTAGTGCTTTGATTTCATTTCTTACTTTCTGATGATAAGTATTTTTAGAAGAGTTAATTTAGCTGTTTGGGCCATGATCCAGCAAGATACTTAAGGCCATGAATTAGCTAGGCTCTTAGGCATATGATGAACCTCAAGCATGCTGGAATACTCACAGACTTATGGTTTTATATACTCAAATTCAGTGATAGATCGTATTTTAAGTCCTGTCAACAGAACTACTAATATATATTTTTATCCTAGAAAGAAACCTACTTTCTCTAGATAGAGCTCCGGGCCAATTAAATTATGTCTGTTAGGAAGCATGGTTTAGTCTGATTGCCAGGACTAGATCTCAGACATCTCTAGGGTGTTGCAGTATAAGATATGAAAGGAACTTGCATTCCCTGTGTTTCTTTTGTTCTCAGAATGAAGGAAAACATCCTTTCTTTTTCTGGGAGTGTTAACAGAAAGATCATATCTCACCATATAGGCCTTGCCCTGCAGAATGTGGAATGCCTCCCTACTTATTTTCAGGTCCTGTTATTTAGGGGAGAGAATGCTCCACATAGGACAGTATCTGCTCAGCATTGTAAAACCACTGGCCTATATAATCATATTGTTGTTATCACTATTGTGTTTTAACAGCTTCTAAAGCTGTCATTATTTTGCCATGGATCTGTATGCAGCCAGTCATCTCGTTCAGCTGCATACTTGCTACTGAATCAGCATCTGAAAAAGCACTCTGGTGCCTCTGCTTCCGAAGGTGTTGCTTGAATATAGCAGAGGGGGCTGCTTGGCTCAGCAAAGGTGGGAAGAGTTAAAAGTGACATCTGCACCTCCATCAATGTGTTACACAAACATACAAATATGTCACGAATGAAGACTGAGGAGAGAACATTCAAATCCTTAAGAAAGATTAATTAATAGGTCATAGTTTAAATACACTCGTCAGAGTGAGGGAATGACTCTGAAAGTTTCAGCTAGCAATAAAAGGATGCACAGATGCAGGAGACAACTGTTGCATGGAAATGACTTGCCATCTTGAAAAAAAAAAGGCCATAAATAAAATATTTGCATGTCTTTATTGGAAAAATGCTAGATTTGAAATTAAAATTACTAGGGAAGAAAATAATGAATGTGATGCATATTAACAAGAATTCCAAAATGGTTTGTTTTTGTGTTTGTTTTGGGGGTTTTGTGTTTGTTTTGGGTTTTTTTTTTTGTTTGGTTTTTTTTTTCCACAAAGCTGAGCTTGATTAAACATATAGAAAATACCAAAGAACCAAATCCTGTATCTCTAATCCTAAAGAAAACTGTTCTATAATTCTAGATGTATTGAAGCAGTTTTCAGAACTGACCAATTTCTATGATTGAGCCAATGAGAAAAAGAGAAAGCTTTGCAGGGACTCATTGGTAACATATAAACCAATCAATTTTATTTTGTTATGGGGAAAGTCTTGAGGACTATTTTAAGTGATCAGCCAGGGAAATATTTAGCATAAACATGCTTTGATTAGGCTCTTCATTTCAAGCTCTGAAGAAAATAGTAGTCTTCTAATCTTATTTTAAATTTGTGAATTTACCATTGCATCAGATTTCCAACAACAAATTTTGCTTTGAAAATGGAAGGGATGGGGGAAGACATTAGGTGAAATTTCTTAAAGAGTCAGGAAGAATTTTACACCAGACTTTAGAAGGAGTTTCAAAGTTTCAGTTGAAACCCACCTAGTGTGGTGCTTTTTTTTTGTATTGTGTAGGTTCCTATCCTCTACTAACTTTCCAGCTAACAGCAGCTTTTCTAAAATATGAAAGCTCAAAGTGTTTCCTCTGCATAATTAAAGCACCCTTTTCTGAAATATATCAGAAAGCAAAGCAGTGAGGTTGAATTTGAAACTGTTTATTCAAATTTTCTCTCACTTATCCTGAATGATAAAACAGTCTGTCAATTCTTAAAAAAAAGAATGAAATAAACCAAATATACTGAACCATAAGTTACAAAACTCACAGTACTTCATGATTTATCTTATATTACTTGCAGTTTATAACTAAAATTTAAAATGAGAAAGGTCCAAAGGGACTGCTTGAAGCAGGTCTGCCTGAAGCAGGTTGCTCAGAGCCTTCTCCTGAATAACTGCAAGGGTGGGCATTCCTGTGAAACTTCTGTCAGTGATAGACTATACTCACAACAAAAACATTTTTTTCATATACCCACTCAGAATTTGCAGGTTTGCCACTTGGTTCCATCACCTTTCTTCCTCCCACTGAGCACCGCTTAGAAGAATCCGGCTCTGTTTTCTCTAAATCCTCTCCTCAGGGAGTTTAAGGCAGGAGTAACCTCTGTCCATTCCTTTTCTTCCTAAGGTCGAAGAAAAAAATTTCTGGCAGCATCTTCTTGTATTTCATATACTCCTGAGCATCTTGGTAGCCCTCTGTACTGGACTTGCTGGTCATTGTCTCTATGAGAGAAGTCAAGGTTGTTTATTTTGATGTTAGCAAGGCCAGATTGATGAGATATAGACTAGATAAGTGTATAATAAGGCAGGTGTGAAACTGGCTGGACTGCAATGTTCAAAGGGTGATCATCAGCAGTACCAAGTCCTACTGGAAAATAGAGACTCATGGCATCTCTGGGGGACTGTAGAAAGGACAAACATGTTTCTGCCATCATAGGTAGAGATGCATTTCTTTTCGTGTCTGGAACCTTGCTATATCAGAGTTGTGCACAGAGCTCCAGACGGAGATAGAGATTTCTACTGGTCAGAAGTGATAACTGTTGTCTTAAGTAGGTCAGGATTGTAGGCAAAATTTCATCTCTCAGAAGTGCAGATGAAGATCCAACTATTTCAGAAACAGAGATGGACCCCTAAATACCCCTGACCAAGGGATAATATTTTCTTTTTGTAAGAAATAGAGATGAGAGTGCATCAAACCTAAGGAACCAGTTTCAACAAGTTCAACATTTCAACAGAAGCCTGGTACAGCAAAGACAGAAACGGAGCTCAAAGATGAGCCCAATGAAGCCTGCAGTATCTGGTATGTCTTAAAGGTAGAGAGGGAGAAAAACTCCTGTGGAGAACAGAAAAATATATGATACTGAAAGCCATTAATTTTGTCTTGTACTTCTTCTATATTTACATTCTCTTGTAAATGATGAACACAAAGCCTTATATAAATCAGAAGCTAGGTTGCCTCCATTGTGCTATCCTGGCTCTATCCTTACCCATACAAATTGTGTTAAGGGAACAGAGAAAGTTAGACACTCCAGGTCCATGATGGAGTTTCAAAAATCTGATACATCTGGTAGTGAACTCCTGTCGGTCACATTGTTGTGTTAATTTGCCAGAAAATAAACCCCCTTGCATTCTAACTCTCTTCACTGGAGTGGGAGGCTAGGTGCGGCTAGGTATAAATTCTGAGTGATGTCCAATTTGCCACTACCAGTCCAGTCGCGTTTAATATGTATATTTAACTATCACGATTCGGGATACACTAACAGCAGTCTGCACCTTCAGTCCAGTCATGCTCATGAACTAGCACGGCCACATTTGGTCGCGTTCAGTGAGAAACTGTGACAACTGGCTACTTAAACAGTGCAGTTTTATTTGTGCAACAGGTATATAGGTTTTTCTGAATTGCCGGTGATAGTGACTGTCTGCAAGAAAGCACGTGCAACTGTAAAATGCGTGAAAAGGTTATAAATAATACAGCCTGGCTATACACATTAGGGAATAACTATTCCCAAGAAAAGCGCTTAGTTTAAGTCTCACCCAAGGCGTCCCAAGGGGAGGAGAAGCAAGGCTCGGACCGCCGGCCAATCCCAGTTGTCGGAGGCAGTCTGAGGTGTAGTTTCGCTTGACTTGCTCACGGTGTTATCTTCTTTTCCTGCAAAAATCTACGGTGTTATCTTCTTCTCCGAAAATCCCCCATTTCCCTGGCTATTTTTATATCCTTTCTACCTTTAAGGTGGAGTTTGGGTGACTGTAGTCATACATACTTTTTGTCATGATTGGTGTAAAGTTCTCTTGCTTCACGTTTAAAGGTTTAGTTTACGAAAAACTGAGAGCGCAGACTCGAAGAGGGGTGGTTAGATGTCAGAGGCAAATAGCCTTTGGGATGGAGGTGTGTTTTGGTATTAAAATGATATTAAAACGAGCAAAGTTCACAAGAGGATAGCACTTCGGCAAGGTTTCGAAAACCTGTTGGCTCAGGGGGCCAGAAGAGCTGCTTCTCAGTTCTAGAGGACCATTTCTTCCTTCTTTATCATCACGGAGATTGGCCACGGAGTCTCCAATCCGCTCCATCCTCTATGGTATGTTGCAGAGAGTTACAGAATCACAGAACCACAGAATGGTAAGGGTTGGTAATCTAGTCCAACCCTCCTGCCGAAGCAGGGTCACCTACAGTAGGCTGCAGAGGACCTTGTCCAGGCGGGTCTTGAATATCTCCAGAGAAGGAGAATATACAACCTCCCTGGGCAGCATGCTCCAGGGCTCCGTCACCCTCAGAGGGAAGAAATTCTTCCTCATGTTCAGATGGAACTTCCTGTGCTTCAGTTTGTGCCCATTGCCCCTTGTCCTGTCGCTGGGCACCACTGAAAAGAGCTTGGCCCC
>Ga0065711_1046189_pt1 | contig 13034 bp, 5 predicted proteins | sample Hoacrofraction12_FD_59098 | JGI IMG/M metagenome (GOLD analysis project Ga0065711, IMG submission 59098) | Hoatzin crop microbial communities from Cojedes, Venezuela - Epithelial fraction 12 v2 (version 2) | ecosystem: Host-associated > Birds > Digestive system > Esophagus > Crop | place... | reverse complement strand
CCTGGACAAGGTCCTGTGCAGCCTGCTGTAGGTGACCCTGCTTCGGCAGGAGGGTTGGACTAGATGACCCACAGAAGTCCCTTCCAACCCCTAACATTCTGTGATTCTGTGATTCTGGTTCTGAATATACATGCTGTGCATGTAGACTTGCATAGAGGAGTCGGAGAGTAATTACTGAACATCTGTGCACAATGTTTGATGGCTTTGTCAGCACATAGACTTTTTTTTGGCAAGGCTGCTGTCTTGAGGTTCTCAACTCTTGAGCATCTATAGAAACAGTTCAAAAAAACCTTCATCTTGTCTGTTTGGAGAGGGTACATATGAGTACAGTGTACAGGAAAGGAGGCCTTACAATGATAAATATTTCTTAATCATTTTTGTGTATTAACACTATAATAATTGGAAAATTATGATACACACTTTATGTAATACGTGTTCTTTACTCTGAGAAGGTGAAGAAACATCCAGCTTTACTGCTCGTTTTGTGCCCAGCACAGGGGGCATTGACACCAGAGGAGAAAAGCAACAACAGTAAATGCAAAGGCAGCTATCTTCAGCATTAGGCTGGAACTCGAATATACCTTCAATTTATTCATGCATTGCAATGTCTCTATTAACAACTGCTTTGAAAACTAACACAGCTTAGTCAAAGAAAGACCATCTCTGTACAAAGGAGTGCCACTTGTTCCCAAATGTCAGGTGTGTGCTGCAATGTATAGAGTAATTGGAGCTTCTTAAATAAAAGGTTGGCAGGGTTCTTTAAGACTGGCAAAATCGTACTTTTCCCTAGCCTCGTTCTCCAAAGTCCCTGGACAATGCAGTACATGGTTAATAAGGTACTGAGTCACTAGTTATTACAGACTGCTACAAGGTGTTTAACTTTTCCACCCACTCATATTTAGGGTTCTTCAGAAAACTCTGTGATTCAGGAAGCTGTGGCCTTCCTGCTAAATCTGGTAGAGTGGTTTGCTGACCAGTAGTTTTAGAACACCCTTGGGAATACAAAAGTAAAATTATTCATTTGGCATTCTTAGCTGTTTTTCTTCTCTATTTTCCTTAATCTGGAGTTATACAATATGCACCTCCCTGATCATTTTATATTTACTTTATTGTAACTCACCTGTTAACCATTTTGAAAAACAATTCTTCTAGCCTCTTCTCTTTCTGTGTCACAGGGATATCTAGCAAACGAAACTAAAATATGCTTGGGACTAACCAATGATGCCAATGAGTCTGTTCATGTGCTCTAAATTAAGGGCAGGCATTTGTGTTTTCTAGGACTGCTGAGGAGCATCTAGTGTTTGAATTTGGCATACCTATACCTTCAGTGATGAATGGAACGATGTCTGAACTCAACATTTTTTATTTTGCCCCTTTTTATCAAGGATTAGATTCAATCTCTGACTTGGCAAGCTTAAACCTCTAGGCTACTGTTCATTTTCACATTCACCAAGGGTTTACAAATTGCCTGTCCGTGTATGTTAATGACCTGAGCAGCCTGGTCTAGTAGGTGCACTACAAGCATGTCTCATAGCACGTGGAGCCCAAAGCACTGTGGTGGTATCTGCTGTCATTAAAAACCACAGTCAGAGGAGTTTCTGGTGTGCAACGTTTGATTAAGTTTCAGAAGTCAGAGTGCCTGTTGGGGCACCTCTGCTCTGGTCCTGCCACTTGTCCTATCCCACCATCAGCCATTGTTCAGGGCCAGATAGGGTGTTGTTTAATGGCTAGGAGACTCTCCACAGAGGGGGAGATCTCAAGTCTGAAGTTTAGTTCCAAAAATGCTGTTTGTGCGTTCCTCTGTTACTATCCTTGGGCACAGTATTGAGTGGAGAAACCACACCCTGGGATTTTTTATCAGGGGATTAAAAGGATTCGTTCATCTCTAGCACCCAGTTTCTGGATAATAGCTCTTTGGGCAGCACTGTTTGATAGTTTCATTGTATGTGAATTCTGATGTGCCAGTCATGCCCAAGCATAGGTCATTTAGATTAGAAAGTTGACTTTCCATCACTTCCAGTGTACCGTAGCATTCATAATACAAAGCAGATGGCTTCCTAGCTGAAAAAAAAAAAAAAGAAGAAAGGGTTTGCTGACATCATTAGCAGTAATTACTCAGCTGTGGAGGAATTCACATTGGTCTCTGGGTCACCAGCACTGCAGTTGGGCCTTATTCAAGATAAAAATTTCCCGAGCAGCAGACAGAGCTGTCCTAAGGATGAGTGACTCTGTGGGATAAATTCCTAGAAGAGACAAGGGTTTCTCCTAGTGGGAAAACGTGTGATTCTTCCGATATTCTTTGCGGGAGCTTAAGTAGCTTTTTTAACTTAATGCATGTGGCTTTTTGGAAGTGGTTTGAGCTAAACTGGAAAAAAGTCTGCTAGATCTCCAAAGAGAGCATTCGGGGAGATAGCTATTCCACCAAAGCTAGGCTGGCAGATTTTCCTGTATAGACGACTTTGAAAAACTTCATGCACCTTATTGTATCATGTTCAAATTCCAAGTACATTTCTTGGCCCTTTGCTAGTAAACGCAGCAGCATGCACATTTGAGCAATAAGGTGGCGCTTGCATCCTACAGAAAAGAGCGCTTGGTTTCCACCTTAAAAAAAGAAGAGAGATCAGATACTTGTGACAGGTGATCATGTCATTTAGAAGATTCCATAGATGTTACACTGCTGAATTTGACAGAAAATCTGTAAATCAACATTGATATTGACAGGCCTTTTCATTTATCATGCATTTTCCAGCAGGAGATGTGTCTTTCATCTGCCTCTTGATAAATGTACTGTACTAAGAGTCACATAGTCACCTGCTTTACAGACTTGGGAAGTCTGACACCAGAAGGCTTTTCACCAAGGTATTTGTGCTTTTCAAGGTGGCTCAAAAAGATGTTTTTCCCATTTACTTGAACTGCATTTTTTTTAAGATTATCTTTCCTGGCATTTATACGTATCTGAAATATGATGTCCTTTGGGGGACCAGAATCTCTTTACAATTGAGAAGAAAAAATCAGTTTCATATGTAGCATTTGCCTTACACACTTGAGGATGTGAGTGAGGCAAATGAGAATAAATGGCTAATGAAAATAAATTTTGAGCATTTTCCCACGTAGCCACTACCTCATGATTTCTGTAGACAAGCTCTCCTGCCTGGGCAGTGGTTATGGAGCAGACTGCTGCACCGGGTGGAGGTGCTTGCTTGGCATTCAGTGTGCATCACACCCCATCTACAGGCCCCTGGGGAGAAATTGCTTTCCTTCGATTTCCTGAGGATCTGTGCTAAAAATGTCAAACTGAGCTGCAGAAAAAGGAGTGAGCTTACTTGGGTCTAATTTGCTGTTGTATCTGGTGTCTAGCTCAAAATATTTTATGGATTTCATTAGCTACCAAAGGCATATTCCTCACCTGTATTGCCAGAGATTAATACTTGACTGTAGCAGTGCTCCAGAGGGTCATGTAATGGACTTCTTGCCAGGAAGCAAAACACTGAGAAGCTTACATAGAAAAAATGGGGTGAGGAGGTTTCTGTCCATTCCCACATCATTGCTTGACACCCAGAAAGCTGAACCAGCATCTGCTTATCTGTTTTGTCATGGTGTGCATTTTATCGCTTTCTCTTAATTTTGCACTCATTTTTTCATTGTGATTGGAATTACTCTTCTTTTCAAGGAGCCAGACGTTCCTCGGAGCTATAGTCCCCCATTTATGAGGCTTTTGTCACTGATGTTACTGGTAAAATGCAGGAATTGGAGAGCCCAAGCTCTCTGCCAGCTGCTGAGCCTGTGCAGCAGCATCAGTTTCTCTACTCTGTACTGACCTGTACAGAGGTACGGGGCGAGGTGGATGGGGGATGGGATGTATTTTCTGCTGTATTCTCAGCTTTCCTTTGGTCTCAGAAGGGTGAAGAGACCTTTAATAATTTTTGCATCTAGCTTACCGTAAGAGCACTTGCAATGGAAAAAGTGACTCATTCTTTTCCTTTCAAAGAAATGCTGTGTTCACCTCTACAGAACTAGGCTATTTCTTCATAAACAAAAGTGAACAACAACTGCAATTCCTGTTTTGTTATCATTCTGAGTGCCTGTTTGGATAGGGTATACCGATAGCAGCAGAGCTATTAAATTTTGGTTTCTTGGCTGCAATATTGTATAATTCACCATTCCAATTGTAATTCAGAAGAAAACATCTCCCGTCTTCTGTATCTTGGTGACCTACATCATATTTAATCCGCATGCTGTTTGGCAGTACATGTGGAGAGAGCCCCTTCACAGCGAGCAGCTTCTCAGTGAATAACCGGGTCTCCAGAAATGATGGGAAGACACAGCTGAGCCACACGCAGGCTCTCCGTGAAAAGGAAAATACTTCTAGAAAGTAAAAGGTCATTTTCAGCCCTTCTTTAAACTGCTGAAAGAGACATTGAAATAGCGCGATGGGTCTGCGAGGTGTGTGCAGGGAGGTGTGAAACACTGGGAAGCCGTATCCACAGAGCTGCTAAAGGGAAATACTGGTACAGTAATTACTTCAAGCAGGTATTTGCTGTCTGTCATGATGATACCTGGAGACCTGGTAGACCTTAATTTGACACTCACAGCATGCCGTCAGAGAAGGCACTGTGCTCGGCTGTGGCCTGTGATTTTAAGAACCGCCTGGACTCGGAGGTCTGGCTGCACAGGTACGTGTCATGGCAATTTCTGAGAGCAGCCCGGTGGGCTCCCTGGCGCCGTACAGGCTTTGGGGCTGTGCTTCTCATGCTCAGCTGAACAATTTTCGTCTGTCAGCTGTTGTTGACTGCCTGCCCGTCCTTACCAGGCATCCTGCTCAGGAGTCTGTGTTTTGGTAAAGTTTTCTGCCTGGAGAGGGGTCAGTTATATGTGTTGATGTGTATACTGCGGAGAAGGCGCTATCCACAACAGAAATATATTTCTATTTTAAAGCCAAAGATGATGTGGTTTCTGATGTTCTGCACTTCCCAGTAGAGTTTGCTCTGTGCTCTCACAGATAAAGCTTCTTTCCTGCACAGATCACTGCTTCCCAAGGAAAAGACTATTAAATCCGGTAGGAAGGCCCAGTACCACTCCTAATTCCCAACACTAACAATTGTGCAGTTACACATCTAATTCTTTGCTAGACATGCTGATCTAGTGAAACCTGGCTGTCTGCAATAATAGAAAATGTAGTCCCTCATGCTCTGAATGAGGCTAGAACATGAAGTGCAGCTGTCAGAGAGCCTGAGTATTGTATTTCATTTAGGGCTTTGCATACATCTGCAGGCAACCTGCGTTTATCCAGCTGCCAGTGTAGCCTAAAATATGCTCCTCATCTCACAGTAACAGAGTTTGAGCCTTATAACCATTTCATATTATGGCTTATTATTCCTTAAATTCTGGCAATACACTACACAAAGTCTGAAGTCCATATCTCCAGAAGTTTACAGTCTAATGGCAAATCCATCAAAACATTTAAAGATTAAATTCTTTGATCTAAATATCACCCTGAAGGAGCTGTAAACTTGCAGTCCGTGAACCTAATCATGCAATCTCCATTGCTAACTGTTATCACTGTGTACTATACATCAAAGTGTAATGGAAGATGATATCTTTATTTCGTTCAGTGATAATAAAAGCTACCTTCTCTGCTAGTGAAAAAACAGCAAACAAAAAGCCCACTGCAACCTGCTGATAAGAGACGATGCAGTATTTTGTGCCATATTGTTCTTTTTCTCTTGCTCCTCTGGTACTGAAACCAGAAAATATGTAGGAGACAGAGCTCAGGGCTGATATAAAATAGTATATATTTTGTATATATATAAAATATATATATATGTGTATATACAAAGCCTCCCTTTCTTTTCAGTGAGCTTTAAGACTTTGATCATTGACAAAAAAAATATTCCTAAGTAGAATAATTTTAATTCAGCATGAGTTGTTTCTTCAAAGAGGAGGATGATTGGTTTTAGCACAATAACACCAAATAAACTGCTGTTTCTTAATGTGGTGACTAGAATGACTGAAATCAGAGTATCTTAAGATTATAATTTTTTTCCCCTGCTTTTAGCTATGGATAAAGGAATATGCTCTGTCTGCTGTGATGCAAAAGCACCTGGCTGAGAAACAAGAGAAGATAATTCAAGGTGTCGTAAGCAGACTGGGATGCCTCAGTGATGAGTAAGCATGGTTTTATCAGTAAGCAGTGGGGTAAAACTGCACAGCTGTATGCACAGATAAAAACTTGTGTACATTACATTATGGAAGGCAGTGTTAAGGGATTGTGAGCATCTTCAGACAGAGAGGCAGTTACTCTAGTTTTTTATCTGAGTATCAAAAACAAATAAAAAAACCCCAGAGATACCGTGACTCCTGGTAAGTAGAAGAAAAAAGCATCTTCTGTGATTTGTCAGGTGGTGTGCTTTCTGTGTATCTACTCCTATAATCTTGAACCAGCCTCTCTGCACTCTGTATGTCGCATTGGAGTTGGATATTCTTCAAGATAAAATGTTCAGTCCAGCACCATTCAGCTCTACCTTTGCTTTCTGCAATTGCAATAGCACTGACCATTAGCTTTGGATGATAATGTCTCCTCTCTTGCATTCTCTGTATGTATTCACCAAGGAAACTTTAAGTTTTGTCTAATCTTTGTACAGCTAAACATCTCTTCGATAGAGATACTTCTCAAATAACCAAGGTTCTATCTGCCTTGTTTTGGTTAAGATATCAAATCACTTCATTTACCGTGGTCTTCACATTACCAAAGATCAAAGCGTTTGAAGACTTTTCTATTTGGAATATTGGAATTATTGCCATTGCACTCCTTTATTTTGACTCTACTTTTCAGTTTAGCCTTACATTTTCACGTTCTCTGACTTCAAGGTTTCCTAACAGTCAGCATCTAGAGAGATCAAGATGCTTTACACGTACACACAAGTTAGATACAGGCACAAACAATGTTATCCCAAATGTGCACATAGATCTCACTCACCTGGTCCAGAATCAACTTCAAAATTTGCTCTCCTGTTGAAAATTCGCCACAAACTTGCTTCGGCCATGTCTGCCCTGCCAGCTAACCCTAACCTCTTCAGTGTCTCTTCAGTGTGCCTCCTGGTTAATCGAAGGTATGCTGTCCTGCATTTTTGTGAAATAACTTTCTTCTAGTTCTGATTACATTCTCTTTTCATCTTATGTCAAGTCTCCTATGTAATTACAGGTGATTATTTATTTATTTTTTTCCCTGGTTTTATATTAATTTAACTTCAGTGTGACAGAACTAGAAGTCTTATCACAGCAATGCCCATTCTTTACACTTGAGCAGCTTTCCAAGGCATGCTTTGTACGACAGGACATTCCAGAGTGACTACTAACTCCTGTCGTCTTTGAGCAATGACTGTGCTGAACACAGGTGTGCCAAATCAGCAAGCAGCTTAGCTGATTGATTTCTGATGCTCCTTTTTTACAGGTCTGTTAAGTATATATTGCAAAAACAGCGACTTCTGCTGTGTTCAATACTCAGAAGGTTAACCATCCGAAGAGTTGGAATGGCAGCCTTGGCCCGCATGAGGCTGTCCAGAAAGAAGAGCTTGCTTCAGGAACTGAGCGTGCAACATACCCTGCAGAAGGGATCCTCCCCCTGCCAAGATGAGGACCAGTGGCAGTTACAGAAGGCAGTGGTAGGTGCAGTGTCCGGGTGGTTTTGCTCCAGAGGTCTCCTATGCTATGATGTCTGGTGATAGAAGTAGCCATAGAAGATCTCAAAAAATAAAAATGTTCAGATTCCAGACAGAAAAGAAAATATTCTCTGTCAAAAAAATACATCCACTGCTGGCATAGGAGGTCCCTTCCTGAATGTGCCTGTTTCAGTCTGGGCAGACATTTTAAATTGCCTAACACTTTATATCTACTGGCTAGCTATCTGTGATATGTGTTATAGAAAGCTTATTTAGCTATTTACTTTATATGAAAATACTAATGAAAGAAGGCATGCCAACAGTTACTGCTTCAGGGTAAGATAAACTCCTACTAATTCTGCTAGAGATCATAATATACAGTTGAAAATTTCTTACTTGGGCATCAGAAGAAATTCTTTCCTTCACCAGACCTAGCAAGTTCTTCTATACTGTCATCATTTTTCATTCTTTTTTCTTTCTCCTCTGTCCATGAGATGCTCAGCATCCATTGCCCTGACATCCTTCCAAATAATCTGGCTCCTGTTGGTCAACGAGATGGGAGAAAGTTTAAGGGATTTTTAGACTGCGTATTCCCACAGGTCACTTCGAGATCTGTTTGTGACTGGTTTTTAGGGTTAATCCATTAAGTGTTGTTGGTTACTTACTTACCTGTCTTGGACATTTACCTAGAACATCACTGAATTTCAGATTTCAACCTCAGAGGACCGTCCAAGCAGGTATCAGTGATAGCCCCTGCCCAACCCACGGTTGCTGCATATGTGAGTTGAATCCATTCAGCACTTATTAGCGGAGAGATAATATTGTGCATCCCTGTAATTCCAATTTGCATAATACAAACCCTCATTCTCCACTTGGAAGAGGAGTGAGGAAATTCTGTCTCCTGCCATAGTAGTAGGCAGGAGAAGTAGTTCCTTTTAAGTGTGAAAATCTCATTAACCTTCAGAAGAAATAAAATTTAATAAAATACAAATGCATATGACTGCATTCCTCTTGTTGTGTGTTTTCCACTACATCTCTCACTTAGCTCCCACAGGGTCATTAATTGATGCTATCACTGGTTCCATAGGAAAAATGAAATGCCCCCAGGTATTCCGGTTCCTCTGGCCTCTCTCCATTACAGCCTCTTTCCAAGGCCAGCTAAAAACCATCTCACAAGGAAGTGCCCAAAAATACATGCGTAAGATCCTTGCTGCCAAAGAAGTAGGGCCTCGGTGTGGAGTTGTGAAAAGTCAGAGAAAAAGAGATGTTCTGAACAACCTCCAAAATGAGAACCAATGTGTAAGGAGTTAGGAGAAGGTTAATTTGCAGACACTCAACCAGAGTTTTAGACATACCCTGTTGTTTAAACTAAACTTAAGTTGAGCTTGTGCCAATTTTAGACTGGTAGACAGTGTCACGTCTATCTGTTGATTTCATGTAAAATGTAAAACAAACTAAAGAATCCTAGCTTGGATGTGATAACATGATATTTGGTCTCTTGAAAAAAAAGAGAAATGGTTTAATGACATTCTTACTGTTTATAAAAAACATCAGAAATGTACGTCTAAGCTATAAATAAAGACATGTCAGAATAACCCAGCATTAATAGAGACATCATTATTTTCCACAGATGAATGTGTGCAGAGCAGGTTCTTTTTTTACTCGCAGTTCTTATTTCCCAGAGGGCATCAGATCGGTACTATCAAATCCCACAGAATAGTTTAATGTTGTTTAGCCTTTAATGAGAATATTAATATTAGGAACATCAGCAACTCACTGAAGAAGGCAATCTATGGAAGACTAATACATGTAAGGAGGACAGAACAGGTTGTGCTGGTGAGCGTATACTATTGTGTGCTAAAGAGAGTTTGGAGGGAAACTGGATTTAAAAAGAAGCATAGAAAATGGTGGCAAGGATGGTCCAAAGACCTCAAGAGACTAGAATTCTTCAGCCTAAAAAAGAAGTGTTTTCTGGAATATCATAGCTTTTAAAACTGGCATAAAATATGTGAATAGGGAACAGTTTTTCACTTGTTTCTAATAAAAGAAGAGAGCACTGAGCAAAGCTATTAGATGGCAGGTTCAAAATTAACAAATTTGTGGATAAGCTTTAGAACTCACCACCACAGGATGCAGTAGATGCCAAGAGTGCAGATAGTTTCCAAGTGCTATTAAATACATTCATGACCTCTCCCAAGGGCTATAAGTACCAATATACCATTTTTTTCTCACATAGACCCCACAAACTCTATGAGTATTCCAGATGCATAGATACACTTGCGTTGTTCATGTGCAGTTTATCAAGGCATAAACGATTTTACCTTACTAGACTCAGGATATTTGACCTAGATTGTTTGTATTTTTAATAGAAATAAGGCCAAATTCAACAGTACAGAATACAAAGGTAGGAATGCATCACTTGGAAATGACAGTATGCAGCTGCTATTGTACGTATCATGACACAGGCAATCGTTTTGTTGCAATGACAAATGTGTTAAATGACTGTACATAAACTTCCGCTGGAAATTAGATTATTCTAAATATTAAAACAGTAACATTCTAGATGGGTGTAGGGCTTTGTTTTAAAGTGATGCTTACTAAGTTTGTCAGCGTATTCAAATGGCAGTGCTATGTTTTTGTCTGATTACGGGAGTCACACATTCTGGAGGAGGAGGAGAAGCTCGAGGAAGAAACACAGCAAACCCATTTAGAATTTCATCAGCAGCTAGTCACAGAAATTCAAGAAGCTCTTCAGTTTCTCCAGCAGCACATGGAGCAGGTGATTGGGCAGACACTGCTGCAGCATGCCCGATGGGAAGCTGGAAAAAAGAGTTCAGACGATGGACAGGACTTCAAGGTATGGAAATATTCGATAGCAGTTTTCCAAACAAAATGAGTGCTAGTTTACTAAAAAGGAAGGCAACTTCATTTACCTATGCCTAGAAGTATCAGCAGGAAACATTACAACCTGTGTTAAAACCGAAGATACCTTGCAAACTGTTTACAAACTAACAGTTATGTAGAAGTACAGTATTTTCTCGAGACTTGCTATAGCAGCCAAACCAGGTTTTATTAAAAACCCAGAACATAAAAAAAATTTGAGAAAGTTCTTGATGACAGAGAAGAACAAATATTAGGAAGAAATGGAGATGGTTATCTGTTGATGAGGGTTTTATGGTTAATTAATCGTATTTGTGTGTTGACAGCTTAAGATTAATTCACAGATAAATAACCAAGTAAAAATAAAACCTGCTTCATAGGTTAATGAAGTTGTTCCAAAGTAAATATTTGGATTTTCTGTCTAATGGAAAGTTATAGTAGAGCTACACTTATATTAATTTGCTTTGCTGGCAGTCAGGTTGACAGGTAAAATGGACTATAGAGATTGAACAAATAGGAGAATGGCCCCTTCCCAAGTGGAGGTGAGGCACATTAGAAGAATTTTACTGTAATTTTTCATATTGAAATGTTCCATGGATGAACAGAAATACCTGTTTTCCAGTGTCTCAGTCTGCCACATTTTTAAACCACAAAATTCGCAATTTTGTGTGCACATACAGAATTAGATTGGGTCGTCAGTTTTAGGCAGATCAAAACACTTCAGTTTTTGACTTAGAAAACGAGTTGTGACTTGTACTGTGTAATACAGGAGAGACTGGTGGAAGCCGCAGTAGAAAGTGTGTATGGGACCAGCAACAATATCAACAGACTGGTGCAAAACTACTGTCAGCAATTAGGAAACATCATAGATGGCTACGAAGGAAAAAAACTTCAACAGTTGAAATCTTTACAAGGTATGTATGATATTGACAACTATAAGTAATTCTGGTTTTTTAACAGATAAATTATTTTTATTATCACTGTGAAGATTGCTTTTAAAGATAATAGAAATCTGTTATTTGAAGCAAGTAACAAAGAAAATGGATGTGTAGGTCCATTTCCGTCTTTGAAGGAGAAGTGTTAGAACTGTTATTTTTGATAATTACTTGAATTACAGTCATAGATGCAGGACCATGTTACTCGAAGTTTGGTACAGACACACACAGAACGATGACCCGGTGTCAGAGATTGTAGTTTAATCATGAACTCTGGTTCACCAAGCAAAGATCAGAGATACCACCACAGTCACCACCACCAGCAGTTGATTTTCTGATGCTCTAAACCTCAACACAAGGCAGAACAATTTAGGAAGCAAAGAATTGTACAAATATTGGGTTGTCCAGCCAATGTCTACCATAAACAGCGTTCAACTTTGCATATGAATATATGCAAATAAAATGAATCAAAGAATTCATAGGGGGAGAGAGAGGGTATATGACAGGCACCGGCAAGCTGAATCTTCTCCCTAGAAGGGAGGAGATCTGGGTTTACAATCCGTGCTCCGTGTTAAAAAACATAAACATCATTGGCAGACAGTCTGCTTCCTCTGAGGTGACTGCCCTCAGCTTAGAGAGGAGTTGATTCTTACATCCATTCATTTTTTTGGCTCAGTGAATTGTTGTTGTCTTTGAAGTTGAGGAAATGCATGAGAGGAGACACCAAAAAGCAAAGCATGCCCATCCTGGAATGCTCTGTGAGCTACTGCATTATTTCTTAGCTGTCAACCACAACCTCTCACAGGCTGTGAAACTGCTGAAGATGTTTATGAACTGCTGGAGCTCACATAAATACAGGCAGTTTCTCCTGGCATTATTTTTAGTTGCTCAGTTCCTTCAGGACAGGAGAACAAAAGCAAGCTCTGATTATTGATTTCCTTTTTAAACACTTTCTGCACCCCTGGATGAAGGGCTGTTGGTGTTAAATGAAGTTAGCAAGTTAGCGAAATGGCAATAGCATCACAGGCTAAGTATTTGAGACACATGGAGTGGATTTTTTTCTAAAAATAGAGTTAGCAATTTTAAATAGAAAAGATTCTTTAACCATAGAGGAAAGTTTTTGAAGAGGAACAGGCATATCCACTCAAGACTGAGATCCAGAAATGAGCTGGTAGGAGCGATTAGTGAGCCCCAGTATAGGCAGATATGCTCACTAGTTGCGAGACAGAACCAATCTGTTCTGCACTGCCCTGTTGTGCACCTTGAAGACTTTAGTATAGGAAGCTGAAGTGCTAGGGTAAGGCAAAATCTGTGCAGGGATTTTTGTCAATCTGTAATTTAGACATTGGCAGCTAGCAAGGCGGTCGGTTACTGAAGTTCTCACAAAGTCCCTCTAAAGACCTCTTTGGCCCTGATTCAGCCAACTACAGTGTCTTAAATCACACAGAATCACACAGAATGTTTGGGGTTGGAAGGGACCTCTGTGGGTCATCTAGTCCAACCCCCCTGCCGAAGCAGGGTCATCTACAGCAGGCTGCACAGGACCTTGTCCAGGCGGGTC
>Ga0065711_1008323_pt1 | contig 13034 bp, 9 predicted proteins | sample Hoacrofraction12_FD_59098 | JGI IMG/M metagenome (GOLD analysis project Ga0065711, IMG submission 59098) | Hoatzin crop microbial communities from Cojedes, Venezuela - Epithelial fraction 12 v2 (version 2) | ecosystem: Host-associated > Birds > Digestive system > Esophagus > Crop | place... | reverse complement strand
TTTTTTTTTTTTTTTTTTTTTTTTTTTTTTTTGTCCTTCCTGCCTGTCTTGTTTCTATGTTTTTGTGCTGTGCTTCTGCTTTGGTAGAAAATGAACCGTCTTCCCTCTTCTGAGGTAGTAACAGGAAAGGGGAAGATGGCTTGATTATGGGTGTTCAGGCTGCTTCATTGCTCCTCTGTCCCGCAGTCAAGTAGAAGAGGTGGTTTCCTTTGGTGTTTCAGAGGTTCTGAGTGATGCCTTGTTTCCCCTGCATGTATGAAGTGCTGTTTCAGCCATCCTCACTGAAGTTCTCATCCTTGAGTACTCTCGCATCCTTACCAAGCTCAAGAGATGCTGATTTTTATTCATGCTGAAGACCTGGACTGTTACATTTACCATATGAGGACTGTAGCATTCAACAAGGTTTTGGAAAGGCCAGAGCTGAAAAAAACAGTCCTGTGAAGAAATCTGCTGTCTGCAGCACTGAAGCTTGGTTTTCACCTCCGCCCTCTGCTTTGGCCTGTGGTCATCCCATGTATCTGGCACTCCTTAATTTTTGCAGGTTTTTCTCTCACCTTTTTTATATATGTTGCAGAGAGAGTCAACATCAAGTTTCAGATGTCAGGCTGGCTGAATCATGTTTTTGAAGACCCTAGTGTGAGTATGAGAGCCCATAATAACTAGGCTCTTGGTGAGATGTATTTAGTGACTACAATTAAGCAGTGGCCAGAAGCATCTTACCTACAACCTGAAGCAAGTCACATCCTCTGTGCTTTTCTCTCATGCTGTCTTGGTAGAAGAAAAATAATACCTTCTAGGTTACTGGTGTAGGAGAGTTGCCCATTAATACTGGCATAAGTGGTATGTCTACTTGAGATGTGACCCAGACATAGGACTATGTAGTCTTTCCTCAGGCTTTTGGCTACACACCATCCCTTTCCCTGCTTGTTCTGTTTCCCTAACAGAAGCTAAAATACAGAGATATGAGCAAATCAAACTAAGCTGTAAGCAGGTTTGTTTTACCATTGGCTGACTCTAGTCCTGAACTTAATAGTTGACTCATAATAGAAAGTAACACTGAAACACGGGCAGTTGAAGGCCAAAATGGTTTGTTGTTCTTGTACTGCTTTTCCCCCGAAAGCTTCTTTGACAATGTTTCTTGTAGCCTGTCATTGATGATAAGACTAAAGACTTATCAAATCAATTGATGTTAACAAGTGTGTGCTTGTCATTTAAGCAAAATACTATTGAGAGATTGACAAACATCTCTCTTGAAAAAATACTCCATATTGACATCTGTTATTCATAAATTAATACCAAAGAGACACAAAACTTAATTTTGGTTTTTTCCTTTAGCTATTCTTTAGTCCAAATTCAAATTATTGTTATTACTATGGAATAGGCATTCTTACTCCTGTCACTTTGCTTCACCTGTTTGTGCATCTCTCTGTCCACCTCAGTGATGGGAAAAGCAGCAGCACTGATGTGTCTCGTCATTAAGTTGCATATGAAGCAGAGATCTTGGGGCTTTTATTTTCCAGGCATCTGAGAGAGTGAACAGAATTCTGAAAGAGGGTATCATTAAGTCATAATTTTGCAAATCACTTATTTTCCAGCTGTGCTTGATGTGAAAGTAATACAGTTTATCCATCCTTATTATATAAGACATCTTTATCATCAGTTTATCCTTTTGGATTGAAGGATTGTTAGTATTAGTTTTCTTAACATCACAGTCTGTTGTGTGGCAACAGAATAGATAACATTATACTGAGAGGAGAGATTTGGGATATTCTTTTCTCAGATTTCAGAAGTAAAAATAAGGTTGCCTTGTATAATTTATTTGGTCTTTATTTTGGGTGAATTAATTCAGAATTGGGTGAGCTACTTCAGTGAAGACGATTCAGAAAGTCTGCAAATATTCAGGCAGTTTGGAGTGTTAGTAACTATGTCAGTGTGTTACTGGACTGTTTGCTCTCACTCTGCTACTTTAAACAAGGACCTGCTTCCAGTTTTACGGGGAAAAGGCTCTTTTGAATATGTTTTCTAACTAGGCTTGTCTATATAGCTGAGGGTTTTGTCCTGGAAGTTGTGCAAAAGTCTGTCTTGTTCAGTGGGTCTGTGCCTGCTGTTTGACTGTTGGGCTCCAAGCCTGAGCCAAAAAGGGGTTTGGCAGAGAAGCTTCTTGGGAGTTGCCAGGGGCCCATTCTGTTCCCAGCTGATTATTCCCTGTAGCCTGGCCTCTGAGGCATCATTTCAAACAGTCTGGGAGGAAAGGGAGTGGATGAAGAAGAGGGGGAATGTTGTCACATGGTGGTCCTGATCCAGCACTGGGCACAGAGACATTATAATCGCATCAAATAAAAATGTCGGCAGCCAAGCTGTGCGTGCAGGCAGTTTGCACAGCTGTTTAATGCGATCTGCAGAATGTCTGTTGCAGTATTAGTCATGCCAGTCAGTCAAGACTAGCAAGTCTGTCTTGACTAAGAGGAAGAGTTGCAGCTTGAACATCAAAGGCAACATCCAGAAACAAAGAACCAACTCATTTGATTTTCTTCTAGGGCTACCTTTGCCTGTTGATGAGAATGGTTATTATTGCTGTTAGTCCTGGAAGTTTTGTGTAGAGTGAGAGGAGAGTTTTTTGGAGGGTGGGAAGGGGACTGTTAAGCTTTAAAAGTCATGAATAAAAAATAGTGTGTAGAGGCTTTAAAAATATAAAAATTAAAATGTCACTCCTGTTGTGATATTGAGCCTTATCCTAGTTAGAGCATAGTCTGGTTGTGAATAGTTTGTCACGCCTTTTCTGCATTTAATTGTCAGTCCTGGATTTCTCAGTGTTACAATAATGAGAAACCGTGGATCAGCAGGATCAGCTAACCTTCCCTGTCACACATGCAGCCTATGTCAGTGGGCATATAATGCTGAAGAAAAAAAAGAAATGTAAATAGCATTCCTTTATGGACGTATAATAGAATGTAAGCACAGGATTTGTTTGAATTGTCAGATTGCATGTCATTTCAGATAATGCAGAGGAACCCTATGCTTACATAGTCCGTAGAAATGTTTTTGCTTTCTCATTCAGATATCATGCACCCTTTGCACACTTCATTACCCAGCTCTTTACACAGCATGAAAAGCCTTTATGCCTTGTGTGTTTTTCTGGTTCACACGAGAGGGTGAAGCATCATATGCTGTTTTGAGTACTCCAAAAACCGTAGCTGAAGAGTTACTGTAGTGAAAAATAGATATCTGTGTGTTCCAGTATACTATTCCACGGGTGCCAACTGCAAGTCCAGCGTTCACGCCTGTGTGTAGCCCTTCAGAGCTCCGGCTGGGTGTCTGAAAAAGATAGCGCTGAATTTAGTGGATGCTTTTGAACGTCCAGGCTTTGACTGCCCCGATTTTCCCCCTCTGTGTGAACTGTGGGCTATAATCCTTGTCTACCATAGGTGACTACTCTCAACACTTGTCAAAAATTATATAGTCCATTAAAGAAATGAAGTGCTATGGAAATTATAAAAGTTACCACTGTTCCTTTACTGCTTATCACATAGCCCTGTCCTACTGGCAGTTTTGTACTCAGCATTGTTTTTGTAGAAGTAAAATATTAAATTTTAAAAAAAGAAAGCCATAATCAAGAAACCTGTTGATTTTGTATTGCAGTTTTGACGTTGGTGTGAGACAGTGTCTAATCAATCACTGAAATGTACGACACGGATCTTACTGTGTCATCTTAATATTATCTTCTAATAGCATGTAGAGCGCTCCTTTTGCCTTGGGGGCAAAAACCTAAAATGTACAAAAGACCCAAAGGTTGAAAGAGGAACCAGACACAAAAAGGTGAAGGAAACTTCAGTTAACCTGGGTAATCTACCCGGTGTTGCAGGTCAGTATCTGCCCTCAGTAAGGCAAGAAGTAGTGAGGTTTAAATGCAGCAAAGAAATTCAGGTTAGCTGTTCTGAAAATTGTCCAGCAGAAAAGGTAGTTGAGTCCTACAGCGATTTATTTTAGGAACTGATGGGCTATCCAGCACCACAGTTTTCTAAGAACTAGCTAAACAAAAATTTATCCAGGGCGTTTCAGGAAGAGTTGATGCTGCCTTGGGGCCAGTGAATGGACTTGAGGTTTCTTTTCCTCTGTCAGAGTACAACCATAAACCTAAAGCTGTGATTAGTAGTGTTACAGGAGTAAGAACGCCTTGACTTTCAAAAATTGTTCAAGTTGAAGATTATTATCGTAGGATGACAATTTGGAGAGGTAGAAAAGACCTGTTAGAAAGCTCTTGTAAAGCTGGGAAAAGTTGACAAAGGTGGATTGTATTTTCTGCCTCAGAAATTTGTACAAATACTTTGTCTTTAACCAAGGGTATTGGAGCAGCTCATAGTTCTTTTATAGATACTGTAGGATATGAGTTTGTGGGAGTAATTTAGGAGTTTCCCCCCATTTTTATTAGTGCTGCATTGGTGAGAAAATCTACACTAACAGAACTTTAGCAAGGTTTTCTTCAAATGTCTTTGCAGTTTGGCAGGAATTAATGTGAAATGACTTATCTTTTAGAGCACTTAAAGCACTGAAAAGCCATTCTTTCATTTCATTGAAACATTTTTAGAGACTGATAACATATTGCCAATATTTTTGAAAATGTGAGGACAATTACACATTTAAAATGCATAATTGAATTGTCTTGATTTATAATCAAGAGTAATGTATTTTTCAAGAGCATATGTAGTAGTACTGAGTCCTAAGTAATTGATATGTAAATATACTTTAGCATGAATCTGCCATTATTTTTAGGCACTGACAAGTTGAGTGCCTTTTGGCATTTTAAAGTTGGCTGTAATGAATCTTAAAAACTGGGTATGAAAATCAACTTACTAAGCAAGAGGAAAACTTGCAGGGATTTTGTAATCGCCTCTTTTGTGGCAGAAGAAGGAAAAATCACAAATGTTTCCTTAGAAAGTAAATGCTGAAAAAAATTGTGGAAGAACCACAACAAAAATTGAGCTGTTAGGTTTGGGTGGAATTTGGAATGTTTGTGTGCCGGTTACCCACTCCGTATTGTATCCGTGCTAGAGTAGGGACAGAGGAGCAGACATTCCCATTTCCTCGTAGGCGGTCTGCCTCACCCTCGAGAGAGCTGCTGTGCCATCAGGGCTCGCTATATTTGCCTGCTTGTTTGGAGGTACGTTTGATTAATGATCAGATTAATGAAAGACTTTTCTGAGGTCTCCACTGGTGAGCCAGGAGGCTGAGCCTGCGGTTGGCAGTGCTTAAGGGAAGTACATGGTGGTGGTTACAGGACTGTACATGTCTCTTGATGTAATGTCACAGCGTGGTATCACCCCTCTCACTCCAAACCAGGGCCTAAAGTGAAGGGCAGCAAATACAGGCAGTAAATCTCCGTCTTGAAAATCTTGCCAGCATCACCTCTAGCTGCCAAGTGCCTGCTGTCATATCCAGCGTGTGCAATGCAACGTGCAGTTACGTTTCTGTCTGCACATTGCCTAGTAAAAGGAAATGCCATGCATAATACATCAGAAAAGTGTTTAATCCTTTACTGTACTTTACAAATTGATAAAATTTTGGAAATTTATGTGACTCATTTCGCAATTAGTGAGGATGAAAAGAGACAATATTTGAGGAATCTCAGTTTGGTAATTCATCTTGGTGAGATGAGTAATTTATTATGAATCTATTTATAGATCATCTGTCTAGCGTACTTACAGGAGAATGGAAGACAAATCATTTGATAGTATTGGTAGAAAATAGTATATTAAAAAAAAGTTGTAGGTGTCCATACTTAATTCTTCTGTAGAGGAAATAGCATTTTAATACTCATTATTTTTAAGTGGATTGAGGTGTTATGGCTGTCTAGGAAAGTGTTTGTTCTTTCCATCAAAATGAAGACATTTAATCACCTTACCTCCATCTGTTCCTGATAGAAACAGGTCTAGATGATGAACTGTGTATTTCAAGTAGGTGCTTTTAGCTATTTGTATTGGTAAGACAGGCTCTTCTTCTGACAGTGAAATGAATATCAACTGTTTTTACTTCTAATTTCAGAAACACTCATGATGGATGGAGCATAGGTTACTTGAAGAATAAGACTCAATTGTGGGAAAAACTGGTAAAATGGGACAAAATTAATGAGCATTTTCCCATCACAAAATTATTTTTTAAAGACAGAGAATAAATGACCTGTTCTTGCTAAGATTTTTATTGTAAAGAGATGTCTGTACTTCAACCAAGTGAAAAAAAAGGCATGGGGGATGTGAAGCAGTTTTTTAAAAAGAGCTTTTCATCTCTAAGCTGGAAGAGTGACCATATACTACAGTGTCAGGTTCAGTGATGTGGTTATTGGGGAAGAGGAGAGAATTGCATGAATAAATACAAATGTTGCACTCGTCTCTGCTGTGACATTTGTGCTCTGGTTTACATCCTAGTGTAAGAAGTAGATTATGACAGGTGATCTTGTTCTAACCTGTTGTCATTAATCCCATATGCCATCTGAAATGACTGACATGGTGCTGTGGTCAAGAATAATGTGCAGGTCTGGCAAATATGTAGCTTTTAAATTCATTGGCATCATTTTAAGAAAAAGAGCTGTTAGAAAATCCACCGATTTCTATGGAAATGGGATTTTGAGGTGCAGTGTATCCTGTGGTATTTTCTGTATTCCACTCTATAGGCCTTTTCTCTGTTGTCATCTCCCCCCCCCCTCCCCTTTTTTTTGTCTATAGTATATAAGCTTTGTTTTTGGAGCAGGATACGCTCTGTCATCCCAGTCAGAAGAATGTATTTAATTTGTATTTGAATAAGAAAAACTTTCCTTGGCCTGTGTTCATCCATTCATTTGCATAGCTGAGCACAGAATGATGAAAAAGGTTTGGAAGAGACAAAAATTATTTGAAATATGGCTTAATGAAAGAGGGAATGGCTATTTCTTTCCCTTGAAGCTCTGTTTTTTTTCAGGTAGGACTGAATTATTTCACAACTTGATTATTCATGCTCCAATTCAACAAGATATTCAAACCTGTTTCAGGTTTTAATATTTTATTATCTATTATTCTGAGCGGATGAGTAAAGCAGAAATAAATGAGCCTATTCACTTTTAAAGCTTGTCGTGTGCTTAAGTACTTGGCAAATCAAGTCCACATCTACCGAAAATGAGTAGTTCTTACTCCTGTTGCTAGAGGTTTAGTTTCATCATCTAATAGAAAAACTATCCTGTTACGGGAAGATGAAAATTCATCCTGTTTCTCAAAATACATTGTCTGTGTTGTACTCTGCAATGTTTTGCCATACTAGGCAGTCTCTAAAATCAGGTGTTTTCTTTAGAGTAGTGTGAAAAATGGAGAGCTTATCTCTTTTAGTGCTCATTACTTTTGATAGCAATCTGCAGAAAACATGAGTTACTCCATCTCTCAGTGCCCAGTTCTTTTAGGTATGTAGCCTGGGGGGTGGGAGAATAGGAGGGGAATGTTCCAGACAAACTGTGGGCATCTAACCGTGGTTCCTTCGCTTGCACACAAGTTCAACTGATTTAGATGGCTCCAATATTCATGTTACCAGCCATAAGTGGGAAATAATGGTGTGTAGAGTCCGTGTAAAACAGCACGAGGATGTAAAGGTTGTGGGCCATAGAAATAACCACATCAGTCAAAAGCTGGGCAAATCTTGGGGTCTGTCTCTGGGAACCTCTTGGGTTTTTTGATTGTCACACTGTTCTCTTCGTACACCATGCTTTGGAACTGTCCTTGAGAAAAAAACCACATTGTTATGTGCTGTTTAGATTGGGCACAGTGAGCACACCTTGTTCACTTGATCTTTCAGTGACTTTAGCTTGAACTAAATGTATAGCCCTGTGCTTAATTAACTTCTTAGCCCTGAAGAAAATCCATTACCTTTTTGGAAGGGAAATAGTATCCCTGTGGGTTTTGTTTGTTTGTTTTTCAAAATTTTCTTTCCATCCTAAAAATCCACTTTTGTTTGCTTTGTACCCTCAAACACTATAGCAGACTCTGGCTTAACTCTAGTGAATAGAAAGCAGGAAATTTTCACTCCTCCATATTTCCCCTCTTTTTGCCGTAACTGGGAAGATGTTACTGCTCTGTCCTCTTCATTCAACAGAATCCAGCCTTCATTTGCGATGCTGTACTTTGGAAGCCATTTCTAATTGTTGAAGGGTAAGCCTGAGCAACCAGCAGAGCTGCTGCAGAGCCACCCATGTGCCCTCCCGGCGAGCGCGGGGCAGAAGGAGCGCTCTGTTGCGGCTGGCAAGCGGCTCCACGCAGAGCATTGCCTTCCTCCGACCGAGAACCTCTGAAGTGCCTCCGCGTAAGCAGCGCAGCAGTCCTGCCATCAGTGCCATAAAATTGCGGTTCTGAGTGGATGGCTTTTGGGCTGACCATGTAAGCCACTATTTGCTTTACCAGAAAAGGGAATGTACTCTTGTGCCAGCTCAGCCAGGTTGAGCTGTGTTTGCAGACAGGCTCCAGCTGAGAAGGTCGTTAAGCAAAAGTTAATATGAAGCTCTGTCCTTTGACAGAGTAATGCCAACTTTGTGATTAAAGCAGAAGCCTTCCTGTAAACTATGGATGGCTCTCGTGCATGGTAGATTTGGAATTAATAGTGATAATGGGGGAAAAGAGTAAAAGCCATCTCATTAAGAAAATAGATTACATACATGCTTATGTGGTGTAGACAAGATTAAAACTTGAAAATGCTGAGGATCTCTTTTTTTTCTTAACTAAATCTTGATTAAGTCAACCTCCCAGAATACTGTTATAGGCCTGTAACTGGCAAAAAAAGAAGAATCGGTTATTGCATAGCAATGAATGAATGTGCAGAGTCAGTATTTTATTGAATGCCTGATGCCCAGCAAATCGTTTGATGTAAAGGTTTGGGACTGCAATGCTTGACTTCGCGTTGAAGAAACATAAAAGAGCAAATTACTGTTTGCTGGAAAGTCACAGAAGTCTTATCAGAATTGTTTAATTCCTGCTGCTCCCTGGAGGTTTTCCTCTTCAGCCACTGATGGAGTATGTCTCTCTGAAATGTGAAGGATTTGCCTTTCATGAAAGCTTCCATGAGGCCCTGTACAGTTGGTTTGGGGTTTTTGTGTGTATTACTTAGAATCTCAAATACATCTTTGTTTTCACTTAGTTGTATGAACTAAGGAAGTAATTGAACCGAAAAGATAAAATAAGACCAATTTAAGCAAAGATGGTGCCTGCATTTCAGCAACATTGCTTAAGTCCCTTAATAATGCTAAAAGTCAAACTTCAGTAAGAAAAGCAGATGGCTTCAGCCTTCCCGCTGCCAGTGGAACAGATTTCCCCTTACTGACCACTGCAGTTTTAGGCTTTTTATCAAACATCTTCCTTCCTCCACTTGTGGCATCAGCAGTCAGCTCTGTCATTCCCTTCTGTCAAGGAATCAGGTCTGTGAGGGTTTTAGTGTGTCAGAGATAGTGCTCCACGGCTGCACCCTCCTCCTCTCTGTTAGCACCCGTGCTCCTCCTACACCGCAATGAACAAGCCCGAGGAGCTGCACTGGCAGAAGACTGAACCTGTAGAAACAAAAATAGATGGGTAGCCTGAATGGGCTCATTGCGAGGTCCGGCAAGCAGTTCCTGGAGGGCAGCGCTGGTTTAGGTAAGCTTCAGCCCTTCACGCCTGCCTTAGGTCCCTTGTTCACACCAGACTGCTGCGTTCTTTTGTGCACTGTGCAATGCTTCCATCTTCGAGCGCTCCTATCGAGTTCAGTGAAACTACTGTCTGGTCATACGTTGTTTGGCGTAACCTTCTCCAAAAGGAATCTGGTCCGTTAAGGAAAGTTAATCATTTGATATTGTTGATGGGGTGGTGATTAATACAAAGATCATCCAGTGTTAAGCTGCCCAACAAAAAAACCCCAGCAAAATTATGCTGGTCTATGACTAGATTTGAGCTCTGATTAGAACAGGCTTCCTTTCTTCGTTTCATAAATCACAGGTAGTCTCTGTAGTGGGAGTTTTGACTCAGATCCAAGAAAAAAATGAATTTCGTGTGTGTGAATATATTTACATATTTAATGTCCTCAGAAAAATAGAATTAAGCATTAAATCTAGAGAGGGATTTTCTGCAGTTCACTCCGATTAGTGATCAAATGTGCTGTACTCTTCCACCCTTCGCTTGACACCTGACTTGATATTTCATTTATTTGTTAGTCTTGTTGAGTTCAATCAGTGTGTTTTACCGTAGAGCATTCTGTAGTGGTCATGATCAAGAGCTCATCACCAAACTTGCATTATTCGTAGTTTATGTTTTAAAACNGGAGGAGCAATTTTGACGCAAATTTGATTGCAAGAGAAACTAGTATTAACAGCATGCTGGTATTGGTGCTGCTGTTCTGTATTCTCTCTTTATTAAGTTGAAAATACCAATATGAAATTGTCCCAGCAAGCCCAAGCCAAGAAGAGCAACTCCACTACTGAATTCTTAGATGCAGCATCCTGGCATATAAATCAAACCTTGTCTAATTGTAGTGCCAAATTATTGGTCAAAATCTTAGTTCCAGTGTTGAATTTAATTACACAGTAGATAAAGAGCATGAAGTACTTTCGTGTTATTTGGGAAATCGTGGTCATGACTACTGAATAGCTTGTGTTACTCCCTGAACTTGGTCCCTGAACTTGGTACAGGGCTGATTGTTTATCACTCGATGTCCCTCATTTTCCCACTGCTTAGAGTCAGCGGTGCTGTAAGAGCCCAAGAGAAGTCACAGTAGCACCCTTAACAGAGGAAGATGGTATTCATCAGAAATAAGGGGAACTCAGAATCGAGCTAAAAGTGTGGTGGAGGTGGGTTTTTTCCCCTCTCTTAAGAGGATCGAAGGAAAACTTCTTAGTGAAAATGATGGCATTGTCTTAGTCCCTTCTCTGTTTTTGATGTACTTTTATCAGCTGATCTGCTCCAAAATAAAATGAGTGAAATGGATTACTATAATGTGAAAGAAAATACCTTTTTGGTCTGTTGTTCTTTTCCCAGCTGCATTATATATACTAATGCAGTTTTTTGGTTACTTGGGGAACTGTATTTGCAGAAAGTGGGGAGTTGTTTTGGAATTCAAATATTCCACTCCCCTTGAACACTGGGAGGAAGGGTTCGTTGGGTTTTCTGGTTTGGTTTGGTGGGTTTGTTTTTTTTAAAGCATTTGTCAGGACAGAACAGCTCTAGAGGCTCTAAGTAAAGCACTGATTGCCCTGTCAGTCAGAGTGCTGAGGAACTGGGAACTTCACAGATTGATGCTTGACAGAATAATTAGAAAACTGTCACTTGAAGTAACCACTCTGGTGTTCCCTGAAGAAATGTGCCCGTGCCAAATGTGTGCTGTCCAAATCTAGAGGTTAAATGTTCAGTAAGACAAAGCATAGCATGTCACCAGAGAAAATTACTTCCAACATGCTGTGGAAGTGATGCTCCTCAAGCCCCTAAACAGTGACTACACAGTTTATTGAGCATACTTGCTTTCATCTTGCTCATGTATTCAAAAGCTTTTCAGCCCTGAACGAGGGATTTTAGCTTGGTAATACACTGAGACATTTTCCAACATTTTAGATAACAGAGGGTCTTGAAGGATTTGAGGCAAAAGCACTTAAAGCTGTAACAATGTTTTCCAGTTCTGGAAAGGTTTTACAGCAGTTCTCCAAGTGCTCTTGAGTACCTTTCGCTAAAGTAAATGATATCACATGCTTCTTTCTTAATCCTTAGCCCATAAGGAAACCTGAATGTATTTTTCTGGTTTGGGGTGGTTTGGAGGTTGTTCTGAGGGGTGCAGGACAGGGGCTGTGACATTAGTGTGCTTTGGTTTTCATTTCTGCTAGTGCTGTGTTGTCTGCATGGGGGCTGGCATATCAGAGAAGTGAGATTTGTGCTGGGAAAGGCTGCTTTTATTTTGTCGGGGTCGGTTCTGGAATCTCAAACTGGAAAGACCCAAGACAGGTCTCTCCAGGGAGGAGTTTTTACAGTAGAAAGCTCTGTTCATTCCTGGCAGTGGAGCTGCTGGTCCCAGCTCTGCTCCTACAGAGTTGGCATATCTAATGTCAAAGCAGTTTCTGCAGCTGAGTCTGCGTACCTGTTGCTTGTAGTAGTGGGCCAGGAGCTGAGAAGCAATCAAGCACAATGTTTGTTCTCAGTTAAATAGTTCAACATGAATACGTCAGGTACAGTTTCTGTACGGGACAGTTCTCCAGAATGAACATAATTTATGCCAACCAGACTTGCAGGGTCATTGTGTTGATGTTTGTCTGATTTGCAGCTTGGAGTTTGTTTTAAGGTATAATGGGATTTTTCAGATTTGGTATTTTACCTAAACTTCCTGTGGATTCTCTAAGTAGTCAGTACTTTGAGGCATGAATTGGAGATATGCATTTTCCTGTGGAATATTATAGGAACATGTGCTTTATGTTGTCACTCCGATGCTTAAGATCACTTCATACACGAGAGTGGTTTCTTGATTGCTTGTTGTCTGTTGGGCTGAATCTTGAGTCATGCAACTCTCTTGACGGAGGGAAAACTGCTTGAATGAGTTAGGAGTGAGTTACAGACAGTCAGGTTGCATTTCTCAACGTTAGCTGTGGAGCCGCTGAGACCGTGTTTGCAATGCGTCTGTCAGTCAGAAGTGGAAGTGTCTTTTCTTTGAGTGTTACAGACACTGAAGGTCAGTGCTTCCATGGGTTTAACTAAGAATAATTTTTAAATTTCTTTTTTCAGAGTTATAGATGAAATTTCAATACTGTCATAGGAAAAGATTTACTTCCATGAGCAAAGTCTGATTCACCTCTTGGTGAAATATTTCTGTTGGTTATAAATGTCCTGGTACTGGAGCGTTAGTGTTGTTTTGCATTAATCTGACTAAAATATAAATAAATATCTTAAGGGTGAGTGTCAGGAGGATGGGGCCAGACTCTTTTCAGTGGTGCCCAGCGACAGGACAAGGGGCAACAGGCACAAACTGAAGCAGAGGAAGTTCCAGCTGAACATGAGGAAGAACTTCTTCACTCTGCGGGTGACAGA
>Ga0065711_1046188_pt1 | contig 13035 bp, 7 predicted proteins | sample Hoacrofraction12_FD_59098 | JGI IMG/M metagenome (GOLD analysis project Ga0065711, IMG submission 59098) | Hoatzin crop microbial communities from Cojedes, Venezuela - Epithelial fraction 12 v2 (version 2) | ecosystem: Host-associated > Birds > Digestive system > Esophagus > Crop | place... | reverse complement strand
CAGGGCAGAAATCACTTAAATCAGCGTTGCTGCATGAGGAAATGAGTGAGATAAGGAGCGATGAGGTGGGAATGTCTCTTGCTGAGGCTGGAGCTTGAAAAGCAGTGGTAGTCCTTCAGCAGCTAATTTAAGTCGTCTTGCATGTCAAAAGGACCCACTGACTTATGGAGTGCACAGAATAAATAATTGATACCTCCTGAAGGGGACTATCAGGTCTCAGCCGTCAAGCTGACGGGAATTAGCCTCATTGGAGGGGATGTTTGCAAGGCCAGACCACGTGCAATACTGAGGCTAAGCGATTTGGCTATGACACAACGCAGAAGTTAACGACGTGTCAGTATTTTGTTACACCATTTTACTCTCTGCTCTTCGTTAAACCCTTCCAGTGTCTGAAAAGTCATTTCTTCCCAGGCGCCACGGTGCTTGTTAGGGCTCTCTGTCCCCGGCAGCCTGGTGATGAGGCTCGCTCGATTTTCCTGCTGGAACACAGCAGCTCTCTGGGAAGTGTGCAGGCAACAGGGACCCAGCGAAGGCCACCTCCGCTGTGAAGCTTCTTGGATGTCACAGTGTTCGGGAGTGAAAAGACTGAAATTCTTTTTTAAAATAAAGGCTCAGGCTTTTAAAGGGTAGGATCCTGCAAATGGCACCTCAGCAGCAGGATGGGTTCAGTGGCACCGACCGGTTTGTACGTAAGGTCATGTCTTCGGTGGGGCAGACTGGCTGTACAGCCGCTGTGCCTGTATCACAGAGGCTTCGTTTGTGGTAACCTGGGGACAAACGCTTCACCGAGAGAAAACCCCACTGCGGGCTGTTGGGTCAGGGTCAGCGCCTCACTGCTCGACTGAGAGCATCTATGAGGCATGTGAAAATAATCTGTGAGTACAACACAAACCACGGGGAACAGCTGTGAACCAGTAAGGAGGTGACTGAGGATGGTCTACGAAATGGCTGCGTATCCAGAACCGAGTTTTCACTCCCATGCTCTGGATCTATCCGCATGCACCTAAAATTTAGATGAGTGATTTTGCTGGACACTTAAGCCAGCAGGAAAACCGATTCCAATGGAAGTAAATCCACAGCCTCCTAACTTCATCTGCTACCTCTGCATCTGAAAAAGTAGACATAATAAAGTTTGAATTTCTCCAGAATAGGCTATTAGACCTGGGAGCTCCTGAGTATCACAGTGATGACTGCTGAGACCAAAACTCTTAGGGATACAGGGCAAAAGCACCCTCCATCACCAGGTCAGGGGGCTGAAATCTCACAGAACCTCTTGCTCCCATCTTGGTGGTGCCAGCCCTCTGAATGCAGCGTGCTGCTGCAGCCAGCTCCCAGCCACGGCCCCAGCCTGCAGCTGTTCCCAAAAACACCCACCCCAGGTCACCGTTTCCACCAGGGACTGGCCTGCAGTGTGCCCCAAAGCCTGGCCCTGCATGCCATGCATGCCACAACCCCCCTACAATCAACAGGAGAGGGGGCTTTGGGGGGAACAGGGGTCAAGCCTATCCCGTTAACTGCTAATGAACGAGCTGGAAACGGAGAGGGTTGTTTTTTGGCTTCCTCCTGAGAGGGAGCCTAATGTAACTAGATTGGAAGACAAAGGTGACAAGGTCATTCCCGCTTTTGGTGGCCCCAGGTCGCAGCTCCTTCCATGGGTGCTGGGTCACAGCCTGTGCTGACCAGGGAGCTGGCTGAAGCCGCCGCGCTTGACCGGTGTCAATCAGGGACGGGGCAGGGAAAGGCCATGCGCTTTGTTTACGCCATCCCCCAAAGACAGGCTGTGCTGCACATCACCTTCAGTGACGCTCGGGTAGCGCCTGGGGCTTCGGGAAGAGTTTGATGAGGCTGATGGTTTAGAAAGAGAGAGCTCTACTGAAAAAATGGTACTGTAGCTGGAACCTGGATGTGCTCTGCAAGACTTTAACCCATGGAAATTGCAACTTTGCAGTCTGTACTGCTTTCAAAATCCTGGAGCTAAGGTCAGAGGTGGCGTTAGTGGCAATGTATATTACCTGATGTTCGGCTGAGATAAACAAATGATTGGGAAATTGCCACCTTACTAATGAGCAAGACCATTTTACCAAAGCTTCTGGGAACTTAAATGCTGTCAGTGACCAAGTCTTCCCAAAATATGTCTGTATTGTTCCCTGTACAGGTGAAGAACTGAAAAAAAAGGGCACTGGGAGACAAAGCGACTTACGAAAAGTCATACAAAAGACCCACTGCCTTGCTTCTGGCCTTCAAGCCAGCTACACACGTTGGGAGCAGTCTCACCCCCTACTCCTTCTGTTTTCTGAGAGGAACATCCTGAGCTCTCCAGAGGTGCTTGCCTCTCCCCTTTTATTGCAGAGGGAGCCATATCTGGGTACATGGGAGGAACCGGAGACAGCCGACCCTCTCCTGAGACACTGTCCAAAACCCTTACATGGACATTAACTGCCATTCTCAACTGTGCTATTCTGTCTGGGATCAGGATTTAGCCTGCGATGGAGCGTGTTTGCATTTCATCATCTGCCTCTGAATTCTAACAATAATCCACCATAACCGCTGTAATAGACTCTTCAAATTAAAGAGCTGTTTAACACGAAAATGAAGTTCTGGAAATGTATTGCAAAATTAGAATTACCCACAAAATAAAATAATTTTGACATGACATATCTGGCTGTAAATTTGCCTTGCAACAGAAATATTCATAATTACAGTAATTTGCAGCTCAGCCTCTTACTGTAGTTATACGATCCCGTAATTGCTGAGCTGTCTGCAAAGCGCTGGTTGTGCTAGCTAAACCAGTTTGCTGCTTTAAAGGAACAGACTGTGAGCCAGCTCCAGTGCATCCTGAAGCCACGAAAAACTTCCCAGAGACTTCAGCGAGCAGCAGGCTGGACCCTGGGCTGGCAGGGAGGATATTCTGCCTCCTGCAGAACAGTGTTTCCATAACATGCGTTCAGAAGTGTGAAAATACTCAGATGGAGACAGATATTGGCCAAAACTGTGTAAATCAGCCTCTGCTATAAATCACTGCACCTTAACTGAATAGTTCTGGCTTTATACCAATACAAATGGAAAATGCTCTGGTCAACATCATGGATAAACCTCTGGCCTGTAGTCAGGATACAAAGTTGTTGACTTCCTCAAATTCAGAACTGGATGTTCACTTCCGAGGGGCCAGAATTAGGAGAGGTATAATTCAGTAAATACTACTTCTAGCTTAAATCAACATACCTCCCAAAGAATATTGAACACTTGGGCTCTGCAGTAATTAGTGAGCTTGAGAAGATGGTCTGTTTCTACTGATAACAGATGAAATGGCATAACCCATGTTCTTAATAACACCCCTGAGCAAGGAACTTTCACAGAAAAGGAGAGTCTGAGGTTCAGGTCCTCAGTCTCAGGGCAGCATCTGCATTTAATGTTGGGTAAAACACAAAATTGGTCCTAAGATCCTCTTTTCCTAAATCCTGAGCTTTTAAAGCCATCCTCCAGCCTGTCCTATCACCTTGCTTCCATGAACCTATGTTGCAGAGTGGTTTATATTCAGCAGGAACAGAGACTGCACCACCCATGGAGCTATGGTTGCCTCCTGGGACATGGACGCTGTGGGTTTGAACTCCTCTAGATTGAGGTGCAAAGAGATTTTCCACCTCCTCAGAAAGTCCTCTTAAAACCGAGCTGTCAGAGGCAAGCTGTGCTGCATGGTCAGACAGTATGTAATGCTGGTGGGACCATAAATGCCAGATAGTTTGGGTTTTTTAATAAAGGATGAAAAATAGGTGTCCTTTGAACAATGAATACTACTATTTAAGCTATTTTCTTCTCCTATGCAACAAAAAAGTTACACTCCCTCTCATATTTTATGGCAGTAGATAGAAAAAGAGAAACTTCCAACAGATATATTTTTATATTTACACCAACGTTACAGCCATGCTGGTTCAGCTATCTTTATTGAGTACAGTGTTTGAACAATAACTCCTCTAACATTTAATGTATTTTGGTAATGATCACCCACTTACGAAGCACTTATTGCCGCCAATAGCATGAGATTTCTTCAAGAAAATTCTGTGATCAAGGTTGGCCAAATACCAGCCTAATTCAGCTAAGGGACATAGGCAGTAAGAACTTTCTGCTGTGCCTGGGGAAGAAGCAATAACAAGCTAATTTATCGAAGAGCTTAGGAGAGGAGAAAGGCCCAGTGTCACAATGCCTGTTAGCAGCCTGAATCCTGCTGCTGCTGGGATGTCTGCTGGGAAATGCCCTGTCCATCCAGGCTCTCGCGTTGTAGCATTTCATTATGTTCGCTGTAACTTAACACCTCCTGCAGCGAGCAGGTTCCTAGCACATAAAAACTCGAACAGCTTGCGTGGATTCACTGCTACGAATAATCCTGAGTAGCGTGCTGCAGTATTTTATACTACAGGATTTATGGCAGTTGGTTACGAATACTAGTATTATTAGAGAAATAAAGTATGGTAATTCAGCTTGTGTAAATCCTCTCAAAAGACTATTTTGGTATGTGACCTCTGGAAGGAGAGTTCAGATGCAAGTACTGCACATTTTCCCTTGCAGCGGGCCAAGCAGGGGAGCTGCCAGTCAGGCTTTGCCCAATACGTGTTAGAAGTTTGTTCTTCCTTCTGACCCCATCCCGCCAGGCTCTTCTCATCACTTGTGTTTAGCTAGGTTTTCTGTCGACGCAGTTTGGACAACGCTGTACATCGCTGACCTTCCATGTCCGGGAAGGAGTCCAACTTCAGAAGCCAACACATCTTGATCTGGGATTCGGGGTTGCTCATCCCCACTCTGCAACGCAACCCCGTCCTCCCTGATCTGCACCCAGAGCTGCCCCTGCCCTTCTGCCCCCTCATCCCCAGTAACCCCTCACCTCCCCCCCGTCAGCCCCAAGGGTCAGGTCTGGGATGCTGTGGGTGGAGAGGAGGAAGATGAGGTGAGCTTGTGGTTGCTGCTATGCAAAGCAGAAATGGGAGCCACAGGGACAACTGCTGCTGCTCCATAACAGCCAGGTTGTCCTCCGCAACCCAGTGGCAGCTCCATCAGTCCAGCCCATGTGGTTTGTCTATGGCAGGCACTGTGCTGCTTTCCTTTTAAGTGATAGGCCAGGGGGAAGGGACCTGCAAGCTCTTCTCAATCTTCAAGCCACCTTCAACCTGCGAGCCCACAGGCAAATGCCTGTGAATAAGCCCCGACAACGCTTCTTCTTGAAGCAATGGACTGCGGTACAGGAATATGGGGACCCAGAATGTTCCTGCAAGCTGCAGCAGGGAAAATCGCCTTTCTGTCCACCCCGCATGCACACCCTCCCGAGCTAAGTGTTGGTGCCATCAGCGATCAGAGCGGTGTGTGAGCTAATGGACCAGAAGCAAGAGGTGCACTCCCACCATCTCAACAGAGAGACTTTTTGGAGCAGGACTTGATTCAGCTCTATCCCTGTTCTCCATTTTTTCTTTAGTTTCAGGGAAGCCTTTGGGGTGGCAGGTATACAAGTGCTTCTTTTAGGATGGTTCCTCCATGCTCTTCCCCCCATCTCTTTTTTATCTTGCAACCCTCATCATGCCTGCAGTTTTTAAGTGGAAGCACCTTTCTCCCGCCTAAAGACCTGTCAGTACTGATTCCTGGTGTCTAATACAGTGATTCCTATACAGGTAGACACTGGTGCCTGCAGAGCCGGAGCCCGAGCCAGAGCCCACAGGCAGGCTCCGCAATGGGTCCCACGACGACCTGCAGCACGTGACACCAAGGATCCATCCTCTCAGCAGTTTCCTTGGCTGTATTCCAAATCCTGCTTCTCCCTGGACAACCAGCAATCATTGCATTAAGTTCTCGTCTTGCATCACCTATTTTTTCTCTCCTCTTTAAAAAAAGAGAAGAAAGAAAATAAAAGCTACATGACAAGAGGGTTGTTACATCAGTAAGAAAAGCAACAAAAACATTGACTTTATGGAGTCTCCTGCCCTGGGCTGCACGTTTTGTAAAGCACTTTTTCAGTCAGTACCTGGCTGGGATTACAAAGCGTGATAACCAGATGCAGATAATCCGCATGTACAACAAGCTGAGTAGCTGGAGAGTACAAATTGCATTGATTTTTGTCATACTTCATGGAAGTTACTACTCTGACCTTAACACTTCCTTACCTTTCAAAGTTGTGCGCGGTGTTTTGGCTTGATGGCTTCCTGGCCCCTCACTGCTCCTGTCCAAGGCAATAGCAATGTTACCACTGATTTCAAAGAGAACAAGCTCAGACCAACGGTGTCAAGAGCAGTTGCACCATAAGGCTACTCTCTTGGGAAAATGGGCTACCTTAGCAGGTTACTTCTGACCACGAAGTACCATGGTACGTGTGATGGCACCAAATATTTGCCGTGTGACACCACACAGCTCTGCACATTTCCTTGGAGTTTTCACAGCGAGCGTGGCAGCGAGTAGAGGCACAGCTGGGCTCATTTTCAGGTGTCTGCTTCCTCTAGATCGAAGCCAAAGTCCAGATCCGTTGGCAGTGACTCTGTAAAATGTTGGTAGAGCTTATGCCTCTGTGGCCAAAGGTAAATTGAGTCACTCTTTTTAATGAAATGTTCCTTAATTGCCTTTATTCCTCTGAATGGCACAGTAAATAGAATATACATTTCATAAAGAGATTATAGAAAAGGAGAGTTGCCAATGTAATGATATAATCTTGCGAATGCTAAAACTGAAATTGCCTTTTGTTTCCTGTTTCGCAGCGCATCTTTTCTTCGTGCCCTCTATAGCTGACAGAATAGTGCTTGTTTAAAAAAATATGTGACAGAAAACACCATGGGAAAAAATGTATTGTTAAATCTCAGCCAGCCCGCGGGAAGGCTCAAGCCGGGGCTGTCAACACATACAATCCCAATTCAATGTCTGCTCTTTGCAGCAAAAGAAGGCAGTGCAGAACTAAGCAGAAATTAATCAGAGGACTGAAAGCAAAGAACAGAGCAAATTTTAATTCTTTCTAATCCCAACCCAAACCCAGTTGGCAAATACCTGCATACTGTACAGGGATATAGTTTCACTTTGTAGTCCCTACCTAGTGAAAGCTATAAACTAGTTTACGGTGAAATTACCTTTTTTTTTTTTTTTAAAGTCACAAACAAAACTCCTACTGATTTCAGCGGCGCTAGGCTTTCATTCGATCGGCTTATCTTGTGTTATTCCAGACCTCCAATAAACCAGTATCAGTTGTTTGTTTTTTTTTTTCAAAATCCTGCATTTCCTGGTCTGCATATTTCAAGTAACCCATCACAAACACCGTGAACATATGATGTGATGACATGTATTTCTCAGAGCTGTGGGATGTCATTTTACTGCTTGCCCCCCACCAGACACACTAGATAAGCCAGGCAAATACTTCTGCGCACCCCTCCTGGTGTAAAGCAAGGCCAGCTCTTAAACTGACCTTTCTGACAGTAGATGTGCCTTGGGACTGCCAAACTGCTCAGGTCTCAAAGGTACCCACAGGCTCTTCCTGCAAATGCCTCTTTGTTTGGCTCGGTTCTACCAGAGAAAAAGAAATTGTGCCATACCCCACGAGATTTGCTCAAATCCGTGTTGGACACTTTGGACACTCTCCAAATGAAAACAGTTAGTTTTACTACAGCTAAGCAAAGGCTTGCACCTTTGATTATGAGTTGTAAACATTGCTATGGAAGCAAAGCATTAAAAAACCCCACAACTCAGGAACTGAAACCATGTTCGATAGCTGCCTGTGCCCAAGCAGTCACTTAAACTTTCTTTGAAGCCTGCTGTTAACCACATCTGGAGTCTGAGCCAGAACTGGTGAGCAGCTGGTTTCTGAGGCACTGTCCTGCTTGGTGCCCCAATCTTACCAGACTGCCATTGCACCTGACAGTACCAGGGTTTCATCGCGTGCCAATGAACCTCAGAGTTCACAGGATCCTTTCTTCTACTAAAACTACTAAGGAAACCCGCACTAAATTTGCAAGCCTTTAGGTGTGCGTTAAAAGTGGTGTGGATGTCGGATGTACAGTCAGTGCCAGGCTCACCTTCCCTTTCCAGAATGAGACTGCCCTTCCCAGGCGGCATGGCTGACACAGAGAACTTCTGATAGTATCACAGCAATGTACACATTGCTTATCATCACAGGGAGAATTTCATTGCATTTTGACAGCCTCTGGATTTGTGGGAGGCCAGTGCTGCCTTTCCATAGAGACGTTAGCTATGACGTTACGGTGGGTGTGGGGCTTGGCGTGTCACCTCCCCACCTACCTTACATCAGTGTTATAAAGTCATCATCACATATGCTATTGTGTTAGTAATGGCTGTACAACCACCCTCTGCAGCTGCCGCGGCGCAGGGCTGCAAGCCGGCCTGCAGCAGGACTGGGAGAGCCTGGTTCCCTGCGGCTGTGTGTCCGTGAAATTCCGGAGAGCTGTGACTACATGGTTTCTGCGCAATATCCTCCACTCCTCTCCCTTTCTCTTATGCTCTTCTCTCCATCCTCTTGTTGTAACAGGAGTGAAAACTGCATTATAACCTTTCTCCTCTACTTACACTAAGCTTGTACTAACTAAAAGTGTTTGGGACCTCTACCTTTTTGTCCAATATGCTAAACATCGCATATTGTTGAGAAATATATATATAATTGCTGGGGTCTGGAGAAAAAAATGGGGAAAATATGCACTCACAGAAGTTTCAAATCTTTTGGAAACTAGGTTAAAAAAGTTATACATTAGATATACGGCTTTCACATTCTACTACATGGCTGAACAAAAGGAGTAAAATGGTGACAGCACTTTATTTATAGACACAGTGCTAGGACACTGCTGCTGGGCACCTCGCTGGCAGGGGCACTTCTGCTCTGTGGAAAAAGCCTTTTGTCGGTAGGAAGCCCATCTTCACTGCTTCCCTACAGTAATGTTGCTAGCTACTGGGCACACTGGAAACAAGAGGCACGGGATTAAATGTCGTCTGTGGTACGTTGCCGCCAAAATTTGGGTATAGCTATAGCCACCTTATTAATTCCCTGAAGCTATTCAAGTGCCTTTCTGAAAGATGGGGTTTTGCACAAGATGGAATGGAGTAGTGCTGGGATGTGATTTCTTTAGATCAGCTGAGGCAAAGGCTCTAAGACATCTGGTATTCCTGCAAAACTGAATATCCTGGGATTTGTTGCCCACACCTTTTATTTATCCTGTCTTTTCTACTAACTTCTCAGGTGAGCAGCCAGTCTGCACAGTCTGCTGCCTTTGAACAAGCAGAATCCCTCTCACAGCACAGAAATTGTCGGGGGGGGTGTGTGTGCTAACTATGCACTTTTTTTGTTCACCAGCAATTTAACAACTGATTATGTGGCTTTCTAAAAATTCACTGGCTTAAAGAATATAGAAAGAAATAATTACAGAGCAGAGAGACTGTAAGTCCTGTAAGACCTTTGTTGCGATCTCTGCCAAAGTAGGTCAATGTATTTGCACATCAGTTTTAGCAGAACTGCTGGAACATTCCTGAGAGAGGTAAAAATCCGAAATTGCTTTATTTGTTGCTAGATTTGCAATCTGCTTGCACTTATTTAAAGAAGTCGTTAAAAATATAGTGAAACAATTATTATGGCAACTGAGACAACAGCAGTCATGTTGAGAAGAGAAGCAACATGTTCGTATCATTATGCAAAGCTCTAAATGATTCCTTTAGTAGGCTGCAAATGTTTCTGATTTAATCCCAGACTCACACTTGTTATAATTTTTATATATTATTATAATTTTTAGCCTTAAGAATTAACAAATTATGAGAACTTTCAGGAGCCCACAGCAGCACTCACCATCTTAGAAAAAATTAGTTTACCTGGGATTTCCTCAAACAGCAGGAGAACCAACAGAAAATTTCTGGGCAGTTCGTCTGTGTCTCAGAGCCACAGCATTTTCTGCATCCTAAATGTGCATATGACTAGATGTACAGGTTTTGATAAATTATTATTACACTTCTACTAACATACCGTGCAAATTCTTTGGTGCACTAATATCTTTCCCTCAAACCAGTATGCTTTCCACAAAGATTCACGAATTTACTTCTCCTTTCACACTCTCCTGTAGCTAAATTTAATTCCTGGGCTTTCAGCTTTGTTAAACAGCTACAACTGATAGCCAATTACAATTTTTGAGCTGTGTTTTCAGCCAAAGAGCTGGATTTAGGGCTCTGGCATGTAAAAACTCCACCAGGGCATTGTATCACAGGCAATTGCAAGCCCGTCCTATAAATAGCTGGGGCAGGAGAGCACCTGTGCTTTTTCCTCCCAGCATTTTGATGGATAGCTTTGTTGGCATCTCTGCAATAGACACTACACTAAATTCAGAAAAGAGGCTGAGTCAGTCCTAAGTAATGGAAAGCGTCCAAATTCTCCTTGGCTTTGATTCTAACACAGAAAGACATCATTTTCTTGTCTCTTCCAGATTAAACTCCATTCCATTTTCTGCTGCCCTCAATGCGCACTCCTGAAAATCCCACAGATGCATTAACATCCAGTCAATGAGATATTTCTAGCAGCTAGACTACTATAATGTTTAGGTTCTTCTGCGGTTGCAAGGCCTTGATTTTAGCCTGTCCTTACAAAGTATAAACTGTCCTTAATTTTGACAGCCCTCAACAATACCATCTTGACAGCCTGCAATGTCTTGTTCCCTTGCTAGCTGCACCGTCCTGTCTTTAATGCTGCCACTTTGATCTTCTGCTGTTTCCCGAGAGGGAGAAAAAATTCATAATCACCACCCAAATCATGAAGAACCTGGATTTTCACGAGTCCTCGTGGAAATACAGGAGGAATCTTTTCCTTTTCAGTGCAAATTGTTTGGAAATCGCTCCGAATGTCAGTGAAAAACCAGCGTTCACATGTTCTTTCTTCCCCTTGTTCAGGATAAATAAACCACCCCTAGCTGGTAGCGTATCAACAAATCCACGTTCAGGCATTGGGGGAGCAGGATGAAGGGCGGGATAGTATATCAAGCGAAGCAAGAGAAGCGGGTTTAGGCTGTGAACATAAACTATATCTACTGAAGAGACCAGATGTGAACCAGCTAAAGTTGTCGACCTCTTAAACCCTCCTCTTGAAGATTTCACGCTGCAGAAAGTACAGGCTACTCTCTTGCCGCTTGCAACCCTTAGTTCAGTTGCCTGCAGACTGAGGAAGATCTGCCCAACATTGCAGTGGGTCATGTTTTGAAGGTTTTCTTTGCAACTTCAAAGGGCAGGAGGGTACTTTAGGCTGGAAATGGACAGCAACAACAGCACAAGTGTGAGATTGTGCAGAGTGCTGGCACTGCTTGGGTCCAGGCCATTCCAACGCATTGCGATATCCTTCACCTAACCTGGTGTGAGCTGCCTTGCATATGCTAACATATGCATTAGCTCAGGGTAAGCTCACCAACCAAGAATTCACCCCATCAGTCAAGTGGCTTCTATTATCTGTGTTGAGCTTCAGATCACTCCACTGCTGAGCGTGCCCAAGCTGGTTTAATGGTAGCTCATGCACATCCATGTACACCCACAGTCGTGGATAGCTTGCGACACAATGTAGTCAAATGTGTTCAAAAAGCACGTGTTACTTCTCAGTGGCCTTCTTTCTGCTTAAAATTCAGTTCAGTGGAAGCAATTCAAGGGGCCTGCGCAGCTGCAGAGCTCCAAAGCGCCAGGTTCCCTGAGAAATTACAGCTCACCTTTCTTCAATCCCCTCAAAACAGCCAAGATGGTTGGTTACAGAGCACACTCCGCCAGATTTGACCAGTTAGTGTCTGTCTACCACATTTATAGCATGTTTTCCTTAGGAAAGGTTTGTGATTGCAGCCTTGATGCAAGCACATGTACTTGCACAAATGCATGTGTACATTTGCATGCCTATGAATTCCCTTTCCCATCACTGTCCATCACCTACTAACAACGCTGAAGCTCTCAGCCACTTCCAGCCAAAACTGAGAGCAGAGCAGAGACTTCTAACACGCATATTTCCTATGGGCCTGTATAAACAGGCAGTGAGTTAATCGAGAAAAGCTATACTAGTGTACCAGTAGTCCTGAGGAAAAGGTGTACCTCCTATTAGATACCAGAGACTATGTCCACACTCCTACATTAAATCTTCCAAGACCATTTTCGGCCATTATGGGTGGCGGGGAGTGAACACCCCATGCCGTGTTATCACTAAATGCTCTTGCCCTCCAAAACAGGGTGGCCAAATGCAGACTACCTGCTGGAAACGGCCTTGGCCAAAGCTCGCTCCCAAGCTGTGTTCAGGAGCCATTTGGGAAACTGCAACGGGCACAGGCCAGCACTGTGCCAAGCACCATTCTGACAATTTACCACTCAAATTCAAGAGGTCAGAAATGTTCCCATGGACTGTTTGATTCAGTACAGCCACTGGCAGAGCAACTCCACAGGAAAGGGGTTAGGAGTGACCCGTCCACAAGATCAACTTGGATTAAGGTCGCTACCATATTAGACAATGGAGAATCCAGGTATGACGTGCAAACCCCCAGGAAATACGGCTCATTAAATTTGCTGCTGACAGAATGACATTTAGCTGATGGCACCTTATTTAGCATTCACTCCCACCAGCAGCCCATTTCAGATATGATATAGCAACTCTCAGCCCCGGATGCCAGATGTATGAGCTGGGTTTTTTTAGCATTCATTTAGCTGTTCATATTTTGTTCTCCAGTTTGTATTAGCTGCCACTGTGATTGGGTTTTTGAGACACTGTAATTATGTGCACCTTTATCGCTTAACTTGTGAATCAGATGATTTACCTTATTTGCTACTAGTGGTCATGACTAGTGGGCCAGACTCTTTTCAGTGGGGCCCAGAGACAGGACAAGGGGCAATGGGCACAAACTGAAGCACAGGAAGTTCCGTCTGAATATGAGGAAGAACTTCTTCCTTCTGAGGTTGACGGAGCACTGGAACAGGCTGCCCAGGGAGGCTGTGGAGTCTCCTTCTCTGGAGATATTCAAGACCCGCCTGGACAAGGTCCTGTGCAGCCTGCTGTAGGTGACCCTGCTTCGGCAGGAG
>Ga0065711_1046175_pt1 | contig 13035 bp, 6 predicted proteins | sample Hoacrofraction12_FD_59098 | JGI IMG/M metagenome (GOLD analysis project Ga0065711, IMG submission 59098) | Hoatzin crop microbial communities from Cojedes, Venezuela - Epithelial fraction 12 v2 (version 2) | ecosystem: Host-associated > Birds > Digestive system > Esophagus > Crop | place... | reverse complement strand
GGAGAGGAGAGGAGAGGAGAGGAGAGGAGAGGAGAGGAGAGGAGAGATGGAAGACTTCAATTTCTACAGGGCTTTGCTACAACTTTTGACCCTCCTATCAAAAGCAAAAAGATAGACTCCTGCCAGAAAAGTAAGAAACAGATGCATTTTTCTACTCATCCAGTCTGGTTCCATACTTTGCAATCACTGCTAGACTGAAAAATGCTCCTTGTATAATAATTTGCACATTTCTTATGCTATTCTCTTTACAGGACGAAGCCCTCCTTCAGTAGTCTGCATAAATAGTGTGCAATTAAGTGGCAGTTGTTCAGATTTCACATTATCCTTTTATTAAGTATACAGCTTCGCCTTCTATACAGCAAAAATACCCTCTTCTGAAGTCATGGGCTCTCTTATATTGTTCTCCACTTCTATATTTGAGAATTTTACAGTTATTAACGAGCACGTGAGGTGTTTTTTATTATTTTCATATTCTGTTTAGAGAATGAAACTGCTCTATACCATCATCTATATTCAGATCACAGCTATCATTTAGTTCATTATTATTTTTGAATGCTGAATATTTACATCAGGGTGCAGGCAGACACTTTATGTACAGGCACTATTTAAAGCACTCCTTCCTTGGATTCACTGCTCTGGATTCACTGCTTTCATTCCCTGATCAATTCTGCTTGTCTCTGCCTGCCTGCTTTGTATATCTAACAGAGAAAAGGGAAAGAGTGCCTGTTGTGTGAATGTGTGTGTGTGTGTTTATACTGAGAGAAAGGAGCGCAAGGAAAAGTCTAGCTTGACAGTCCTGCTCAGCATTTCACAGGAAATCCATGGCATTTAGAGCCCTGTTCTCCAGGATATTGGTTTAGCATGCAGTTTGCACAACAGAGGGGTCTTAGAGATAATAACCTCCTCTGTTTGCTTCATTGCTGTTGAAGGAGCATGCTGTGTATCAAACAACAATGGGTTCTGTTGCATAAAAGAGGAAAAAAAAATCACTGTAGTTCTATTCTGTATCATGAAACACACACAAGGGAACTAAATAAGGATCCAGTAATGCTGGCATGTCATGCAATATGATGGCTATTTAATATATGAACACTTTTAACATAATTTGTCTGTGACTTTTCAAACTTTTAAAGAACAAGCTGTAAACCGCAGGAGTTTAGATGCATGACACACAGTGCATCAAATATAATGATTGCATGGATTATATAGAGGATTTAAGTCTGTAGACCCATAAATCATACCTGTGCCATTTGAGCTAATGAACTAGTTGATATCACTACTGGGTTTTCTTTCTCTGCATAGACAAGTTAGAATAGACACACATCATCAGTCAATATGCTGACTGTAGAAGAACACTGAACCTCACTAGGTCAGAGCTGTATTTTGTGTCTTGGAGAGCACCATACACTATCCATTTTGCTTCACTTTCAACTGACCCTGTATTAATCCTTTTTCTACCCCCTACCCTTTTTTCAGGGCTAGCTTCCTTACTGAGGCTTCATATTAGGAAAATCCTATTTCTCACTTCAGGTTTTGGCTCACACGTTATCTTCAGCTCCCACTGAATCATGTCCCACCTCTCTCTGAGCCCTCTAGTTCCATATATTTGCTTTCTTTGTATACCAAAGGATTTATTTTGTTACCTCTGCATCACAATCTTAGTGCTAATGGGTCACAGGAGAATGTTTAATACTGCAAAACCGAAGTTTTAATTTTCCTAGCTGATGCCCTATAGACCAAAGCAACAAAAAAGCAGTTTTGAGAAAACTCCCATCAAGCTACTGCATCTGTCATCTGGAATATGTAGGGTACAAAAAGAAATTCCTTGATTTTCCTCTGATACTCAGTAAGTCTCTACTGAGAAAATGCAAGCTGTGGTTTTCTTGAACAGAAAGTAATTATATCAGTCAGGTAGATTATTCAGAATAAAAGAGGAAAAGTAAATGCCTAAGAAGTTATCAAGTATTTTTTTCCGATGCATGTGGAATATTTTTCTATTTTTTCAATACAGGTTATAGTTTTTTTTAATCTAATCTGGTTTACAGGTATAAAACTTATTTTTATGAAAATTTGAATGGAGGCAGCATCCATGAATAGTATGAATAGAATTCAGTTCTCCAGGACTGAAAATTTGAACAGAGATGCAGAGAAATAAATACCAAAAGAGCTAGAGGCAAATAAAACCATCTTGGAATTGGGAATTCCACACCATAAACCCACCGTATGACAAATAAACAAAGTATCTGTACACATAAATTGAGGTTGATATAAATGTCATGGGTTTAACTGAAAACCTGAAGGGCAAATTAAAAAGCTATATCTTTTTTTTAGTAGTGGGAGTTAAATATCTCATGTACACACACCATAAAAAAGACCATCCGATCCAATATATCTCACGCCCATGGAAGCAATAGAAGCAGTTAGCTCTTTTTACAATTTTTTCCCTGTTCCTTCCTTTGCCCACCCACCCACTCCCTGCTTGCATCTGTTCTGCTGAGCTCTCTGGAGCTAATCTGATTCAAGGGGATGTTTCCTGCCCAATGGTTATTCTGCAACCTATGCACAAAAAGTACTCCTTGAGAAGCGTTCCCATGCTCTGCCTCTGCCTTTCCATGTCTGCTGCGTCGGGGATGTTTGGCAGCAGACCTAAATTGGGAATGATTCTGGCACAGCGGTAACACCAGGACCAGTGAGGCACTGTTGTATCTTTTAGTGCAGCATTAAGCTATTCTGACGCCAAACGTTGCTCATTCAGAACTAATTCAGTTCCAGCTGAAGTCAGCAGGAGTCTTCCATGAATTTCAGTGATCTTCATGTAAATCCAGGAAAAAGCAAACCCTTCTTTCTTCCTTGTATGAGGAAGAGAACAAAAATGGAAATGTTAATGATTGATTATATAGATCACTGTCAGTTCTGTGAGCTATGTATTATATATAACATATTAGGCTAACCCTAAGGAAAGTAGTTTGTGATGGGGAATAGAGATGACTAATTCTAGGTCCTGAGGTACTTGTTTTGATCACTTTGATGTGAATAGCTCTTGTGTTTCACTGGGTCTTGGTATGAGAGAGACAAAATTAGAAGCAAATTTTGCCTTAGATCTTCACTCACGGTGTCTATTGACTTAAATGAAAACTGATCTGATGTAGCTATGGCAGAATTTTTTCTTTACAATTCTGAATTTTAGTAGAATATATATTAATGTCCTAAGGTGCTATGTTCACTTTTCCAATGTTGTTTTTACTTGCCAGTTGTTATTTTTAATGTTTTTAAAATAAATATGTGTTCCCAGAAGCAAAATAAATTTTTAAAAATGCCTCTTTTCACTGTTTGTTATTTTTATTTTACATACTTGCATATTTTACTTTATTTTTTTTTTTACATATGCTATTGTGTATGTTTATGTACTAAAGGCTTGGTTACTAGAATTAGTGGCTTTTGAAGTCGTTAAGAATGTGGCCCTAAAGAACAACTTGAAAATGCACCTCAGATGACTATCAGAGCATTAGGCATAAATCACACATAAGTATATCTCTGTTGCATTCCCTAATAGATAGAATACTCAAGCAAACACAACAGAAGTGTAATTTGCAAAAGGCTGGAGTTACTCTAGAGATTAATTATCCAGTTGTTTTAGGGTTTGGTTGTTAGGGTTTTTTTGTAAACATTGCTGGCAGTGGACAGAAGTAAGGCAGAGTGAGACAAAAAGCCTTCCAAGCATTTAGGAAAACCTATGTCCTCTCCAGAGATGCTTGATCTATTTCTGGTAATACAATAAGCTGTTCCTTTGGCGAGAGAAGGTATGCTAGGTGGTTCACATCACACAATTTATTTACAAGACTTCAAGCTGCAACAGCTGCAACTCCACTCTTTGCTGGAAGATAGAGGGAATGCATCCAAGTGTAACATAAATATACAAGTCAGATGTGCCTCTGTCAGATACCATCCTCAAAGACATTTCACTTGGAATGGATGAGTTGAAATCTCCAGATATTATTTCACACTGAGAAAATACAATAATGAAAACAGCCCATCTAAAGATTAGATAGAGGGTTTATTTATTAATTTACCCTGGGATTCAACTAGCTTATATGCTAAAGGATCTTTTAAAGGACATTAGTAAAACAATCTATTTTGAACTTCTGTTTCTTTATCAAAGAAAACAGCCTTTCTATTTTGGATGACAACAGCTATCCAGCCAATAAAATATTTTTAGTGAAAGGTTAATTGTATAAGATACTTGTTTCATTTTAACAGTATTTGATTATCAAACACATGTTCCCTCATCTAGGCTGAATATTGGATTACCAATGGATAATTAGAAGTTCTTGCACATTAAGCTGTCTTGGCCAGTCCTGTTAGGATGAAATATGGCACATAAGAGGTATCTCACAAGAGATACACCAGAAGTAGCACAGTTTCCGTATAACACTTTTATACTTCCAGCTTAGAGCTAGAAATTCAAAATTACTTTGATTACACTTAGTGCCCTGTTGCCAAAATTAAGATTTTTCGGGATAAAGGAATTGGCAAGATTGCCACCCATTAAGCAACTGCCAACATAACCAAGGCCATGAAATGCTCCTTTTCAGACAAGTAATAGGATGGGCTCAGTGGTGCAGACTCCGATGTCCCCCTCGACTTTTGCCTTGGCCAGCAAGATTCTGCAGTAGCGGTGTTTCCAGCATTCCTGCTTCGTCATAAACAGCAGCAAATTGAGTATTCCTCCTTACAGTAACGCAAGACTTAAATAAAGCTAAACGCTTGGTAGGTGAGAGTTCTGGCAGCGAATGTAATAAATGACTATGACATTAATTGAATTGAATTAATTTTTATTATCTTTTCACTTGCTTAATTAACGGAAAAGTGTAAAGGTAACACTGAGATTGTGAGGAGTTTTGAAAAGCATTTCAAGATTCCATTTCTTTGATTGTATGACTACATGAATTGCTCATGATCTTAAACAGCATTATTTACAGGAGTATGTACTTAATGAATTTATTCTAAAGAGTCCAGGTAATTAATTTTCAGCTAACCATTTAACATTTCTAGCCCTTTAATATTACAGGATTACCTGTTACTCCTTTCTAGCTAAAAGATGGCAACTGCAGTATTTAAATAACATACTATAGGATTTATATATAATAAAAATGTCCTTTCATTTCATAAATATTATTTTATTGCTATTATATATAATGTGTGTATATATGTATCTATGTATATTTATATTCATGCATGCATAGAAATCTAGGGAAACATGCACTAGAAAATATTACATTAATTGAGTTTTTTTAGTTTAGAAAAGATTCTGGAGACACAATGCTACACTATTCAAATACGTAGAGGAAGGCAGCAGTCTGGTTTCTGTATCTGTGATGGATTTTATAAGAAGCAGTAAGCTTAAATTACAGTAGAATAATTCAAGGGAAACTATCCAAACAAGAACAATTGTATTTTATTATATTTAATAATAAAAGTATTAACCTTTGCTTGCAGCTTATCTAGTAAACATTTTTAGTAATAAGTCAGCATGCAAAGCTGAATTTCTTTAACTGGATGCATAAATCACATCAAAAGACTCTGTTACTTGATCACATAATAAAAAAGCAGGTGTATGATGTAAATATTCATATTAATTAAAAAATGGTTTCCTATAAATATTCACTACAATTCTTTCAAATTGTGACTATCTGGGAGAATATTCCTCTTGCAACTTTAGCAAATATTCATGTAATCCCCATTCACAGTAAAGAAGAGAATCAATTAAAAATTGAAACAAATATTTGAAGAAAATATCTGGCAGTGTTTTTGCAGCTCGACTTCTGTGCAATGATAATTGAATAGAAGAAGAGTGATCTGATAAATCGCATATCCACAAGAGAATTGGAAATATTCAGCAGAAGGAAGACAAAAGAAAATATTTCTAAGTTGTATATTCTACTTTCTTTAAAGTTCTGCTTGCTAATTGCACATGCTATTAAAAAAAATCAGTAATCAAGAGGTTCTGTTGACATTTATCAATGTAAGTTTATTTTTCCTCATGCAAACTGAGTGCAGACATAGGCAGTTCAGTTTAGTAAAGATTATCTGTTCTTTCCACTTGGTCATCTGGAATGTACGTTATTCAGAACTATTTTTACATCAACACATCATCATCTATGCATATCTATGTAATTAAAGAATATGTGGTATCCATATTCCACCAGAAAAAAAGCAAACACCCCTCCCAAACCAAACCAAGGAAGCTAGGTATTATTGCAACATTAAAAGAAATAGTATAATAATATATAATAATATAATAATAGTATAATAACACCGTTTAGGTATCAAATTTCACTTTTTTTCTCACAGGCCCAGAGGCGTGGAGAGATGTATTTCATGTAACTGATGAAATATCAGTAAAAAAGCAAAAAACTATTTTCACAGATTTTGAAATCCAGAAAAAAATAAATATGGGAAAAGGCTGCATTTGCTTTTTGAACAAGGTATCTGTTTTCTGTCTAAGGTGTTTGTAGATCACATGCTACTGTGGTATCAGAGCACCTAATTATTTTAATACAAGTGTCCCTGTGGGACATGAAATGGATATTTACACATGAAAAATTGAGACAAAATTGGACTGACCGCTTGAGCTACATGTATCTTGCATTAATTAAATGTTCACAGATGAGGTTCATCGAGACTAGTCACTTAAGTAGTGTGATGCTTATCGGCCAACAATAAATACCACAGACAATGTTATAAAAATCACACTTCTAATAAAGTGAAGTATTTCACTACATCTATCAAGAAAACCATAGAATCATAAAATCATTAAGGTTGGAAAAGACCTCTAAGATCATCAAGTCCAACCATCGAATGTGAATGTACATGTCAAAATTGATTTCTTACCTCATGTATGTTGTCTCCCTGAGGGCTGTCTCTGATTGGTTGCTTTGGTTAAGTTATGGAAAGTAAGTGGTTAGTAGCATCCAGAAAGAAGGAAGCCTAGTTTCCAGAACTTCCTTTGCCTGGAAAACCTTGATCCTACTTATCTGAAAAATAGGTATTGAGTTCAGTGAGAAAGTTAACCCTCGTGGGTGTGGAAGTGGTTTTGCTTTTTGGGCAAGGAGTCGAGACGCACAGAGTAAGAGTTAGAATGAGCAAGAGTAAGCACTTTTTCCTGGGGGAGTTTGGGGATGAAGGGGAGGTGGGAGCGAGAATGACAGTGGTAAATTAGTGGGGGAGCTGTGATGTGACAGCAGCTATGGGTGGGAGGCTGTGCTGGCATGGACAGGAACAACCACAGATGTGTGCCAACATCTCCCCATGGACCTGAGTGATGGACTTGTCCGTCCCTCTCACTACACTGCTGGGGCAGGGTGTATGGGAGGGTTGACTACCCACCACTGTTTTGTCTGCCATGAAGCGCAAAGCCCTGATGCAAAGGAGGAGGCTGAGAGTAAAGCAGGACATGCTGTGGGGCAGAGAGGGGCTGACTGTGAAAGAAAAACCCCAGGTCATGTAGGGAGGTACTCTGACCACTGATACCCAACGATGGTCTTCCCCAGACACTCTTGGCTCCTGCCCACCACATAAGTCCATGCTGAGAGTGACATATGTGTTCTTGCAATGCCTCCTTCCCTTTCAAATATGCATAGCTGTATACATATATATAGAGAGAGAGACATATAAATATCTGCATATATAATGATCGATCTCCAGGCGCCAGAAAGGTGCTAGATCACAGCCAAGTGCCCTCCACTCTTCAGCATATGTGCTGTGTCAGTGAGTTGATGCTGACCAAGATATTTATGGAAGGAGAACCCAGAAGGGTCATCTCCTCACCCACAAGGAGGATGCTTGCTCTAGCTGGGCAAGGGGACAATTGGTAGTTGACTCTCTGTGTGTCGGGTCCACCTCAAGCTTAGCCTTCCACAGAGAGCTACGCATGTGGGGATTTATTCCCCCAAAGGGGCACTACTTTCTATAATTATTACTTCCTAACTTAGCTGGTTGGCATAAGGCACCAATGCCTACATTCATTACATAGCCCCAGGCTGATCTCTTTGATTTTGTCCCCACCAGAAGTCAATAATCTACTGGATCCCTGTTGTCTTCTGGTCTACTGTCCTGAGCAAGTTACAAGGGTGTAAAGCTAATAATAATTTATCTGTGGTTCTTTGTGTTCTTTCTGTATATACCCAAGCCATTAGGGGAAGGTAGATATGGTCCAGAGATTTGGGGAAGCCTCCCTCAACAATTCCCTGTGCTTGGTTTGTATTCCTCAGTGCATGTCAGAATCTTCTTATGAGTTTATACTGGGCAGAAGTAGTCAACGTTTCGCTTAACTGACTTTCAGGGAAACTACACCTGTGACACTTGTGTGGAAATATTTTTCCACTGAATAATGCCTAGCTTATGCAAGAGTTAAAAAATCTTCTGGCTCTGAGGCACTTCCCTGGTACTCTTCTTTTTACTTTGGAACCACTACTTGATACTACAGCAATGAAAATGCCTAGCCAGGAAGCAAAAATTGCACATTTTCATTATGGGGAAAAAACAAGGTTACGATATGGTCCCATTTACTGTGTATTTTCATCGTTTCTTGGAAACTATTTACGGCTACAACTTTGTTTCAGGTGGAAGTATGTATGCATACAAGTACACACATACAGCTATACATATATATCAAACAATTTAAAAATATGTTTTGCATTAATGTGAACAACAGAAGCAAATAATTACTTTTTATAGCAGATGATGTGTCTGAGACTCTAAAATATAAGAAAAAAATCCTGCACCTGCTAAAAATAAACACTGTGACAGAAAGTTTATTTCAGTCAAAGAGACCAAAAGGCTGGAAAGCTTATTGATAGGTGTAGAATGGAACTATATGATTTGTCTTTGTGTAGTGGAAAGAATGATTGGTGATTAAATATTTGGAAAGGAAATTCTTCCATATTGGAGAATGTCTAACAATAGAATTAGATTTAACACCTGTCAAGGTAGAGTTTGTTAAGAGAACTTAAGGGTATCAGTTCAGAGAAGAATTAATCTCTCATAATGGTTCCATAGATAATGAAAATAATGCTGCTGACTTAAAAGTCAAGTGCCACTACATTTGATATCAGAAATTTTATTCAGATATGATAAAGTTGGATTAACAGGTTAATATTTGTTTTATTGCTGCTAAAGTCTTGTAAGATCAAGTTTCTTATTTTCTACCATCTTATGTGCCTTTTTCAAATATCTATAGCATTTTTTTACAGTTTTTTCTTCTATGTGGAACATCCAGCTAAGTACCAAATAAACTGACTATCATACCAAATAGAATACCAGCCACTAGATTCCATATACAAAGAAAATCATTTGCAAAACAAGTAACCATCTATTTTTCTTCTCTTTCTTTAATCAACAGTTTATAACTACACACAAATAATTTTAAGTGAATCTAAATGTAGCTGCAAAATTAAATATCAATTCACTGATCAGAAGAGATGTTCAAGAACAAAAAAAGATAATGAATGATTCAATAGTACACAAATATCAGACATTTAATACAAAAGGACAGCTGAAGCTGATAGGAAACTGTTCCAGAAATCCAACTTTAAAAAAAAAAACATATTGGCAAAGTCATATTATGAACCTACTTGAAGACCATTCCCAGGTAACTGAGAAGTCAATAATGAGTTATAGAGAAACAAACAGACTCAGGGAGCAAACTAGCTCACCTAAATTAAATTTTCTCATTCTCCATATGTTGATTGCAGTAAGAAAGTTAACACAAGTTGTCTCCAGACTTGCTTGCTATGAAAGGTGCTGTTAAATGCATCTGAACCACTGAACTTTCTTTTTCATATCATAGATGCCATCACAAAATACCAAAAACTCCAATGAAGAAAAGAAACGAAATACGAACAATAAAAGTGATATTTTGATGTGCATCTCTGTCTGATTCCTGTAACATTAGTAGTCAAGATAAAAGGGCAATATAGACAGGAAATGGAGAAATACCATCTTGTAACTGTATAGCCAGTTAGGGAATGTTTAAAAGTAGGTTTTTTCTGTTTATTTTCTCTTGTTGCATTCACAGATATTTGAAAAATATAAGGACTTGAGATGGAGAGAGTTAGTGATTCATGTGTGGTAGACATGTAGTGATTTTTTTTTAATTTCAGGATTAAAATGAATAGAGCATAATCATTTGGCAGACAAAAAGTAACAAAAATTTATTTAAATAAAAAACTTAAATAAAAATTCTCAGAAAAAGCAATTAACACAGCTTATTTGTTGTAGACACCAGATCTTGGTATAATTCCATGTGGTCCGAAATACAAAAGAACTTTGGAGTTTTATGAAATTTCTTATTCCTGTATCATCTTCTGTGGGTCCTCAGACTCCCTACATGTCTTTTGTCTTCTGTCCAACTTAAGAACTGTGATTTTCAAACCCACTGAAATAAAATGATTTCAGGTCTATATCTCAAACACATTAGAAAACTGAGCACTAAGCATAATAAACTCAAATAGAACATACATTTTGGTCTATTTACAAAGATTTTTCTCATGTTTTTACATTAAAATAAAAAATATTTTCACTATTAGAATCTAGGCTTGAATATTAAAGAAAAATAAACATTATTTTAGCTAAACAAATAGTGTGCTGTGGATCAGTCAGTGATGTAGCCCTAACAAGCAAATACAGATATGAAACAAGCAAATACAGATATGAATTTCAAATTTAAGTGATAGAGCTGTGAGTTGATTCTGATTTCACTTGTTTATACAGTGAAATATCTTTACAGTCTTTAGTTACTCTTCCAAACCCCACTCCAAATAAGCTTTAAATTCAGTCCAAACATAGCAATAACAAAGTTTGACATGATCCGATAATGTAATGGCAGTTGTTACAATATGACCTGGGTAGATTGTTTTCTTCTTCCTCTTGTCTGCAAATGTTCTGTTTTCGAAAACGTCAGACTTTCCAGTTTTGGTAGTTTGATGTGGTATAATGTATGAAGCAAATACAGAAGCCCTTGAAAAGATTAATATTTTAATAGTTTCAGAGTTTTATTTTCTGCTTTAGCTCAAGGTACAACATATATAGTTTACTTAGATGTCCAGTGTTTTGTCAAAATCCCCTACAAAAGGTTTTCGTGGAAACTAGGTAGTCATAGAATAAAAAGGAAGTGTTTGGCATAGCTGTTCAAAAGACATATGATATCTTAGGAATATTGTAGGCATAATGGCCAGTCTTGCAATGAGGGCAGTTCAGCAGTGGAGTTCTGGGAAGATCTGGGCTGCAATCTTTGTGCTAACACACTCCTTCTGTAAACTGGAAAAAAAAAGCAAGCAATGTTGGGAACAGAGTTTGCTGGTGCTAACGAAGTTATTCAAAGTAATAAGGGCAACAACAAACAGAAGAATTTCAGAAGAAACTTAGCAAGACTTAGCAAGAATTTTAGCAGTTGACATAAGAAATTAAATTAAATTGAACTAATGTAATGATCTAAATAGAGAAAAATCTTTTGCATAATTAGTAAATTCAGTCATTTTTCTATGTGATGAGCTCCAAACTGATTGTTTCCATTCAGAAGTAAGGTACTAGTGTTACTACAGGTAGCTCTATGGATGGGCTGGGTAGTATCTAATAGTAATCAAAAGAGTTAAAAATATTAGGAAGTACTAGGAAAGAAATAGAGAACCAAATACAAAATGTGATAGCAAATTAATGTCTCACTCATTCCCTGAACCCTATATACAGTGCTGGTTCTCTCATCTGAAAAAGCATATATTGGAACTTGAAAGGAAATTCAGAGAAAGGCAACAAGAATCATCAAACGTATGTGCAGGCCTCGGTATGAAGAATGATTATGGTGGGGCCCAGCCTTGGCAAAAAATGGAAAGGGGAGGTATGAGAGAAGTCTGTAAAATCATCAGTGACCTGGAGAAGACAGATTGGGACTGTCCATTCATTGTCTTTCCCAATAGAACTAGTGTCCAAAACATGAACTTCATATCTTAATTTTAACTTCAGGTTCAGAACAAAGGCTTCGGTTCTTCACTCAACACCTAACAATTTTGTGGAATTCCCTCCCAGAGAATTCTGTGGATGTGAGAATTTTATATAGGCTTGATGTGAGACGTCCTTGGAAGGCAAATTGAGTGATGTTGAGAAGATTAACCTCAAGACTCAGGAAATCCCCTGAACTGAAAAAATAGACTGGGAGAACTGCTTAGAGGGAATATAACATAGCCTTATCTTCTTCCTATTCTTTCATATATCTTCACTTTTGACCAGTGCTGGAGACAACATACTAGGCTAGATGGACTCTTGTTCTGAACCATCAAAGCTGATTTGATGTCCATATGTTAAATTAGATTTTCTCTTTGGAAAACAGGCCAATTTTGGTTAAATATATGTATGAGCAGAGTTTAATCTGTTGTGAATACATCTGGGAGTTATACAAAGTAAAGATAGGTAAAATATACTTAGCTAAGTGTAGTCTAATATTTTTCTCCTTTCTTTCAAAGCCATCTGTCAAAGCCACAATATTTGCTACTTCTTCTCAGGGAGGTAAGCTGGTGTTTTAAAAATGGCATTAGTTTAAATTCATATACAGCATCGTGCTTTCTAAAATCATCAACATATTGCCTCGAAGCAAATTCTTTTGGAAATCTGGAAGAAAATGTCACCGTGAACATGTTCCTATGCTGACACTTTTAATTTATGTGCAGGCTAAACAGAAGAGATTTCTTCCATTTAGTGCAGTTTCTACATATTTTGGAAACAAGTCCTCCCAAAAATGTTAGAAATTCACAATTAAGTCCTTCCTTGCCATAAAGTCCTCCTAGGGAAGCTCAGGAAGTGTGGGCTGGATGAGTGATCAGTGAGGCGGATTGAGAACTGGCTGAATGGCAGAACTCAGAGGGTTGTCATCAGCGGCGCTAAGTCTAGTTGGAGGCTGGTAACAAGTTGTGTCCCCCAGAGGTCAGTACTGGGCCCAGTCTTGTTTAACTTCTTCATCAACGACCTGGATGAAGAGTTAGAACG
>Ga0065711_1008326_pt1 | contig 13035 bp, 11 predicted proteins | sample Hoacrofraction12_FD_59098 | JGI IMG/M metagenome (GOLD analysis project Ga0065711, IMG submission 59098) | Hoatzin crop microbial communities from Cojedes, Venezuela - Epithelial fraction 12 v2 (version 2) | ecosystem: Host-associated > Birds > Digestive system > Esophagus > Crop | place... | reverse complement strand
CACATGAGAGAGCAACTCCTTCTGCAAAAAGGTTTTTCACCTTTCTTGTCTGCGTGCTCTGCTTCTTCAAATACCTTCTCAGACATCATCTCTGCAGCTGATGTGTCATGTAGAGAAGCCTTCCAGTCACAGGAACAGTACTGTGAAGCAAATGTACAGTATTAATGGCTACTGGAAGAGCAAACAGAATCCTGCACTGCACGTTTTATACCTGAAGTTGCCTCTTAGTTCAGGTATTGTCTGTTTGTGTCTTCATGTCAATTTTTTGTTTAACATCTTATGAATCCGTAGGACAATTTCAACGAACTTTGGCAGGGGGGATAGAGATACTTGGTTCATCGCCTTTTCACAAGGTTTGTGAAAAGCTTTGTGAGGTAAGAGAAAGGTAAGAGTCCCTCTTAACGTTGGATACAGAAGGACCCTGATGTCTGGAGTGTCTCAGCCATTGTTAGACATCAAAGAACCCAAGCAGAGGCTCGGCTGCCTTCCTTCTCCACACCTGCCTGGTCTGCATCTTACTGAATCATGCTCCGCTCCAAAAGGGAGAGCATGCAGGTACCTACCACTCCCTTCAGCTTCCTACCAGGAGCAGACTTCTCAGAAGAACAATAGAAGGCAAGCACAGACATTTCATTTGGAAAAAAAATAAATCCAAAAAGCTAAGTGGCATTATCTTTTGATCAGCTTAGCTTTAGATTCAGTCTAGGCAGCAAGGCAGAAGGTTTGCTAGGAACCCTCAAAGACACAAGAAAGGTATTGGGTGGCTATATATCACCTGGAAATGTTGGATTTATTTCCTGAAGATGCTGTCCCTCTCAAGTGCTCCAACAGGTTTACTTTCCATTTGGCTGTTCTGCCCTCTCCAGCATTTCAGACTGCTTCCCTGCCCCGCTCCTGACCTCATTGCTAAAAGACACCTTTCTAATTAATCGTTTTACACATGATTACAACATTTAAATGAATCCAGGTGGGAGCTTTCAAAGGAGCTGGGTGTGGAAAGTCAACACCTCATTTCCTTTTAGAACCTTTGAAGATCCCATCTAAGGGGGCTTGAGGGTTTTAAAAGTTGCAAAAATTGTAAACAGTCCAACATACTCTCCCAGTTCTGCACACAACAAAGGTAGAACCTAGAAGGCAGATTTTCAGCACTTGAGTCCTTGACTGAGTTTAGTCATGAAGATAGCTACAGTCTCACTTAGGATGCTGCAGCCTGCGAATGTACCTGCACGTTTGGGTCCTCCGTGGGGCTTGGCAGCAGGAGATGTTTGCATGTTTGCGGAGTCCTTTGTGGCTGGCCAGTTGGTTTTGTTATGCATTATGTGCTGGAAATACGTAAAAGAAATGTTTTCTAGTATGTGGTACTTGGACCTCTCTCACTCTGAATTAAAAACAGCGGAGCAGAGCCCAGCGCCAGACCTCATCTGTCCGGTGTGCATCTTGGCAAAGGAGAAAGCAGGAGTGAGGAACACATCAGCGCCTTCCGCTTTCCACAGAGAAATCTGATGGAAAAGTTCCTCTTTGAAAGTGAGATTTCTTTTCGTATTGACCTGAAATATAGTGAGGCACATCAGGAGGTATTTGTCTTCCTCTGAAAACTGATGGTACTATTTTTTTTCACAGAAAAACATGTGTGTTGCTACTTTTGATCTGTTCAAGTATAACAAATACTGCCTTAACCTCATGGCAGCAAAAAAAGTTAAGATTGAGTCAAGAAAAACTTGCACAGGGTCAAACCCTGCTACATGCTGTACAACTCCTAAGGAAGGTAACCATCTTGCAATATCAAACCATTGCTCCTTTTCACAACACAAAATTATTTTTCTAACAATAATGTGTGCCAGACATTTTTTATAATTTGGCCATAGATTATTCTTCTGCATATCTTTCTGTCTGTCCGTCTACTGTCCTATGTGGTACTATTCACGTAGAGCTAGTCACGTCTCACCACAGAGATACCTGTAACACCTCAAATAGGAATAACTTCATCCTTCTCAGAATGGCGAGAGCAATATGCACCTTCCTTGGTGAGAACAACAGTTCCTCTCTGTGGATACAGCTATCATGAGATGGAGCACTGAATAGAAGCATCCAGCAGTCCCACTGACAGTGGGAATTAGAAGAGAGCTAAATTAAAAGAAATAATAATGTATTTTCCTATTTGTCCAAAGGAATTACACAAAAAGGAAAGGGCCAGAGGCTGTCTGCAGCACCAAGTAGACCATGGATGAACCCAGCTAACAACAGTCATTTGGTCGCCTTAAGTAGAAGTAAGTCATTTATGCTTAGAAATGTAAGCAAAAGCATCATCTGTTCAGAAAACAGCTCCCTTATCTAACTGTGGTGCAGGCACGGTGTGTCCACATAGGTGTCAGCGGCACAAATCCTCTTTGCTTGGGTCTGGTCAGATGAATCAGGAGTAAGAGCAGCAGATTTTCAGGACCAAAGGGGTGCTGGAAGTGGCTTGGTCAGGTACCTTGACCTGAGTATTAAGCCAAAGCCCATTCAAATACCGAGAGAGCTGTTAAACATTTCTTCCATTAAAGCCAACCAACTCTGCCTCAGCTTTCTCCCTAGACAGGTGGTCGTACCACCCAAATCCAGCCTGCTCCTTCCTGCACCCCTTTTACCCAGCCCCGTCCCTGGCTCCCAGGCCTTTGCTCCCCCCCAGAATGAGACCCCCAGGTCCCCGCTGCCCAGCTGCTGCGAGTGATGCTCCGAGACTGGAGCAGGCGATGACCAGAGCTCCTTTCTGTTTCTGCGCTCCTGGGATGAAAAGCCACATTTTCAAATCCAGACAACAAAGCTCAGCTCCCTGACCCTACAGCACGTTCCTCAAATGTCTTTTAGATTAGTAAAACAGGTATTCAGGCACCAGTGCGCTTATTTGAGTGTTCAGACACAATGATTTGGCACCTCAGGCTGGTCCTAGTTTGAAAACTGGGTCAACTGCTAGTTTCTCCTCTGATCTGCCTCTTTACACTGGCAGCAGTCAGCGAAAACTGCTAGTCTAGTCTGAGACAATCTCTCACAGATTAATATGGCAGAACGTTGTTGGAGAATTAGTGTCTTAGGCTGCGAAAGTATGTGCTCACTTACTGAAAAGGTAGGATCTCAGCAGCCTTTGCAGGACAATTCTCCCAACAAACCGAGGTGTCTGGTATGAGAGAGCTCTCATGGGTCTTCAGCCCTTGAAAAATTTTCATACCCGGCACCTGGGTAATGCCGTGAGCTTGGTCAAGAGGCACAATTTGCAGCTTGCCCTGAAGAGATGCTCAGGTAAAAGGCTATATGGAGGGCAGCTGGCGAGATGGAACAGGGGGACGTTTGTGGAAAACACTCATATGCCACAGGCTGAGTGGACACTGAGGTGAGAGCTGTTTCACTTCTGGTCATCTGTGTGCAGTCATATTAATGAGGGCTTGCTGCTGCCGATCGCTCAGTTTTATTTTTTTGTTGTGTCAATCCTGTACACAGAGCTGCCCACAACATGAAAGTTGGGTTTTCATCTATTTCGATGCAGAGATAACCAAACTGAGAACTGTTGACCTCAAGCTCTCTGTTCGCTAGAACAAAACCAAAAGTCTGAAAAACCGCACTAACTCACTTGGGTCAGCTACCCAGAAAAAACACGCTCAGCCTGGGCTCGGTGTTTTGCTGTGCCAACACCGAACCCCAGCCCCCTCCACAGAGCCTCTGAGAAGGGATGGCCGGGGTGGGAAAGTAAATCACAGAGTCAGAGGCTCGCCGGCCTGGACCAGCATCTCCATCAGGGAGACAGCAGTGCCTCACCCCCGGCCCGGCTTGTCTCGCCTGGAGGTGACAAAGCCCTGGGTGAACACACAAGCACCATTACCAAGCTCAAGCGGGCTCTTCAGCACGTGCCTACCTGGGAATTCAAGAGGCAGCCTGGTACCCAGTGCCATCTTCGCAGCCTGATTCATAAATAATAGCTTCCTACACACCATGATTGGTGGGAGGGATATAATAGTATCCAGCCCCTCTGTTTTTTGTCTGCAACCCATCGCTCCCTCTCTTTCTTCTCATGTGAAGTCCTGCCAGTTAACCTTCATCCCAGCCCAAACCTTCTGTATATATTAGCTCACCCTTTCCACCGCACCAGCAACACCAACTGCTGTGAAAACACCCTGACAGGTTTCAGCCCGGAGCTGCAGCCGCCACCCCCCGTGTCTCCTGGCTCACCCGCAGGGACGGGACCACTCGAAGCCCCTGCGACCTCCCACAGGATAGAGCTGGAGGTGACCAGGGGATTACCTTAATTGTAGCGTTGGGCGTTACCGTGAGCTGTTTGCAGTGCCCTTGCCCCCAGCCTCTGTTATTCTCAGCGTGCTGGACGTGCTTTAATTTGGATTATCATTTATACTTGGTGTCTCAGTATCACACTGTAAAAAATTAAGTTCCTGTTCCGAGCAGCATGCCGCGTGTTTACGGTGAGAAGTCGCAAGACACTCTTTGACAGATGCTTGTTGCTCAGGCTGACAAATGACGTCTGAGATCATATACTGTGTTTTGGCTATGATTTTTTTGAAGTCTCAATTCAAGACAATTTTTTGCGAGCCTCAAAGCACAGCTGAACTGCCAGAGGGACTCATGCTTAGCTTGGATGGATTGACGGTCAAGTATATCATTATAGCTCCCATGTTTCTAAATTCTCTGACCTAGTGCATATCCCTTGATCGAGGAGCATGCCCAACCATTTTTCTGTTTTGAAAGAGATGCTAAGGGGGAACAGGAGTTCCTCAACGCTCCAGCAAGACCTAGCTGTCTCTGAGCCCAGTTTAAAGAAAGTTATCCTGAAGACTCCTCTGATAAGAGCAGAGGCTGTCTCCAGCAGCGCGTCCCCCCAACCATCCCCTCCTGATGGCAGGGCCAAAGCAGGGAGCAGAGAGGCCCAGCTGCACGGCCAAGGGCTTCCACCTAGTCGCATCAGGACTTCTCTAGCCACACGTATTTCTAGTCAGCACTGGTGAAGAAACAAAAGACCGCATCAGCAGAAGGAATGTTTAAGTCCTCCAGAAAGTTTGTTTAATTTTACGATTCTGGAAATAAAACACTTGGGGTTGACCTATTTCACATTGTTTCTTCTATCCCTTACTGCTTCTTCTGTATTTTTCTATCTGTTGTCCTTCCGTTTAATGCTTTTGCTGGAGTGGTGAAATATCTCCATTAAAAAAAAGTCATTATCATTTCTGCAGCCTGACCAGGCTCCTCTCTCTTTGTTACAAGGTGCCCCACTAGAAACTGGGAGGATGAGCTCCACGACAGGACCCCGCTCTGAAAGCACCGGGGTGTCCGTGTGCACGAGCGTGTGCGTGTGTGCCAAGAGGCAACGCGAGAGGGAGAGAATGTGTGTGTCCTCAGTTTAATTAGAAAATTTAATTGGATGGAGTTTGGGTCATTTTTTTCCCCCCTCCCCTTTAGAGCTGGCTGCAATAAACAGACTTTTCTCTTTCCCTTTCATCCTTCAGTGGTTTGTAGTTCTGCATCTGCTCTGCTGGCATTGTCTCCGCTAACGGCCATACCGATCGGGAAGCCGGAGCCAGGAGGCAAATGAAGGGACTGCATTGATACCGCTGATCGCCGAGCCCCACATAACTGGCAACTGTTTCTGTCTTTTACCTCTGGAGATGAGTTGAACAGATTGTGTAAAATTTGGTGTCTTCCAAAAAAGAAAAAGGGGGTGGGGGTGAGGAAAGAGAGAAGGACGTCTTACTGCCTCGGCCCTCTCGCTACCTGGTACCCAAGGGTCTGTTGGAACGGCGTCCTCGGCACAGGAAGCAAAAGTGAAAAATTCGTGGAAGTGAGCAAATCCGCTGATTTCGGGGAATGTTTGTAGGAAAGAGTGAGAGACTAAACACACTGCACCCTTTTGTCTACAGGGGAATGCCATGGGCTTAGGTCGTGCTGCGGAGCCCTCCACCTCCCAGCTTCGGCTCTGCTGTGGCAAGCGAGCAGGCAAAGCCTTGCACCGTGTGCTCGGGAAGGTGCTGGGCTGGGACACAGGGCAATCAGTGCCAAGAACAAGCGACTGTCACTCGAGGGAGACTGAGGATGTGGGACTCCTGTCACAGACGCCATTCTCCCTTGCTCAGCAGCATCTCGTCGCACAGGATATGGGCAACAGTCATAAGGCGAGCTGGGTATTTGTCATCTCTACCCAGAAAAAAATGGCCTGACAAAGCTGAAAGGTTGTTTTTTGCTCCCCTCAGCCCGTCTTCCAAGCGAGACAGTGAAGAACTTCTGCCTCACCACGTCCTGCCACCTTTCTGCACGTGTTAGCAGCTCTTGTGATGTTTGCCGGGTGTTGGAGTATGCAGGTCAAATATGTGTAGGTGGATGTTTGCCCACCCTTGCCTGGCTTTGAGAAGGATTATGACAAAACAAACCTCTAATAGAGGGCAAATCTCGATGCAAACAGTTCCTTTCTCTGAATTTCAAGATGAAAGGGACAAGGTAGGCCCCCACCATATCACCCTGCTGGTTCCTCAAGTGGATCAGGTTCAGACGCAGGCATTATATGGTCCACCCACCCTATAATCTCGCTCCCTCTCTCTTTTTCTTCTTGCTCTCCTTGCTGCCCCCCGCCCTCCTCCACAGTACAAAGTCAGGCTGGGATCAAATTCAGCTTGCTTGAATGTATATCATTTCCAAGTTGAAGTCTAATCTGCAGCCTTGTCCCCAGTGAGATACTCAATTTACTGCTCCTGTAACTAAAGCTCATTGTTACGGCTATAATAATCGAATGTATCGTTTTCCTGAAAGATACTTCTGGTCAACATTTTGCATTTTTTAGAAAGTTTTCTATAAAACTCTTCTCTTTGTTAGGTCACACGCAGCTTCCCACTCCATTCAACCTTTCTTTTTATTTCTGTGTCCCATTCACTATGCTGATGTGGAGGCAAAAAAAATTGTATTTCCTCTTGGAAGAATCAAAACTGTCCACGTCTATGAAAGAAGAATAGCATGACCAGGGGACTACAGATCAATGTTATCCGGATCAGCACTTAAATGGAAATCACCCCGCATGAAAAATTCACGATGCCCTCTATCCTTTACATGGATAATGGGGACATCTGGTTACAGCAGACAGAATCATTTTACGTATGTATGTATATATGTGAGATGAAGACCTGTGCGCTTTCGGCGTAGTTCGGACAATGACTGACCTTGCCCGAATTTGTTATTTGGTAACTATTTTGAGCAGTTTTACACACCTTCCTCTAATGAAAGCAAGTCCCTAATAGAAGCAGCATCAGAGATAGGGTACTGGGCTAGAGAAGACCATTGCTGAGACCCCATGGTTCCTGCGGGTGACCTGCTGCTATTTTTTAACTGATGTTTTTAATATTGATAAAAGGGTCAGCGGCCGATCCTCCTGCCCGTTCATTTCTCCCTCTTTGATCTGCTGCCCTGTGCTGTTTGGCATCACCCACACAAAGAAGGAGGGAGCGCAGAGCCTCTCCATGCTCCAGGCACTTTGCACACTTCTTGCCCACCGCTGCCAAAAGCGTTTAATGCCACGGCAGCCTTGTAGAGCAGCTAGTGGAAAACTGGAGAAACGTGAGGGTCTCTTAAATCTCTGACCACCCTCCGAGGACTGTGTGAACCACACGCTTACCTACTGCCCTGACACAACCCCATGCTCCCACCGCTCCGGGGAGGGAGTGCCTTGGGGAAGGGGCTGGGAACGGCCAAGCAGAGGCAATGCCTCCATCGCTCGTCCCAGCAGTGGTCACTGCCCTGTCCCAGCGGTGGCCACTGCCCCGCGAGGGGTGGAGGCTTTGGGGGCTACGAGGAGAGGCAATGCCAAGGGGAGCCCCGCGCTGCTGCCTCCGCCTTCAAAGGCATACACCAGTCTCAAATTCTCACTGTGGATTTATACTTAACATGATCCGGCCTTCGGACAGAAGTTGCTAGTTTTGATTTGTAATGGGGATAGCTCTGTCTTTAGTTAGGCTTTTGAAAAAAACATTAGACCTATATTGTATTTCTGCTCCCAAAACACTCACGGCTACTTCAGCTCTGCCTGAAAACACATCAGAAGTTTAAGGAAACCAGTGAGATTCCCTCCTCTTTCTTGGGAAAGCCGGAGGTCGGTGTTGCACAGCACGCTGGGGTGCAGGGAGCATCTCCTGCCCCTGCCCACCGGCAGCCAAGCCCAGCAGACGGGAGGGCAAGTCTGGGGTGCGGGAAGGGGAGCAGCACTACCTACCCTCGTTGGTGTGCAGTAACACAGAGGAAGGAAAGGTGTGTGGCTACGCTGCTTTTAGGTGTTGGGCATGAAATGTGATGGCGAAGGCCAGCATGGAGACAAGACCCATCCAAGTCATTTCAGGTCACACGTATGCAAAGGTGCACCTGTGTTAGCATAAGGGATTAAACCAAACCTCTCTTATAACTGGAAAAAATACATGAAGAGGAGACACCAACTCAGCAAATCAGAGGTAGAAATGATAACACGTGAATCAAGATTATCCCCCACCACAGCAGAAAATTAAATTGTATATTAACTGTTCAAGTTGATGATATATCTGCATATGCCTCTATTATCTATATATTTTGCTGTCTTGGGCAATATAACCAGATTAGATCAGCAGAAGAGGATCCCATGCTACATACTTATGTCCTAATAAATATGCACATGAGAACTACTTCACGCACTGCTCGGGCCAGAAGCTGCTCTCTCCATTGCCATTAATATTGATTGGTGTTTAAGCAGAATTCACTGCCAGTCCATCGCACTAAGTCTAACGTGACAGCCACGGTTAGTGCAATTTCTGTTTCTAACACAGGCCTTAACCTTTCTGCACTTACCGATTCCCCCAGTACCCGCTGCCTCTTCAGGAGTGCTGCCTCAATCAAACAAAGGCCCACGGTTTACTTAAAGGAGATGAGAATTTTTTATATTAAGAGCATAAAATTTTTCCCCATCGCTCATGCAATTTTAAACATTCGAAGGAGAAAATTAACTGTTGAGTGGTACAGACTAGATCTAATCTCATTAATCCAACAATAATTGAAGTACAGGACTTCCCCTGAGGCCACGGATTAATGACCAGCTAGGTGGAGCTGCTGACATGAAGCACAGCCAAGTGCTATTAACCCCAGCCAGGCACTATTTAATCCCAGAGGAAATGTCCTGCGCAGAATTCGTTACCGCTCGGGCGAGAGGAAGAGGGAGGAGAGGGGGCACGTGGGCTGGGTGCACAGAGGGCACCCTTCTGGCTGCACGCACGGGGCATCCCCACCTGCACCCCATTCATACCTCCAGCCCGTGCTGACCAGTGCACACATAATTAAAATGAATTAATGATCTGAAGCAGAAACTGTGTTTAATGAAGCCCCACGCAGACTTGCGCGCTAACGCCAACCCTGTTTGCCGACAAATATTTACCAACGCTCTGCACATGAAGGGCCGGGCCACCTGTCCTCCCCACTCATGATGTCTCCCTCAGTCTAAAGGTAGCACTGTCTGGCCAGACCTGCAAGGTCCAAGCCGCCCGAGAGCCTCGTAAATGTCTCCCACAAAGCTAAGCCAGATCTGCCAAGCTTTATTTGTTTCAGCCTCCTTCTTTTTGAACTCCAGCCATTGTTCGCTTCCTAGATGTAAACTCAACTAAATGCTGTTGCCTCTTTTAGCATAAGAGGTAATTTCCTGGCTAAAGGTTCCCACCGAAATAATTTCTGCCTTTTCAGCCAGAAATTGGAAAATCTTTAAGCTGCATGCATTGCTCTCAGCCCCTACAAAGTGCTCCAAAGAAAAAAGAAATAGATAATAAATCATAATATTAGTTGTAACAGCAGTACTAGCAACACAAATAACAGTAATAGTTGTAGTAGACAAAGTAGTCATAGCAGTAGTCATTAGTATCATCGTAGCCTAATTAATAATAGCAATGGTTTAAGAGCCTACTCTTGTTTTCATTGAACTTGATGGGAGTTTTGGGATTTACTTCAATAGGAACAGGGTCAGATCCTAGACAAGCAAAGGTTAGCCTACCAAAAAAAAAAGGAAGCAGTGTAGGATTAAGTCTCCCTCCCCTTTCCAGTCCAAGTAAAAGAAAACCAGGAAAGATTAGAAAGCTGCAAGTGAGAGAGACAAGCGAGCGACAAGCAGAGGTTAAAAAGCAAACAAAGCTGCACGCACAGCACTGGCCAGTGCCCCTGTTCCCACCAGCAAGGGAACGTCCACCTGAGCCGTCCCAGCAGGACCAGGACAAGTATGTCCCTTACCGACGGGAGTGAGGGACTCCTTGCACAGTTCCTCTGAAAGAACAAAGATGTGCCACGGATTTCATCTTTCTGCCTAGTGGCTGACGCTTTAATGCTGCACTGAGATGTCGGGTGCTCCTACGTGCTCAGGCTGCCCACCATCCCGACACGTGAGTGCAGGAAGCGCTGGGATGCACAGGAAGAGACGACATCCCCGTGCCAGCAGGTAATAACTCCTTTCCCGCGGCACGCGGGCTGGACAGAGCTTGCTGGACACAAGACTTCAGGCTCACCCGGGTGAGCAGCCACAGCTTGAACATTCAAGTGCCACCAAGCAAGTCTTGCTCTACAGGATAATCATAGAATCATAGCATGCTTTGGGTTGGAAGGGACCTTCAGAGGCCATCCAGCCCAACCCCCCTGCAGTGAGCAGGGACACCTTCACCTGGGTCAGGCTGCTCAGAGCCCCATCCAGCCTGGCCTGGAATGTTTCCAGGGATGGGGCATTGACCAACTCTCTGGGAAACCCATTCCAGTGCTTCGCCATCCTCACTGTAAAAAATTTCTATCTTTTATCTAGTCTAAATCTGCCCTCCCTTAGTTTAAAGCCATTGCTCCTTGTCCAGTCACAACAGGCCTCGCTAAAAACATTATCCCCACCATTCCTATGGGCCCCTTCAGGTACTGAAAGGCTGCTATAAGGTCTCTCATCCACAGCCTGCTCTGCTCCAGGCCAAGCCTAAGCTCATAACAATGTAAGAATATCTCCAGGACGAGCCTAAGCTCAGAACAGCCAAAGCTGAACCAAAGAGCCCCACAGGCAGCCTTCGCTCACGCTGCACCGTGCTCGGCGTGGTTTTGGGGAAGCTAGAGCTGGAGGGGCAGCTCTGGCACGGGAGGTGGGCTGAGTAACGCGCTCCTGGTGAGAGAAGGAAGAGCGGCTGGGAGAGCGAGACGCACTCGGCAGCTCTTTTCCACCTCTACCTCCTCTGACCCTGCCATCGGCCGCAAAACCTTCTGTTTCACATCCGTATTTTTGTGGGAATGGCATGACACAAAGCAAAGCCCCATGGTATTACAAGGTCAAGAAAAAAAATAAGGGGGGGGGGGAAGGCACTGCCTGCTTGTTCCTCCGTCTAACCGTAGCCAAACATTAACAACCGATTGTTCCTTTGTAGATAGTTGGCTGCTTCCAGTCCTGACATGTGCAGTTGCTTTCTGCTCTCCCACCCGACAAAGCACAGTGTGAAAGGATGTACACATGAAAGCTGGGGTAAATTCAAAAACATCGGTCCCGGGCTGCAAGGGAGCAGAATTCAATATCAGCAAAACATACAGGAAAGGACAATGTATAATGGACGTGGAGGGGGATGGAGGGGGGAGCGTGCCGGGGGAGGGGAGGACGTAAACATTCACACATGGAAATATTGGACGACTCTTGCTGCACAGTGACTTGAATTCAAAGTATTTACGTGGTCATTTCCATTTCTTTTCCCAAGAGGGTGCTGGGACTGGCATGGCTGTCAGAGGAGTGTGAGAAGATGCCAGCACAGGCAAGCAGTTTCCAAGGCAGAACCACAGCAATGCCTGATATTGTATTAATGTGAGTGCTGGCCATCTGGCCATTAGGGACGAGCTGCTGCCAGGGTGTCTCTCTTTTTCCATCTCATTTCAGAAGCTCTGGAGCCTGGGACTGAGACCCCTAGGGAGATTCTGGCTAAAGATCATTCCAGCATCCACTCAGATGTTGTAGAGAAAGGGCCAGAGAGCTGATAAGGCAGGAGAATGTGCTCACACCCACACAGAAAAAAACAACGGAGAAAATAACACTGAATGGGGGGGGGGGAGAGGCAGAAAGAAAATGAGAGCAGATGAACAAGGGAATGGTTTAAACAAATAAGAGGGAGGAAGCAGGCAAAGGAAAAGAAAAACAAGAGGCACGGCACTCGCTCAAAGGAGCCTTAAAAGGAGGAGAGAGGAACAGGGAAGAAAAGGAGTAGAAAGGGTTCAATAAAGAGAAATGGCTACCACTAAAGAGGCAGGGGTTATGAAAGGACTACCAGCACAATGCACCTTTTTGGATGTTAACTACTCAGGGCTGAAGTAAGATGGCTTTCAGCTCTCCCTCTTGAAGAGTACCTTGTCCCAGGAGCCTGCTGAAGTCAGTGCTCGGTGTAAGGGGTTAGGGAGCGCGGGTGAAGGTGCCAAAACGTTGTCTTGTCAAAACAAACACGCTTCCTTATTCTTGTTTATCTACTTTTTAATGGTCATTGGAGATGCTCAGACGAATCCCCTGGGAATTTTTTCAGTGTGTATAAAACTGAGTACAAAGTTGATAGTCACCTTTTCGTATCAATACGGAAGACTACATTCCTGTACCAGATTGCTGCTGTATCAGGAAACTGAAAGGAAAACATGATGGCACCCAATTCTTCCATAAAAGAAAGCAAAACATCTACCTACAAAATAAATCTTGGTTAATGGTCAGGGAAATGGCATGGAAGAGCGAGACTACTAAAATGACAGCCTCCAAAGCCTCACTTCCTGCGAAAGCTGCTCGAGAGCCGGCGCGATGGGACGATTTCCTGAGCCCGTTACTGAAAAGCAGGCGTTATAACCCACTGTTCTTTCTGCTGCTGTTATTATTACACCCTTGTTATTCGGATCCGTATTCTCCAAGAGGATCACAGAATCACAGAATCACAGAATGTTCGGGGTTGGAAGGGTCACCCAGCCCAACCCCCTGCCGAAGCAGGGTCACCCAGAGCAGGCTGCACAGCACCGCGTCCAGGCGGGGCTTGAATG
>Ga0065711_1008322_pt1 | contig 13035 bp, 2 predicted proteins | sample Hoacrofraction12_FD_59098 | JGI IMG/M metagenome (GOLD analysis project Ga0065711, IMG submission 59098) | Hoatzin crop microbial communities from Cojedes, Venezuela - Epithelial fraction 12 v2 (version 2) | ecosystem: Host-associated > Birds > Digestive system > Esophagus > Crop | place... | reverse complement strand
TCCAGTCCTCGGGCACCTCTCCTGTCCTCCAGGACCTCTCAAAGATGATGGAGAGTGGCTCAGCAATGACATCTGCCAGCTCCCTCAGCACTTGTGGGTGCATTCCTTCGGGGCCCATGGATTTGTGGACGTCCAGATCGCTTAAGCGATCCCTCACACAGTCCTCCTCGACCAAGTCCTCACCTTACTCGATCTGCTGGCCATGCTGCTTTTGACGCAGCCCAGGATACAGCTGGCCTTCTGGGCTGCGAGCACACATTGGTGGCTCATGTCCAGCTTTTCACCACCAGTATCCTCAAGTCCTTCTCAGCAGGGCTGCTGTGAATCCCTTCATCCCCCAGCCTGTACTGATAGCAGGGGTTGCCCTGACCCAGGTGCAGGACCCTGCACTTGGCCTTGTTGAACCTCATGAGCTTCACACAGGTCCACTTCTCAAGCTTGTCCAGGTCCCTCTGGATGGCATCTTGTACCTCATGCATGTTGACTGCCTGTATATATTAACATATATGTTCAAAGCTACCTCAAAATACTTCACTTACAAGCATTCTAGAACTGAGTGGATAACAATCTTAATCAACAAGTGGTCAGTTCTGCAGACAAAAATATCATCTAAGCACTATATTCCCAAGATACTATGGATGATTACTGGAGAAAAAAGCCTGTCTACAGATGAAATACATGATAATGGTATATAACAAATATATATTAAACCTAAAACATTTAAAAGAAAACATTTCCAGATGATTGTCCCAGATAGAACTACTACACAGTAGACAGCATAAGCAAGTCAAAGGTAGTTAAGTGGAGTATTACTTAGCTAGGAATTGGAAGAGACAGATATTTTTCTTTCTGCTGTCTTTTTTTAAAGGGGGTAGTGGGATTACTAGCTTTTTTCCTGTAATGCATTCATTAGAATCTGTGTATCCGAAATGCAGAAATATTTTGCTTACCAACACTTTTCAATTTCTCTTCCAGTAGTTTTAAAGTTTGTTGAATTGATGCACCATCTGCTGGTGCTACATCTACACACAACATTCCTAAAAGGCCATCCAGCTGCTGAGACAACTAAAAGGAAAAATAACATAAACATTGATATTTAAAAAGAATGGTTGGGTCTGCAATATTCTTCTAAATATTCAACAATTTTGTCATTTTAGAAGTTTCTCTTTGCATCTATAGGAAATGAAAATCAAGATAAAAGATAAACAACTCACCTGCCTATAAAATTCCAAATACATCCCCAAATGAGAGGAGGGAGGGTAGCCAAGATTTTTTTTTTTTAAGACAAGTATAGGAAAGGAATAAATGCCAATTTAAAAAAAGAAACTATGAAAAGTACACTAAATTGTGGTTCAATTAATGCATACACCTCTTATTTAAAAGAAAAAAAAACACACCCCAAATACAAGTGAGGGAAAAAGCAACTTTTTAACTAGTAACCTTTTTATTTCAAATGCTACTGAAATGCAACACATATTACAAAGCGCTTCCCTCCTAGAAAAGGGGAAATCCAACTTATCACTGCTTCAATTATAGTAAATGAAGACTTAGTGCATTTTCCAAGTGACATTATATTTCTGCCCACCCCTCTAAATTTTTTCCAATGTATCCAACATTTATAATATTACAGCAATAACTATTGACAGGTAAGCCTCTGAAAAGTTAAAAAGAAAAACTTACATCCTGGGCAACACTGTGGAATTCAAGTGCTGCCTGTAATAGATTCTGCCTGAATTCCAGCTGACTGGCCTGCCGGTAACACACATCGCTCAGCTGTTGCTGCAATGCTTTCAGTTCCACAAGGTCCTCCTCATCCCCTGCATTTAGAAGAGCTGCTATCTGCTGATTAAGCTCAACATAAACAGCAAACCACTCCTACAAATACAAGAAAATTAAACATTAAAATAATACCAAACATAATTCTGTTTCTCTTAAAATGGCATACACCTAACTGCAGATTAATCAATAATCAGATTAAAAAAGGAACTTAAAGCTTACACTATAATTATGAAGTCTCACACAGGAAAAAAAAAACATTCCTAATTTCAAATCAACTCAAAAAGTGCTTAGTACATTTTAATATATATACTGTAGTATGTAAAAAAAAAAACATGCAGAAAGATGGGAAGATTACAAGGCATGGCTACTAGCTCCCAGCACAAACTCCTACTCAAACCATTTTACGAAACCAGAGGAATTCCACCATTTTTAAACAAATTTCTGTTGCTTACATGTCTGTAGTGCTCTAGTGAAACAAAAGACCTACTGCGAAAGGGTAAGCTATTACAAAAAGCTGTTCATAAGACTATTTAGGTGTTACTTCCAGTGACATGATTCAAACCAGCAATAACTTTCTTAAAACATTTAGAAAAAAAAATTACTGTTGACAAGGCAGAAGTAATCTCTATCTTCTGAATAAAACACAGTATTCATGTATAGAATCTACAAAGTGATTCTTTAAGGAAAGCTTTACACTACTCAATTCAAAATGCGTAGATTTGTTTTTCAAATCCTTTGATTACTGAATACATACACAGAAATCAGTTACATTATCACAGTGGTGTATTTGCAAAAGAAAATAGTTCAAATATTTAACAATTCTGGGAGATTTAAAAACGACCTGACACATCAAGATCACATTCACATCTTGCATGACTGAGATGCCTGTAAAGCAAAACATGTTTGCTGAACAGCTTTTATTTTGGCCTACAGTAAAGTGACCTTCAAACGCCCTATGCATTTCTAATGCTATGGAATAGCACCATCTACTGGCCTCAAGTATCTCATTTAATTAGTATTCTTGTCAATACTCTTTCTGGGATGTCTGCAATTTTTTAAAATTATACCTTCAGCTTATGCACCATTTATTTACAAAGCATGCAAAACAGTATAAATATCTGTATTATGAATTTTTTTATCTTTTTACCCAAAGCTGCCTCTACCATCTGCTCACAGAAAGAAATAGAGTATGAAAAGATGCAAAGAGCGAAAGAAGAGTAATGAAAAAGTTAAATTAGCAATTATTCATAAATTTAAGAGCAGAGTAAGTCTCTCATCTACCCCAAAAGGGGCAACTAAGATGACATAATATGGAAACATCTTCCATTGTCACACACATACTATAGATATACAGGTTCAATAAACTCAAGTTTACACATCATAACTCTTATTACCCTTTAGACACTGAGTATACAAATCAAGCTTATTGAGTGTGAATAGTCAACTAAAATATGAGAAGCCAAAAGATCTAGATTAAGAATTTTAGTTTTTATTTTTAGCATTAAAGTAAAATAGTAATGATTTTGGTCAAGCTATCAGTGAAATTAAAAGACTGGCAAACCAGATATAAAAAGTGTGTTTCTGATCCTTTCCACAGGGGAAAGTTAGGCACAGCCTAACTTTGAGTGACAGCTCAAAACGATGGAGAAAAGGCCAACGTTTGCTCAAAAATAACAGCTCTAGTATATTGCTCATGAATAAAAGTCAGAAAACAAAAACCCAAAAAACCTCCCAAAAACCAAACAAGAAACCCCCAAAAAACCAATGAAGCAGCAATCCAAAACAAAAACCCACCCTAAGAAAATTATTTTTTCACTTTAGACTAAATTGAAGTAGAAAAGCTTATCTTCAAAACAAATCAAACATTTTTGCAAGTGTCTTCAAAACACAAGTAATATAAACAACAATAAATAGGACACGATGAAAGAAAGCAAGCATGCAAGCTGTCAATACAATTATTAGGAGAGGAAAAATAGGAAAATCATGAAAGAGGAAGAGGTACACTCTGCTACTGCGAGATGTTTAAAAAAATCAAAGAAAAAAGCAAAGCACATTTTTTCCAGTGCTCCTGTCAAAAAATAGTTTTAATTTATAAACAGGCATCTAAATTTAAGGTAGGCCAGTGGTTTCCCAATTACTTCTTCTAGTATAAAATTAAAAATAATTTTTCTGACTGTTGTTTCTATAAAATCCTGTGAGCACTTGAGTGCCAAAACAGCGTTCCATCTCGTCAGTGCTTTAGTGATGAGCAAACTGTAGGCCAGCCTGCAAACTGCAGTGCGATTTCAGTGATTTCAAGGACTGTATTTAGCCCCAGCTAAAGCACAGTTCTTTGTTATAGATATCCAAGTGAGAACCAAGTATATTCGATCTTGTTTTCTCTTTTCAGTCTGAAGCGCTAATATGACAAAGATGTTACAAATTGTTTTTGTCAATGAAGTAGGCAGGGTTTTTCTTCCTCTTCTTTCCAATCAGGATTCTGAAGGATTTTAACTGTAAGATGTTTTATAGTTCAGAAGGCACTGGTTTTCAGAGTAGAACATTGCTCAAAGAGCTTAAAGCAATGAGAAGACAGAGATGGGGTTCGCTTGACCAAAGAGACACCCCTACAACACACACTTCTGCATCCGAACAAGGAAACCGTACTCAGTAAGATGTAGTCAATAGAACCAGTGCAGTCTAGGGCACGGTGTTTTTCAGACTGAAGGTTTGTATGGGTTTATTTGTTTTTTTCGTAAATTAGGTCAGAAAAAATATAACCCAGTGACTATTTTCTTTGCCATGACTGTAAAGGGAACTTTGGAAAGTGGACAGAATTGGCAATGTCTAGACCAATGAAAGTCAGAAAAATGGAAAAGCACTGTGAGCAACACTCCCCCTTTGGGAACACTCGAGTATTTATATGCTAATTATATTTAATCATCTGATGGAAAGATAAAATTATATTGAAACTTAGGAAGTCTTCAAAATTAGAAGCAAAAGCATCAAGTCAGTACAGTGACAAAAAAGTCTCTTCAAGATTTCATTATGAATATAAACTACATCTTAAGTCTTGGTCAATGAAGATGTTCAGTCAGCTTCAGCTACTGGTAAATGTAGTTCAATAAAGACAAAAACATTAACTTGTTACCTGAGAAGTACAGGACTTCTCAGCCATTTTGGCAGGGAGGAAAAGGGAAGTTTACTCCTACTACTCAACATGAAATTTTAAGAACTGCTGTAACGTAATAAAAAACAGGAAAAATCATAGCCAGAAATCAGTATTTTCCTACACTGGAAGACAAAATAAATAATATGGTGATTATATGTACATGTTAAGTTCTTAAACTGCTTAGGTACTTTCTTCTGTAACCCATAAAATCATGCACTATGCAAAATTCCTAGATACTCATAACCAAGACACATTGCTTGTAACTGCATGTACTTAAATTTTTTTTGCTACTTGAAAAGCATATGGGAAGTCTCACACTGTGCTGACTCTCGATCTCTTCATGTTTCTGTTGCAAAGCTTGTGAAGCTCTAATTGAATCGCCTATTCCCCACTGTGTTCTTAGCTGTTCTGATCCAGGTCCTTCAAGCCAAGTGACTACCTGTCAGTAAGATAAAGATGACAAAAATAAAGTAGCAAATCAATTACACAAAAACAGATATAAAAAGAACTAAGTAACATAAGCAGAAATATTTCAAAGTAATCATACATTTGTGGAAAAAAAAAATATTTTTACGATCTGTAGAAGTCTTGTTGAATCTATTCATGTCTTCAAAAGCTTTAAGCAGAAACTACTTTTCACGAATCTTAGCCTGTCAGCTCCATGAAAACAGGTGGCAGCTAGCAAAAGATTTGTCACATACCTACTTTTCATTTCATATCTCTGTCAATAAAAGAGCTTAAAACACTATTTTATTGATAACGGACCTCATGTTCAAACAAAAATTTTTGTTGCTGAATTACAAAGCACATCTGCATTCAACCTCACACCCGAGAGTTTTCTCCTTATTTTGTCAAATCTATGAACACCAAAGTACAAGATATGTACTTATTCCAAAATCAAATTTACACAACAATTCAGTATTTTATACATTCATGTCTTTTCAACCTGTTCCATTCAAATAACAGAAGCCTCTTACTTTGTCTTACAGTCTTAATTGCCACATTGTATGGGATCTGCCTTTGCAGAAATCTTTGCATGGTCATGATGATACAGTTTTGGACTACAGTATTGGATTTCTTTTATTACTATTATTTTTAAGCTATTTCATTTTATGTCAATATTATTCAAAGGAAAGCAGAGTATCTAAATTTTTATTTTCTTATTTGAATTATCAGACGATACCTATGACAAAATTATTTTCTAATAAGCGTTTAAATATGTAGAACACCCTGACGAAACGTAGTACAAAAGTCACTTACTACTGGAGACTTGAAGTAAGGAAGTACAGGAATAGCCCCACGTTCTGAACCTTAATGACAAAACATAGGAAGCCAGCTTCCTCTCTTTAATGTGACTTTTGTTTAAACAAAGGTGACAGAACAGCTTCACACAGTTTTTCAGGAAATACAACACAATACACAATGTAACACCATCACAGTGAAGACAAATGAGAGGGGGACTAATTGGACAGTTTTCCTAGTGCTGCTAGGCTACATTGCAGCAGCAATCAAGAATGACCATCACCATTTCAGAAGGTCATGCAATTCACCCCACCTTTTAGCCATCATGTCTGTGTCCTCCCACCCCCTCTTTTCACATCCCCTGCGTAAGAAGCGCTGTTTCAGAGCATATATTCTTTTCTCCAAAAGCATCCTGATTCTTCCTTACTTTTATCACTTCTAGGGCAAAGTAAGACTCTATAGCTCTAGGTTATTTTCGTTTAAAGAGAAACTTCCTGCTGTGCTCAGCACCTCTGCACAGCCATCTCTGGTTAAATACAGAATGGACCTAGAAGTGAAGGCACCCAGATGTCTGCCTGTAACACCTCAGCGCAGCCTGGAAAACCCACATACAGAAATGCCAGTTCTCGTGCAAGTCTGAAACTGTACAAGACCACTGCTTAGCAGTGCCCTGTCTGATCAAGATCACCTCCCCACTACAAGTTTCTAGCAACTACTGCATTGCCTCTGAGACTGCTTAGCTTGGCACATGGCTATTCTTGTGTGATAGATACTTGACCTAAGGAGAGAAGAGTCACTAGGGGAAGGGGACTCGGAGAAAGAAGCAATGTTACTTTCATAAAATATACTTTTAAATTGTTAAAGACTAGACTACTGCAAGGCCTGGCATTAATTTTTGTCAATTAAGGTTAGAAAAACAGTAGTAAGACCTCTGCCCAAGGAGGGACAAACCTAGAATTTATCGTAACATACAGAGTTGCTCATTAGCTTTCTGTTTAGTAGAGCTGCTCTTCAGAAAACACCTGGAAGTCATTGCCATCTTCACACTGCAGAATGCAATATGAAGGAAAGGGAAATGAAGCTACAGAACAGACGGAAGAGTGGTGATTAGAAAGAGAGGGTAGAGTATTAAAGGCACAAGGGAAGAGAGGTGGTTATGGATAAGAGGGCATTGAGACAGGAGTAAGAACTAAGCAGTTCACTGTAAGCAGAAGCAGCAAACAGTGAAAATGAAACAGGAACACAAAAGCAAATCAGGAGTAGTTAGCAATATAAGAAGCTACACAAAGAATGAAATAAGAATGTAATTGTAATGAAAGCTAACAGGAAATTAAAGCACTAAAAAAAAATTAAAAAAAAAATCTGTCATCAACACAGGGGAGAAACTTTCTATGTACAAACCCATTCCAACTGAAAATACTGGAAGTATGTTACACAGCAACTTCTGTTTGCTCTGAATTCCACAGTACTTTGTCTGTATTGGTTTCCTCCAGTCCATCATCTTCCTACTTTCCTCTGTCAGCCTAATTTTCTCCCATAAACCAAAAGGAAACTAAATTTCTAGATTTAGTAAGCTTCTCCCATACATTTGTATGCCATTTAGAGAGCTTTCAAATGCACTTTATAAAACTAATTAGCTCGGTAAAACAGTGAAACACATTTGTCCTGTGTACTGAGACTCAGTTCACTTACTATGCAGCACCCATAATTTAGAGAGAGTAAACGAAAAACTATTTATAATAGGAATATTACAAAATTAGGCTGATGCCCTAGTATACAAGTCTATTTAAATGCATTAACAATGTCAGTTTGCCAAAGTACATTATAAATTTCATTTCAATCAGTACATCTTATTCAACCACTAACTTTAACACAGGGAAAAAACGTCACTTGATTATATCCATGGCCGTGGTAATATGTTCTATATAGTACTATTTTCATCTCTTACATATTTTTATTATTTCCAGCTCAAAATATCAAAAGATGACATTCGCTTTTTTATACATTTTTATAATAATCTGAATGACTACATAACAGAAAATTATTTTCTCAGTAGAATTATATTTTCACTGCTAGAAATAACAAGATTGATTAGCTTTTATCTTTACCCATACCTTGAATGCTGTGAAGTGCAAGTACTTGATTTGCACTCCTCATGCATTAGAAATGTCAATGTTGAAAGGTTAAAAGCAATATCCATTCCATTTTATGCATATTCAAACTATACAGAAGCTTAAAAACATGTAAGTCTTATTCCAAGTAATAAACACAAGAGGAATAAATTAATTCAATTTCCTTGATTTTTCTCTAGTGAGACTCTGCTGAGAAAGTGTTGAAAGTGCTAATTACATGCCTGTTTCCAAAGGACAAAACCAATTCATTATGACCTTTAACACACGATTGATTAGGAAGATTTGTATTCATTCTGGTCAGGATAGCCTTGAAACACAGAGTTTAATCACTTTAAGTTAAAACACCAAGTACTAGACAAAAAAAGGAATAAAAAAATGGCTTATGTTCCACAACAGGCACTTAAAACAACATGGGCAGGGGAAGATTTTCAACTCTCAAGCAAACATACAGATAAATGTGTCTCATTTGTGAGTGTTCCTCTCCTTGCTAAACAGGTCAGGCATTTGACCCTCCGACAACGTAGAGGTACACTGCCACAGTACAAAACAAAGGGACAGTGGGAAGGTTCTTCAGCGTGATGACAAGAGAGCATGTTTCTAATCACTTCCACATACCAGAGCAGCCTTCAGAAAGTCACTGTGGTAGCCACTATGTAGAGCACCAAATCAAACTAGCATGTTGCACAGTTTGAGGAGTGAAAGGAAGCATGAAGCTTTCGCCTCCGACTCCAAGTTTCACAGGAAACACAGCCTGGGACTTGAGCTCAAACCTCCGCCTCACAGTACTCAAGAACAACTCCAAGCTTACCTGCATTACCTTCTGCTGGATCTCCTCTAGTTGTGTGCGTTTGCTACGTTGTCTGCAAACTTCCTGGTAGCGCGTATATTGCTCTCTGAGCGAGTCTAGTAGCTTCATGACCTGTGGCTGAGCAAGTAGTTCATCATCCATTGGAGACCAGGACACCCCTCCATCCGAGCCATTAAATCGACGCTGTTGTAACTCGGATAGTAACTCATGACCTTTAAGAATACACATAATGATACAGTTAATTTAGACTCAAAAAACAAGCACAAAAATTATTAGTAAGCATGCCTGCTTTGAGACCACCCAGTGGTACAATTTTGCAGCTAACGATTTTTCGTGCGTTGGGCACATTTAATGATACAATTTCATGGCGGAGCACTGGCCACAGTTTGTGGGGTTCTATCAGCCACAAAATAGGGTAGAAATCATGAGGAATATTTTAGATGTATAAATGACGCTGTGACTTTAACATTCATATTGACAAAAGTATTGACTGATGTAAAGAAACAATTGCAAAGCACAATCTTGAGCCTGAAACAACTATTAGTATTCTGGTTTACTTCAAAATACTGTTTAGTTTCCAAAGTATTTCTCTCAAACAATTCATATTCTTAAGATTAAATGAATGACCTAGAAGAAATAACTAACTGAGCATGTAATTTCTCTGCTGTCTACCAGTACTTCTATAACACGTACAAAACTTTCATAGAAAGTGTGCAGCAGAATACTAAGAATTCTGATCAATATTTTTTTCTCATTTTTCTCACCTTTTTCTTTGTGCTCTTAAGCACCCAATCAGTGTACAGACCCTCTAGAGTGTAACAACATTCATATATGCAAAAATAGTATGTTTTGACTACTTAATCCTCTGTTTAAACTGTTTAAAGAATGTTATTGTTAAGTTGTGGTAAAGTTTTCAGGATGTAAACACCATACCATCAGTAAACCCAGACCATCAGTTTGTTCCCCAAAAGCTCAATAAACAAGTTAGCAAATAAACCAGTGTTTTTCACTAAAGAAACACTGGTGTAAAAGTGAAAATCTGCCAATGCCACACCATCAGTTCTGCAGGTCTTAAAATGGCGTATCATGCCAGTTCATTAAAAGAAAAAAAAGTTACCGCTAGAACAGAAATTCTTTTACTTTGAGGAAAACGCAGAAAAATTCAACTCGTATCATCTAGACAATCAAAATGCCAAGGGCTTTGGAGATTGCAGCAAGCAACTTTGAATTACTCAGTATATATTATTGTGAAATGAGCATGTCTTAAGAATTCAAATACACTTTGCCATACTATGGAAATAAATATATTGAATTTCATCTTTTATAACACTACATAGACAGACACAGATACCTGCAGGGCAAACACACTTAAAGGCTTTTACAAGTTATAGTTCTACTGGGATAACTTTGAATTTTTCTTGTATTGTTTCAGCAGTAAAGAATTAACATTTTCACAGTAAAAACGTTTTTTTAAAACTAGATTCTCATCGCATTCTAAGAATTATGCTTTATATGTGGATTTGGAGCTTGTGAAAGGAACAGTACTTGTCAGACTGAAACACAGAATCCTCTCATCCAAAACCTGTTTGTTCACATTTACCCTTAAGAGATAGGAAAGATCAACTAGGAAGAGTTGAACTTTTTATTCTCAGACTTTCAATATCGTGAATCTAACAAAAAGAAAAGTGCCTCTTGGGAACTCCCATGACTTAATTGAAGTTATTAAGGCTTCATAGCACAAAAAAAAAATCATTATGCCATAATTAATAATGCATTAAGAATGCATATAAACTAACAAGTTTGGGAGTCATCTACTTACACAAAATTGAGATGTGGTTTTGTCCAAAAAAATCTCACTATTAGAGGAGGATACACAACCAGACTAATATCTAGTGACAGTGCGTACAGACACTTCATATTTTAAGAACTTTAAAGACCACAGCAAGGAACTACTGTTTCACCTTTTACCTCAAACAATATTATCCTACATGTAAACAAGCTAAAACTTTACACAGAGGGCATGTAAAGCCAGCAGTGCCCTGTCAGAAATATGACGTGTAAACCACATAGTAGTCTGCAGGAGGCTGTAACATAAGGATTCTGAGCACTTTGACTGATCACCACCTTAACGCTATGCATTACTTCCTACTGTACAAAGGCACATATCTTTAAGCAAATTTCTAGTTCAAATCAACAGTGGTGTTATACTTTATTGCCAATAGGAAATTCACCCTAAAAACCCCAAACATTTCAACCAAAGAATCCCAAATTGTTTAATGCCCAAGGAGGAGCCTAAGCAGCAAAGAGAGAGAAGACTGTATGCTTCACTTTTACAGATGGGTCAGCTCAGAACTAGGCTGATGCAAATTATCAGAATTGCACAGGAAAATGTTATCTGTATTGTAACCATTTGGTTGCTACTGAGATGAATTCATTTTATAAGGCCAACTTATTGACATAATCTAGAAACAATGTATTCTCAAAATTACATGTATTAATTATGGTAATACTGTAACGTTATGAGGACTGTTAAAAACTACTTTTAAAAAGACACAGAGTTGTTCCATATATTTAACGTCACTTTTTCTTTAACCCAAAGATGATATTAATTGATAAACATGCTACATTGTGAAGGTGGCTAATTACTGTGCCCTCTGTGCATTCAACTGGGCTTAAAAATGAACAAAGTTATTGACCAACATTATAATTTTTTGACTTACTATACCTGTCTGCAGTACCGTCTCAGGATCAACTGATGGAAGGAAGTTCAAATCTATTGATCTTGAATCAAGCAACAAACACATTATCAACAATAATAAACCTAATAATTACCTAAAGTAACACATTATTAATAATTTGTATTACAGTAGCACTAAAAACTTAAATTAAGGCCAGAGCTACATGATTCTGTTGAGACTGTATGTTTCTTTCCTCACTTAGTAACTAAGTCCACACTTTTTCAACTGATTTTATCAAAACAGAAATGCGGCTGCGTCAATAGCCAAATGAGCATCCATCTAGACATGTAGTCTATGTTATAAACTTTCAGAATTTCTTTACACATTTCAAAATATTTAAGGCATATTATATTTACAATATTGTTTGGATTGCCCGTGAAATTTTATAATCCAAAAGCACTGATTTCAAAAAGCAAACCACACACCTCTCTTTTTCTTGCTGAGTTCCTTTATCACTTCCATTGTTAATGAGAGCAAGCTCATCCAATAAGGATGTTGATTCTTTCGTGAACTTTTCAAATACCTAAATAAAAGGCAGGTTTTAATTTAAGAAATAAAACATATATAAGTGTCAGTATTGAAGGCATCAGTGCAAGATCAAGGCGTGGTACACAAGCATCTGACAGCTCACTTGAATGGATTACAGTAACCCACTTTGTGAAGATTCCAGCTTATAACCACTACTAATATGGGCTATATTGTAAGGAATAACTAAGATAAAAGAAGGATGTATTATACAATAGGGCACAGGGTAACATTACAGGATAGGACAAGGGGTAATGGCTTTAAACTAAAAGAGAGTACATTTAGATTAGAGATAAGAAAGAAATTCTTTACTATGAGGGTGGTGAGGTGCTGGCACAGGCTGCCCAGAGAAGCTGTGAATGCCCCCTCCCTGGAAGGGAGGCCAGGCTGGATGAGGCTTTGAGCTATTTGGTACAATGGAAGGTGTCCCTACCCATGGCAGGGAGGTTGGAACTAGGTGATCTATAAGGTTCTTTCCAAACCAAACCATTCTACGATTATATAGAAAGAAATACTCTTGTCAGTTTCCCTGCATATAGGGGCTTCTGATCTCAGATAACAAGACCAATGATTCCTCTGCACCCAACTTCTGAGGGATGGGTTTTAGCTTTTGGGTGTGTGGTTTTTGGTTTTTTTTTTTTTTTTTTTTTTTTTTTTTTT
>Ga0065711_1012055_pt1 | contig 13036 bp, 5 predicted proteins | sample Hoacrofraction12_FD_59098 | JGI IMG/M metagenome (GOLD analysis project Ga0065711, IMG submission 59098) | Hoatzin crop microbial communities from Cojedes, Venezuela - Epithelial fraction 12 v2 (version 2) | ecosystem: Host-associated > Birds > Digestive system > Esophagus > Crop | place... | reverse complement strand
GGACTGCGTCCAGGCGGGTCTTGAATATCTCCAGAGAAGGAGACTCCACAACCTCCCTGGGCAGCCTGGGCCAGGGCTCCATCACCCTCAGAGTGAAGAAGTTATTCCTCAGAAGTCCCTGACAACAAATACGGAAACAACGTCTGCGAAACCACCAGTGTTTGCCTCTACTTTCTGCGGCCACTGTAAAACCCCAACGTGCAAAGGGCTCTACAAAGTTTGCAGCCAGGTCTGCCTAACCTTTGGACCTGCTAACATACACCGTCCTAAACTTCATATATTTTACTACACACCAGGTGCGGGTTGAACAGGCAGAGCAATTCGCAATGCACATCCAACGTCGCAACATGGAAATGGCTCCTGAGAGACAGAGAAACTCTTCAAAATAGCTTCTTGATTCATTAGGAACAGCAGCAAGGTTGACACATCCCCCACATCTCATCCCACCCATAGATTCATTACAGGCACAAGAGAGATGCAGGCTCTGAAGAATCCATTTCCTTCCCCCACCTTTCTTCCCCACAAAGCCTCTTGCTGGATTTTATCTGTAACTTCAGCAACAGCTTGAATTGCTGTGTAACTTGACAAGGTGATTTATCATTGCTTGTTGCATTTTTCTTGGAACATCCCAAGCAGATGATATTATGATAAAAAGGGGGAAAAAAATAAGATGTAGTCATTGTACATGACAAAAGCTCATTATTAGGGCATCACAAAACAGAAAAAGATGATTTGGGGCAGATAATGACATCCAATGCTGAAGACATACTAAAAAAAAAAGAGAAAACCAGGCAACAGAATAAGCAGAGTATTATAAAAACAGGACTGGGAAGGACCTCTAACCCCTCCTTTCGCCTGAAGGCAGGTTCAGCTCTACCTATATCAGTCCCGACAGATGTTTGAGAGCGATCGTCCACAGCAATAATAATGCACTGCGCTAAGTAATCATTTGCAGAAACATCAGTAGAATTATGAAAAGCCACACGCTGTGCCATAACTGCTGATTAAACTAAACTTACGGAGAAAGAAATAGCTTGCCATATTGCAAAGGAATAAAAACCCCTTGGTGATACAGAAAGAGCTGACTAGATGTATTCAGGGGGCTTGGGGAAAGGGACTGGGAAAAAAGTTATTTGCTTTCTCTCCCAAAGTGTCTCTGCATTGGAATATTATTTTCCTCTCCGCTTGCTTTGAGACAGCACGTGCTCATTACATCAATTTACAGCAATAGAGATAACAATACTGAATAACCGGGCCTTAAACATAAGATTAAAACGTTTTTCTGTTGTACACATCCATCTAGAAGAGCTTCAAAACACGAGAGAGAAAGACAAGAATTCTGAAAATGTCTTTAGAATCCCAGAAGTTAGGAGGGCAAAGTGGATTTGAGCTTACGTCTCAATGGGCTGGCTTATTTATTTCAGGCATTAGCGTGAAAGCAAGTTCCAGCTTTATTCGTTAGATCAGACACAGAACACAATGGTCTTCATTTTACGACCCTGAGAGATAGTTTGAGTCTATCTTTTATGAAAGGCTGGAAAATTATAGAGCTACATGTGAAGAAGCACTTCAAAACCTGTGAAGTAGAATAGTGGGTAGGTGACCTACAATGTTCAGTCTTCTTTTAGTGCTGATTTCACTGATCAGTAGGGAGAGAAAAATAACTCTTTTCTTGAGTCCATGGTGAGTCAGAATGAAAGAAAGCAAACCCACCGTCCCACACTCTACCTGACAGCCACGATGCTTGAAGGTTAAGGTAGCCCTGTGTCAGGGCCAGCATGCCACCTGAATTAAGCTTCAGCCCTCAATGGTGTCCACGTAGCACTACAGCAAGATAACCACAGAGCTACTGGTGTGGCCAGTTTGGGACTCCTTCATAAGCCACATCCTCCATTTCATGATACTGATTTCACATTGGCATAAATCACCAAAGACAACGCACTCCACAAAATGAGGAAAAAGAGCACAGAAATAGATAATCCATGGCTGGTAGCATCACCTGCACGTTAAGGCTGGCCTGCCCTGACATGCCAGAGTGCAGGTGGAAAATATGAGTGTGGACAAAATTAACAGCTCTTCCTTACTGAAAGTATGTAGAACATATTCTTCTAAATGGGTAGGAGATGATCGCACGTCAACTAAACCAGAAGCCAGGTCTTTGATATTTGCCCTGAGTGCTCAGCATTAAGGAGCTCTCCCACCCATTTCCAGTCATATATCTTGCTTTCTGCTTCAATGCATTCCTGCATCATTTGACCAGACCCACATTCTCATATTGTCGTTGACCTGCCAATTCTTGTTTGGAGATAGTCCAGAGGTTTCCAGGTCAGCTGACCTATCTCTGCACCTGCAGGCAGCTATTTGACAACATCAATGTTTATCTTCCTTCCCTTGCTGCAGGTACTGAGCCACAAACACCTTCTCAGTCAGAGCTGTGAGCAGTTCTTCAGGCAGTTCTGCTGCAGAGCATCCACTCTTCTGTGATTTGAGTCAGCGAAGAACTGCAGTACCCACCTACAGCAAGTGCCTCACACTCTAGGCACTACAGAAAGACATGTTAAGACTCTGTAATAGGTACTTAGGAACACAGAAGTGTAGACACGAGACTTTTTTTGCTCTATATGTAGCAACTACTTTTATTGAAGTGTTGGGTTAATACAAAATATTTATTTTTAATCTCTTTTTTCCCCTCCTGCATTTTATATACCCATTCCTAAGCTCTTTTGGGGACTTCAATAAGGGACAAAGGACTGGTCTGTGGCCAAGAGATCAACTGTCATGGCCCTGTTTAAGTACATACAACTTAATACCCCTAAATGAGTGGCCACATCCAAACTTCAGTGTGGTACTTGGCATGTGCTGACTGCCAGACCACATCTGGGAATGGCACAGTTAATCTGGCCAAAACCATCTCAGAGGCTTCACTAAAATGCCTGGGCCAACATCTGAGCCCATGTCCTGGCTGTGTTTCGTTTACTAATATAGATGTAGTTTATCAAGCTACCGTTAAAGCATATTAAAACGCCGTGGGTTTGTGAAATTCAGCTCTGCCAGGACATGCTGGCTGGGATTGATTCACAAATGGGCTCAGGTCATTGCAGCAGCAAAGCGGTGATCCTTCCTGGTGGGCAGCTCAGCTCATCCAGGTCTTCGTGTCCCTTTCATTGAAAGCGGATTGCCAGCATGCGCTGCCTATGCTAAACATAATTAAAGCCTCTTTCTTCAATTAAACCCTTTGTCTTTGTCTAATAAGGCAGACTCCAGACAAATCTCAGTATAACGCAGAGAAATGCATCTGCAAATGGCTAACCTAATTCCTGTGCCAATGTAGGTCTTGTGAATTTGAGTTCTTTCCTTTGCACCTTTGTGTCTGTAAGGTGTTCCCCTCCGAGACACGCCAGCCGAGATCGCCGTGCTCGGCATGAGACGTACGCTGCGCTCCCAGGCTGAGATGCCATGCTTCTGCCTTTCTCCACTTGTATTTTCTTTTAACTCTAAAGGAGACATTGTGCAACTAAAAGAATCTGATAACCTTTCATATAGAAAATATCACAGCAACTGCAGGATACTGGGCGCTCTCCGAGGCTTGTGTCCTCAGGCTCTTCCCCGCTTTTATTTGATTTTTTTATGATTTGGTTCCTTATCACTGTTAATAGAAATGGAATCAAAATGTCTTAATTATGGAATGTGCCTGAATTAAAATACCGTGAACAAAACCAGTTTAGAAAAAGCCAGAGGGAACTGTGTCCTTTAATCAGCCAGTTTATTAATAATGCAATAAATTCTCTCAAAGTCCTCTCAGGGCTCTTGACTCTCTGATGGAAGATTTTGCTAGAGGGGTGTGAAAGGATCTTGTGCTCAGTGAGACAAATTATGCTTGGGGCACTAGCCGGACTGCTACAGAAAAACATTTAAAACTAGGCTTTGTGTCATCTTCAGGTTGGAGATGTTTAAGCCAAACATAAATCAATAATTGCAAAACCTGTGTGAAATAAAAATGTAAAATAAACACCCCATGTGAGCTAGACTTTTCTTCTGGTCCACTTTCAGATGGGCATACTTTCAGGGATGCTCACGAAGTACTTCTGATTTGCCCTAATTAAAATGAAATTAGGATGTGGCCATCTGTAAATCACTTACTTCGTTAAAATCCTGCGGGAATGGAAAAAGAAAAAGAAACCAAAGAAAGCATTTGTCTAAAAGCTTACTATATATATGCCTCTTTATCAAAAGGTTTTCTATAGCAACCATCAACAAAGGATTTTTAGAGCAACAGCATCACTGTACCTAAATGCTAGAATTCATTACATTTTCTTTGGAAAAAATGAATTTTGTCTGAAAATGAAAACTTCAGTGGCAAAGCTGCACATTACTGAAATATTCTAGCTTTCCTAAGACATCACTAATTTTAAACTCCACTTTAGGCTTCTTCTAGTCTTCTGTATGCATCAGAATCATGTTCACTTTTGTCTAGATCTTTTTCCCCACTTTTTTCCTCCCTAACCATCAAAAATAATATCAAGGAAATAAAAGATGGCAATGAAATAATGAAGACGTATCAAAGAACTATATCTTTCTTTAATCGTATTTCAGGGCAAAACAGGGAAAAAAATGAAAGTAAAGGCAAGGTGAAATATAATTTCTTTGAAAATGTTTTCATGAACATTTCCACGGAAAGATTAGAAATTCCATTTCATTTCTGTAAAAACATAACTTTAAAATGCCAACATCTTCATAACTTCCCCCTCCTTTCTACCTCCCTCCTGCCAAATAGCTCAACTGAGGACTTGCAGATCAAAAAGGTCTATATTACAGAAAATACTGGATATATAGACCATTGTTATATATACACATACATACACACACACTCTGAACATTTCTGACCATCTCTGATCATTTCTGATCATCCCCAGGTTTGTGGCTATGAAGTTCTATTGTGAAGTTGATGAATTTATTTCACTTCAAGAATTTAATGAACTTGAGGAAAATTTGGCAGATAGCAGGTGCCCCAGGCTTTCAAGAAAATGTGGTGTGAACCATCTCCGGGAAGCAAGGGTTCAACCAGCATTTCCTGAACCACAGCAGGGAATTGATTCAAATTAAAATGAAAACCAGCAAAAAACCTGACAAAAACCTTCCTTCAGAGCAATGGGAGTCTTCTGATCTAGTTTGTAGCACGGCCTCATCAACAACTTCTTCATCATGTAAGCCTAAGACTTCGGCACAGTATACAACTTACCTCGACAAATTAGTCCCTGGGTCAGAAGATGCGGCTGTCCCATACAAGACAAGGACACGACATGGGGCACAAGTTCATACTTATTGAAAGCTTTAATTTTTGCAGGGGACATCAACCCATTTTGTAAGAAACACACTGCACAGAGCAAAGTTTCACGGGTTTTCTCAACAAAATTATACATATTTAGTACAGCTTTCCTTCCCATCCACAAATGATCAAAGCAGTACGAGCTCCCCGAACAATCTTTTGTGAGCTCTAATTATTTGCCTTCCTTTATATAGTGGGTGAGTTTCAAGGACTAGTGCTTACTCCACTATTGAAACTTCATTTAAGATGAGTAAATAGTGGTCAGTTGCTACACACAAAAACAATATGCCATATTTCTATTGCTAAACTGTCACGGAAAGAGGAATTCCTAAGAACGTTCTCCAGAAAGGTATCTAGTGTCCTGTTAAAAATTTCAAACAAATCCATCCTTTCCTCCCCTGCCTCGATGGCCACCGAGATGGTTAGGGGCTTGGGGCACACGATACACAGGAGGGGCTGAGAACTGGGTTCATTCAACCATGGGAACGGCTAATGGGAGAGCTTACTGCTTTCTAAACTATCTATCTAAGCAGGGTACAAGGAAGACAAAACCAGACTCCTTTACAGGTGCAAAGCAGAAGGATGAGAGGGAACAGGCACAAGCTGTAACAGGGGAAAGCATTTTCACCATGAGGGTGGCCAGGAATTCAAGCAGGGAGCCAGAGAGGCTGTGGACCATCCATCCCTATAGATACTGAAAATCCAACTGGACACAGCCATGAGAACCTGATCTAAGCTGGACCTGCTCTCAGCACAGGCTTGGACCAGAGACTCCAGAGATTACTTCCAGTCTAAATTATTCCAAATTTCTACAGTCCTAATGTTCAATTATTTTTAATTCCAGGAAATACCGTGTAAGATTTTGCCCAGTGGCAACTTTCAACCATTGTCTCATGCCACATCTTTGTCAAAAGGACTGACATGTCCCATATCTGAGATCTTTTCCTTGTATAAGTATTTAAAATTAATGGTCAACTTACCTCTCCTCTCATCTGTCTTTTCCTGTAAGATGGAAACATTGAGTTTCGAACCCCTTTGTTTACAGCCGCTAGCTGTTTTCTGTATCTGTCTAGGCATTTGGACTAGATGATCACTGTAGCTCCCTTCCAACTGAAAAATATTCTATTCTATTCTATTCTATTCTATTCTATTCATCACTGCCATTACATTCATTTCCAAACGCATACAGAACTGAACAGAGGATATCAATAACGGTCTTAAAATCACACACAAGATCTTTGCCTGTTTCTACTCAATGCACCACCCATCCCAGGTCTGTTACCTTTGTGTCAGACATAATGTCGCAGCTGGAAGTACTAAAACATTTCTTGTTAGCTTCTGACCATTTTTCCAGGAGCGTGTCCCCATAACCTGTCTTCTTCAAGAATGAATACCTGCATAATCTTTGTTTCAGCAAACTTCATATGACATCAGCCCCATTCGTATCGAGAAGGTCAAGCTCTATCAGGTACAAAGAGCACAGAACCTCTGTGGCTGCAAACCGAGGTGGAATTCAGCACGCCCTGTTTTCACTATGAGAACTGAACATTTTCTGAATTCCACCCTTCCCACAGACAGCATCTTATGCAGGATGCAGTCTCTGCGAGTATGTCTCTCTCAGAGGGAGAGAAACTAATGGCTTTTCTCAGTCTTCAAAACATTCCTTTCCACACATAGCAGAGATGCTTACCAGAAAGGCAAACAAGTTTGCATCAGGCATGGAAATGTACATGGGAAAAGTTCTAGCACCAGCTCCTAGGAAAGGCTGCTTTCACCGGAAATAGCGAGAAGTCAAAAAAGAGGCGCACTAAACTGTTCAGACAGCAATTTTTGTCACCGCCTGCCTCACTCCTTTTCGGAGAGCCCTCTCTGCCCGGTATCCTACTGTCCTCGTAGAGAGTGCAGGACCTCCCAGGGCTCCCGATCCATAACGACCTTCTCCTTAATCCCACGCACCGCTCCCCTGCTCCAGGAGCTGCTTAACAGCAGGGAGGCTGCAAGCACTCTCAGCCGACTACAGCTCTGCAGACACGGCCCAGATGCAAAGCTCTGCTCATGTTATTGACTCGTGCCAAAGATGGATGCACATCGGTTTCCAGACACGCACATACGCAGCGACAGGAAGTCAGGGCTGGACGTGACAGCATAGGTCATCTCGTCTGTGCCTATTGTGGGTTCGTCTTCAGCTTTTGTCCTTCAGTGACCCTTTCCCAATCATTTTTATGAACATTTCTACCGTCTACTTCTCAGTAATATCATTGCTGCCATGTCTAAATCCGACCCCAGAAGCTTCACTGTTCCTCTGCCCTAGTGCTACGTATTTTAGTCTTCTAAATGGTTGATTTAAAGGCCTTGATTTAATTCTGATGGGCTTTTCTTTTTTCACAAAATGGAAGAATCCATTTATGTCAGGACAGAATGATCTTTGGAACAATTTCATCCTGTGCAGCACTTCCGTCAAAAATGACATAATTAAGATGACAACACAGTCAGGAAGTCTTCCATGAATTAATTTGGGCACAACACCAAGCACAGTACATGGTTGCTCGCCTTTTTCTTTAACAAAGTGTGTTTTGCAATTTAGCCACCTACCATTCCTGTGTTTCCTTGGTTTCCTACAAATAAACAGCACAGGGATTGAGGACTCTAATATTTATATCGCAAATATTTTTGTTTATAAATTTACTGGGGCTTTAAAAGCTTGAAGTTATTTACAGAACTGGAAAAAAATTATGGCAGATGTTCTGTGGATATTTCCACCCCTAAAGGCAAAAAATACTGTGAAAATACACTGACTTTCACATTTTTTTTCCCTAAAAAATGGTTCCTTAACAGAGAGACATTAAACACATTGAAAGTCAAACACAGATCTATAAAATCTTCCACAAACCTGAAATAGTTGAGTCCCCACAGTCTGAGCCCACCTAGAAAGTCCAGAACAAGTGACCCCTCCTTCCCAAGAAGAGTAATTTTTGCTAGGTCCTAATTGTTGTAGTTTCTTTTTCCTTTTCAGTAAGGCTGCATGATACCTGACAGTTCCCATGGTATCCTGGGAACATCTTGAGGTGGCTGAACTTCAACTGAGGTACAAAGAGGAAACCACAAGATTTGTCAGTAAATGCATTTTCTGATAAATGCAAATCACAGAGCATGATCTAATTCCTCATCCTTGATTTTCTAAAAGGTATTTGCTTTCAAACGTTTCTGGGACAGTTTGAGAGCACTGAATAGTTGGATTTCAATTCTGAAGAAATGTCTCGGTGACCTTGGACAAGCCGAAACAGTGTGTTGCTAATATTCAAACACAGCTGGCAGGTGAAAGGATTGGCAAAGACTTCTCTGTATGGTGCACTGAGAACTGGCTAAACGGCAGAGCTCAGAGGGCTGTCAACAGCAGCGCTGAGTCTAGTTCGTGGTGTCCCCCAGGGGTCAGTACTGGGCCCAGTCTCATTCAATCTCTTCATCAGTGACCTGGATGAAGGGACAGAGTGTACCCTCAGCAAGTTTGCTGATGACACAAACCTGGGAGGAGTGGTGAATACACCAGAAGGCTGTGCTGCCATCCAGCGAGACCTGGACAGGCTGGAGAGTTGGGCAGAGAGGAACCTGATAAAGTTCAACAAGGGCAAGGGCAGGGAGGACCCTCCCCAGGGAAGGAACAACCCCAGGCACCAGTACAGGCTGGGGCTGACCTTCTGGAGAGCAGCTCTGCAGAGACAGACCTGGGTGTGCTGTGGGATGACAAGGTGACCATGAGGCAGCAGTGTGCCCTGGTTGACAATAAGGCAAATGGGATCCTGGGGTGCATCAAGAGGAGTGTGTCCAGCAGGTCGAGGGAGGTTCTCCTTCCCCTCTACACTGCCCTGGTGAGGCCCCATCTGGAGTACTGCATCCAGTGCTGGGCTCCACAGTTCAAGACAGATGAGGAGCTACTGGAGAGAGTCCAGAGGAGGGCTACAAGGATGAGGAGGGTACTGCAGAATCTCTCCTGCGAGGAAAGGCTGAGGGAGCTGGGCTTGTTCAGCCTGAAGAAGAGAAGGCTGCGAGGGGACCTTAGAAATGCCTCTAAATATCTGCAGGGTGAGGGTCAGGAGGATGGGGCCAGACTCTTTGCAGTGGTGCCCAGCGACAGGACAAGGGGCAATGGGCACAAACTGAAGCCTGGGAAGTTCCAGCTGAACAGGAGCAAGAACTTCTTCCCTCTGAGGGTGACGGAGCCCTGACACAGGCTGCCCAGGGAGGTTGTGGGGTCTCCTTCTCTGGAGATATTCAAGACCCACCTGGACGTGGTCCTGTGCCCCCTGCTCTGGGTGACCCTGCTTCGGCAGGGGGTTGGGCTGGGGGATCCCCAGAGGTCCCTTCCAACCCCTACCATGCTGTGATTCTGTATGAATGAGGAGAGATGCGAAACGTGAGCAAATAGGAAAACTACGAGTTGGTATTAAGACACCTCAGATAGCTTTAAACTAGCTAGATTGCCTATGAGCAGCAGGTTGAATGTGCAGCCATGAAGCCCAACATGGGTAATTTTCCCTGTTTAGAACCATTTTGAAAGTAATTTGGGTGTCTACATGCTCCACTAGTTTTTCTGGGGCTGCAGTAAAGACATCTCTACCAGCTTGAACCTTCCCAGCCTCAAGCCTTAACTGAAGTTATTTTCTTGAGTTTTATTAGTAGTTTTATCATAAACTATCTTCTGCGAGACCTTTGGGAGAAGAGGCAATGAAGGAAATTCATGTAATACCTCTACTAATGGATCTCTCTGTTATCCTGGTCTCCCACCATCTGTTTCTTGAAAATCCTTCTTACCTCTCATCTTATACATGAAACATAAGTGGGTTTGGAGACAATCTTGCTGTTACATGTCAGCATAACACTTTGCATAAGTGGGTTTTGGACTTGTAGTGGCTACTAAAACACAAGTATATAAATAATGCAGGAAGAAAGCTACCAAAACAGAATCTGGGTCCTTGCCCAGTTCTGAGCAAACCAAGGCACGTGCAGTGAGCTTCAGGCTGCTGCAGGTCCCTGCTTTGATTTTATAACACCTAAAATGCAGGTGCCTGGCACTAATTCATCGGAGTACTTCAATTAAGCACTCTGCAGATAATGCAGAGATTCAAGCTACCATCTATACTGGAAAATAAAATGTGCCAGGTCCCATTTTCTGCCCCCGAGGCCCAAGGAACATGGCACAGCTACATTTTTTTACTTCCCAAACACACTGGTTGCGTCCAAAATGACAAGTGGGAATAGTTCCTTGTCTGTCCAAGCTTTCTAACCATGCCTGGTCACTATCCAGGAGAGTTCCTGTTGGACCAAAACTGGCCAACCGTACCAGGAACCCTTACAACATTTTAAGAGTGTGGAGAATGTCTTTCCAATGCAAGTGCCCATGCCATGGCTCTGCTTGCCGCTTCAACAAAACACTACTAACTTAGCCCCAGGCACTTCTAAGGAGTAATTTATAGTTAGCCCATTTGAAATTCTAAGCACAAAGATGGTTCAATCCACTTCATTTGAAGCTTACACATCTGAACGAGGGGCTCACACTACCAACGTCCAGCCCAGATTCGGAATATGAAGTGGTCTCCCAAGGCCAAATGATTAACTGACAAAAGCTCAGCCTTTCAAAAAATCAATGAAAAAAAAGATTTCTTCGAACAGCTGTTGGGTTCTGGCAGAAGAAAGACCTAGTGGGCAGTTTCTGTAAAATAAAAAGCAAACAGAAACCCAGAATAGTAGGTGGAAACTATTTTAGCAGGATTCATCTAAAGTGTGGACATGTAGTTTTACCGAAGTCTTAAGGTTCAGGAAAAAGGTGGAAAAAATTGTCATTGAGGTATACTGACTCCAGACCTCTACTAGGATGGGGTGCATTGTTCCCTGGAGGCACTGCTCTCTTTCCATTGAAAAAGAGTCAACCTACCTGACAAGCTTAGGTTAAAGCCATTGATTTTAAACAGTGAAAGCAAGGTAAGAGTAATGTCCCTCTGAGTGCTTAAGCGATGACATGCTTCTGTTCTCTGGCCCAAAACCTATGTTCCATCTGAGTTTACAGATCCTGGAGGAGATGCTGCTGGAAAGAAGTGTTTCTGGGTGTTTAGCATGTATTAGGCACCACAGATAAGCAGTCTGACTCTTACTTGGTGCTTTGGGCCTAGATGCAGACGTGTCACTTCTGTGATGATTCTATTTGAAGGAGTTAATTTACAATTAATGGATGGATGTTGCTCCAAATCCACCTTTCCCACAGTCCTGGGAGATGATAAGACTGAGACTGCTAATTATACTGTATGCTGGAATATGCACTTCTTTTCTTATTAACTAGGAACTAAATAGACTGGAAACTCATCTTGTGGGCTGAATTTCAACACATTCATATGTAGTCTTTGTTCCTGCACCTTTCATTACTAAAGGCAGCTAATCCAACTGGACTTGTCACTGTAAGTGCATCCACCCTATCCATGACTTCTTCAGCAACAGAGATATTTACAACAGATTACCTAAAAGAAACTGTCACACTAGAGCATTATTTAGCGTTCGAGAGATTTTAGAACCACGTGGAAAGTTTGCAGGAGGAGAGAGAGCCAAGTAAAGGTCTGCTGGTGACATCTGAACCCCTTTCTGGCTTACTGCCTTTCCCAACAGGCCATAGGTTGAACACCCTGATGGACTTCTGTAAGTAGAAACACACTGGCCATTATTATGTTTGAGATCACCGCAACAGAGGGACTGCGATCAGACAATCAGATTCCTCTTATATTTAGTAAGTGTTACAAGCAAACATCACCTATGGAGACCTTCATTACAGGTATACAGTATGGGGTATTGCTTTAGATCGAAAGACCTATCAGCTACCTGATACAGTCACTAAAATATATCCTAAAGCCTCATGACTAACAACATTTAATATCAAACAGCAGAATGTGTTTCGCATTTTTAGCAAATTTATTATTTTTCCTCTTAATAACTTGGAAAGGGTCAGTAGATCTCCACAAACTTCATACTCTGCTACAATTGTCTCACTAATTCACAGCTAGCTGCTGTAGTCATGAAAACCATACACCCAAAGAGCAGACCTACGACCAGAGTACTCCAAGAACTTGTGAATACTTAGTTTGAAGCATTTGAAGACAGAAAAACCAAGGCCCAAGGAGTATTTGGCTGAAGAAGAAGTCACAGAGTACCACGCTGTGCACAGAAACCAATCCCCATTCCCCCTGCTCCACCTCACCAGCTACTGTGAAATTGTTCCCATGTTAAGGAGATTGCATCTGCAAGGTTAAAATTACCAGCCCTACCCTCTCACTCCAGATCAGGTAAAGAGCAAATTAAAAACTTTACCTCTCCCACTTTCCCTCTCCCCTCCCGTCTCCGCTCCTTTCNGAGGCACATTTGGTATTTGTTTTTAATCCTGGCCGATTTTCAGTTCGCAAAACCTGATGCAGAGAGTTACTTGATATTCCGAAGGCGTTATTTTAAGATGAAACAATGTAAATTCTGATTCGGATGGCAGATGGCTGGCAGTTCACTGTTTGGCAAACCAACTGGTATGGTATGTTAGAAAGTCGAAGCAGCAGGTAGTACAGCTCAATTTGAAACGACCACAGATGCTCGGAGAGGCGCGGGGGAAGGGCGCAAGCTGGTCAGGAAATTAAGAACAGTAGTCAGAGCTCACAGGGAAATAAAAAAAAAAAAAAAAAAAAA
>Ga0065711_1046186_pt1 | contig 13037 bp, 8 predicted proteins | sample Hoacrofraction12_FD_59098 | JGI IMG/M metagenome (GOLD analysis project Ga0065711, IMG submission 59098) | Hoatzin crop microbial communities from Cojedes, Venezuela - Epithelial fraction 12 v2 (version 2) | ecosystem: Host-associated > Birds > Digestive system > Esophagus > Crop | place... | reverse complement strand
AAAAAAAAAAAAAAAAAAAAAGGGGAGGAATGAGGAGGACAGACTTACTGTTAAATATACAGTTGATTTTAAACAGCATACATCAGTGGTACTAAAGAAGACAATGAGTGAGCAATGGAACTAACGAAACCACATTTCCTGCAAATTTATAAACATTGTCTCGCTACTTTTTATCAGAGTAACCTTGGGTTATCACTGGTACCGCACCACACCAGGCACGTGAGCGCACGTACATGTCTAGTCCGAAGCTGCACGTTGATGTGACAGCCTCCATCCTGCTTTGACAGACAATGCCTATGTCCTGACTGACAGCAACTTACCACCTCAAAACAATGTGTAACTGGTATGTTCCCTCACTGGGGACAATGGCAGCCTCTCCTCACCCCAGCTGCTTGTTCTCACAAAATTTGCAGGAATTTGCAGGAATTAATTATCTTCAATACTTACTACTCTGTCAAATTTACTGAATACAAACAAGTCTTTCAAGAATTACTAAGGCTAGAACAATTGACAAACAACAATCACAGAAAATTGGACTACCAGAACTGAGCAGATTTCTGTTAAAACTTGTAGGGCTATGGCACAATTAAAAAACATTTTTGTTACAAACCTGTTTTGTAATTTTCTGCTTAAGCAAAAAAAGGTATTTGTTAAACACATTTACCAGTGGAATTCCCAAGTGACATTTAATAACCTTATTTATGCATTTCTTAAGTTTCATGCAGGCATTCATTTTTCACTACAACATTGTTTTGTTGTTTAATACTGTCTAACATAACCTCAAATGAAAACATAAAACACAAAGTCACATAAAACTTAAGTGTAGCTGAAATTCTACTCTCAACTTTGGGATTTTTTTTTTGCACACACACACACATATATATATGCGCACAAATAGTCAAGACAGAAGTAAGAACTAGAACATTAACTAAAGCCAGAATATGCAACTAAACATAAACACACACCCACCCCCCAAACCAACAAAACAGACTCTCTTTTCTGACTCACAATTCAATTGTTTACACACTGAAAAGCTAAAAAATGTATTGGTCTAGTCCAATCTTTACTATTCCAAAAGAACACTAATGCATTCTGCAGATCCAGTTTCTGGATAGCTAGTATCAGTAATTTATATCTCTAAAATTGATCATACTCATTTTTATAGTCTGATCTGTAGACTAATAATGAACTTTAATGATCAGATGATTCCAGAGACTTAAACATTCTACATATGAACTCAAAGCTTTCCTAACCCTCACTGCTACAGAAACAGGGAGAAAAAATTAGTCACAACCCCCCAAATAAAAAAGGTAAGACACCTAAACATACTACAAATGATATATAAAATCTCTTCAGGAGAATGAAAATTAAGATCCCACAACATCATGTAAAATTTTGCTTTTTAAAAGACAACCATAACTCAAAGGCTGACAAAAATCTATGCTCCAGATCCTCCTGACTGAAAAAAAAAAGCTCAAAGTTAGAACACTTTACAGCTACCTTCTTTGGGATCAGCCACCAGACTTTAATAGCAAAAACAAGACTGAGCTACAGGAATTTTAAATATGAAGTACTACTCTATTCACATCTGAACTTTATTCAGAACTTAAGACATTCTGTAACTGTCCAACTTAACAAGAACAGCTGGCTACAGATCACTTTAGAGAACAACCTACCTTTCTGCTTCTTAATGAGCTGTCAAAAACAAACAAAAAAAAAAGAAATCAAAATTTGTAAGATTTATTTGCTTGTTTCGGTTTTTTGTTGGTTTTGGTTTGGTTTTCTAAAGACAGAAAGGAAGAGAAAACCCCACAGAAGAACCCTATCTTACTCTCCATCCCATATTTGGATAAATCACTGCTGCTTGATGAACATCATTTCTTACAGTATGGTGGAAACAGGACAGAGTTTATTGATATAATACAGCATATAGTGCAATGAAGATAACTAAAATACTAGAGTTACAAATATACACCATGAAAGCATCATTTGTGTTGGCCAGCTTATGAGTTCCCAATTGCTTTATGTGTATACGTAAATCTCTCAAAGTCATGTCACATACTAAAGAGTCCAGCCACAGATTCAACTGAAAAAACATTAAGAAACTTAGACTTCTCTGTAATTAAAAGAAATATTATACAAAAATATATTGGAAAGGAAAAAAAAACCCAAAACTAAAAAATCCACATTCACACACCATAACAGTTTTGTAACTTGCAACTTATTTTCCTCATCTAATAACCCTTATGAAAACTTTGATGTACATCTGTATCACTGCAGTAATTTCCAAAAGAAACTCACAATACAAACATATGACCAGCACACAATATAGAAAAACACCAGGTGGAGAGCAAATGAAAAAAATGCATTCAACTTGCAAACTATTTAAGTAAGAGCATCATACTGATAAAGTATCTTTCGGCCTTACTATCTACATTTCATCAATAACCCTGAGATTTTTGGTATAAATATAATTCCTGACAATAAGCCCAGAAAAGCCTAATTAATGATCATACTATTTTAAAAAAATCTATATGGGGAGAAATTAATTTTTTTTTCTTGTTTTGGAAGAAAAATAGAATATCTGGTTTAGCTGGCTGCTTTTCACTGTGGAAATATCACCTGTTTATAACAGTAAAAAAAGCCTTATCCGAAAAATCACAAACACATTGAAAGTGAGGATTTAGTTACTAATTAGGAATCAGTTACTAACATAGTATTTTATAAATTGTTTAACTGTTTCTGTTTGCAACACATTCTTTAAAACCAATATTTAAAATTAATCTATTTTTATTTATAGGTTGTTCAGTTTCTTGGCTAGCCAGATCACATCCCATGCTGGGGGGAAAGCATTTGTCCATATTAGACCACATTTCCTGTCTCTATGCTCCAAAGCCTGGAAGCATTACTAAAGGACCCTTTACAGCAAAGCTAACACACTACAGTTAATGTTGAGCTTCTAAATATGTGAAATGGGTGTAACAGTACAAGCTAAAACAGGAGGTATCAGCAAACATCACAGAGTACAGCATGCACACATATCTATTTGAATTAGCATCTTACTGAAAACAGACTTCATAATGGATAGGAAGGGAAAATGAAGAGGTCCTTCAATGAGAGCATTAAATTACTGTTTCAGTTGATGTATATAATTATTGCATCCTTCTATTAATCGATTTTGTTAACTGTGAACAGTTTCCACTGATCAACTACACAACATTTAAGATAGTCTTGTTAAATTAATTCATACAGCAAAATACAACACTGTTCCACAGTATCACAGGAAGCATCAGTTCAGCACTGCTACACTTGGTAGCAAGGTTGGAGGTGATAAAAAGCCTTTTTCTCCAAGCAAGCTAGTAAGTCTACTAAACAAAGAACATAATGATGAGAACACAAAGATCTCTTCAGATTCTTTTAAAAAGAACACACAATGGGCAGTTACTTATAAAATATACAGTGACAAAACAAGTTTCTCTAATTATTTGTCATTTAATGAAAAACATACTGCTATTCAAAATTTTTAATACGATCCTTTTCTGGATTATGATACGTCTGGACCCTACAAAATAATAAGATAACTGCCAAACTTGAGGAATAGTGAGTTTAGCCGTGATTCATGAATTGCACAAATCCTTATGCAATCACTGGTGAATTAATTTTATGATGGGTCTGACAACTACCATTAGCCCCATTTCACAGATCTGAAAACTGACAGATTACCTAGACAAGATCACATATCAAATAGCAGTATTTTTTGTGTTTGTTTTTTCCCCTCCAAAGAATTCTTAATTTTCAAGGTGTTACTCTCCCTCGTACCTTCCTGTAGGACTGCACAAATCAGTACCTAATCAGAAAAACATAACAATTTCTTACATCGATACCTTACATCCATACAGAGTTCATATTAACTTATTCATTTCAGATTTAAGCATAAGCTAGGCACATTCTCCGCATTTTTATTAAAAAAAAAACCCTAAAGTAATAGTTAATATTATTAACCGTAATAACTGTAACTAGAACAAACTGGTATAACAGATTATGGCCCAAAGTATATTTGAACTTGCAAGAGAGAGCCAAATAGCATACTTGTACAATATCCTGATCCTGCGGATGCAAATTCCAATAAACTTCTTCGTAACAAAATTGCATTTGCTTGTATAATCTGGGATATTGAACAAACGTATTTATTAACATACTCTTACTTCTGCCAGTTAGACAGCAGGTTAAGTAAGCTGTCTAGATACACAAATGTTATTTTTCTGTGACTGCATGAAGGCTACAGTTTTCAGCTCATTGACTGTTGCCTAGAACAGTTGAGCTGTTCACTCCTTTTTACAGGAACATTTTCCCATTAACAGTTCCATCCAATTTTTCCATCCAACAAGTCTATCTGTGTTAAGGGTCAAACTGACGTTGTCATATGCAGGTTTACTTCAAGATTACTATTATGCAACAAAATGTTCTAACGCAGGCATTTCCACTAGGTATCGGTCAAAGATTACGAGATCTAATAAGAAGGATATATTCCTGTTAAAAGAAAAAACTTATTGAGGACAACGCCACACCTCTAACAGGCTCCAACGTCACATCAGAATTAAAACACTCAATATGAATACTGTTTCAATATTTCAAATTCTGAAGTTCAAAGAAAAACACTCAACTATGAATACTGTTTCAGTATTTCAAATTCTTAAGTTCAAAGAAAATTAGAAGTTCAAGTGTACCTTCTTCACGTAATACTTAAACTGTTAACTTTCGCCATTTTGCTTGACGTGGGCCTCCATGACACCCTGGAGTAGCCACTCTGACCTTGTTTACCGACAGCACCACATAACTAATGCATAACTAGGCCTTTTTTTTCCCCCTCTCCACTGAAGCACCATTATTTCTCGTAAATCAGCATGCCTGCATGCTTCAGAAACTTTAACCTGAAGTTCATCAGCACGCTACTGAACGCAGTAAAAATGGTTTTCTCCCCGCTGCTTCTGCAGCCCATCCGCCGCAACGCTCGACACCCGCACCCACTGTATTTGCAAGGATATCCGCAGGGTGCACACTGCACCTCCCAGGTCACACCATCCCCAATTTGGACAGAGGGGATGGAACCGCTTTCAAGGCGCCAGGCAGCCGGGCACGCCACTGTCCCACCCAAACACCCGCCCGGTGCGGCGTGGGAGGCGCCTCCACCTCATCTCACCTCACCGACGTGCAAGGCAGAGTGCAGACAACTGCCTGGTGTTGCCCAGCCCTCCGCGCCTCCAGGACACGGCAGAGTGCCCCAGCTGCGCCCTGCCCCACGCCAGACCCACCTGCGAGCCGCTGCGGGGATCCCTCCACACGCGGGGGGAGGAGGAAAGCACCTCCCCGCACCCCACTCCCCACCTGCTGCCTCCTCTGCGCGAAAACAGCAACGCGCATGCGCGCCGCCGCCTGCACTGGAGCCGAGTCACGTGCTCCTATGCAGCACGCGCGTAGATGCGCCGCGCTTGTGAGCAGGTGTGGCTGCGCGCAGCGGCGCGTGTGCAAAGCTGCAGCCCCGGAGCATGCGCACTAGCGCCACCACCGCCGCGCGGGGCAGCGTTCCGCGTAGAGTGCTGCCGCTGCAGCGCCGTTCGCGCGCCTGAGGGGGACGTGCGGTACCTGTGCCCCGGCCTCCCGTCGCGGCTCCTGCCTCAGCGCTCGGCGGCCGCCGCCGCTCCCGCCTTCCCGGTGCTGCCGCCGTAGATTCGAAATCGCAGCCCGCTCCGGGCGCCAACACCGCCTACCCCCGTCGCACGCGCCGGGCCGTTATGCAAATAAGTCCCGTGTCCCCTCCCCTCTCTCGGCTGACCCCGCCCCCTCCATGGGCACAGGGGCCGGCAGTGGGGGCTGCCTCGGAGCCGGCCAATCCCAGGGCCGGCCATCTTGCCAGCATGCAAATGAGCCGCCGAGTTATTTAAATGAGCAGGTGGCTCCGCCCCTTGGCGGGCGGTGGCGGATGGCTATTCGTGAGAACGCGGCGGGGCCGAGGGACTCGCTGCAGCCGTCGCTGCCAGGGGGCGCTGTGGTGGAGCCATGGACAGGGCCCGGGGCAAGGGCGGGAGCAGCCGGCCCTTCCCTCCCTGCCTGCCGCCGGCCTCCGGCCTCCTGCCCCAGCAGCTGTGGGCTGCCTGGCTCTGGAGCCTCTCTGACACCTTCGAAAGCCTGCCCAGGGTCCGCTGGGCACCCCTGGAAATAACCAGTATTATATCAGCTTCCTTCGTCGTTCGCTGCAGCTCCCTTATCGCTCCTCTAGTCCAGGCTCTGGGCCGTGCGCGAGGTAACTTTTTTTTCTCCACGACAGGCTGCACCTGGCCAAAACACAGAGGTTTTGGTGTTTTTTTTAACAACCAGCTTTGGGTTTCAAGAGTGTCAAGAAACCAAACAGTACCATTGGCTGTGCTTTAGGTGGATCTAAGGCCCATGACTTATCCTGGGAGACCTGCAGGTCAAAACCACAAGTGGCCATTTCCCACTCGCCCTCCATTTCGGCCTAAGCGATGTGGGTCGGAGGGAGAGAAAACCACGGGACCTGCTTTAATCTGAGTCAGAACTTGGCACCCTTTGTACCGTAGCCAAAGGCAAGAATGACCATTGCCAGCAGCTGGTCTGTCCCACGAGGCACGGATCAGGTCTAGCAGAGAGACTGGCGGCTGTATCCTCAGGTACACAGAAGGAACAAGAGCATAGGAGGACACGTGTACAGTTTTCAGCAGAAATGCTTATATACTGCCTGTGCTAATCTAGTGCTGAGATGCAAGTATGAGTCACCTACTAACCCTGTAATGGAAAGTCCCATTCTCTCTTTGTTAAGGCTGATAAAATTCATGTTCTTCCTACTGAAGGCATGAAAAATGGCATCCTGATTTATCTACTTCATGGGTAAGCTAAATATGAATTAAGTTTTTGTCAGTCGCATGCAGACCAGGCTGACCAACAGGGTGCTCTGTTCTTGTATGTCATGGAACAGTACCTATGACACAGCCATTTAAGAATCCTGTCAGCTGTGCTTGGCAGATTAAGGGGTAGTGTTTTAAGATGCTGTCATTCCCAGTGGTTTGCCTGACCTCCCTACTACATGCTTGCATTGCTCAGCCAAGATGGAAAAAGGAAATGTTTACATGTGCCCATAAATTTGTGCAAACACATGTGCAACAGTGCTTTAAACAGGTGTACCAGCCTGCGATCTTGAACCGCTGAAGTCTGAACATAGATCTTGCTCTGCCATCTTTGCTACAGACATGATAATTTCGAAGAGAAACTGTGACAGACACCTGCAACAGTAATTTCTTAAACTTTCATAGCTAGCTTTATCGAGCTGCAGTGTGATACTGGAATGTTTGTCCTGGAAAAAGGGAGACTTGAATTTTGGTTGAGTCTTCTGTGCTTTTGTGTACAGACAGAGGACAAGGCACTTCAGAAAGAAAAACCTAGAACTATCCAGAAGTGGGCACTTCCTAGCCATGCTTACTGTTGAACTTGAAATTTCATTGCTAGTGAGCACTAATGCAGGGTATTTTTTTTGCATATACAAGTATCTTTTTTGCATATATATCCTTTGAGAGTCAATCAGGAGTGGATGTTTTGTGGCTAAAAGATGGATGTTTTCAGAAGACTGGGTATTGGTACAGCCGTCTCTTTGGATGACAACTGGTGTTATTCTAAACTTTAATATTGTAGAATCATAGAATAGTTTGGGTTGGAAGGGACCATAGGGATCATCTAGTTCCAACACCCCTGCCATGGGCAGGGACACCTTCTGCTAGACCAAGTTGCTCAAAGCCCCATCCGACCTGGCCTTGAATGCTACCAGGGAGGGGGCATCCACAACTTCTCTGGGCAACCTGTTCCAGTGCCTCACCACCCTCAGAGTAAAGAATTTCTACCTTACATCTAATCTAAATCTACCCTCTTCCAGTTTGAAGCCATTACTCCTTGCCCTATCACTACATACCCTCGTAAATAGTCCCTCTCCAACTTTCTTGTAGGCCCCCTTCAGGTACTGGAACACCACAATAAGGTCTCCCCGCAGCCTTCTCTTCTCCCATCTCAACAGCCCCAACTTTCTCAGCCTTTCCTCATAGGAGAGGCGTTCAATCCTTCTGACCATTTTTGTGGCCCTCCTCTGGACGTGCTCCAACAGGTCCATGTCTTTCCTGTGCTGAGGGCTCCAGAGCTGGACACAGGACCCCAAGTGGGGTCTCACCAGAATGGAGCAGAGGGGCAGAATCACCTCCCTCCACCTGCTGGCCACGCTTCTCTTGATGCAGCCCAGGATACGGTTGGCCTTCTGGGCTGCAAGCGCATATTACTGGGTTATGTTGAGCTTCTCATCAACCAGCACCCCAAGTCCTTCTTCTTAGGGCTGCTCTCAATCCATTCTCTGCCCAGCCTGTACTTGTGCTTGGGATTGCCCTGACCCACGTGCAGGACCTTGCACTTGTCCTTGTTGAACATCATGAGGTTCGCACGGGCCCACCTATCAAGCCTGTCCAGGCCCCTCTGGATGGCATCCCTTCTCTCAGTGTGTTGACCACACCATGCAGCTTGGTGTTGTTGGCAAACTTGGTGAGGGGGCACTCAATCCCACTGTCCATGTCGACGACAAAGATATTAAACAGCACCAGTCCCATGGAACCATATGGAAGCCATTACAGCAACGTAATATTTTGTCCACTGCAGTGCATTTCATGCACCTAAATGAGAATGAAGAACGTTTTGTCACCCTAATAAATATACAGTTTGTCAAGTCTGCATTTAGCTATGAATTTACTGCAATTGGTTGGTTTTTTTTCCTCATAGATACATAGAAAATACAGAAATGCACCAAGAAATTAATGATTACAGGAATCTTTCTTGGATCTCAGAGGAAAAGATAGTACTGAAAATCTGGGTGCCTCAAAAAAATCCTATTTGTCAGGCCTAAAGTCTGTCTCCATTTGGTGATAGGCTGCAGTTTAATCAGCAGCTGAGGGGACCCATCAACTACTACTAGCAGAGACGGGAAGCTGTTGATTGTGATTATCCCCAGATAATCTAGATTGCTGACTATCTCTGAAGTGTTTATAAGTCTACTTATAAACATGCTACTGTTCTTTCAAATGCTGAATAATCCAGCTGTCCAGAGTTTATGCGTTGTTCATGATGACAGAAACTGAGAAATCTCTGAAACAAGTTCAGAGAGCCAGTTCTGTAATGAAATACAGAAACATAAAAGTTGCCATTGAAACCTCACACTTAAATAGCATGGGAAAGCTTCTGCAAGGCCCAGTAGACCAATGACTATTTCTTAAGAATTACTCATTAATATTTCAAATGATGTTTAGAAAGGTGGTTTTGGTGTGGGTTTCTTTTTTCAGTTATTCATAAATTAAACACTTATTGAAAGGTGACAGAAAACAAATGCATTCAGTTTTACATAGAATTGCCTAGAAATTTAACTTGGTGTATGAATTATCTTTGCAAAGACAGAAGGTGATCCCATTCTTCGCCAGAGCTTTACAACAGTGACAAAAGTGGAATATAATAACTTTCTTTGCTCCAAAATAGTTATAGAAAGACAAACTATTAAAAAAGCAAGCAAACAAAATCAGTTAATTTTGTTTTCAGAACTACTTGTTGTTGATCACCAAAGACAATAAGGATTAACAGGAAATCAGCATCAAAATTATTTTTAAATGGAAAATTTATTTTCATTCTTGTTTTACTTAGTATGAATTATGTTAATATGTTCATCTTTATACCATAGTTCATCTTTATATCATAGCCGTTTTCTAGCATTACAAATACATATAAGATGATTTATTATTGCTTAAAAATGGGTTCAAAGAAAAACTTATGAAGTATTTTAAAGAAAAAAGTATTATGATTCTCTGATTATAAACCATTCCCATGCAGGGCAAAAGAAACACCATAACACCAGAAAGTAATTTAACTAACAGAAATATTTCTGGCAAGGAAGAAAATATATCCCTATCTGACAACATAATCTGTGCTTTAATAATTCATTTGGGACTTCAAGAATTTCAGTAGGAAGGCTTAAAATGTCACTCAAAAAGGATTTACACGATACCTTTCTGGTGAAGACAAATAGAGGAAATTTTTTAAGTTCCTTTTTTATATAAGGGCACTTTTTTTTTTCAAATAGAGAAACTTAAAATACAGCCAGCAGGAAAAAAAATCTATGAAAATATGTTCAGACATTTCCTAAATTTTTAAAAGATATAAACTTAAGAACGTACAAAGAGTGCAAACATGGTAAATGTAACCAAAATACTTGAGGAAATTTTACTATAGTGAATGAAAGCTATTTAAGGTATTTTCACTTAGGTTACTTTTCACCGTAGATTAAGTAGCTTCCTGTAATGTGACTTTTGTAAAATACGCTAATATTATCTATTACCTTTAAAGGTAATAAGAAGATTCGGGGAAAATTCCTAAATCTGTTCGTCTCTGATGTAATAATAGTTTTTAAAAATAAAATTTACTAATGATGAAGTAAATATTCTGCTGCTCAGCTGTTTCCTGATCAAACTTACTCTGTGGTGACTTTGCTGTGTTTACTAACTCATTTATTTACTGAACACATATGTCTAGGTTAAACACCAATCAGTCTTTTTTTCCTCTGTGTTGTCCTCTCCCTTTGCTTCCTTCCACCTCTACCATAATAAACTAGATCTCACTTCATTTCTGGTTTTAATAAGAAAATTGTATTTTGTACCATAAAGATTGATACAGTTCAGTGGTAAATGTCGAGTTCAATGATAAAGTAGTGACAAAGCCATGTATTTATATCTTGTTAAAGTTGTTTCTACTGCACTAAATTATGTGTTTTGAGATACAAGAAAGTATTGTCTGCACCGTGAATTCTTGTGCTTAACATCTAGCTGAAGAGTCTATCAGACTTCAAAAGAAAAAGAAATTTTAACCAAATGTAACCTGATTGACAATTGGAATCTATTAAATGAAGAACCTTTTCCAAAGGGTCTAAAAATTAAGAGAATTCTAAGCACCGATCAGGAATCTGTTTGTTGGAAACAAGAGCTTGTCTCCCATTGTCCCATTTATTCTTTGATATGAGAAAGTTGTGAAACCTAGTTGTAAAAACAGCACCTGATATACTGGAGAACATTCAAGCTATAAAAGCTCTTTTGGTTTTAGCTATTTTTCTTGCAGTTTATTTTGAATCATTAGAAGTATTCACGTGGTGGCCATGGAACAATCTGGTTTTCATCAAATCTGTTGACTATGTAACTTACTTCCTGAACACAGTTGTCTTTCCATTACTTCAGAGATAATTACTCTAGAAGTAGCTTGGTTTGGAAGATGCCTTTTCCCCCCTAAAAATGCAAAGTAATACTGCGGTGGCATTGTTATTGCAGCAGAGGTTGAGAAATTAGTGCTCAGCTTTAACTCCCACAGTACTTCTTAGATGAAGTGTGCTTGACCTCCAGATTACACATGTAAAGTTTTATGAACATGTGTCTCATTAAATTTTATCCAATTTAAGTATTTTTAGAAATTGATGAAGAAACATGAAGAATATTTCATATGTTCCCTCCTTGGGAGTATGTTTTGACTCTGGAATGTAATTAATATGGAATGTCTTCAGTAAATGAACTATGAAGATAATCTGAAGTGTGTGGGCTGATTTTTGTGTAGTCATGTTGCTGACTTAGTTTAAAGGAATGAAGATATTTCACCTTTTCATCTGTTCAGAAATGGAAATACTTTCTTTAAAAGAAAATTTTCTATACTATTTTAAAAGGATGAGTCAGTTTATTTCTTTTTCTCAGCTCTGATGCTGGGTTTTTTTCAGTGTCATACCTGCTTTAGATCTTTCTAGAAAGTGGAAGACTCAAGGGTTAATGAATCCAAGTGGTAATAGTGGTAATAAATTTCTTGATAAATGATGTGTATCTGCAGGAAATTGCCAGTGAAGAATCAGATGCAGAGTGGTTTAGTAGCAACTTAAAAAGGTAAAATATTTGGGCTTAGCCATAGTGACCTTTTTCAGGAAGACATTAATTACAGAATAATTGGACTTAAGAATATCTCATGATCTCCTCAGTTGTATTTTGAAAGGTCTCTTTTTTTTTTTGTCTTAAACACAGGATGATCAGCCTTTACAAATAAAAATTTGTCTGTCAGAAGAGGAATGGAATCTAAACATGTGCTTGTATGGGTTTATATATGTAGTTTTGTTGTTTTTATTACTGTTGTATTTCCTGCTTGGATTGAATTTTCTCCACAGTGACTTAAAGTGAAAATGAAGGGCAACTATAAATTCACTACATTTATGCCAAACCTGAACATACAATCATACTTAAAAAAAAAAAAAAAAAGGAATGTTTTGAAGTTTTGGCATTTGCCAGTCTTAAGTTGGCCATTATTTTTGCTGGAAGCCATTGCCTTGCCTTTACAGCTTTTTCCTAACTGAAGTTGTCGTCTAGTATTTTTTTGCCAAGTTCTGAGTACTTTCTCATTACTTCCTTCTATAAGTTCCTTTTATTACATGGTAAAACAAGATCAATACCTCTTGTATAAACATAACTTCAAAAATATCACACAATTCTTCCAATACTGAGGGAGGTAACTAACCAAAACACATGATTCATTGATCCTGATTAAAGTCCCCAACAAATGGAGAAGTCAGCACCTATCCATTGCTAGTTACCACCACCTTACTTAGTAAGTTATTTAAATTCCATGATTTAGAAGAATAATTTTAGATTATTTCTCCCAACATTGGTATACCTGAGGAAGTGAGAAAGGAGCTCTTATATTTTTGAGGTAGGTGTCCTACAGATCATAATGTATACACATACGGAAGGAAGGAATGAAGGAAATGAAGGAAAGGAAGGAAAGGAAGGAAGGGAAGGAAGGAAGGGAAGGAAGGAAGGAAGGAAAAGAAGGAAAGGAAGGAAAGGAAGGAAAGGAGGAGAGGAAAGGGAAGGGAAGGGAAGGGAAGGGAAGGGAAGGGAAGGGAAGGGAAGGGAAGGGAAGGAAAGGAAAGG